>Ga0307374_10007927_pt1 | contig 16026 bp, 15 predicted proteins | sample OX3MG_FD_202532 | JGI IMG/M metagenome (GOLD analysis project Ga0307374, IMG submission 202532) | Soil microbial communities from Risofladan, Vaasa, Finland - OX-3 | ecosystem: Environmental > Terrestrial > Soil > Coastal area > Acid sulfate soil | place: Finland: Risofladan, Vaasa | collected... | reverse complement strand
CAGTTCGGCGGTCACAACGAGAAGGCGACGTGATCTCATGTCCGCGACGGTGACCGAGGTCGCCTCGGACGCACTCGTCTTCTTCGGCGCCAGCGGAGACCTTGCGCACAAGCAGATCTTCCCGGCGCTGTACGCCATGACCAAACGAGGCGTGCTGAACCTTCCGGTGGTCGGTGTCGCGCATTCGGGCTGGACGCTCGAACAGCTGCGCAACCGTGCGCGTGACAGCATCGAACACACCGCACGAGGCATCGATGATCGGCGTGCGTTCAACCACGTGCTGTCGCGGCTGCGGTACATCGACGGTGATTACGCGAGTGCGGACACCTTCGCGCGCCTGAAGGCCGCACTCGGGAAGGCCGAGCACCCAGCGCACTACCTCGCGATTCCCCCGGAGCTCTTCGGCGAGGTCATCAAACAGCTCGGGGACGCCGGACTGGCGGGCGGCGCACGGGTCATCGTCGAGAAGCCGTTCGGACACGATCTCGCGTCGGCGCAGCGGCTCAACCGCGTTGCGCATGCGGTCTTCCCCGAGGACTCGATCTTCCGGATCGACCACTTCCTCGGCAAGGAATCGGTCGAGAGCATCCTGTATTTCCGTTTCGCGAACTCGTTTCTCGAGCCGCTCTGGAACCGTGACCACGTCGCGAGCGTGCAGATCACGATGGCCGAGCGCTTCGGCGTTCGCGACCGCGGAGCCTTCTACGATGCCACCGGGTGCCTGCGAGACGTGGTGGAGAACCATCTCTTCCAGGTTGTGGCGTTGCTGGCGATGGACGCGCCGGCGAGTGTGGCAGCCGATGATGTGCGCAGTGAGAAGGTCAATGTCCTTCGGTCGATGCGCCCGTTGCAGCGTGGCGACATCGTGCGCGGTCAGTACACCGGGTATCGGAAGGAGAAGGGCGTGGCGGCGGCCTCGGACGTCGAGACCTACTGTGCCGTGAGACTCCACATCGACTCGTGGCGCTGGGGCGGCGTTCCCTGGTACATCCGAGCAGGCAAGCGTCTCGCCGCGACGGCGACCGAAGTGCTCGTCGAGCTCAAGCCGCCACCGCAACGTCTCTTCGAGGATCCTCCCCAGCAGACGCGCCGAGCGAATTACATGCGCTTCCGTGTCGAGCCCGGCCCTGCCATCGCGATGGGAGCGCGTCTCAAGGAATCGGGCGAGGAGTATCTCGGCGCTCAGCGAGAGTTCTCCCTGCTCGAGGAGGAACGTCGCGCCGAGGAGCCGTATGACCGGCTCCTGGGCGATGCGATGCTGGGCGACGGCACGCTGTTCACCAGCGAGGCGGCGGTCGAGGCAGCGTGGACGGTCGTGGATCCGATCCTGAAACGGCACGATCGTGCCATCGCCTACACACCCGGAGGGTGGGGCCCGGAGCAGGCGGCTGCGCTCCTCGAACCCGGTATGGCATGGCATAACCCCGCGCAGTAATCAGGAGACCTCGCGATGAAGAGCACAGCTGACGCCGACGACGAGATGCTGGTCGACTTTCTTCGCGGCCAGCGCGAAACGGTGCTGGCGATCGTCAACGGGTTGGACGAAGCGGCATGGCACCGCTCTGTCGTCCCCACAGGGTGGACCCCGGCAGGGCTGCTCGAGCATCTGGCCGGCGCCGAATGGCACTGGTTCCAGGGCGTCGTCCTCGGCAAGGAGCCGGAGCTCCCGGGCGATGTCGATGAGGATTTGCCGCCCTATGACCCCTTGACGGTGGTGTTCACATCCGATGCACCGTCCGAAGAAGTTGTCGCCTTCTACCGTGACCAATGCGCGCAGTCAGACGCAGTGTTGGCGACCACGCCGCTTTCCGCGAAACCGTTTGGCAAGCATTGGGACTTTGAGCCGCCGAATGTTCGCTGGGTGGTGCTCCACATGATCGAGGAGACGTCGCGTCACGCAGGGCATCTGGACATCGCGAGGGAGCTCCTCGACGGCAGGACGCGGCTGGGCCCTCGCTGACCTTCAACGCAAGGAGAACATCGCTGCGCGACGGCTCACGACCGCGTTATCCGACTCGCCGGTAGCTCCACACCGCGAGCGGGACGAACACGACGAGCACGCCTGCGAGCCAGAGGACGCTCTCCCACAGCGACGGGTTCAGCGGGAACGCCGGGCCACCGAGTGCCATGGAGCGCATCGCGTTGATCACCAGGGTGACCGGTTGATTGTTCGCGAATCCCTGCAGCCAGCTGGGCATCGTCGCGATGGGGACGAACGCGGAGCTGACGAACGTCAGTGGGAACAGCCAGATCAGACCGAAGGCCTGCACCGATTCCTCGTCCTTGATCGCGAGCCCGATGAACGCCGATACGGCGCACACGGTGACGCCGAACGCTTCGGCGAGCAGCACCATTCCCACGGCGCCGACGACTCCATTCTGGAAGCGGAACCCGACCGCGTAGCCCACGGCGACGATGACCAGGACCACGATCAGCATCCGAATCGAGTCAGCGATGAGCCGGCCGGCCAGCACCGCAGAGCGAGCCATCGGCATGGCGCGGAACCGGTCGATGACCCCCTTTTTCGCCTCCTGCGCCAGTGCGATTGCCGTCGCGAAGGTTGCGAAGGCCGCAGTCTGTCCGATGATCCCGGGCATCAGGTAGCTGACATACCCGCCCGAACCTGGCGCCGCGATTGCGCCGCCGAACACATAGCGGAAGAGCAGCACGAAGATCACGGGTTGCACGACGGTGAAGACGAGGTACGCCGGGACGCGCATCCACACCAGGAGGTTGCGCCGGGTGATGACGAGCGCGTCGCTGATCGCCCAGCGCGCGTTCTGCGCGGCGCTCGGGCGCAGCCTCGCGTCCACCGGTTCGGCGATCGCGGTCACGATGCGACCCCGGCAGCGGGAGTCTTGCGGCCCTTGGCCGCGCCGTCGGGCTCGACCTCGGCTGCATGGCCGGTGACCGCAAGGAACACGTCATCGAGCGACGGTCGGTGCAGGGCCAGATCCTCGGTCGCGACGCCGGCGGCATCCAGGCGTCGAACGGCGTCGACGAGCGCGGTCGATCCGCCGCTCCCCACCGGCACCTTGATGCGCTTGGCATCGGTCTCGACAGTCGGAGATGTCGCGGACAGCCCGGCGACGGCGCGCAGCGCGTCATCGAGCTTGGTGCGATCGGGGACGGTGAACTCGAGGAGGTCACCACCGACCTGATCCTTGAGCTGATCCGGCGTTCCCGAGGCGATGACCTGGCCGCGGTCCACGACGACGATCGTGTTGGCGAGCTCATCGGCTTCGTCGAGGTACTGGGTGGTCAACAGGAGCGTGGTCCCGCGGCCGACGAGCTCGCGGATGATGGCCCACATGCCGAGTCGCCCGTGCGGATCGAGGCCCGTGGTCGGCTCGTCAAGAAAGAGCACGGAGGGCTCGGCGATCAGGCTCGCCGCGAGGTCGAGCCGTCGCTGCATGCCTCCCGAGTACGTCTTTGCCGGCCGATCCGCCGCATCGGCGATCTCGAAGCGTTCGAGCAACTCCGCGGCGCGACCCTTGACGGTGGAACGGGGCATGTGGCTGAGGCGCCCCATGATCTCGAGGTTCTCGCGGCCGGTCAGCTCGAGCTGGATCGCCGTCGCCTGACCGGCGAGACCGATCCGGCGCCGGACTGCTGCGGCATCACGAACCACGTCGTATCCCTCGATGACGACGCGCCCGGAATCCGGGTGCAGCAGCGTGGTCAGAACGCGCACCGCGGTGGTCTTGCCGGCGCCGTTGGGTCCAAGCATGCCGAGCACACTGCCGCGAGGGACGGTGAAGTCGATTCCGCGCAGGGCATGCACCTTGCCGAAGGACTTGTGCAGCCCGGAGACCTCGATGGCGGAATCGGTGTTGGGGGGAGGCATGGACGCACGAGGATAGAGCAAGAGGCCCGAAGGCCTGTCTCGTCGCGGGGCCTGGCTCCTCCGACCCCTTCGCGCCGCGCTATTCTCGCGACCATGCCGGGCATCCTCGATCAGATCGGCAACACGCCGATGGTGCGGCTGCGCCACCTTGTCCCGGACAACGGGGCCGAGATCTGGATGAAGCTCGAGTACCGCAACCCGACGGGCTCGATGAAGGATCGCATGGCCCTCGGCTTGCGGAGCAACTCGGTCCGGCGGCGGTCATCGCGACGATCGCGGTCGACACCGGGTTCAAGTACACGAGCGTGGCGCCGTATCAAGGCCTCGGCAGCTGACTCCTCCGTTGCCGCTCGCGACGCCCGGATGCTGTGCTTACGCCTCGTTCGCGGTGAGGACTTGGCGCAGCTTGTGTGCGAATTCCTCGGGCTTCCCGGCATACCCGGAGTCGCCGCCCACGAAGCCGCCGTGGTGGCTCGGGAACACCGTCGTCTCCTGGCCAAGCCGCTCGGCTGTTGCGTCCGACGTTCGCCCGGTGAAGACCCCTTCGGACTCTTCGCCTCGAGCGATGACGATGCGAGTCGGTGCCGCGGACAGGGCGGCGAAGTCGGGCTCGTAGCCGGCCACCGCCGCGGAACGATCCGAGAGCAGCGGGTCGTCACGGGAGCCGTTGTCCTCGCTCGGCATCCCGAACTGAGCAGGATCCGGAATCGGTTGCGCGAAGTACTCCTCGGTGAATGGTCCGTGCCATGACGTCATGCCGATGAAGGCGGCCATGCCGGCACCCCAACCCCTGTCCACATAGACCCGCCGGAATCCATCCAGCGCCTTCCCGGCGGCCTCCGCGTCGGGCAGCATCTTCACCATCGGTGGCTCGTGCGCGACCAGTACCGTGATGTCGTTCGGGTGGGCCGCGACAAGCGCGAGGGCGGTCACGGCGCCGCCGCTGCTGGCGAACATCTCCACAGGGCCGACGCCGAGCGCCGCGATGACGGCGTGCACGTCCTCTGCCTGCTCGGTGGGGACGCTGTCGATCCGGTTGTCGTGGCGGACGCTGCGACCCAGTCCGCGTGGGTCATACGTGATGACGGTGCGGTCGGGGAAGTACGACGCCAACGTGCGGAAACCGCCGGCATCCATCGGTTGCCCGATCATGAAGAGCGGTGGACTCCCGTCGGCGGTGGGCAACGGTCCCTCGACGTCATAGACGATCTCGGCGTCGGCGGTTTCAAGCGTGTGCGTCTGCATGCGTGCTCCTCGTGGTCACCTGCAGTTCAGCAGACGCGACACGGGACCGTCAAGAATCGCCCTGCGACGTTTCGGACCGTGAGTCAGGCGGCCTCTTCGGTGTCGCTCGCGGACGTCAGCCGACGGCAACACTCGCTGAGGATTCGCCGGCCACGTCACGCAGCGTCCGTCCGCGAAGACGCAGAACCGCCCAGGATCCGGCCAAGCCGATGACGCTGACAACCACAACGATCCCGAGGATCGGGGTCGGCACCGTCAGCAGCTTCAGTCCTGAGACGAGCAACACGGCGCTCAACGCTCCCCTGAGGAACACTGTCGGTGCGTACGAGGAGACGGTGGCTCCGATCAGGACGCCGGGAATGCTCCCGATCAGGATCGAGGCCGTGAGCCCGAGGGCGAAGTCGCCAAAGAGGACGTGGGCAAGCGCGGCAGATCCCACCATCGGGATCGCCTGAGCAAGGTCGGTACCGACCATCTGCGAGCCCCGCAGGCGCGGGTACAGGAAGAGCAGCAGGATGATCACCAGGGTTCCGGAGCCAACCGACGTGATCCCGACGATGAATCCGATCGACGCGCCGATCGCCAGGGTTGGAGCCGTCTTCACCCTCAGCTTGCCCTCGACGGTCAGGCCCCGCGGCCCACGGAGGTCGAGGATCATCTTCAGTCCCAGGGCCACGACTGCCACAAGCAGAACACCACCGAGCGTGACGCTGACGATGGTCTGGATACGGGTGCCGTCACCGATCCATTTGAGAAAGACGACGCCGAGGAACGCGGACGGAACCGAGGCAACGGCGAGCCACGCCACGAGTCCCCACTGGACCGTGCCTCGGCCCGCATGTACGGCCGCGCCAACGGGCTTCATGATCAGCGAGGCGACGAGGTCGCTGGCGACCGCCGCGACCGGCTGCACGTGAAACAACAGGACGAGCACGGGGGTCATCAGAGCGCCGCCCCCCATACCCGTCAGGCCGACGGCGCAGCCGACGATCAGGCCGGCCAGCGCTATGTAGAGATCGATATGCACCCCGGACCCCCTTCAGCGATTCCCCATCTCCGCGCCCGCGTTTGACGCCCTCGCACCATTCTCGCGAGTAGCGTTTCCAACAACAAGGGGGATCAAGCGATCGAATGCATCGGATCGTCCGATGAATCGCGCGCCGAGCATGCGTCCTCAGATCACGCCTATCGGAGTTCACGGACGTGGCCCAATCCGCACCTGGCGGGGAGCGTCAGCGCGGCAAGATCCGGTCCACTGCTATCGTCCGCGCGACCGCTGGTAGGTCGCATCCACTTGGGAGCTCCTCGTGCCAGACACGACGTGTCACATGTCGATCTCGCTTGACGGCTTCGTCGCCGGTCCGGACCAGAGCCTGGACAACCCGCTGGGGAAGCGGGGCCGGGAGCTGCACGGTTGGCACATCGGCGATCCGCGGGCGACCGAGGCCGACACGGTCGCGGCCGGGTGGCTCATGCGTCCCCGGGGCGCGTACGTGATGGGGCGGAACATGTTCGGCCCGATCCGCGGTGACTGGGACGAGGCATGGACCGGCTGGTGGGGCCCGGAACCGCCGTATCACGCGCCGGTGTTCGTACTGACCCATCACGCTCGCGATCCCATCCGCATGGAGGGGGGGACGACGTTCCACTTCGTCACCGAAGGGTTCGACGCGGCCTATTCCGCGGCATGTGAGACCGCCGGCGACAGCGGCGTGGACATCGCCGGCGGGGCGTCGACCGTACGGCAGGCGCTGTTCGCTGGGGTGATCGACGAGCTCACCCTCGACATCGCGCCTGTCCTGCTCGGCTCGGGGGAGCGCATCTTCGACGGGATCGAGCATTTCGACTTCGAGCCTGTCGAGGTCTTGCACTCACCGCTGACCACCCACATCCGCTACCGCCGGATGAGTTCTTGAAAGCAGGCAAGGTGAGTCTTCGTGCAAGGAGCCCTGGAGCGGGAGACGAGACTCGAACTCGCGACATCCAGCTTGGAAGGCTAGCGCTCTACCAACTGAGCTACTCCCGCTTGGCGCCCATGGTACCGGTCGGCTGACGAGAGGGACCGCCAGCCTGTAGCCTGCGCCCGCACCGGCTTGATCACGGAGGGCAACGGCCATGGCGACCACCTGGTCCCGGCGCGGCGTCCTTGCCGAGCGAGGCTGGGGGCTCGCCGTCAGCCTGCTGCTGATCCCCGCGATTCTCGGCACCAACCTCATCTACGACGGGCTCAACCATGGCCCGAATCGCGTCTTCCTCAGGACTCCGCTGGATGAGGCGCTGCCGGTCGTCCCGATCTTCGCCATCCCATACGTCTCGCTGATCCCGTACATCGGCGTCAGCCTCGTCGCATTCCTCTTCTTCCGCATCCGTGTCTATCGCTCGGCGGCAATCACCATGATCGTCGTCTGGTTCATCAGCTACGCCTTCTACTTCTTTCTGCAGTCGTACATCGCGCGCCCACCAGTCACGGGAACAGATCCGTTTTCCGGCATGATCCGGAGTGTCTACGCGAGCGACCAGCCGTTCAACGACTTTCCCAGCCTGCACACGTCGTTGTCGACGATCATCGCGATCCACTGGTGGCGCGCCGACCGGCGTGCCGGCATCGCTGCGGTCATCTGGACCGCGCTCATCGTCATGTCGACGGTTCTCATCAAGCAGCACTACCTCGCCGATGTCGCCGGCGGTCTCGTGCTCGCGGGCGTCACGTCCTGGGCGGTGATCCGGGCGACTCGCGCCTAGACCGCGCGGCTGCGCTACGATTCCCACGACCGATCAGCACGACATATGGAGGGCACGGATATGGCACCAGCGATTGCGCCGACCGCGCACCTGACCGACGTCGTGCCCGGCGGCTCCGCCGCCTGATCGTTCGGCTCCGCACCGCATGCTGGTGCGCGGCCGTCACCGGGGCTCCGGGCTCCCAGTCCAGTATGGAGTTCCCTCTTGTCTCACGATCTCCGCCGTCTCACCGCGCTTGGGTGGAACGGCACGCTCGAGTCGGCGTTCGCTGACGCCGCAACCCGCGACTGCCTCCGAGGCCTCGTTTCGCGCGTCGACGGACGTGTTGTCACGGTGGTTACCGGGGATGCAACGCTGCGCGTTCCGCTTGCGCCAACCCTCGCCGGCGCGCCCGACGATGGGGGAGTCACCACCGGCGATTGGCTGGTCATCGATGACGGCATCGCGGTGGCGCTGCTCCCCCGACGCAGCGTCATGATGCGACGCGCAGCGGGCATCGCCACGACCGGCCAGGCAGTTGCCGCCAACATCGACCTTGTCTTCATCACGGTCGCGCTCGGCGGCGCGATCAGGCTCCGCCGGATTGAACGCTCGCTGGCCATGGCGTGGTCGAGCGGAGCGACACCGGTGGTGCTGCTCACGAAGTCGGATCTGAGCGCCGACCTGACCACCGACCTTCGCGAGGCGCGATCGGTTGCCGCCGGCGCCGAGGTTGTCGCCGTCAACGCATCGGGTGAGGGTGTCGAGCACGTCCGCGTCCTCCTTCCGCGCGGCGCGGTTGCGGTGCTTGTCGGGCCGAGCGGGACCGGCAAGTCGACGCTCGTCAATCGCCTCGCGGGCGCCGCGGTGCTTGCGACGGGCGATGTGCGTGCTGACGGCAAGGGCCGGCACACGACAACGCGACGCGAGCTCATCGAGCTCCCCGGCGGTGGGTTGATCATCGACACGCCCGGCACACGCGAGCTCGGCCTCTGGGACGCCGGCGCGGGCATCGAGGAGGTATTCGGAGATCTCACCGACGTCGCCGCGAGCTGCCGCTTCCGCAACTGCAAACACGAGCGCGAGCCCGGATGCGCAGTGCGCGCTGCCGCGGCCGAGGATCCGAGCGTGCTGGCGCGGCTCGAATCGAAGCGCAAGCTTGAGCGCGAACAGGAGCGTCTCGACGCGGCGCGCGACCTTCGCGTCCTTGCCGAGCGGCGCCGCGAACTTCGCAAGCGCGCTCGAGCGATCAGACAGAACTCGTCGTAGCTCGTCGCGCGATTGCGGAGAACGCGGTCCCAGCTCGCCCGCGCGATGCAGGAGGCGGCCGGTCCGGGCTTAGACGGAGCTGGCCGCCGGGCTCGGGCGGCCGGGCATGCCGTCGCCGGGATGACCCGGGAAGCCGTGCGGCGTGAAGGTCATCGCCCCGAGCACCTGGATGCCGTCGGCGGTGATGTGTGTCAAGTCGGTCTCGATCCCCTGCGCGACGATGTAGATGCCGGCTTTGACCGACGCGCTGGTCGCTGTCGCATTGCGGATTCCCTGATAGGCGGTGGCGCTCGATGTCGTGACGTACTCGAGCTGACCGTCGCCTGTGACCAGCGTGATCGTGTTTCCGCTCACCGACTGGACGCGCCCCATCACGGTCGGGACGACGATCGTGATCTCGGTCGCGGCGACCGGCGATGTCGCGCTCTTCGACGTGCCGTGGGAGCCACGCACCTGCAGCACTTCACCGACCTTGATGGCGGCGAACGTCACCTGCTTGCCTTCACGCCTGTACTTCGTCGATGAGCTGGTCGTGACCGTGAGCGTGCCGCTGAACGTTCGCAGTGTCAGCGTACCGCCGCTGATCTTCGTCACCGTTCCCGTACCACCGCCGCAGAAGCCGGCGAATCCGCCCGCGCACGGGAACCCGAACCCTCCGCGCCCGAAGGACGGAGGGTGCAGCGACGGCGATCCACTCGGCGATGGGTTGCTCGCGGTCGTGTTCGCAAGGGTGATCGAGCTCGCGCGTGTCACGACGAAGCCGGCCGCGGCGCCGACGAGCGCGATGACAACCGCGACACCGAGGAGCCGGAGCCGTCCGCGTGAGCGGCGCGGGGGCATTTCCGGCGGAGCCGGCGGAGTCGGCGGAGTCTCCCAGGTGGGCGGATCAGGATTCATCGGACAGGGAATACCGTACCGCGGCCACCTGTCGAAAATGTTACGAACGCGCCAGATGGCTCAAACGTCAGGAACGGCCGCCGAAGCGCGTCTCCATCTCGCTGACCCACGCCGAGAGCGTGCTGCGGTCCCCGATTCGCGGGAAGAGCGGTTCGCCCGCATGGAGCGCCCGACCGGGAGCCAGCCGGGTCAACTCGCCGGCGGCGGTCCCGGGCCAGGCGATCTCCGCCGCGTCGAGCCCGAGGATCGCGACGAGGCGCTCGCACGCGAACGGCACGAACGGTGACGACACGATCGCCTCGATGCGCGCGACGTTGATCGCAGTGCGCAGGATGCAGGCGACGCGCGCGTTGTCGGTCTCGTGCCAGGGCGCGCAGCGGTCGAGGTACTGGTTGCCGAGCGTCCAGAGGCTCCGCAGCGCGAATGCCGCGGGCCGGAATCGGATCGCGTCCATCTCCTCGCCGTATGTGGCGAGCGCCGTGTCCAGAGCACCAGCCAGCTCGGCCTCCTCCGGCCCGGGCTCGCCGCCGGCCGGCACGACCATGCCGAAGAGCCTCTCGGTGAGCTTGAGGATGCGTTGCACGAAGTTGCCGAAGATACCGGCGAGATCCTTGTTCACCGTCAGCGCGAAGCCCTCCCACGTGAACTCGGCGTCATCCGACTCCGGCGCGGATGCGAGCAGTGCGTATCGCCAGTAGTCGGCGGGCACGACGTCGAGCGCCGTGTCCATGAAGATGCCGCGCTGCTGACTCGTCGAGAACTTGCCGCCGTAGTACGTCAGGTAGTTGAACCCTTTGACATAGTCGACGAGCTTCCAGGGCTCGCCCGTCCCCATGAGCGTGATCGGGAAGTTGATGGTGTGAAAGGGGATGTTGTCCTTGCCGAGAAACTCGGTGTGGCGAACATCGCGCGCGTCGAACCACCATGAGCGCCAGTCGCGCGAGCCGGGTTCGATGTCCGCCCACTCCTTGGTTGCGCCGATGTACTCGATCGGCGCGTCGAACCACACGTAGAAGACCTTGTTCTCGAAGCCCGGCCAGCCGACCGGGATGCCCCATTTGAGGTCGCGCGTGATGCTCCGGTCCTCGAGGCCGACGTTGAGCCAGTTGCGTGCGATCGACGAGACCAGGATCGGCCAGTCGTCATGCGAGTCGATCCACTCGCGAACGCGGTCCGCCATGAGCGACTGGCGGATGAAGAGATGTCGCGTGGCACGGACCTCGAGCCGCGTGCTCCCCGAAATTGCCGACCGTGCATTGATGAGATCCGATGGCTCGAGGAGGCGCGCGCAGTTCTCGCACTGGTCGCCGTTGGCACGCTCGTACCCGCAGTGCGGGCACGTGCCGATGATGTAGCGGTCCGGCAGGAAGCGCCCGTCGTCCAGCGAGTAGACCTGATCGGTGACGCGCTCCTCGACCATGCCATTCTCGCGAAGCTTCTCGGCCATGTGACGCGTCAGCTCGGCGTTCTGCGTGGAAGAGCTGCGGCCGAAGTGGTCGAACGAGAGCCCGTAGCGGCGTGCGAGGTCGGCCTGGATCTCGTGCTGCTCGGCGCAGTAGTCGGCCACACTCAGCCCCGCCGCAGCGGCGGCGAGCTCCGCCGGCGTGCCGTGCTCATCCGTTGCGCAGATGAAGAGGACGTCGTGACCGCGGAGGCGTTGATGTCGCGCGTAGACGTCCGCGGGCAGCATCGAACCCACCAGGTTGCCGAGGTGTTTGACGCCGTTGATGTACGGCAGGGCGCTCGTGATCAGATGCCGGGCCACCGGGGCATCGTACAAGGGCACCGACGACGCCCCCCCTCTCGGAGCGTCGCCGTGACAAACAGAGTATTCGCGATCGGGGCGTTTGCCACAATCGTCGGATGACGCGTTGCAACACCATCAACAGAGGTGGGCGCCTGTGACGACGCCGCCGGACTCGCGTCGCGGGTTGGGGAGGCGAGCGGCTGGTACGCTGCCCCGATGCCTGTGACGGACCCCCGGTGAAGGGGCTCATCCTCAGCGGCGGTAAGGGGACACGGCTCCGGCCCATCACCCACACCGGCGCCAAGCAGCTGATCCCGGTTGCGAACCGGCCCATCCTTTTCTACGCGATCGACGCGCTGACGAACGCCGGGATCCACGATATCGGCATCATCGTCGGCGACACCGCCGACGAGGTCCGCGCCGCCGTCGGCGACGGCTCGAAGTTCGACGCCCGGGTCACCTACATCCCGCAGGAAGCCCCGCTCGGCCTCGCGCACGCGGTCGGCATCGCGCGCGACTTTCTGGCAGGCGACAGCTTCGTGATGTATCTCGGTGACAACCTCATCGCTCAGGGCATCGGCTCGCTCGTCGAGGAGTTCGAACGCTCGAAGGCGGATACGATGATCCTGCTGGCGCGGGTTCCCAACCCGGAACGCTTCGGGGTCGCCGAGCTCGAGGACGGACGCGTGATCTCCCTCGTCGAGAAGCCCGCGGTGCCTCGCTCGGACCTGGCGCTGGTCGGCGTCTACCTGTTCTCGCCGATCATCTTCGAGGCCATTGACTCCATCGAACCGAGCTCACGGGGAGAGCTGGAGATCACCGACGCGATCCAGCGGCTCATCGACACGGGCAGGCGGGTGATGCCGCACCTCATCGAGGGGTGGTGGAAGGACACCGGTCGCCTCGACGACATCCTCGAGGCCAACCGGATGATCCTCGACACCATCGTGGCCCGGACCGACGGGACCGTCGGCGAGGACGTCCGTCTCCACGGCAAGGTCGTGATCGAGGCAGGAGCCACGCTGCGCAACTGTGTCGTCCGCGGCCCGGCGGTCATCGGCAGCGGAACGGTCGTCGACAACGCCTACATCGGGCCGTTCACCTCGATCTACTACGACTGCGTCGTGCGCAATGCCGAGATCGAGAACAGCATCGTGCTCGAGGGCACTCGCATCCACGACATCGCGGGCAAGATCGACGGGTCGCTCATCGGCAAGGAGTGCGAGGTCTGCAAGTCGCCGGCCCGACCCACCGCGGTGCGTCTCATGCTCGGCGACCACTCGCGCGTCGAACTCTGACGGTGCACCGCTGAACTACCTCGTGCTCGGCGGGTCCGGCCAGCTTGGCGGCGACCTGACCGACGCAGCCCGGCGGCGCGGGGACCGCGTGACCCCCCTGGGGCACGCGGCATGCGACATCACCGATGCCGTCGCGGTGCGCATGGCGATCGCGGCGAGCGCCGCCGAGGTGGTGATCAACGCCGCCGCGTGGACGCGCGTGGACGCCGCCGAAGACCACGAGGACCAAGCGGAGGCGGTGAACGCAACGGGCGCCGGGATCGTCGCCGGCGCATGCGCAGCCGCCGGCGTGCGCCTGTGCCACATCAGCACCGATTACGTGTTCGACGGGACCGCGACCGAGCCGATCGACGAGGACGCCGAGCCGAACCCGCGATCAGCCTACGGCCGCACGAAGCTCCACGGCGAGATGGCGGTTCGTGCCGCGTGTGCCGATCACCTCATCGTGCGCACCGGCTGGCTGTACGGACGCCAGGGACCCAACTTCGTCCTGACGATGCTCCGCCTGGCCGCGGAACGGCCGCAGGTCCGGGTGGTGAACGATCAGCGCGGCGCCCCCACGTGGAGCGGTCACCTCGCTCCAGCCGTCCTCCGGCTCACCGAGATCGCGTCACCAGGGACGTACCACCTCAGCAGCAGCGGCGTCGCGACGTGGCACGACCTCGCGCTGCGAGCCATCCACGCTCGCGGGCTGACGGCGCAGGTGGTCCCGATCACCACCGCTGACTACCCGACGCCCGCTTCGCGTCCGGCGTATTCGGTGCTGGACAACCGGCGCTGGCGTGAGCTGGGGGAACCGCCGCTGCCCGCGTGGGAGGAGGGCCTGACGGCCTACCTGCGCGAGCTCGACGCGGGGCGATGAATCAGTCGGAGTCCCTGGCGTGCTCCTGCGACCGCCGGTCCGCGGCCACGTAGATCAACCCGCCGAACAACCCCGCGTTCTTGAGGAAGTGGATGATCTGCGGGCGCCGCTCTTCAGGTTTCAGCTTCCAGAACGCGTGACCGACGTAGGAGTTGGTGATCAGCGTCAGCGCGAGGATGCGGGCGGAGAGCTTCGGGAAGATGCCGAGCGCGAACGTCGACCCGGCTGCAAGCATCGTGATGCCGTGCGCCTTGGCGAGCCTCGGATCCTCAGGCAGCATCGGCAATGCCGCCGACGCCTGCTTGGCGTATTGCTCGGCGTTGTTCACCATCCGGTATCCGGAGTACAGGAAGATGCCGGAGAGCAGGGATCGGGCGGCGGCTCGGGTCACGAATCCCATGACCCCGAGTCTAGGGCAGGCGGACGGAACGACCGGCTGTGTTGCATAGTTGGTCCATGACGGCCAGTCACCGCATGCGTGTGGTGTCGTCCTCGTTCACGAGCCGCGGCCATCGGCTCTCGTACACCGAGTACGGTGAGGGAAAGCGCTGGGTGCTGCTCATGCCCGGGCTGCTCATCCCGGTGCTGATGCAGGACCCCCTTGCCAGGGCGCTCGCGGCCGGCGGCGCGCACGTCCTGACGCTCGACCCGCTCGGGCACGGGAACTCCGATCGTCCCCGCGACAGCAAGGAGTACTCGATCCACTCGTTCGCAAAGGACGCGATCGCGCTGCTCGATCACCTTGACATCGACGAGGCGGTTGTCGGTGGGACGTCGCTCGGCGCCAATGTGACCCTTGAGATCGCGAATGTCGCGCCGCATCGGGTGCGCGGAATGATCGTCGAGATGCCGGTGCTCGAGAACGGCCTCGTCGCCTCGGTGCTCACCTTCGGACCGCTGCTCGTGGGCCTGCATTTCGGCGAGCAGGTGCTGCGCCCGGTCACCGCCGTGTTCCGCCGCCTCCCGCGATGGGCGCTGCCCTTCTGGGGAAACGTCCTCTTCGATGCGATCCGCCAGGAGCCCGGACCGAGCGCGGCGCTCCTTCGCGGCGTGTTCTTCAGCCACATCGCCCCCCAGAGCGCGCAACGCCGGGGGTTGCAGGCGCCCGCGCTGGTCGTCGGCCACCACATCGACCCCGTGCACCCGTTCTCGGACGCCGGCATGCTCATGGACGAGCTGCCGAACGCACGCCTCGTCGAGGCGGCGAACATCCTCGAGCTGCGGTTGTGGCCGCAGCGGCTCACCGCTGAGATCGGCGCGTTCGTCACCTCGTGCTGGTCGCCGCGTGCCATGGCGACATCCCGCCACCCGCGCCGTCGCACCGCCTGACGATCAGGCCGTACCCTGTGCGCGACATGTCCGAGATCGCTGCCCCACGCCCGCGCGTCCTCAGCGGCATCCAGCCCGACTTCGGCCTGCATCTCGGCACGTATCTGGGCGCGCTGCGCAACTGGGTGAGAGACCAGGACAGGTACGAGAACTACTTCTGCATCGTTGACCTCCACGCGCTGACGCAGCACCCGGACCCGGACGAGCTGCGCTCGCTGACGCTCGAGCTGGCGGCGATGTACGTGGCATGCGGTCTCGACCCCGCGCGCTGCGAGATCTTCGTCCAGTCGCATGTCCCGGCGCACACGCAGCTGTGCTGGATCCTCGAGACGCTGACGCCGATGGGCTGGCTCGACCGCATGACCCAGTTCAAGGCGCGCAGCCAGGCGCAGGGGCGTGAGCGCATCAACACGGGTGTCTTCACGTACCCCGTCCTGATGGCGGCCGACATCCTTCTTTACGACGCCGACTTCGTCCCGGTCGGCGAGGACCAGCGCCAGCACATCGAGCTCTGCCGCGACCTGGCCCAGCGCCTCAACTCGCAACGAGGCGACGTGCTCAAGGTGCCGGCGCCGCTCATCAGCACGGTCGGCGCGCGCGTGATGGGACTCGACACTCCCGACGAGAAGATGAGCAAGAGCATCGCGCGCGATCGCCCCGGCCACGCCGTGATGCTCCTCGACCCTCCTGACACGGTGCGCAGGAAGATCGCGCGGGCCACGACCGATGCCGAGCCCGCGGTGCACGACCCGGTCGGCCCCGGTGTGGCGAACCTGCTCGAGATCCACGCGGCGTTGACCGGGAGCAGCGC
>Ga0307374_10007925_pt1 | contig 16030 bp, 11 predicted proteins | sample OX3MG_FD_202532 | JGI IMG/M metagenome (GOLD analysis project Ga0307374, IMG submission 202532) | Soil microbial communities from Risofladan, Vaasa, Finland - OX-3 | ecosystem: Environmental > Terrestrial > Soil > Coastal area > Acid sulfate soil | place: Finland: Risofladan, Vaasa | collected... | reverse complement strand
TTCGAGCTCTTGCAAAATCGTATTATGCTCCTCGACTGGCATCATCAGCCCGCTCCGAAGAATACTATACCACTCGACTGCTGATAGCCGCCACGGAAATTCCTGCCTCAGCGCGACTATGCGCTCGATGCGCGCGCGATTCTCGTTATAAAGACTGATGGAATGATTGAGGCGTGCGTTCCAATCACGATCATCAAAAGGCGGAATCGCACACTGCGCCCGGATTCCTTCCATCGTATTCTCTAATTCCTGACGGTAATACGTTCCGCCAATTTCGGAGATAAAATTTTGAGGAAGATCGAGATACTTGATGTAAGCGCCGGACTGAAAAATCTGGAACATGCCCGACAAATTGCGAATCACATCGCAGATCGAGGGGAAAATAAAAGCATCGAACTCCGCCAGCGAACCCGCGAGCGCAAGTTCCACCACGCCGCGCGGCAAGTGGCAAATATAGGATTGATAATACGCATCGCCCTTGATGATTTGCATCCGGTCGCCCGTGCCCATGATGCCGACTGGAATGCCGCCCATCGCATGAATGACCTCGCGCGGAATGTAGATCGGAAGATAACCGGCGAGGAAACGCATCGTGGACGATGCTTCCGGCGCACCACATTTCCACTCTTTCGCGTGAGTGAATTGAAGATCGAATGCGATTCGCTCGCATTCCGAGATTAAAGCTTCCAGTGTTCGTCGCATTACTGCCGCGCCGTGCTATTAAGATCGAAAGGCACAGGACTACCGGCTGTGGCAAACAAGCGCTTTGCCACCTCTCCTTCGGACGTGGGCAGCAAACGGAAGATGCCCTTTATGCACGGCATCCGTGGAATTCGCATCAGGGAGCACATGCAAACTAACGAACGTTAGTTAATATAATTTACTACCTCCTATAAAGAAATTTAACGGGTGAAAGGCTCGGCATAAGAATTCTTATCGGTTGCTGCTTCAAAACGTGTGTGCAGAGCAACTTTCCATTGCACTTCCATTATCGCAAAGTGTCGGCACAATAGTAGGGCAGGATTACCCGAATGTTACTGCGCTCAGCTGAAGTTCTGATCCTTGCGGGTGGCGTTTCGCGGCGAATGGGTTCGCCGAAAGCCCTGCTGCATTTCTCTTCCCATGAGACATTCCTCGATCGCATCCTTGCAGTGTATCGAGCCGCAGGCATTGAACGCGTGACCGTGGTATGGGCCAAAATGGCACGGTACGATCCTCGAATTCTTCATTACCTCTCGCATCCGAGATATGTCAGCCTAAAGACCAGACATGAATTCCATGACGATCCCGAAGCCGACCGGCTCGCTTCCGTCTTTCGCGGGCTGCGCCATGCCGATGGTGCATCCGGAATTTTTTTGCAGGATGTCGATCGGCCCTTTGTCACAAAGTCCGTCATTTCAGCGATGCTCGCGTGTCATGAAAAGGAAGGATATTCCGCGCCAGAAATATTCGGACGAGCGGGCCATCCGCTGCTGCTTTCGCCACATCTCGTGACACAATTGCAGTGCGTACCTCCCATAGATAGCACGCTTCGAGAGATATTGCAGCCATACCCATGCACACTCGTTCCAATCGAATCGATGGAAGGGGCCGCGCTTCTCGATGTCAATGTCAATACACCGGCGGAATACCGGCGGTATTTTCCATCGGTAAGTGCGGGAAAAGAATTAGTTCCGGCATGACAAACGCCCTTCTTCACGATATTTTAGCCTTGCGCGAGCGGCGGGAGCCCGGCGCTCTATGCACGATCGTGAAAACCGAAGGTTCCACGCCACTTAAGGCCGGAGCGCAAATGCTTGTGCAAAAAGACGGCTCAATATCTGGAACGATTGGCGGAGGCGCGCTCGAATTTGCCGTGTTGGATGAGGCCGCGCAAGCCATTGCCTCCGGCGAAAGCAAGCTCTTCCAGCACCGTCTTACGCTAGACCACAATATGTGCTGTGGCGGCACTGTGCATGTTTTTGTCGAAGCCATTCCAGTCCCACCGCAATGCTTTATCTTTGGCGCGGGGCACGTCGGGAAGGCGCTTGCCTCACTTCTCGCGTCTATGGATTTCGAAATTGTGGTAATCGACGGCCGTGAAAATATATTCAACGGATGGCGAGATGAGGGCGCGCGCAACTCGGTGCAAACGCGCTGCATCAATGAAGAGCCTGACGAAGCAATTTCATCGCTCAAGTGGGACTCGAATACGTTCGCGGTTATTGCGACGCACAGCCACCCACTCGATCGCGAAATCCTTCGGCTATCGCTTCGGCAACCATTCCAGTATTGCGGCATGATCGGCAGCAAGCGAAAGATCATCGTGACGCGCAATATGTTTCTTGAGCGCGGGTGGGCAACCGAAGAAGCATTGGACCGCATCGATATGCCGATCGGCATCCCAATCGCGGCATCGAGTCCGGCGGAGATAGCCGTGAGCATCGCCGCAAAAATAATCGAAGTAAAGAACGGCGCTAAATCCAGTATAACGCAGGGAGTATACTCCCGGCACTACACGTCATCTATTCAAGCAAATGATCTCCCCTGCAATGCAGCAGCTTTATAATGAACACGAGACGATCCTGCTGGCCGTCGATCGTCTTAGGAACTTTATCGGTTCACGCGACCTCGCCAATCAAGCGGGGGAGCTTCGCGCGCTTCTTCTATTCTTTCGCGAGTATGCCGATGGTTACCATCATCAAAAGGAGGAAGCGATTCTCTTTCCCATATTAGTCGAGGCGAATCCGGGAATCGAGGCACTGATCGGAAGTCTCGAAGATCACCATGCGCTCTTTCGGGAATCGCTTGCCACTGCGGAAGCCGCAATGAATGGAATGGACTGGAATACCGCCTACGTCACGTTCGACAAATATGCTTCCGATCTTGTCGATCATATCAGCGCGGAAAATGATGAATTGTTCGTCGCCGCCGAAGACATGCTGAGCGATGGAGAAAAGGAGCGCATTCATTATCAATTCATTGACGCGGACCGCGAATTAGGCGTCGAGCAAAAGCAATTGCTGGAAGGGGTGGTAAATGGTGGCTGAAACTGTCAAAGTTGCGATCGTAACTGGCGGCGCGCAAGGCATCGGAGAAGCAATCGCGCTTCGACTTGCTCGGGATGGGTGCGTTGTGGTCATTGCCGATTTGGACCGCGAACTTGGAGAAGCCACCGTGGAACGGATTGGCGCGGATCATTCCGTATTTCATCGCTGCGATATTGCGGACGAGGCGGAAGTGCATCACCTCTTCGAGCACATCCTCGAAACGTATGGCCACATTGATATTGTGATAAATAATGCCGGCATCATTCGCGATCATATTATCTGGAGGATGACGCCGGAAGAATTCGATGCCGTCATTCGCGTGAATTTACGAGGCACATGGCTTATGTGCCGCGAGGCGGCGATCGTGATGAAGGAACGAAAATCCGGGGCGATCGTGAATATCACGTCGCGCGCGTGGCTCGGGAATCCGGGACAAACGAATTACGCGGCATCGAAAGCAGGCATCGTGGGGCTGACGCGTTCGCTGGCGTTAGAACTCGGGCCGCACAACGTGCGCGTGAATGCCGTGGCGCCCGGGCTGATAGATACACCGCTCGCGCGCAAACTGCCGCCGGACGTTCAACAAAAACTTATTAACGCGCAGCCCACGCGCACGATGGGCAAGCCCGAAGATGTTGCCGAGGCCGTGGCCTTCCTCGCTTCTGATAGATGTCAATTTATGACCGGCCAGGTGCTTTATGTTGACGGCGGTAAAAGCATAGGAGCGGGTGTGTGATGCAGACCCTCAAGCTTTCGATCAACGGGCACGAGCAACGCTTCCTCGTCGAAGAGGAGGAAACTCTTGCCAATGTTCTAAGAGGGAAGGCACATCTCACTGGAACGAAACTCGGCTGCGAACAAGGAAGCTGTGGCGCGTGTACCGTATTGGTGAATGGCCAGCCCACACTGAGTTGCATTACACCAGCACTGAAATATCAGGATGCAACGATTCTAACCATCGAGGGCGTCGCGGATGGCCGGACGCTGCATCCCGTGCAGCAAGCGTTTGTAGAATACGGCGCGCTGCAATGCGGCTACTGTACGCCCGGCCTCGTGCTTACCGCTTGCGCGCTGTTGGAACGAAATCTGCATCCCACGCGCGCCGAAATTGCCGAAGCCATCTCTGGAAATCTCTGCCGTTGTACTGGCTATCAGAAGATTATCGATGCGATTGAGGCGGTTGGTAGCCGTGACCCTTCGACAAGTTCAGGGCAGGCACTTCAGGTCACGGTCGCGGAGCGTAATTCGCCACGAACGAAAAGCCGTGTTAGCGATTTCGACATTATCGGCAAGCGCCGGCCGCTCCTCGACTCCCGCAAGAAAGTTACTGGTGAAGCGAAATTTACGGATGACATATTCGTTCCCAACGCGCTCTTCTGCGCGTTTCTTCGATCGACCGAGCCGCACGCAACCATCGAAAGTATTGACACGAGCGCGGCGCTCGCAATGCCGGGCGTGCGGGCGGTCGCAACCGGGCGCGATCTGACGGAGACCTTCGGTGTCCTTCCCATTTCACAGGACCAGACGGCCATGGCGGTCGAGAAAGTGCGCTTCATCGGAGAAATCGTTGCAGCCGTGGCTGCAGAAACGGAGAAAGAAGCGCGCGAGGCCGTGAAAAAGATTGTCATGCGGTATAAGCCGCTGCCGACGGCATTCACATGGCAGGAAGCGCTGCAACCAACGGAGCCTGCTGCGCTCATTCATGCGCATTCCGCAAAGCACGGATACAATTTGCATAAGCAAGCAGAGATGCACTTGGGCGAACGGCTCCTCTCCCCGGGGAAGAGGGAGTTGACGAGCACGATGGAGTTCGATTTTCCCGGGATCAACCACGCTTTCCTCGAACTACATGCTGCCTTTGCTACCTGGGAAGATTACGACGGCCTGACGCTCACCTCGGCAACGCAGGTGCCGCATTACGTGCAGCGCGCGCTCGCAAAGGTTTTGCACCTGCCATTAGAAAAAGTGCGCGTGATAAAGCCGTTCGTCGGAAGTGGCTTCGGCGGCAAAGGGGATCCCTTCGCGCATGAAATTATTGTGTCATACTTTGCCATGAAGACGGGCCGGCCCGTTCGCACACGGCTCAAACGCGAGGAGGTGTTCCTGACGAATCACGGGCGGCATCCTACGCATCTTTCGCTTACTGCGCGGATGGATAGGAGCGGCAAACTCCTCGGCGCCGACGCCGATATTGTGATTGACGGCGGCGCGTATGGCAGCTTCGGAGTGGTCACGACGTACTACAACGGCGTTCTGCTTCAAGCGCCGTATGCTCTTGAAGAATACGGATTTCGTTCCCGGCGTGTTTATACGAATAAACCGCCATGCGGCGCCATGCGCGGGCATGGTGGTGTCAATCCACGGTTTGCGATGGAATCTGTAATTGATGATCTCGCGCACAAGGCCGGAATCGATCCGTGCGATCTACGTCTCCAAAATCTGCTCCCATCGAATACGCTGACGCTCGGCCAGTTCCGAATCACGAGTAATGGTCTCCGCGAAGCAATCGAGACGGTGCGCAAAGATTCCCAATGGGATGAGAAGCACGGCAAGTTGCCGTTCGGCCGCGGCATTGGCATGGCGTGCAGCTTTTATATCAGTGGCAGCGCGCTGCCGATCATTTGGAACGATTTACCGCAATCGGTCGTGCATCTCAAAGTTGATTTCGATGGACGTGTGGTAATTTATTCCGGAGCAAGCGATATCGGTCAAGGCTCGAATACTATGTTAGCGCTCGTGGTGGCGGAGGAACTTGGCGTCTCGCTCGAAAAGACGTTCGTCCATGCTGCCGATACGCGTTTCACGCCCGTCGATCTGGGAAGTTATTCGAGCCGTGTAACTTTTATGGCCGGCAACGCGGCAAAAAATGCGGCGACGAAAATGCGCGAGACGATCCTCGAAGCCGTCGCGCGCCGCACTGAGACTCCCGCGGTCAACCTCGCCATTCGTAGCGATCGCATTCAGAGTGCGGATAAGACCATCGACTTATCCTGGGACGAAGCTATCGCGATTGCCACGGCACATCGCGGCGCGCTCGCCACGAGCGGCTGGTATCTATCGCCAAAACTTGGCGGCGATTTCAAAGGCGCTGGTGCGGGACTGAGTCCATCATATAGTTTCGGCGCAATGATCGCGGAAGTCGAGGTGAATACGGAAACGGGAGCGCTCCGTGTCCTCGATTTATGGGGCGGGCACGATTGCGGCCGCGCGCTCAACCCGCTTGCCGTCGAAGGGCAACTCGAAGGCTCCTGGCACATGGGCATGGGGCAGGCCGTGAGCGAGGCGATGGAGTTCTATGATGGTATGCTTCTCAATGCCAATTTTCTCGATTACCGAATTCCAACTTCCGTCGATATTCCGGAATTTCATACGCATATTATCGAATCGATCGATCCGGAAGGCCCATTCGGCGCGAAGGAATGCGGCGAAGGCGCGCTGCATCCGGTGATTCCGGCTATCGCGAACGCTGTGTTCGATGCCGTCGGAGTTCGAATGACGCGATTACCGATTACGGCGGAAAGCTTGCTCATGGCCATGAAAAACAAAGCCGATCACGGAAGTCGCAAAGTGACTTCACTAACGAAAAAGAGGGTTGTCAAAGTATGAGTTATTTTATCCCCTGGAACGTCGAAGAGGCGGCTGTGCTCGCGCACACCAACGAAAACATCGCATACCTTGCTGGTGGCACTGACCTGATGGTACGTCAATCGCTGGGTTTGGAATCGGCGAAGCATATTATAGACCTTTCTAAAATCACCGACCTTCGCGGCATTGCGATGAATGATGAAGAACTTTCGATCGGTGCCGCCACCACGCTCGCCGAGCTTGCATCGAATTCAATAATTCAAACTACGTTCCCCGCTCTTGCGGAAGCCGCGCTTTCTATCGCGTCACCGCCGATTCGAAACAGCGCGACCGTTGGCGGGAATCTTCTTTGCGAGAACCGCTGCATCTATTACGATCAATCGGAATTTTGGCAGGAAGCCGCTGGCGGGTGCCTCAAATGCGGTGCCGAAGTTTGCATTGCCACCGGCAGCGCGAAGCAATGCTATTCCGTCTTCATTTCCGATCTCGCGCCCGTGCTTATTTGCTTAGATGCTTATGTGGAGATACTTCATCATTCGCCGAAGCCGGTTGAAGCACTCTATACCGGCGATGGGCTGAACCCGCTCACCATCTCGAAGCGAGACATCGTAACCCGCATCGTAATACCGATGCGCGGCGTTCAAAACGAACGTACTACTCCGCAAATATTCTTTCAAAAGCACCGCCCGCGCGCGAGCGTGGATTTCACAAACCTCACGGTCGCAATGCGGCGTACCATTCATGATGACATTACTATTGCCGCCAGCGGCATCGGCCCTCGACCGGCAGTGCTTAGGAACGCAACGAGCGAAAATGCCGATGTTCTCACTACCAGTCTGCTCAAGCAAAGCAAGATCATCGATAATCTCTCCTACCGGCGACCCTATCGCAAGGAGATGCTCGGCGAGACTATCGCGGAGGGCATCGCTACGCTGCGGAAAGTTTTGCCCTGACGCCTAACTTTGTTGCCTCACCACGGCGACGCCTGGTGTAGCGCGCATCGTTGACGATGCGCGCTACACCAGCGGCCGGTCCGCCGCCGGGAAGCTTTCATCGTGCGATGGCGTTAGCGGGGTTTTCGAAACAGAATCTCCTCAAACCCCGTACTCCGCCCCAAGATAATGGGAAAAACGAATGATCAAATGAGCCACGCATTGCCGGTCCCGAGGGAGCGAGGGATGGGCCATGCTGCCGCGCTCGAAGCAAAGCTAAAGAATCGGACGGCGAAAATTGGTGTCGTCGGGTTGGGGTATGTCGGTCTGCCATTGGCGATCGAGTTCGCGAAAAAGGGATTTGCGACGGTCGGCATCGATCTCGATAAGACAAAAATTTCCTCGCTCCAAAAAGGGAAAAACTACATTCAGGATATTCCGGACGCTCACGTGAGCGAAGCCGTCAAGAATGGTACCTTCCGCGCGCAAAGCGATTACGCGAACGCCGGAGATTTGGATGTCATCTACATTTGCGTTCCCACCCCGTTTACCACGAATAAAGATCCCGACATTACCTATATTACGAGTGCGGCGGAATCGCTTGCCGGTTCTCTCCGCGAGGGGCAACTCGTGATCCTCAAATCGACAACGTTCCCGAATACGACCGAAGGCTCCGTGCTGCCCATTTTCGAAGCGACCGGGAAAAAAGTGGGCGAGGATTTTTTCCTCGCGTTCTCGCCAGAGCGAATCGATCCCGGAAACCAGAAATGGACGACGGCGAACACGCCCATTGTCGTCGGTGGCGTCACACCCAATTGCACGCGGCTTGCGGTGCTGGCGAACCAGCAAATCATCGAGCATGTCGTCGCCGTGAGCGGACCGAAAGTGGCGGAGATGGAAAAGCTGCTCGAAAATATTTTTCGCTCCGTCAACATCGCACTGGTCAACGAGCTTGCGAAGCTGTGCGACCGGATGGGCGGCATCAATATGTGGGAAGTTGTCGATGCGGCGGCGACGAAGCCGTTCGGCTACATGCCGTTTTATCCCGGCCCCGGCATTGGCGGGCATTGCATTTTGATCGACCCATTTTATCTCTCCTGGCAGGCGCGAGCGTACGATTTCGAAACGAATTTTATCACGCTCGCGGCGGAGACGAACGAGTCCATGCCGTTTTATGTGAAAGATCTGGTATTTAAAGCCGTTGCCGAACTTCCCATCCGCTTGCGCGACGCAAAGATACTGATGATCGGCGTGGCCTTCAAGCGCGATGTCGATGACACGCGGCATTCGCCCGCCATTCGCATTATGGAACTTCTGATCGACGATGGCGCACATAATATTGATTTCACCGATCCCTTTGTCGATCGCCTATGGGTGAAAGGCCGGGACTTTACAGCGAAGCCATTCGATGAAGCGACGATAAAATCCGCCGACATCGTTATCATCTCGACCGATCACACGCAATACGATTACGAGTTTCTCGTCCGCAATGTCTCGTGCGTGATCGATACGCGGAATGCGACGAAGCATATCAGCGATCCGAAGCTGCGAGAGAAAATCGTTCTTTTGGGGTCTGGCCATAAATCGGGATTACGCTGATTATTTTCTGATTACGCTGATATTATTATTGTCATTGCGAGGAGCCCGAATCGACCGGAGGGAGATTCGGGCGACGAAGCAATCTCCGGCGGTGAGATTGCTTCGTCGGGAATTACTCCGCTTCGCTTCGTAATTACCTCCTCGCAATGACGGCTATTACCTTGCCCCCCAAAAAAATTCTCTTTGTCGTTGGCGCGCGCCCGAACTTTATGAAGGTCGCGCCGGTGCTCGAAGCGGTGCGTGCCACGGGCACATTCGCCACCATCCTCGTCCATACCGGTCAGCATTACGATGCGAATATGTCGGACGTTTTTTTCGGCGATCTCGATATGCCGAAGCCCGACCGCTTTCTCGGGGTCGGCTCTGGAACGCACGCCGAGCAAACGGCGAAAGTCATGATTGAAATGGAGAAACTGCTGGCGGAGGAGCAGCCCGGTCTCGTGCTCGTCGCGGGCGATGTAAATTCCACGCTCGCGACCGCGCTCGTGGCAGCCAAGGCGGGGATTCCGCTTGGCCATATCGAATCGGGCCTCCGATCATTCGACCGGGGGATGCCAGAAGAGATTAACCGCATCGTCGCCGATGAATTCTCCCAATATTGCTTCGTGACCGAGCGGAGCGGCCTAAAAAACCTCGAGCACGAGGGAATTTCGAAAGACAGAGTATTCTTCGTAGGGAATACGATGATCGATTCGGTGCAAAAATATTTACCCAAAGCTCGATCCCGATTTCCGGAACTCGCCACGAAGTATGGATTGGAAGCGAAAAAATATGCGCTGGTCACTCTGCACCGCCCGAGCAATGTCGACGATTCCGCTTCATTATCGCGCTTCATGGAGCTTTTTGAGCGGATGCAGGCGTTCACATCGCGCATCTTATTTCCTGTTCACCCACGGACGTGCAAGCGCATCGAGGAATTCGGTTTCGCCGCCCGAATTTCGAGCAATCCATGCCTTGCGCTCATCGAACCGGTCGGCTATCTCGATTTTCTGGCGCTGCAGGACCGGGCCGCCTTGGTGCTGACCGATTCCGGCGGAATTCAGGAGGAAACCACGGCGCTCGGTGTGCCGTGCATCACCTTGCGTGAGAATACGGAACGCCCGGTAACCGTGGAGGATGGCACGAACGAACTGCTCGGTCTGGATATGGACCGGGTGCTCGAATATTCGAATCGGGCGTTCAGTGGAACATGGAAGGCGCACCGCATTCCGGAACTATGGGATGGCCACGCCGCCCTGCGGATTGCAGAAATTTTGGAACGATCACTTTGAAATATATTTACATTTTTCTTCTGGCGGCTGGAATCGCTCTCATGGCGTTTAGTTCGCCGGCGGTCGCGCAATTCACCGCGCCACTCACGCCACAACCGCTAACACCACAGCTCGGCGCGGGGAAGCCTTCGCTTCCCCCAACTTCCGCCGAGTCGATGACGTTCGAGAGTTCGATCGACCCCGCGGAGTACCACATGGGCCCCGGCGACGTGCTCGAATGCCGGTTTTGGACGAGCGGCGAAGCTTTCTATCCGGTCGTCTCCTCGGACGACATGCTGCTCATCACGAATCTGGGCGCGTTCGATACGCGGAACAAAACATTCGCTGAAGTGCGCGGCGAGGTGATGCAAAAGGCTACGGAATCGTTCGCCGGGAGAAAATCGAAGACCGATTCGCCGCTGCTTTCGCTTACGTTGTACCAGCCGCGCAAAGTCTATGTGCGGGTGCAAGGGGATGTAGCCTCGCCGAGCATCTATGCGCTTACGGCCGCCACGCGCGCGGACGTCGCGGTTGAAATTGCCAACAAGATCGATCCTTCACTACGAGTTCAGCCCGACGCCGCGACCGAGCAGCAACTGCTACGGGAAAAACCGGACAAGGAGCGTTTGCAGGCCGTCTTTGGCATGCGCGACGTTGTCCCGGCAAGCGAACGCTACATAACGGTCACGCATGGGGATGGGACGACGGAGCGCGTCGATCTGGTTCGCTACCATGCCCTGCACGATCCGAAGGCTTCGCCGCCGCTCCGCGAGGGCGATGTCATCGTCGTTCCCTTCCGCGATCTTCGCGCCGGTTCGCTCGGAGTCTATGGTGCGGTGCAATCGCCCGGCGATTTCGAATTTGTGCCAGGCGATTCGCTCTCCGCGGCCATTCAGTATGCGTTCGGCCCCTCGGCCGATGCGGATATTCACCATGTGGAGCTTACGCGCATCACGCCCAATGGCGATGCCGACCCTCCGCAAGACTATGATCTTGCCGCGATCGAGGCGCACACGGAGCCGGATGTCGCGCTGATGCCGAACGACCGCATCATCGTCCGCTCCCTTCCGGAAGAGCATAAAGCCGCTGTGGTGGTGCTCCGAGGGGAAGTACGGGAACCGGGTGTCTATCCCATTACCAGTGGCGAAACGACGCTTTCCGAGGTCGTCCACGAAGCTGGCGGTCTGACATCCGATGCCTATCCCGCTGCGGGCGTTTTGCTCCGGCATGGCTATGATGAGCGGCTGACCGCCGGTACTCCCGAGGAAGAAGCCCAGATAACACGACTGGAAAATCTTGGAGTGTCGGATACCTCAAACTTTCAAAAGCAAATGGCGGATCTTCCGCCAACGGTCGAAGTAGATATGGAGAAGCTGTTCGTTAAGGGCGATCATAGCGTGGACGTGGCATTGAAAGATGGAGATGAGATCGACATTCCGACGCGACCGACGACGGTTTACGTCTATGGTTTTGTCAATAACGCGGGCTATGTCAATTATCGGGACGGCGCGCCGCTGCAATATTACATTGCACAGGCCGGAGGCTATTCGAACGGAGCAACGCCATCGCGGACCGTGGTGATAAAACTCCGCTCCAAAGCATGGATGGATCCGGGCGATACGAAGATCGAGCCGGGCGATTATGTCTACGTTCCGAAGACTCCGAATTTCCCGGAGAATTACACCTTGCAGAACGCTGCGACCATCACGGCGCTCGCGCTTAGCATCGCTGGATTTGGCCTCACGCTTTATGGCATCTTTTTTAAGCACTAAGAAGGTGCGGCCGCGCATACGTGCTCGAAAAGCAGTGCAGCTTTCTTGCGGGATAGCCATGGTTCTCTTTGCGTTCACCGCGCGATCGCAGCAGCTTACCAGCAGTCCTCACACAGGCGTCGAGCAAGTGCCGCTTGGCGACGACGTGTATGGGTTCCTTCGGCATCTCTCGGTGCGCGGCGTGATCCAGGGCTATTCGGAAGCGCAGCTACCGATTTCAGAATTCGAAGTTGCGGAATTTTTGCATCAGGCGGATTCCGCAAATCTTTCGGATGCGGAACGGGCGCTCGTGAAAAAATATCTTCGAACTTATGCCCACGAGCCGCGCGATGCTGTCACGATGTTTCCATCAAAAGATGCGGAGCCGCTTTTTTTCAGCGGAATTTTTACCGATAAAGATAAATATCTTTATCAGTGGTACGATGACTCGACGAAATCCGATCTTTTCGTCGATGGGATTGGGAGCGCCGAGTATCAGCGCCAGACCGACCCTTCTTCAGAATCCGTCAAACTCCTTAATCTCGGTGGAAGATTTTCAGGAACGTTGAGCGGTCACGTCGGATATTTTATGCAAACCACCAATGGCGTGGCACTTGGCAATAAACAGCTTGCGCTTGAAGATCCGGTTCTTAGCCGGAATAACAATCTACGGTATTATTCTAATTTTTTCGATTTCACGACCGCCGAACTTGCGTACACCAACGATTGGTTCACCGGGAAACTTGCGCGTGAAGCCGTCGCAATCGGCGGAGGGTATCAAAACGATAATATTCTTCTATCGGCGGCTGAAAGTGTACCAACCTATGATTTTCTTAGTCTTGGTGCGCACGTTGGGGCTGTTCGTTACCAATCGATTTTCGCGTCTTTAGTGCCGGATTCGCTCACGGACCAGCTTCCGTATCCGACAAAATATCTTGCTGTTCACGACCTCACCTTTGCGATTGGCAGAAATTTAGAACTTGGATATACCGACATCCGGGTTATCACGCGTCCCGATCTTGCGTATTTGAATCCATTTTCGTTTCTTGAGACGGTGAAGCACGCCTTAGATGGCACTCAGGATCAGAACCTGGGCATTCTGGGAACGCATGCGCGCTGGGAGATTGTGCCAGGCATCGAAGTACGTGGTCAAGCGTTTATCCAAGATCTTGTGATAAACAACATCGGGACCGGATATTGGTCGAATAAAGGAGGAGATCAGCTTGGAGCCATGTGGGCTGGAGCGTTCGGAATTCCCGATCTGGACTGGGAACTGGAATGGATGCGAGTCCAGCCTTACACCTATTCTCACTGGGACGGCGTCGGCTCCTACTCAAGTTCGCAATCACTCCTCGGCGCCCAGATCGGGCCCAATGCCATGAGCTATTGGACCGAACTACGTTGGGCTCCCAGTGCAAAATGGATCATCGCATTCGAAGGACAACTTATCGAGCGAGGTGAGAATGTTTATGATTCGACAGGCAAGGTCCTTTATAACGCCGGCGCGGATTATCGGGTAAGTTTTTCTGGTGATTCAACTTCAAGTTTTAGCCAGACCTACATTTTGAACGGGCGGAGGGTCGATATTCTCAACCTTACGCTCGACATTGAATTCGAACCCTGGCGTGGCCTCACAATTTTCGCGCGTGGAACGAAGTCGAGCGTAAATTACTTAAATCAACCTCCCGTCACGCCCGGTTTCGACCTGAACGGGCTTCCGGTATCCTACGCTCCGCAGTCGCTGCCGGAGACGTTGATCGCCGTGGGCGCGCGGGCGCTATTTTAAAAGCTTTTATTTCTATCAGCCAACATTTTATTTTCCTCCAGCTAATATTTTTCAATGAGTTCATCGCTTTCTGAAATAAAACCTTCCGCACCGACTATTGCCGCCGGAGGAAATTCTCTTCCGGCAATCAATGAGGATGGGCAACCATCGAACCTGCCCCCACTCACTCCCGCGCGCAAGGCATGGGTCGAGAATATTACAATTATTTTTCAGCACAAAGCGCTGATCGTAACGGTGACCGCCATCGTCACAATTGCGACCGGCATTTATGCCTTCATGTTCATGCCGAATTATTACAGTGCCAGTGCGGTAATTCTTCCCGCGCGACATGAAGGAGGAGGTCTTGATAATATCACCTCTGGCATCGCCAGCAGTTTGAAAGATATTGGGCTTACCAACCTGCATGGCGGCGGCGGCGAGGATAGCTACACGCCTCTTTCGCTCATGCGAAGCCGTGAGTTGATGGGGAAAATAGTGCAACAGTTCAATTTCGTCTCAGTTTATAAGTCTAAAAACCTTCCCGATGCCATTGATGTTTTTAACAAGCACCTGGATGGAGAGTTGACGGAGGAAGGTAACTTTACCGTTACGTTCCAGGATACGAATGCCGTGCGTGCGGCTCAGGTTACGAATGCAGTGGTCGGCGCGATCAACGATGTCAATAGCCGGCTCGCTAAAGATGAGGCGAGGCATAACATCAGCGCTTCACAAGCGCGGTACGAGCAGAATGTTGCAGACCTGGACTCCGCCGAGGCTGCGCTGGGAGCGTTCCAGCAAAAATATGGAGTCTTTGCATTGCCGCAGCAGGCGCAGGCGGAACTTACCACAATCGCTGAACTCGAAGCACAAAAATATGCCGCAGAAATTCAGTTGCAGAATGCCGAGCAGCTCTATGGCTCGAATTCGAGCGAAGTAACGGTCTATCGGAACACGGTGGATCAGCTTGCGGGCAAGCTGGGCGAAATGCAAGCCGGGCAGGACATCAAAGCCAATTCTTTCGTGCCGACGAACGTCATGCCCGACGTGGCGCTGCAATATCTTCGCCTGATGCGTGAAGTCGAAATTCAAAGCAAGCTGAAAGCTTTCCTCCTGCCGGAATATGAAGAAGCAAAACTCGACGAAGTGAGGAACATGTATGGCTTCGTCACGCTCGATTCGGCGACCGTGCCTGTGCATAAGGCGGGGCCGCACCGGTCCATCATCCTGTTGGCGGCATTGGTGGGGACGGCGATCATCATGGCCATCTGCGTGATCATCCTGACAAATATCCGGCGGATGCGAATGAACTTCGTCCGCGATCAACACCGAATCCTGAGCTAACCTTAGATGAGATTGCTCCAAAGACGTCGGCCTGCGATGGCGGGGCCTGCGAGTGTAGCGAATTCGCAACCCCTCACCGTATTGACGCAAATGCTGCTCGGTGGGGGCGTTGCGGCAAGTTTGCTGTGGTCGTTCCTAATCACGCACTCACTTCTACCGATTGCCGCGATTCTCGGGCTTGTGATGATGTGGGTTATCCTCCGAGACCCGTTATATTCTATTATTGGGTTTATGGTCATCAATGTTATTATAACATTGAGACCCCAGGCGGATACCATCGGTAGCGCCCCAACGATGTTCGATATGATATTGGGCCTTGGTCTCACCGCAATTATTGGCTACTGGATTTTTAAAATACGAATCCTCGAATGGCGATCTTTAAGTGTCTCTGCCGGACAGCTCAGCTTGATGCTTTTCTTCGTATGGGCGGTCTTTGTGACGATAGGTGGAATTATTTTCAATAATAATCCGGCCACGGTTGCATTGCGTGAGTTGCTGAATTTGCTCCCACTTTTGATATTGCCAGTCTTGTATGTCCGCTTTATTACCCCCGGCTCCAAAGCCGAGAATTGGATTTTTGCCGGCGTTCTAACTTCGGGCCTTGTGATTGCCATCGGAAATATCTTGGTGATGCGACACAATATTGCTCAAGCATATTTTCTGTTCCAAACTGGAAGGGCCTCTCTTGATACCTTGCTTGCCCCGTTCATTATTGTGATCCTAGTTTCTTATCTAATGGCGGAAAAACAGCCCTGGCGAATTCGGGCGTCGATCATCC
>Ga0307374_10007924_pt1 | contig 16033 bp, 15 predicted proteins | sample OX3MG_FD_202532 | JGI IMG/M metagenome (GOLD analysis project Ga0307374, IMG submission 202532) | Soil microbial communities from Risofladan, Vaasa, Finland - OX-3 | ecosystem: Environmental > Terrestrial > Soil > Coastal area > Acid sulfate soil | place: Finland: Risofladan, Vaasa | collected... | reverse complement strand
CGGCGCTCGGACTGGCGGCGTGGGCGGCCATTCATTGGCTTTACTAAGACAACAAGGGGGGATTCATGGCTCTTTTCCTGACTGAAGAAGATGTTCAGGAACTCTTTCCGATGAAGCAGGCGCTCGATTGCGTCAAGGCCAGCTTCATGGCGCAGCACGCCGGCACGGCCGTCAATCGATCGCGCGAACGCCTTTTCCAGCCCGGCTTTTCTCTCCATTACATGGCAGCGGCCCTCGAGGACGAGCATCTGGCGGGCATGAAGATCTATACCATCGCATCCGGCGGGGCCCGCTTCATGGTTCTGCTGTTCGACGTCGAAACCGGCGATTTGCTGGCGGTGATGGAAGCCGACCATCTGGGCCGCATTCGCACCGGAGCAGCCAGCGGCGTGGCAACCCAATTGATGGCGCGCTCTGACGCCTCGACCGTGGGATTGATTGGCGCCGGGCGGCAGGCACGCACGCAACTGGAGGCCGTGGCCGCCGTGCGCAAAATCCAGGCGGCCCGGGTTTACGCCAGGAATGAGTCGCACCGCGTGGAGTTCTGCGAAGAGATGGCCGGCCGTCTCCCATTTCCGGTTGAGCCCGCGGCAAGTGCGGAGGAGGCAACGCGCTTTGGAGATATTGTGATCACCGCAACCAGTTCGGCCAAACCGGTGGTCAGGGGAGAATGGCTTCGTCCCGGGACCCACGTCAACGCCATCGGAGCCAACATGTCCACTCGCCGGGAACTCGATGACGCGGCCCTCGGTCAAGCCGGCATCATTGCCGTCGACTCCCGCGACCAGGCTCGCGGAGAAGCCGGCGACCTGATCCAGGGACTGCCGGCGGTCAACCGCAGTTGGCAGGATGTGGTGGAATTGCATGACCTGATCGAAGGGAACAGCCCTGGCCGAAATTCAAGCGAAGAAATCACGGTCTTTAAGTCGTGCGGAATCGCGATTTGGGACGTGGCGGCCGCCGGCGTTATTTACCACGAGGCCCTTCGAAAGAAAAGGGGAAGGCCTTTCGCCATTTGGGAGGAAAAATCAAGCTGACAAGGCCGCGTTCTTAATTCGAGGGACCCTTGGATCGCGGCTCAAGGGTAATCTGCTTGGCGATCACGTCACCCGCCTCCGTCAGGTCGCCTTTGGCCAGGATTTTGACGCCGACTTGAAGCTCCGAAGCCTTGGCGGGACTTCCGTCATCGTGTTGAATCTGAGTCGTGGAATCGTACTTGACCGTGAACAGCATGTCCTGGCCGCTGTCCACGGTAAGTTTTCCGGGTGAAGATTCGGTGATCGTCCCATTCACTGAAAAAGAGATATTCTGCGGCGGCGGGTTCTGGCCTTGAAAACCCGAAGCGTACAAGGGCCTTCCAGGCAGAGCGAGCCCCAGCAAAAGCAGCGTCGCCAAGGCGGCGAAATGAAGCCCGCGCGCTTCTTTGAAAAGGGCAGCCATTAAGTGAATTCTAATCCGAATTGGAGGGATTCGCCACCCGACAAACAAAAGGCTTCCGGCGGCCACTTTGCGCCACCCCCTTATGCCGATCATCGAGGGCACCCAATCAATCAGGAAATGCGACGCCGAAAAGGTTCGATTGTTTCACACACTGGATGCCCACTTCGCCCGAGCCACCCATGCCGGCTCTTTCGGCCCACACAACCTTAAAGAGCGCATCCAGGGTTCCGGCAGCGGGTTTAACCCGGATTTCCATGCCCGGACTCAGCGGATAGCGGGTTTTGAGCCTCGCCCCGAACTTGCTGACGGTCACCACGTAAGTCTCTTCCGTAAACGGTTCCCCGCCCGGAAGCGTTCCCGTGACGACGACAGGAATGCGCACCTGAACTCGTTTGCTGCGGCGCATCGAAGGCTTGGCGCTAGGTTTCAAGTTGGCAAGCCTCCCCCGCAAAGCGCCTCAACCGGGATAAGGGCCGGCGTCGGCCACCTGGGAATTCACCGCCCGGAACAATCCCTTGTAGAAAGCTCTCTTGCATTTCTCTCCTGCTATCTTCTGTTCGTCAATTTTAAGGAGAAGCTTGATCCCGTCCGTTGGCGGAGACAGCCGGAACGCGCTCCCTTCACATCCAATGTTTCCGGCGGAGATAAATGAACACAAGGACGGTTGATGCCACCATCAGCAATCCGATGGGGATCAAAGCGTAAGGGTTCTTCTCCAGCGGAAGCCTGATATTCATGCCGTAAAAGCTGGTGAGAACGAGCAGGGGCATCGCAATCGTGCCCCACAGGGTGAGAATCTTCATCACCTCATTGGTGCGGTTCGCCACCGCGGAAAGATAGATGTCCAGCGATCCCGTCAGGAGATCCCGGTAGGTTTCAATAAAGTCGATCACGCGGACCACGTGCTCGTAGACGTCCCGGTAATAGACCCGCAGGTCGCGGTCCGCCACACGGTCCCCGGCCGAATGGGGAATGTCGTAACACCGGATCAGGCCATTCACCGCCTCCCGCATGGAGGTTGCGACACGCCGGAAATCCAGCAGGACGCGCTTCAGGCGAAAAATCTCGCGCAGCATGGCAGGCACGGGGTTGCGGATCACCCGGTCCTCAAGCCGGTTGATGAAGTCTCCCAGATGGTCAAGGGCGGGCAGATAATGGTCCACCGCAGCATCAATCAAAGCATACGCGATGCGCTCGGGACTTTGGAACGCACGCTCTGACCGGACACGGGTGGACACCTGTGACACCAGCACCGATTCCCCGCCGCTCACCGTGAAAACATAATCGGAACCCAGAAAAAGATCGAAGTCCTCGAACTTCAGGCGGCCCGCGCCCGAGGCGGTTGGCTCCGGCCCGGCGGGCGTCGTCAGGCCGCCCGCGATAGGCGCCTTTTCCGGCGCCGGCTGGCCGCTGGCGGAAGTTGCAGCGCTCCGGCCCGGGCGCTTCTCACCCGGCGCAGCGGCAAGCGCTTTGATCACAATAAAAGTGTATTGATCGTGCTCTTCCACACGAGGGGTCTGGCGGCGGTGCCGGCAATCTTCAACTTGCAGGGGATGGAGGCCAAAATGCCCGGCCAGCTGGTCAAGAACAGAAGATGCCGGGTCGGAAAGATGATACCAGCGGACTCCCGGAATCACGGCCAATGACTCCAGCAAGGCCTGGTCTGGTGCTGGTGGGTTTAAGGACATGGCTGCAAACGAATCGAAACCAATATACCACGGAAATTCCGCCGCGACGAAAGCTCTTCCGCCATTGCATCCGCTTGCAGGCCTCTGCCAACTGTCCGAATCATTTTGCCGCCCAGGCGCTGCTTTCGCAGACGTAGAGGGTTGACCCGGTTCCCCCGTCGGTCCTTAAATAGAGCGATGGCGTGACGCAGGCTCCGGTGGGCGCTCCCGAACCATAGCTGATAGTTGCCGCGTTGCCGGTCAAGCGGTCCAGAATCCTGGCTCCTGTACCCGTGGTCACGAAAGTAGGATTGGGGTTGTTGGCGTTACCGCTGTAGTGCACGCCCGATGCGTAAAGCGTCCATCCGCCGGGTTGATAAAGGCCTACCGGAATGTTTCCGCAATTGGTATACGCTCCACAGTCGAAAGTGACGTTATCAAGCACCGCAACACCCGTGTGGCCGACATTCTGGTTGGCGTCATAGGCCACCGGCGTGGGCGACCCACTGGACGCGATATGGAAAACAAGATTTTTGTATACCCCTATGTTGTCCGTAAACTCGACGATGTTGGAAGCGGGCGTCGCCCCCGGCATCGTCGATCCCTGAAAACGGGAGTCCTTGAGTTCGCTGTTTTTCACGATCAGGAATCCCGGATAGCCTTCTTGGCGGAAGTCGAAATCGAGGTTGTAAACCATGCCTCCCCAGTAATCAATCTGGATAGCATATTGTGCCAGCGAAGCCGAATACCCCGCTCCCTGAGACAAGTTGTAAACGTGTCCGTCAATGCTCACGTCGGTTGCGCCGTCAATCTCGACGGCTGGGCCAAGGCCGCCGCTTTGAAAGTCAGTTCCAAGCATATGAATTTCCGTGGTCGATTGGCAATTAGAGGCCGAATGCGAAGTTTGCGCCACCCACGGAGCCAGTGTGGAATTAAGGTTGTATTGGTTCGTCAGCGTGAGCACCACGGGATTGTCCGCCTGGACGTTTCCGCCCACCCAGGTATCGAGTTCTGACCCGCAGTTGTACCAGCCAAAAGACGGACTGCCTGACGCATGCACAGGAAGAAAGAAATAGGTGTTGATCGCGTCATCGTGTTGTGCGGCTACGCTTGTTGTGGTGCGCCCATACAAAATGCCAATCTGGGAAGGGTTCGTCAGAGTAACGCCCGCCGGAAGATGCGCTGTGTCCGAAACGAAAGACATATTTTCCAGCCGTACGCCTCCTGATCCTGACTCGTCGATGATCGCGCCGTTATCAGTGAGTCCGGTGTTTCCGCAGACCGCGCTTGTCGTTCCGTTCCCATGAAGCGTGATGGGCACGGTGAGGTTTGTGAGGTTCATGGTCGAGTTTATTCGATAACACTTCGCCGCTGGCGGAAACTCAATCGTGCCTCCGCCCGACGCCACCGCCGCCGCCAGTACTGTGGCGAATGCGGGGCTGTCATCCGTCGCCCCATCTCCTGCCGCGCCATAGGCCTTGACGTTGAAAACCTGTCCGCCCTTGTCCTGAAGACGGGTAATCACCGAAGCGCCCGCGCCGCTGGGCGTGAGCGTGATGTTCTGGTTCGTTCCCGCTGATGAGCAATTGAGGGATCCCCCGCTACCGGTCACGCAGGGCTGCGGCGTGAACCACGTCCGGGCATCGCTGACCGACGTAATGGAGGACGCCCCGGCCACCACCGTCGCAACCGGGATCTCTCCCGCTGTGAAGGCGGAAGTGCCGGCCGCCGGCGCGCAGTTGTTCGCGGGGTCCAGATAGATGTAGTTTGTCGCGCTGGCAGCCAGGGTTAAAGAACCCCCGGGGTAGCTGACCGGAGCGGGCGGGTTGCCGCAATAAGCCGTCCCTGCGCTCACATTCAAAGTCAGTCCGCTCCCTGCGGTCGCCCAGTAGCCTGGCGCCATCCCATTCACATATTTCGCGTTCGCCGAAAAGAGCGGAGTTCCCGCGGGCGCCTGCGGCTGCTGCGCAAAAGCGATCGTGGAGGGTGAATTATAAATTGAGAATGAAAGAGCAAGGGCAACGCCGAGCGCCAGGACGCGAAACCGCCCCTGCAATCGCAAATCACAAATGGCAGATCGCAAATTCATAATTTTGAATCCATCATTCATCATTCTCACCATATCTGCACCTTCGCGGTCACTCCCGTATCGGAAGCGACCAGATAGAGATTCGTGTTGTCGTACATCGCGGACGACTGGAACCAGATGGCGCCGCTCGACGTCATTTGGATCAGCGCGCCCACGGGTGTTCGGCCCAGCAGATGGGCCAGCGTGAAATTGCCCGCGGCTCCAGGCGCAGCGTTCAGTTGCGCCCAGATCTTTGTGGCCTGCGTCACCGAAGTGACGGCGGTGGAGTTGGCCACGACAATCCCGATCAAGGCGTCACTTGGCGTGCTGGCTGCGCCGGTCAGGTTATAGTAAAACCCGCCGATGGAATTGTAGAAGAGATAACTGGTGGAGCTTGCCGGGGCGGCCACCAGGGCCGGAGCCAGGGTTGGAGCATAACGAAGTCCCTGGGCATAAAGCGCTCCCACCGAAAGCCCCGGAACCAGGGTTGCCGAAGTCGCCAGCGCGAACCCGGAAACGACTCCCGAGATCCCCCGGTCCGACACCCAGGCGGTTACCGTGGGCGCAGCCTGGACGGCCGTCTGCACGTCACTGGCGTCCTGCAGCAGGCTGTCGATAATCTGCCAGTTGGTGTCCAGGTCGGTCTCATAATTGGCCCCGTGCTGGGGCTCGATGATTCCCTTGCGGGGAAGAACTGTTCGGACGACTGCCATAGTGACCTCAATGTGTTTAGGTTAGATGCATACTTTCCCTCGGATAACGGAGCCAGATGGAAGGTCTGGCTAACCTGAAAGCCTTGTCGCCAGGGTTCGCACCTTGACGAACCCGCCACTCGTCGGAGTCTCCGTTCCGCTATTCCAGTAGTGGACATCGCAATGGACCATGCCGGGATTCGCCTCATTTTTCTCGTCCACCCAGAAGTCCATCAGAAAAAGGCTGCCGGGGCCGTCGTTCACATCGGCCCGAGCGGGCTTGGTCAGCGCCCCGTTGGTTGCCGCCCCGCTGGCGGGAGAGCGCGAGCACCACGCGGCAACCTCGTATTCCAGTTCCTGCCGCGCGTAAACATAGCCGTCCACCGGGCTGACGGGAATGGTCACCGTCTCACCGTTCTTGTACCAGCCGTAAAACGTTTCGGGCCGCACCGCGGCAAATTTCGCGTTGTTGTTGATCTTGGTCAGATCGTAATCGGTCAGCGGCTGGTCGGCCTGAAGCACCGTATCCGGAAGGTCCACAAAGCCGGGAACCATTGCAAACGTCATTTGTGCCATTACCTTCACTCCTTAGGGGCGATTTTCCCATTTGCGATTGAGCGAATTGCGATTTGAAGAAGTGATGAGTCTTGAATGAAAACCACCGCTCACCACTCCATCCTGTCTTTCAATCACCATTCGCTCGATCACCATTCACCCAATCCTTCAATCGCTCAATCATTCAATCTAAAACACCGTCTTGCCCGCGGTGCCGTCGGAATACGTATGCGTGGCCTCCTGCGACAAAAACATATATCGCTCGCGCTGGGCGTTCGAAGCCAGACTCCACACCGGCGTGCCCTGCGGTGCAATCAGTGAAAGCGCTTTGGACCCCATCCAGCCCGTATCCAGCAACTGATAGGCCATGTTGCCCTGAGTGTAATTGGGCTGCTTGTCGATCACTTCCATAATGCGGTTATAAATTCCGCGAGTTCCGGTCTCAAGGTTGGGCAGCAGCGGATGGGAAAAATAGACAAAGTCGCCAACCTCAATCGTCAGGTTCATAAACTGGCTGGTAACGCCGACGGTGGGCGCTCCGCCCCGCGGCGAGCCGGTGACCGGATTGATGCCTCCGTAGCGCTGGAAAATCCGGTTGGCCGTGATGCTCGCCAGCGAGGCGCTGCCGTGCTCCAGTTTCATCCCCTTGGACTCGATGATGTCTTCCCCCGCCAGCCCGAACTGCTGCAGCGACGGCGCGGAAAGAAAAAGCAGTTCGGTCTGGAACTTGCTCCCGTCGTAATCCATCCGGAACGTCACCTGGTTAATGATCGGGTTGGGCTTGATGCCCGGGAGTGCCGTCATGTTCCGGTCGTTGAGCGCGGCCAGCCCGGCAAAGGAATAAGGTGGAACGAAAAATCGCGGGGACATTCGCCCGTCGGCCAGAATGACCGCATAGCCGCCGAGCGGATGAAACACCTCAAATTCGAGAAACTGTTTGGCCTCGACAGGCTGGGTGAACGTAAAGTCGAAAAGGTAGCCTGCAAAAATGCCGTTCCGGTAGAACAAAACCTTCTCGACGTCAAGATAGGGATTGGGATTAATCAGCGTCGGGTTGGTGTTGAAGGTGGAGTCCCACTGGGCGGGGTCGTAAAGCTTCCACGCAGAAGGTTCCAGCAGGGACGGCTGTCCCAACCCAAGCTCATTCTGCACCACCATCAGAACCAGGTCCATCGGGTTCACCGCCAGCGTCCGCGGATGCTTGTTCGAGACGGCCGAGCCGTCGTCGCCCACGGTAAAGATTTGCGACTTGGCATAGCGGTTGAGGTCCTGGCAATCGAGGCGAAAGCCTCCGCCCGCTGCCAGCACCTCGACTCCCTCGACTTCCTGGGTGGCGATGGTCACAAAGTCGGACGAATTCATGCCCGGATAGCCCACGCTCAAGGTCAGTCTTCGTCCCACCAGTTTGCCGCCGCTTCCCAGCGCCGTCATGAATCCGCCGTCGTCGATGGCGTCAATTTCAAGGGCTCCAATCGAGCTCTGCCCCTGCAGTTGCTGGATGCTTTGGTGGACGCCCTGCGGAACCTTCAGGCAGGGATGCTTGCCGAGGTCGAAGGAAGCCGTGGTCAGCAGCACGTCATTGCGCGCCGCCGTCAGCCAGAACCACGCGGTCGACGATAACGTCTTGCGGACCGCAATCTCCCACGGCAGCGACCTTGCAGCCAGCGAATAAGAAAGCAATCCGTTCGAACTGGTAACGCCGGCCACAATCTTCATGCTCTCCACCAGCCGCCCCAGAAAGGAAGTCAGGCCGCCCGTGTAATTAGAGCTGAAGTAGGTTTGCAGGTCCGCGTTGTCGCTCATTCTCAAAATTGCGGCAAGAACGCCCCACGTCCCCTCCATCCAAACCGATGCGGGGGAACCGGAATAGCCGCCCGTCGAATCCGCATAGGGCTTGAAGCCGTCAAACGGGGTCAGTTGCTGGTAGGCCTCGTTGTAAGAATTCGTGCTCGCGCTGGTCACAATCTGCTGGTTGGGAAGAAAGAAAGTTTCGTAGGCGAATTCCAGACAGGCGACGGCCTTGGCGTCGTCGCCCACTTCATGGCAAAAGAGCGCCGACCACGAACTGCCCGCATCAAGCGCCAGCGAGGTGTCGAGACCCGAGCTTGCGGCCCCCTGGGCAAAATGTCCCTTAACGCTTCCCGACGCCGGAATCCAAAGCTGGTTCAGGATGGCGGCGCTGATCTCGGAGGCTTTGGCGGAAGCGGTGCTGGCGGTGGTTCTAAGCTGGTCAGCCTGCGCCTGGGTGATCAATCCCTGCGTAAACAGCCTTTGGGCCGCCGTGGGCAGCACCCGCGCAGCCTTATCAAAGGCGAAGTAGCAGTCGATGTTGTGCTCGGTGGAGACGCTCGAAATCGGCCCCGGCACGTATTGATAACCGGGATCCTGATAAACTCCCCAGCCGATCGTCACCAGGTTCTGGCGCGCATCCGTGGCCGTGGATTGCAGGGAAAAAAGAAAGTTGAGGATGCTCTGGAGTCCCAGTGCGGCGCGCTCAAAATCTCCCGTCCGCTCCATGTAGATGCCGTAAGCGTAAGCCACCCAGGCGACGGCGCCGGACCGGATGTAGGCCTGATCGACCTGGCCGTTATACACGTCATAGGAAAAGCTGAGCGATCCGGCGGGCTGAGGCGCGCCGACGGAAAGATTGTCCAGGCTGAGGCTGCCGGCGGATTCAAGTTCAACCACGAACGCGCTGATGGAGGTAACGGTTTCGCCGCTCAGGTACTGGCCGATCTGGGCGTTCAGGTCCGCGAGGTAGGTCTGCCAGGTATTTTGCTGAAGCGGCGCCACCGCCGTCACCGTCTTCGACGCCGCATCGTATCCCGGCGTCCCCGTGGAAGCAAAATCGAAAGACGTCACCTGCCCGCTCGAGCTGGCCAGACCCACCGTAAACTTGAAATTCACGTCCGTCTTGAACCGCCACTGCACCAGCGAATCGATGGCATCGGGCAGTCCCGTTCCGCTAAAGTTCCAGCTTGCGGGGGCGGCGGTGGCGGCAAATGAAATGACGTTTGAACCTCCCGATTGCGCCGGAGGTTCGGTGGAGTCAAAGACGTTGCTCACGGAGCCTGCGCCCGACTGGAGCGCCCACCGGGTGGTTGATCCGTCCTGGGCGTCTTCAAGAATCAGGGAGGGCAGGTAGCCGGGGTTTTCGCGAAGGTCGTTGAGCCTCGTGACGATGCGCGCCGCGGCGTCCCACAAACCTCCCACGGCAAAACTGATGATGGCCAGCGCCGCGCTGTAAATCCAGCAGCGATTCTGGATGGCCGCCACGTTGGAACTGGTCAGTTGCTCCGCGCTCACAAAATCGGGATCGCCGGGAGGAACCTCAACCTCGCGCGGCAGGTCCGAATAGACCGCCAGGTTCTGCAGCGTTGAATAAAGATCAACGGGGCCCAGCACGGGATCGTTATAGAACACGTGGGCCACCGGCGTTCCCGCATTCACGGCCAGGCTGGTCCCGAAGCGCGCGTGCGTTGAGTCCTGAACGATGATCGGAATATTGTCTTCCTGGAGATACTCGATGTCCGTCCTGACGGTGACGCGGGCGAAGTAGTCGTGAAGTTTTGCTCCCACGCCCATGTTGGAATGGGCAATCCATCCGGTCACTGAGGAAGCGGAAGAACCGATTGCGGGCTGCGTCGTGGCGGCGTCCATCAGGTAGGCGATCACGGTTCCCGGTTGCACGGCGGGCACGTTCCAGGTGCCGTCGGCGGCAATCATTGCCGAGCCCTGGTAATAGAAAATGTCGGTCTTGGAAAAGACGTCCACCCGGTACGAGGAAGTGGGCTGGGTCAGATTCAGGACGCGGCCGCTGACGTCACCGGCAGCGCTCAGCGTGAAAAGGTTGACCAGCAGGTTGCCGGAAAGCAAGGGAGTCGAAGAGTAATTGATGGGAAAGCCGTCCGGCCCCGCCTGGTCGTCAGGCGTCACGCCGGCGATGGGATCAAGAACGATGTTGGGCCAGGCATCCTGCGCAAGGTTCGAGAGGGAGCCGTTGACCGTGTCCACGGCGCCTTCAATGAACGGAGCCCCGGTCAGGGTTGAAAGCGCAACGCCCTTGAACGGCGAGACGTTGGCGTTCAACTGCCCCAGCATCCACGCCAGTTCCTGGTCCAGCGTCCCTGCAAGATCTCCGGAATAAAAATCGCTGACTTCCGCCATCCAAAAACTCCTTGTGAAACTGTAGCGCCGGTGTCCTCACCGGCGGCATTCACGGCGATGATGACATCGCCGCTTCAACCTTCATTGAATGATGGAGTGATTTAATGATCTGCGATTTCCAATCACTCAATCGCTCAATCTCCTATTAATATCCGTACCCCGTGGTCCCATACCCGTTCACCCCGTAGCCGGTGTGCGCCACATCCATATCTTCCGGCCGGAAGGTCGTCAAGGAATCGATGACCCCTTCAATCTGCACGACGTAAAGCGGACGCTTAACAAGCGCCGCGTTGTTCAAATCGAAGCTCGGATTGGTAATCACCGGCATTGCGTTACGCCATCCTTGGGAGATTGACCAGATAAAAGGTGTAATCCATCACTCAATCACCTGATCACTCAATCAGTAAATCCGTCAATGCTCACACCACCTGCTGGCGGAACTTCACCTTCACGCTGTAAACACCCGGCGCCATGTATGCCACCGTCTCGCCGGTGTCTTCCAGAAGGCAATTGATAAATCCCACCTGCGAAGCGTCGGGATAATAGGCAAACGGCGCTCCGGTCAGGGCATGATCCAGAAACTCGGCCCAGTTCGCCAGGTCGGTTCCCGCCTGGATGTAATCGACGTTGAGTTCCAGGAAAGCGTCGATGCGTTCCAGCACGGACTCGCGGATTCCCGCCGTTGAGATGTTGTCGTGCCGGATGGCATTCTTCATGTAGCCCGGCTGCTTCTGCGGCGTGGAAGTAAAATCCAGCGTCTGCTCCGTGCCGCCTGCAGGTGTATAGACGATCTTGGGATTGGCCATAACTGTTTCTCCGTTGGAGCGGGTTCGAAACCCGCCTCGCCGTTTGCCTGCCGCCTCACGCGCGCGGCGCCGGCTGTCGCACCACCGTATAGGCAACCAGGTTGACGTCGCGCTCGATGACGGCGGTCGAGATGTGCCGAACCAGCTCATCGACGCCCGCCTGCCCTCCGTAAACGGGTCCCTGGAAGATCACCTGGACCGTCTGCGGGCTCTGAGAGGTGCTTTGGGAAGGGGCCTTTGCAACAGATGATTTGCTGCTCGACGAGGCGCTGCTCGATGAGGTTTTTTTACTCGTGCTCCCGCTGGAGGTTGCGCCGCTGAGCGCCTTGGTTGCCAGGCCCGCCGCTCCTCCGACCGCGCCGAACACGGCGGCCGCTTCAAAGGCCTGCCCCGCCCCCGCAAAGTCACCAATCGCCAGCATATAAAAGCCCAGCGCGGTCGAAAAAATCGCCCGCACCACCGCTTCCTTGGCAATGGAGCTGATGGAAGTAAGCGCGGCCTTTTCAAAAGCCTGTCCGATGCTCTTCTGCCAGACGCTCGCGTTTCCGGAGTTCCTGACCAGGGCCGAATCGAACGCCTGGAAGCTTCCCAGCAAGCTGGTTTGCAATGCGTTGGAAGCGCTCAGCGCGCTCGAAAACGTGCTGTTGACGCCGGAGCCCCATTGGCTGATGCTCTGCCGGTTCTGCTTCAGTGACGTATTCAGGCTGCCCAGGCTCAGCCCAAAATTGCTGGTCAGGCCCTGCAATGATTTCTGCACGTTCCCGAAATTTGATGTTCCCTGGCTCGACCACTGCGAGATGTCTGAATTCATCCCGCTCAAGTTACCGCTGAAATTCGAGCGGAACGCCTGGATGCTCGATTCCGCCTGCGAAGGATCAGCGGCAATCCGAATTAGAAGTTCTGCTGCGTTATTGGTAGCCATAATCCTCTCGTCTCGCCCTCACCGCCGGATCCTGCCTTTGTAGCGCAGCGTTCGCTCTCTAACGCTGCGGCTTTTACTTTCCTGACGGCGCTCCCCGGCCCTGCCCAGGTAAACTCGGGGCGCCGCTACTGTTACCAGCGCACGTTTCGCGCCCGCTGGCTGGCGAGCGGCGCTTCCTCAAACCCTTCCGTCACGGCGTTCGCGGCCGCACGTTCGGCCTCCAGAAGTTTCGCCGCCGCCGCCAGATCGAAATCGAGCGCCAGCAGCGGGTCGTTGAGACCGACCATGCGGCTGGGGCGGCAACCGAATTTTTCCGCCGCGATGGCCAGCAGCACAAAGTTTTCACTTCTGACGAAACCCCTCCAGCTTAGCGCTGGAGATATCCTCCTGATTGGAGTTGGCCGCCGCGTTCGCCGGACCTTCCGCTGCCGTCTCCGCGTCGTTCGCGCTGAGCGCGCGGCAGGCCCATTCAAAAATAAACGCCCGGTCCCGGATGGGAATGTCATCCAGCGGAATCTCGTCCGGGCCTTCCCCGATGGGCGGATCGACCACGCTGGCCACCACCAGCCGCGCGGCAAACCCGGCCAGGTCGAGGATCTCCTCCCGCGTCAGTTCACGGTCGCCCCCGGCCAGCGGCGACTGCGGATCTTCCAGCGCCACCGCCAGCAGCCCTTGCGGAATGCGCCCGGACATCACCCACTCGAGCGGTTCCGGCCGGGCGGCCAGGATGGTGGCTCCACTCGGCAGCACCAGAAGTTCCGCGCGAGCCTCGCGGTCTGCTTTCGCCGCCAGCCGCCAGCCCTCGCTCGTCGCAATGCCGTTGCCATTGCCTTTCCGCATGTGACCTCCATTCTATTGAACGATTGAGTGAATGGTGATTGACTGATTGGGAATGTTTTCAGTCACTCAATCGCTCAATCACAAATCACCCACCCCTAGACTTGTCTGTAGATCTTTCCCACCTGGTCTCCAACCGGGCGCGAGGGATCGGCAAGACCCTCGAACTTGATCTTGTAGGTGGTTTCCTTGGCGCGCTGGAACGGCAGTTGCACAGCTTCGGCCTGGTAAGCCTGGTAGAGCTGCGTCACAACATATTTGCCGGTTGAATCCCGCCGCGCCGAGATGACGGCGACCGATGTCTTGGGGATCGCCATCAACCCGCCAAAGGAGATCTCCTCGTAGTTCTGCGAGCCCGCCGGCAGCGAGATATCGGTGCCGGTGGAAAAGCTTCCGTTGACGATGTAATTCTTCAAGTTCGCCAGGTCAGATTCTTTCAGTGTGACCTCGATGGCAGCGGCTTCTCCCGTCATCACCACGTCCACCGGGCCGGTTACCTGGTCTGCGGTGATCTCGGTCAGTTTCGGAGTCAGCACCATCGTGGCCGCGCCGTCCGTCGCGCCCGCAAAGGCCGGGGTCCCTGCCGTGGGAGTTCCGCTTGCATCGATGATCAGCCGGTTGCCCGTCGTCGGGACCGAAACAGCCAGCCACAATTTGCCCGGCCCCTGATGAATTTTCGTTGCATCAACATTTGCCATAAGTTCCTCCCTTTGTGATGGGTGATTGAGAGATTTGCGATTTTATGATTCTTCAATCGCTCAATCATCAATCACTTAATCCTTCAATGAGTTCACTTCGCTGCCACCGTCCAGTTTGTTCCATTGCAGTAGCCGAGAACGTGATTGGCGCCGCCTCCCGCGATGGTCGCTCCCCACGTATTTACGGTGGAATCATTGATCGCCTGGGTTGCGCCCTCGATGGTGCTGCTGCACGTTTGCGCGGAGGCAAAGGCAACAGGCTCTGACCTGACCGCTCCCGTTACGTCCAGCGGTGTTTTCGGGCTGGTATTTAGGATTCCCAGCCACCCAGCCGAACTCAGCGTCATGTCCGTCGCATTGTTGTACTGATAACGGAAGTACACGCTGCTTCCGTCCCCATACACGCACTCACCGCTGAGCCCGCCCATCCAGAAGCAGTCATTGATTGGCACCTGGGCAGATTTAAGGGCGAACCCGTTTCCAACCTGGCCCCCGATCGACGAAAGTATATTGACATCGTTCAGAGTCAGTCCCGGTGATGTCGGATCAACACAGGTACCCTCGGCGGTCTGACCGCAGGAAATGGTTTCTGTATCAGAGCCCGTTCCAAGATAAACATCAGCGGTTGTATGGGCTCCGCCGTCGAATCCGCTGTTTCCCAAAATGCTAAAGTCCTCCGCGTACTGAGAGAGCCTGATCCCGTAGTAATAGTTCGATTCCTCGATCAGGTTCCCAGCGATGTAGTTCCCTGAATCGACGTTGCTGTTATTTCCATACCCGATAAAAACGATGGGCGCATCTCCCACCGTGGAACTCCCACTTTCTCCCCCTATCGTGTTGTCCACGATTTGAATGCCGTTCGCGTAGGTGTTTCCAACCACCGCATGGCGAACGCGGTTAAAGAAGTTGTCTCGAATGACCGTCCCGTATCCCTGAAACGGAGAAGTCACACTTCCGTCTATGGTGATGGATGACCCACCAAGAATGATTGCGTCTTTCGTATTGGCCGTGCCGCTCTGACTGCTGGCAAAGTTGCAGTCGTGAATATGCAGGGTGGTACTCGTCGTGTGGATAAAAGGAATCGAATCGTTCGCCGTGTCCTCAAGGCTAAGGTGGTCGATCTCCATGTATCCCACGCCACGAGTGTCGATGTCGGCAACCGTGTTGGTGGACTGCGTGAAGTTCAGGATCGTGCTGCCATTCAGATTGCCATTCCATTCACCATTCATGTCGGCCAGGCTGCCCGTAAAGCGCAGCGGCTTTTGGAGTGGCACAGAGGTCCCATCGTTGGGAATTGTCAGCGCGGTCGAGAGCAGGTAAGTTCCCGGCGGGAAATATACAACTCCTCCGGCCACCGCTGCCGCGTTGATCGCCGCCTGCACCGCAGGTGAATCATTGGTCACGCCATCGCCTACAGCCCCGTAGGCCTTGACGTTGAATACCTGTCCGCCCTTGTCCTGAAGATTGGCAATCACTGAAGCACCCGTCCCGCTCGGCGTCATCGTGACATTCTGGTTCGTGCCCGTGGCCGTGCAGGTAATCGCTCCGCTGGCGTTGGCGGCGCAGGGCAGTCCGGAGACGATGTTGACCTTCAGCGCGCTATTCGTACTGTCGTACACGCTGCTGAGCAACTGGTCAAGGTTCAGAAATGCGGCCGACGAATTCCCACCCCCTCCGGTCGCCACCGCATCCACGCGCAAAGCCCGATTCAGGCTGTCGAAGGTGTTGTTGCCGATTTGGGACGCGGCTCCATTCTGGGCAAAAGCACGCGGCGTCAAAGCAACGGCAACGATTGCTGCAAACAAGATTTTGTTGGCTCTGGTCATGGTCTCCTCCGAAATTCCTTCTCCCGCCACGTTCGGCTGTAGCGGCGGTCTATGACCGCCGGGTTTTCTGTATCGGCGCTATCCTCACCGCCGGACTTTCCATTTTCTGTAGCGGCGGTGTCCTCACCGCCGGCTTTCCCTGGTAAAGCCGGCGCTCACAGAGCGCCGCTCCAATAACCCGCCGTTCACTGTTCCTCCAGGTCGATGGCAAATTCAATCTGCGGGCCGCGCGCCAGCGCTCCGCCGCGCCGCTGGACCAGCGCGCCCAGGTCATGCCGGATGATCCGCAGATCCAGGATCCTGGAAACGGTGGGATCGAGCGCCGGGGTTGTGCCGTCGGGAACGGTGGTGTGGC
>Ga0307374_10007923_pt1 | contig 16034 bp, 17 predicted proteins | sample OX3MG_FD_202532 | JGI IMG/M metagenome (GOLD analysis project Ga0307374, IMG submission 202532) | Soil microbial communities from Risofladan, Vaasa, Finland - OX-3 | ecosystem: Environmental > Terrestrial > Soil > Coastal area > Acid sulfate soil | place: Finland: Risofladan, Vaasa | collected... | reverse complement strand
AAACCGTGTCGCGGGCAATGGAGATTTTCGAAGTCACGTTTCCATCGCCCGTCGAAACGCCGCACCCGAACAACAACACGGTGCATGCCGAGTATTTCCGTCCGACAAGCGCCGGGAAGCACCCTGCGGTCATCGTGCTCCATATCCTTGGGGGCGACTTTCAACTCTCCCGGCTTTTCTGCCGCTCTCTGGCCCAGAAGGGCGTGGTGGCTTTGTTCGTCAAGCTCCCGTACTACGGTCCGCGGCGGCAACCCGAGGTGAATGCACGCATGATTTCCGAAGATCCTCGAGAGACGGTCAAGGGAATGCGGCAGGCGATATTGGACATCCGCCGCGGGGCCGCCTGGCTGGCGGCGCAAGAGGAGATCGATCCCGAACAGCTTGGCATCTTCGGTGTCAGCCTGGGCGGGATCACGAGTGCCCTGGCGGCAACGGCTGAACCTCGGTTCAAGAAGATCTGCCCGATGCTCGCCGGCGGCGACGTGGGGCTGGTGGCCTGGGACAATCCCGCGCTGGCCAGGCTGCGGCGCAATTGGACCGACGGCGGCGGAACGAAGGAGGAGTTCCTCACGCTCTGGAAGAGTATCGATCCGGTAACCTACGGTGAGAATGTCCGCGGACGGAAAATCCTGATGCTCAACGCCAGTCACGATGAGGTGATCCCCAAGGCCTGCACCGAGTCGCTTTGGCGGGCGTTTGGCGAGCCGGAGATCGTCTGGTATGACGCCGGCCACTACAGTGCGCTGCGTTTCATCTTCGACGGCCTGGCCCGCGTCACCAGGTTCTTCGCCGACGATTCGTAAGAGGACCTTGGGTGGCAACTGAACTAAGCTGGACGAATGACACGAACAACTCCAATGGAAGCCTCATTTGAAAGGAGATAGGGGGATGACGAGGGGATAAGGGGATGAAGGCATCCCCTTTTACGAATCGGTGGTAGCCTCCCAGAGGTGGCAACGGCTAGAATGACCAATACCCTGGGACCATGCCCAATGCAAAATGCAAAATGAGAAATGAGAAACCGGGAAACGGCGCCGGCCGTCGACCGGTTGTGCATTTCTCATTTCTCATTTTCCATTGTTCCTGACCGCTCGATCCAGCCCTCGATGTCCACTGTCTCCACAACACCCGCCACTTTCTCACTGCCGATCCTCGGCCAGCCGGTCCACGCGCGCGGGCCGACCGCGCCCTTGCCGATGACCCGCGACGAAATGCGCGACCGCGGCTGGGACGAGGTCGATATCGTGTTCGTCACCGGCGATGCCTACGTCGACCATCCCAGCTTCGCGATGGCCTTGTTGGGCCGCTTGCTCGAAAGCGAGGGCTTTCGCGTGGCGATCGTCAGCCAACCCGATTGGCGCAACTGCGAGGCCTGGCGCACCTTCGGCCGTCCGAGGCTGTTCTTCGCGATCAGCGCGGGCAACATGGACTCGATGCTGAATCACTACACAGCCAACCGCAAAGTCCGCAACGACGACGCCTACAGTCCCGGCGGAAAAATCGGCCTGCGGCCCGACCGGGCGACCTTGGCTTATTGCCAGCGGGCACGCGAGGCGTACAAGGGCGTACCGGTGATCGCCGGCGGCGTCGAGGCCAGTCTGCGTCGCCTGGCGCACTACGACTACTGGAGCGATAAGGTCCGCCGCTCGATCATCCTGGATTGCAAGGCCGACCTGGTCGTGTTTGGGATGGGCGAACGGCCGATCGTCGAAATCGCCCGCCGCCTGGCCGCCGGCCAGACGGTGCATGAGCTGCGCGACATGCGGGGCGTCGTCTACCGCCTGGGGGCCAGCGAATCGCCGCCCACCGAAAACATCCTTACGCTCCCAAGCTTCGAGCAGGTCTCGATCGACAAATGGGCCTTCGCCGAAATGACCAAGATCGCCCACAACGAGACCAACCCCCACAACGCCCGGCGGCTCGCGCAGCGCCACGACCGTGAGGTGGTGGTGGCCAATCCGCCCGCCTTGCCGTTGGCGGAGACCGAGATGGACCGGGCGTACGGACTGCCCTTCACGCGCCGCCCGCACCCGATCTACGGCGACCAGCGGATTCCGGCCTACGAGGTGGTCAAAGACTCGGTGCAGATCATGCGGGGTTGTTTCGGCGGCTGCACGTTCTGTTCGATCACGGCCCACGAGGGGCGGATCATCCAAAGCCGCAGTCAGCAGTCGGTGCTGGCGGAGATTCGCCGGATGACGGCCGATCCCAAGTTTTCCGGCGTCGTCAGCGACATCGGCGGACCCACGGCCAACATGTACCAGATGCGATGCACGCGGCCCGAGGTCGAAGCCCGCTGCCGCCGGTTGAGCTGCGTTCATCCCACGATCTGCAAGCTGCTGGGTACCGACCACGGGCCGCTGATCGAGTTGATGCGCGAGGCCCGCGAACAACCGGGCGTGAAAAAAGTGCTGGTCGCCTCAGGTATCCGCATGGACCTGGCGCGCCGCAGCCCCGAGTACATGAAGGACCTCGTCACGCACCACGTCGGCGGCCAGTTGAAGGTCGCTCCCGAGCACGTCGATCCGGGCGTGTTGGCGCTGATGAAGAAGCCCGACAACGACGACTTCATCGGTTTCGGCCGCGAGTTCCACAAGGCCTCGAAAGCCTCTGGCAAGAAGCAGTACCTGGTGCCCTATTTCATCGCCAGCCATCCGGGCAGTGACCTGAACGCGATGATCGAGCTGGCGTTGTTCCTCAAACGAAACCATTATCGGCCCGACCAGGTGCAGGATTTCATTCCCAGCCCGTTCGACATCGCGGCCTGCATGTACCATACCGGTCTCGATCCGCACACCAAGAAGCCGGTCTACGTGGCGAAGCACCTGCGCGACCGCAAGCTGCAACGGGCCTTGCTGCAGTTCTTCAAGCCCGAGAACTATTTCGAGGTTCGCCGGGCGTTGGAGCAGGCCGGCCGACAGGACCTGATCGGCGATGGTTGCGACTCGCTGATATCCGACAAACCGCCCAAGGAAGCGCTCGACCTTCGGCGGCGGCGGGCCAATGACGACCTGAGCGAGCAAAGCGAAGGGGACCACATCCGTGGCCAGCCCGCCGGGTACCGGCCGCACCGCAAGACGCACACGCGGCGGAAACGCAACCTGTAGCCGAGTTCGTGAGAATTCCGAACGGCGGGCGTCACTCGGAACTCTTACGTTTTTCCGCTACGAAAGGGCGCATGGGAGCTTGAAAACCTGACCGCCCGGTTGCCACAGCCGCCCTCAAACCGGTCAAAGCTTGAACGGTTTTTTCACGTGCCGGTTGTTGACAATCGCTTATGGGTCTGTTCCAATTAGTGATGACTGTATATCCACAAGGACTCGTCACCCATGATTCGCTTCCAGTGCCCCAAATGTGGCAAGACGGTCCGAATCGCCGACTCTGCCGCTGGCAAGACGGGTCGGTGCCCCGGTTGCGATGGAGCGATCAAAATACCAAGCCAGGGTGAACTGACTGTGCGACCGCCGCCGCCGCGAACATTTCCGGCAGTCGTTCCGACAGCAGTTGAACAATCGACGGTCATGCCGACACCCCAGCCCACATGGGAAACGGCGAATCCAGCGGTCTACATGACGACCCCGGTTGAGCGACAAGTGCCCGTCGTACAGCCCCCTCATCAAGCAGTTGTCCCCGTCGCCCAACAATGGTATCCGCCACCAGTCGCTCCGCCTCAAACGGCGACCTGCCCGTTTTGTAATGAGGAAATAAAGCCTCAAGCCAAGAAGTGCAAGCACTGTGGCGAAATACTCGACCCGACATTGCGCATGGCGAGCCAAAGCCAGTACCCACCACCTGCGGCGGCGCCCGTGGTGAATGTCAGCACCGTCACCCAGCACGTGCAGCAAGTTGGCGTTCCGTTTCGTTCTGCGCCACGATGGAGCCCCTTTGCGGCTGCTTTATTGAGCTTCATCATTCCGGGCCTGGGGCAATGTTACAAAGGTCAGATCTTAAACGGCATTGTTTGGTTTTTCGTGGTGATCATCGGATACGTGGCGCTCATTGTCCCCGGCCTGGTGCTCCATTTGTGCTGCATCATTGGTGCGGCGACAGGTGATCCGTACCGATGATCTCTTTGCCGTCGCCGGAGTAGGCATCAGAGGTGTCAAGAGCGAGCCTATGGCGCAGTCTAACCAAATGGGGCGCGGGTCATCCGCAAGGGCGAGTTGCGAAGCCTGTGGCCATTGTAACCGCATTCCGTGGTCATTACACGTTGGCCCAAAACCGGCAGAGGAACAAGTCACTCGTGCGAGATTTGGCTTCGATGGGCTTGAGTTACTACGCGGTGTCTGGGTCCGGCCAAGAAAGAAAACGTTTCTTTCTGGTGCTAAAATTGATTGAAGCCAGTAACGAGGAGTCATTTGTAGTTCAACCAAGAAGCGAAATGGACGAAAGCATTTTTCGACGTAACCTGCTAATGCTCATCAACAAGTATGATCAAGATTTTGCCGCGGTGAAACTTCCCAGCGGTTCAGCGGCGCTTCTGTTGTTTCGCAATGATGATGTCTCACCACTCGGCGACACGGCATCGCCACGCAAACCCGATGATCCTTTCTATAGCGAACTCCGTAAAGGCCCGCGAACGTCCATTGGACAACTGAGCACTTGGGAGTCGCGTGGAGAGCGAAACGTTTTTGCGATCCTTGGCAACTGGGTGCGAGGTCGTGCCGACCTGAATCAAGCCATACCTGCCGAACAGCGTGGAGGTCGTCGATTTACGATCTGCTGGAATCGCCCCGAGCGAGGAGGCGAGAATGTTTAAACACATTCACCTTTGGTGGCTTGAGCTTCGGCTTGAAAGCCATTTAGGTAAGTATGACGCTTATTTGAACAAGGTGTACGATGAAGGAGCGATCACGGACGACAATAAACTCAGGATCGCCCTGGAAACGTTGCGGAGCCCGCCGCTCAATAAAGGGCAACGATGGGCCGAACACCAAAAGCTGGTCGGTCGGCAGATGGGTGTCTTGCCCGTACCTAAGCCTGCTCCGATTACCGCGCCGAAGCGTGGAAGTCGATGGAGTGGGGCAATTCGTGTCGTTTTTCGGACGTTGAAGGGCAAGACGGCCAAACCCGTCGTAATCCGAGGAAAAGACAAGGAACACGCTAAGTCACCCTAAGAACGACCTGCGCAAGAATTCGTCCCCCGCATGGCCGATGTTCACACCCGACCAGTACGAATTGCTCGACTTCGGCGACGGCCGAAAGCTGGAGCGGTTCGCCGGCGTCGTGCTTGATCGCCCCGCGCCGGCCGCTGAAGACGAACGGCCGCGAGAGCCATCGCCTTGGCGCTCGGCCGTTGCCAAGTACGAACGCGCGGAGGGTGACCGCGGCGTGTGGCGGCGGCGGGGGAGATTGCCGGAACCCTGGACGATCGCGCATGGCAGAACAACGTTGGAGCTCAAGCCGACCGAGTTCGGCCATCTCGGCTTGTTTCCCGAGCAGGCCGATCATTGGGACTGGATCGCCGAACAAGTCCGACGGGGCCCGAAAGGGGCGAAAGTGCTCAACTTGTTCGCCTACACCGGCGCGGCGACGCTCGCGGCGGCGCACGTCGGTGCGGAGGTCACTCATGTCGACTCGGCGCGCAACACGGTGGCGTGGGCACGACGGAACGCAATGCTGTCGGGCCTCGCCGCCGCGCCCATTCGTTGGATCGTGGAAGACGCCGCCAAATTCGTCCGCCGTGAGCTCAAGCGAGGCAACCGATACCACGCCGTCGTGCTCGACCCGCCCAGCTACGGCCACGGGCCGGAGGGCGAGGTCTGGAAGCTCGAGGAACAGTTGCCCGACTTGCTGCGGCTGTGCGCCGAGTTGACCGCGGACGAGCGGCGGTTCATGCTACTGTCGTGCCATTCGCCTGGATTCGATGGGCGAAAGCTTGGCGCGTTGCTTTTGGACGCGGCGGTGGAAGGTGAGATCGAGACGGTGGATACGGCTATCACCACGAAGTCAGGGCGATCGCTTCCGTGCGGCTGCGCCGCGCGGCTGCGGCATGCTTAGGGAACGCGCTTTGTACTTGTTCCCACGCTCCGCCGACCCGCTGCGCGGGTGCCCCTACCACAGCTTCGGCCGCTCCGCGGCCCCGCCACGACGATGCGGTTGGTGGCGGCATCAACCAGCTTACGCGCTGGCTTCACCACCGCAACGCATTGTTGTAGAATGGCATGGAAAGCCCAGGCTGTCCTTTGTTTCCAAGGCACATGATGGCCGTGCGTGTGCATTTTTTATTGAGGTGAACAGTGGCTACCGTCGATCCTCCGAAGGCCGCGAACGCGGACCTGGAAAAGCTGCGAAATGAATGGCTGGGACGCCTAACGGAGTTGGTGGATCGGGTCGAGGGATGGGCGCGGGAGCTTGACTGGTCGACGCGGCGCATCGAAAAGAAGATGCAGGACTCGCAGATCGGGCATTATAAGGCTCCTGCTTTGGTTCTTCAAAACGAAACCTGCCGAGGGTTGCTCGATCCGATCGCGAGGTCGGCGCCTGGGGCGGAGGGTGTGGTCGATTTGTACTTGATGCCGGCCTACGACGACATCGCCAGTCTCTATTTCTGCGACGGCGCTTGGCAACTGCACTACATGTTCGCCGGAACTTCTTCGGTCGCAACGATTCGGACGGGCGATTCTCAGCCGCTATCGAAGGAGACGTTGCGAGCCGTGCTCGAAGAGATGAGAGCGAATGCCGCATGAGCTCTTCGAATGGCAGGAAAGAATCAAGGCCGTGGAACGCGAGCATTCGGCCACCCGGCTCGCCACCGAGCGTTTACTGGCGGAGGTCGAGCGCGACCCGACGATCCTTGCACTCGAGTCCACGATCCGTGTCCGCGACGTTCGATTTGCCTCTGAGCGATTAGACGGCACGTACATCATTCGCCTTTTCGCGGAATTCGAAACCGGGCTGCGTCTTTGTTGGAATGTCATCCGAGGGCGAGATCCACCGAATCGAACTCGGGATCTGCTCGACGGCGTCGCCGCCAGCCGGCGAATTCCACACGACGTGCTCTCTCAATCCCACGTCGTGCGCGAATACAGAAATGCCCTGATTCACGAGCGGGACGAGTTGCCGGCCAAGATCGCGATTTCGGACGCGCGTGGGCGATTGTGCCGTTTCTTCAGCTTCCTGCCCCCCGATTGGTGAACCAACCTTCACGCCGTTTGCGAGCGCGAGCAATGTGGCGAACCAATGAACCGTGGGGCGCCTCTTGGAGAGAACGGCGGATCGAAGCCAGGCGCAGGTTTGCGCGCTTCGGTCTCCTTCAAGGAGTTCCCGACCATGTTGCCTTACATCCGCTTCGAGACCAGCTTGCGCGACTCCGCTTGCCCGCGACCGTTGGGAGTTTTTCGGGCCGTGGGAAAGCTGCGCGACGCGCAAGCGTTCGACGACTGGTCAATTCAGTGTGTGGATGAGGTTTGCGTTTGGTTCAACCAGCACCTTACTGTGCCCCGGCTTCCGTCGCACCTGTACCGTGCCGTGTTCTGGTTCCGTGCCGAACAGCAGTCACTGGTGAGCCACCTTTGGGAACTGGTCCATGTCTTGCGCGAACACGAGGTGTTGGTGGCGTTACTCTGTTCACCCCGACCCGGGCGGATTTGCTATCAGGACGACTACCAGGTGGCGGCAATGCCGGACAGACGGTGAGGCAGCCTTTTCGCGCCGGAAGACGTCCCTTGGAACCACCACGTCGGTGCGACGCGCATGGCAAGCGAAGGAACTAACAGCACTTCGCCGACACGGGCTTCGGAGGCCGAGCCGGCGCGCGGCGTCCCCCACAGACGGAACCTCGCGAAATTGACATGCCCAATGCCCGCGGCGATAATCGCCCGCAATGAGCAATGACTCCCTTCGTCTGATCATGATGGGCACCGGACCGTTCGCGGTCCCAACGTTTCGAGCGCTCTTCGATACGCGCCACACCGTGGTGGCGCTGGTGACGCAGCCGGCGCGGCCGACCCACCGCCACGGTGTGTCGCCCCCCACACCGATGCGCGATGCCGCCCAACAGCACGGTACGCCAGTGTTGGCGCCGGAGAACGTCAATACCCATGCCGCCGGGGTGGAACTTGCCGAACTGGCGCCCGACTTGTTTGTCGTGGCCGATTTCGGTCAGATCCTTTCCACGGAGACGTTGGCTTTGGCGAGCCGGGGCGGCATCAACTTGCACGGATCGCTGTTGCCCCAGTACCGTGGCGCGGCGCCGATCAATTGGGCCATTTATCACGGCGACTCGGAAACCGGCGTGACCGTGATCCACATGTCGCCTCGCGTCGACGCGGGCCCCTGCCTGGCGCAAGCACGCACGCCGATCGATTCCGAAGAGAACGCCGTCGAATTGGAAACGCGGCTGGCTGAGCTTGGCGCGCCCTTGGTTTGCCGTGCGATCGACGAGCTCGCAAACGGCCGGGCCGACTCGCTGCCGCAAGATCCAGCCCTGGCCAGCCCGGCGAGGCGACTGCGAAAGACCGACGGCCAGATCAACTGGTCGCGAGAGGCCGCCGCGATCAAGAACCAGGTGCGGGCACTGGAGCCCTGGCCTAAAACGTACACATTCTGGCACCGCGCCGGCGGTGCGCCCTTGCGCTTGATTCTCGGGCGCACGGCCGTCCGCAAGGACCTTCCGCCAGCGCCCCCAGGAACGATCGTGTGTGCCCACGGCGACGACCTGGCGGTCGCCTGCGGCCAGGCCGCGCTGGCGATTCGGGAGATCCAGCCTTCCGGAAAACGGATGTTTACGGCGGGCGAGTTCCTGCGCGGCTATCCGGTGCGCAGCGGGCAATCGTTCGGGCCGAATTAGGCAGTGCTGGATGACCGTGTTCATTCGTCTCGCGACGGGCCACGCCGGCCCTGTTTCTTTCGTGACTTCTCGCGCTTGCCATCCAGGCGGCGTTCGATCGAGCCGCGCGAGGGCCTGGTTTTCTTACGGCGCACCGGCGGGGTCGCGGCATCCGTCAACATCGCCCGCAGTTTGTCGAGGCAGTCGGTGATGTTGCGACCCTGGTCGCGATAGCGCTGGCTGGCCAACAGCAAATCGCCCTCCGCCGTGACGCGGTTGTGGTACTTGGCGAGCAAGCGCATGCGCACCGCCTCCGGCAAGCTGGGGCTGGCCATCACCGGCCAGCGGAGCCAGGCCTTCGAGTTGACCTTGTTCACGTTCTGGCCGCCCGGCCCTGAGCTGCGGGCGAAACTGAACTCGAATTCGGCCAGCGGGATTTGCAAGCGGGGGTTGACGAAAAGCATCAGCGTTCGGACCTTGATAAACGAAACGGCACGCGGCCAGGAATGGGTTGGTGAACGGTGACCTCCCTACGTGCCTCGCCCGACAGTATACTATAACATGCTTGCTGAACTGTGGCCTTTGAGGATCTCCCCGCCATGCGAGCTTCCCGCCTGCTCGATTACGTGCTCTTGACGATATTCACCCTCACCGTCGGCACGACGCCGCGGGCCTTGTCGGAAGAGCCGGAGGAATTGCCCGATCTCGGCACCCGCCACAGCGGCGACGACTGGCCGGGGTTTCTGGGACCAACGGGCAACAGCAAGTCGGCCGAGACGGGTATTATTACCGACTGGCCGCCGGAGGGTCCGAAGCTCGTCTGGCAGAAACGGTTGGGAAACGGCTACGGCACGCCCGCCATCAGCCGTGGCCGACTGTTTCAGTTTGATCGCCAGGGCGACCAGGCCCGGCTGACGTGCATGAACAGCGAAACGGGCGAGCCGCTCTGGAAGTTCCAGTACCCGAGCGACTACAGGGACCTTTACGGCTACGACAACGGCCCGCGTTGCTCGCCGGTGGTCGACGCCGAGAGGGTTTACATCCTCGGCGCCGAGGGAGTGCTCCACTGCCTGCGCGTCGTCGACGGCTCAGAGCTCTGGAAGGTCGATCTGGCGGAGGAGTTCGGCGTGATCCAGAACTTCTTTGGCGTCGGAAGCACGCCGGTGGTCGAAGGGGACCTCTTGATCGTCCAGGTCGGCGGAAGCCCTGATAAAAGCAAACGCGTCGCGCCCGGCCAATTGGACCAGGTCAAACCCAACGGCACCTGTGTGGTGGCATTCGACAAGGGCACGGGCGAAGTCAAATACAAGCTAGGCGACGACCTGTCCAGTTACGCTGGACCGGTGCTGGCCACGATCCGCGGCAGGCGATGGTGCTTCGTCTTCGCCCGAAGCGGCCTGTTGGCGTTTGAGCCGGCCAGCGGGCAGATCGATTTCGAATACCCCTGGCGAGCGCCGATGCTCGAAAGCGCCAATGCCAGCAACCCGGTCGTGGTGGACGACGAGGTGTTCATCTCGGAGACCTACGGCCCCGGCAGCTCGCTCCTGAAAGTCCGCCCCGGCCATTACGACCTGGTCTGGCAAGATGCGAAGCGGAGCCGAGAGAAAAAGATGCAGACGCATTGGAACACCTGCGTGCATCACGAAGGCCACCTCTACGGCTCCAGCGGCCGGCACACCGAGAATGCCGAGTTGCGATGTATCGAATGGGCCAATGGCAACGTGAAGTGGAGCGTGCCCAATTTGGGCCGCGCATCGCTACTCTATGTCGACGGTCACCTCATCTGCTTGACCGAACACGGCGCCGTGTTGCTGCTCAAGGCCAATCCCGCGAAGTTCGAGGTGGTGGCGCAGACGATCTTGCCGATCAAGGAGGCCGGTCCGCGCCGATTTGACGACGGACCGGCGCGGCTCTTGAATTATCCGGCCTGGGCCGCGCCGATCCTGTCGCACGGGTTGCTCTACCTACGCGGCCGCGACCGGCTTGTTTGCCTTGAGTTGATTCCAATGAAAGATGAAGGATGAAGGATGCCTTCTAGCGCCGTGGCGGTCCAAACAGGGCGCCTTCGGGCAATTCGATCTTTTCGCCTTGCAGCTTCTCGAATTCTTTCTTTTGCTCGTCGGAGAGTACCGCCAGCGCCTTTTCGCCTGCCGACTTCCGGATTTCGGCGCGCTTCTTCTGCGCGGCTTCCTGATCGCCGCCCTGCTGGAACGCGCCGCGCATTTCCTGGCTGGCCGCGTCGCGGATCGTCTCAAGCTGCTTGTTCTGGTCTTCGCTCAGTTTCAGCGCCAACTTCACGTCCCCGTCGGCCAACGCTTCGGCGCCACGCGCCTGGCGACTGATCTGCTTGACCCGCTCGACCTGCTCGCTGGAGAGGATCTTTTCGCACTTTTCCCAAGTGGCTTTCGTCTTCTCCTGGGCCTCGGCGAACTTCTTGGTACGTTCTTCCTGCGAAAGGTTCTGTAACGCGCCGAAGAAGCCCTGCATCTCTTCGCCGTAGGCGGTCGTGACCTTCGTCAGTTCGGACTTCTGCTCGGCGGTGAGCTTGAGGTCCTCTTGCACCTTGTCGATGCCTACCAGTAGCACCCCAACGCGCTCTGGAGAATTCATCCTTCCAAAACCACGCCCCCGTCCCTGGGCATGGGCCTCGGCGCCCATCCAGGAAATCGCGGATAACACGGCCACCAACGAAACGATCAGACGTTTGCTCAACATGACTGGCTCCTTACATGACAACCGAACGACCGCCCGACTTCTTGGGAAGCCGGCTACGGGAAAATGCACGATCCGGGTTGGAAATGCGCCGGAACCACAATATACACCGATCGCGGTGGAAAGTACCGCGGCGCTTGGAAAAATCCGGGGAATTTGCCGGATAGAGCCAAGGGTAGTGGCGGCATGTTATTGCCAGGTTACAGGCTACGTCGGAAGACGCGTCCCGCTCAGCAATTGCCCGATCACCTGTGACGCATGCCAAAGGTCGTCGACGACGTAATCGGGCCGCAACGATTCGTCGGCTTCGGCTTGAATGCCGTATCCTGTTCTCACCAAAAACGTCGCCGCATTCACTGCCCGTCCTAACTCGATGTCGCACCGCTTGTCACCAATTAGAAATGCCTCCGATGCCCGGAAACCCAAGTCGGCGGCGGCCGATTCGACGAGCCCCGGACGCGGCTTGCGGCAGCGGCAGTCGTCCCGCGGCAAATGGGGGCAAGCGTAGACGCCGTCCAGCCGCAACCCTTCGGCCCGCAGCAGCTCTCCCAGCCGCTGGTGGATCTGGTCGAGCCGCGCCCGGTCGAACAACCCCCGTCCGATCGCCGATTGGTTCGTGACGACCACCAACCCCAGCCCCAACCGCGCCATTTCGGCCAGTCCACGGGCCGCGTGCGGGACCAACTCCACCTGGTCGGGATCGGAGAGGTAATGTTTCTCGACGTTCACCGTGCCGTCGCGATCGAGCAGGACAAAACGCTTGGCGGAGGTCACGTTCGTGCCCTCATGGTCGCGGCGATCGTCTCCCGGTTGACCGGTTCGATCAGGCCCTTTTCGCAGATGATGGCCTTGATCAGCCGTGCGGGCGTGACGTCGAAGGCCGGGTTATAAACGCCAATCCCGTCGGGCGCCGTTTGCCGGCCAAAGCCGTGCGTGATCTCGGAGGCCGCGCGCTGCTCGATCGGGATTTCGTCGCCGCCGGTGATCGACAGATCGAAGGTGCTGGTCGGCGCGGCGACGTAAAATGGAATCTCATGTGCCGCGGCCAAAAGGGCCACACCATACGTGCCGATCTTGTTCGCCGTGTCGCCATTGGCGGCGATCCGGTCCGCGCCGACCACCACGGCCTGCACTCGCCCCTCGCGCATCACTTGCGCCGCCATCGAGTCGCAAATCAACGTGACTTCGATCCCTCGCTGCTTCAGTTCCCAGGCCGTGAGCCGGGCGCCCTGCAAAAGCGGCCGGGTTTCGTCGGCGTAGACGTGCAGTCGCTTACCGGCGTCTTGGGCCGCGTAGAACACCGCCAGCGCCGTGCCGTACTCGGCCGTCGCCAGCCCGCCGGCGTTGCAGTGCGTCAATACTCCCGATCCATCGGTCAAAAGCGCCTGGCCGTGGCGTCCGATGGCATGGCACATTGCCCGGTCTTCCTCGTGGATGGCGCGCGCTTCGCCGAGCAACCGCTCGGCGATTTCGGCGGGCGGCAGTTTGCCTCGCAGTCCGGCAGCGGTACGCCGCATCCGATCCAGGGCCCAAAACAAGTTGACCGCTGTGGGGCGACTTTCAGCCAAACGAGCCGTGACTTCCTCGATCCGCCGATAGAGCTCGTTCTCGCCGCAACGTGGAGCGCCGCGGAAATCGTGAGAATTCGGATCGTCGGGGTGCGAATCGGGACTCTCGCGGGTTCGGCTACCGGACTGTAGCCCCAGGCAGACGCCGTAAGCCGCGGCGATGCCGATGGCCGGCGCGCCGCGGACGCGCAGACTACGAATCGCCTCGAATACCGCCTCGACGTCGCGGCACTCGATCTCGACGCATTCGCCTGGCAGCCGCGTCTGATCGATCATCCGCAAGACGCCGTCGCGGCCTCCGATCCAACGCAGCGTTTCGACGGTGGTTGGGCTTATCCCAGGCATGGTACGCGAGCCCTTTGTTTTCGGGCATCATCGGATCACGGCGGCGCGAATGAACTCGGAGATTTCAGGCAGGGGAGTGCCGGGTGTGAAGACCTTCGCAACGCCGAGCGCCTCAAGGGCCGGAATGTCGGTTTCGGGGATGATGCCACCGACGATCAGACGCACGTGTCCAAGCCCGCGGCCGGCCAACGCCTGGACCAGAGCGGGCACGAGAGTCAGGTGGGCGCCCGACAAGATGCTCACGCCGAGTACGTCGGCGTCTTCGTCTTCTACCGCGCGGACCACGTCGGCGGCCGTCTGCCAGAGCCCTGTGTAGATGACCTCCATCCCCGCGTCGCGCAGCGCCCTGGCCACCACCTGGATTCCCCGGTCATGGCCATCCAGCCCCAGTTTGGCGAGCACGACGCGAATGGGGCGGACGGTGGACATCGAGTGCGATGGAAACAAAGGTAATTGTAATGCACGCGTTCAAATTATACCCGTCTTCGCACGGCTGCGACAATCGGAAACAGGTGGCGGATCCTCCGCGCGCAAAAGACATGGCAGCTTGATCTTACGGGGGACGCGCGGTACGATCAGGGATGATTCTTGAATTACGGCGTCAAGTTACCCTCGGGAAAGGAACCAGCGCGATGCTCCGCTTGACCGGCAAGGGTTCGACACACACTTGCGACGGCGTGACCCGTCGCGACTTTCTGCAAGCCGGCGCCTTGGGCGCCATCGGTCTTACGTTGGCCGACCTGGTGGCCGCCGAGGCACAAGGGAATGTGGCAGCCAAGCACGACGACCGTTCGGTGATCATGATCTTCAATCTCGGCGCTCCCAGCCAATTGGACACCTGGGATCCCAAGCCCGACGCTCCGGCGGAGATCCGCGGCCCCTTCAAACCGATCCGCACCAACGCTTCCGCCATCGAAATCAGCGAGATTTTTCCGAAGATGGCCGAGCACGCCGACAAGTTCTCGCTGGTGCGAAGTTGCTTCCACACCGCCGCCGCCGTCCACGACACGGGACACCAGATGTTGCAAACCGGCCGGCTCTTCACCGGCGGCGTCAACTCGCCCCACGCCGGCTGCGCCTTGAGCTACCTCCGTGGCCGCAAGACCGACCTGCCGGCCCACGTAATTTTGCCCGAGCCGATGGGCCGCACGGGCGGCAACTTGCCGCACGGCCAGGACGCCGGTTTCCTGGGAAAGGCGCATGACCCGTTCGCCCTGATGGCCGACCCCTCGAAGCCGAATTTCACGGTGCCCGACCTGCTGCCGCCGGCCCAGATCGGCGAGGCGCGGCTCGACCGCCGCCGCCGCCTGCGTTCGATCGTCGACGAGACGGTGAAGAACTTCGAGGCCAGCGATAACGCCCAACTGCTCGACAGCAATTTCCAAGCGGCCTTTCGGTTGATGACCAGCACGCAGGCCCGCGAGGCCTTTGATCTCTCGAAAGAGCCTCAATCCCTGCGCGAGCGGTACGGAATGACCCGCTTCGGCCAGTGTTGCTTGTTGGCGCGGCGCTTGATCGAAGCGGGGGTAAGGTTCGTCACCGTGAACACTTTTCTCACGGTGTTCGACGAGATCACCTGGGACATTCACGGCTCGAAGCCGTTCACGTCGATCGAAGGCATGCGCGACATCGTGGCCCCGATGTACGACCAGGGTTACACCGCGTTGTTGGAAGACCTTTCGCAGCGGGGCATGCTGGGCAACACGCTGGTTTGCAATTTGCAGGAATTCGGTCGCACTCCGCGGGTGAATCCCGCCGGCGGGCGCGACCACTGGCCGCAGTGCTGGACTTCGTACTTCGCGGGCGGCGGCGTGCAGGGGGGCCGAGTCGTCGGCCGTAGCGATGCGATCGGCGGCGTACCGGCCGAGCGGCCCGTCGAACCGGCGGAAGTCGTCGCGACGGTTTACCGCAGCCTGGGGCTGGACCTTGAGACCAAGCTGCCGGGCCCCCAATCGCGTCCGTTCCCGCTGGTCGACTTCGGCAAGCGCGAAATCGAGGAGTTGTTCTGATTCTTCCTACTGACGCTGAACGGAGGGCACCATGCTGGTATACAAAGCCATGTACAAGTTCCTCGACGACGAGGGCTTCGTCCACGGTGAGGTCCTTGATTTCCCAGGTGCGATCACCTGCGGTCGCGACCTTAAATCGACTCGTACTTTGCTGGCGAGCGCGCTTGCCGATATGGCTGAGACGTACCTGATTGAAGGAAAGCCATTGCCCAAACCTGCTGCGACCAACACGGATCCCGAATCGGATATTGAAGAGCCCATTTACCTCCTGCTGACGGGTGCGAATCAAGTGGCCGTTGTCCCGCAGCCGGTGGAATCGTGAAACTAACCGAATTGCAGAAGCACTTGCGGCGCCATGGCTGCCGGTTGGTGCGTGAGGGACGTGCGCATTCAATTTGGGAAAATCCCGTCAATGACGTGCAAACCTCCGTCCCACGGCATCGCGAAGTGTCGCGATTCATGGCGGCGCGTATCTGCAAGCAGCTAGACATTCCAGTTCCGGGCCTATGACGCCGCCGGATACGGCAAATACATTTACGCCGAATTCCCTGAACCACCGCTATCGCCAGCCGACGCCGAACTGGCGCGGCAGTTCGTGCCTGGAGCCGGTTGAAAGCGTGAAGTATATCT
>Ga0307374_10007921_pt1 | contig 16035 bp, 16 predicted proteins | sample OX3MG_FD_202532 | JGI IMG/M metagenome (GOLD analysis project Ga0307374, IMG submission 202532) | Soil microbial communities from Risofladan, Vaasa, Finland - OX-3 | ecosystem: Environmental > Terrestrial > Soil > Coastal area > Acid sulfate soil | place: Finland: Risofladan, Vaasa | collected... | reverse complement strand
CCGAACAGCTCCAGCTCGGCGCCCTCCGGCAGCAGCGTCGCGACCCCACGCAACAGGCGTGTGTTGTGGGAGTCGCGCCGCAGGCTGCCGGAGATTCCGAGGATGCGCATGATCCTTACGCCTGCCTCACGAGCTCGAGCGAGACCTCGAGCTTGACGTCGTTCTCGAGCGCGAAGCCGCCCTTCGGCAGCGGCGCGTTCCACTGCAGGCCATACTCGCGACGGTCGATCACGGCCTCGAGCTCTACCCCGAGTTTGTCGTTGCCCGCGATGTCCTCGTGCGGGCCAGTGACCGTGCCGCGGGCGGTGACGTTGTGCGTGTTGCCCTTGATCGTCAGCTCACCCTCGACCTCCACCTCGCCGCCCTCGGAGATCCTCACGTCGCTCGAGCGGAAGCTGATCCGCCGGTAGCGCTCGCTGTCGAAGAAGTCGGGTGCTTTCAGATGACCGGCGAGGTTCTCGTCTTTGACGACGATCGAGTCGACCCCTACGTGGCCCTCGAGGCTGACCGTGCCGTCCTCGCGGGCGGCGAGCGAGCCGTCGTAGTCCTCGAAACGGCCGCGGAAGGTCGATACGACCATGTGCTTGACCGCGAAGCCGACGTGCGAGTGAACCTTGTCGATGCTCCAGGTCCCTGTCGAGATGTCCTGCTGTGTTGCAACGCTCATTGGAAGCTCCTTTCGCCTGACGGTGTCTTCCGGACTTCAGTCCGTTTCCGATGCATGAAGCGTAGCACATAACCGGACTAAGGTCCATTTAGTACACTTGTGCCTATGGACACAGGCACCGGGTTTCCCCTGAGCGACCTCCCGCTGATCGGCGAGAACACCGGTGATCGCGCCGATGCCGTGCGCAATCGCGAGCGCATCCTGTGCGCGGCGAGGCGCCTCTTCGACGAGCGCGGCGCGGGTTGCACCTCGATGGACGATGTGGCGGCTGCCGCCGGTGTCGGCAAGGGAACCGTCTTCCGCCGCTTCGGATCGCGAGCGGCCCTCGCGAGCGCAGTACTCGACGAGCGCGAGTGCGCGTTGCAAGAGCACTTCATTCGCGGCGAGCCCCCGCTCGGCCCTGGAGCGCCGCCGCGCGAGCGGCTGATCGCGTTCGGCGAAGCGGTGCTTCAGATGCTCGAGGACCACGCCGAGCTGATGGTGGCGGCCGGCAGCGGCGGCGCGCGCTTCGTCTCCGCTCCATATGCAGTACACCGGCTGCACGTCACGCTGTTGCTAGGTGCGGCTGACCCCGGCTGCGACGCTGAGGTGCTGGCCGAGACCCTGCTCGCGGCGCTTTCCGCCGAGCTGTTCGTCTACCTGCGCGACGTGCGCGAGATGCCGCTGGAGCGAATGAAGGCCGGCTGGGCCGAGCTCGTGCAGCGGACCATCCCGGCCGCAACCGCGTCCGGGAGCTTTTAGGCCACGACCTCGACGCCCACGAGGTCTCCGGCCGACAGCTCCCCTGGGCTCTCCAGCGCCAGCACCGCGTCGAGCGCGGCGATCGCCACCGCGAGCTGATCGAGATCGGGCTCACGCGTGGTCAGCAGCTGCAGCTTCAAGCCCGGCCACATCACCGCCTGCACCCAGCGCCTGCGCCGGTTGCGCCCAGCGAACTTGATCAGCTCGAACGAGATCCCCGCAATCACCGGCACCCCCAGGATGCGCGTCGCCACCAGCCAGTACCACGCCGGCAACCCAATTGGCGCGAACACGAAGATCGCCACGATCATCACCACCAGCAAAAAGCTCGTGCCACAGCGCGGGTGCAGCCGCGAGAAGCGCTGGGCGTTTGCCGGCGTCAGCGGCAGGCCGGCCTCGTAGCAGGAGATCGTCTTGTGCTCCGCCCCGTGGTACTCGAACACGCGCCGCAAATCGCGCAGCCGCGACAGCGCCAGCATGTAGCCGAGGAAGATCGCGGTCCTGACGATGCCCTCAACCACCCAGAACAGCACCGAAGAGTGCAGCTGGCCCTTGATCAGGCTCGTCAGCCCGACAGGGATGAGGAAGAACAGAACGATCGCCACGAGCAGCGCGACAACCACCGTGCCGGCCCACACCGCCTTGGGAATCTCCTCCGGCTCGCCGGCCACATCCGGCTCGGCATCTGCCTGCGAGCCCAAGCCTTCGAATTCCCTGACATCCGCCGCTTCCTCGCCATCGCGGCGCTCGGGCTTCGGCTCGGGCGGGAGCTGGGCGTTCGCGGACACCTCCAGCGCGCGGAACCCAATCACCAGCGACCCCCCGAGGGCCACCACCCCTCTGATCACCGGCAAGCGCAGCAAGCGGTGGCGGCGCATTGCCGAGTCCAGCGGGAACGTGCTCACCTCGATCTCCCCAAGCGCCGGGTGGGTGGGGTCCCCATCCAAGCGCTCCCCCTCCCCCAGCTGCTCAGCGCTGGGCTTGCGCACGGCGACCGCCCAGTTACAGACGCCGCGCATCATCACGCCCTCGAGCACCGCCTGCCCTCCGACCGGAGCGTCGCGCTGCGCGTTCAGCTGACCGTCGCCGTCCGCAGTGGCGAGCGATGGGGGGGCATCCGCGACCTGGGACGCGGACATCTGGCTACTGAGCAGACCGGGTCTGAGCCGCCGCGCGGCCTTTGGCCATGCGGCGCTGGAAGCGCTCGACGCGCCCGCCGGTGTCCATCAGCTTCTGTTTGCCCGTGTAAAACGGGTGGCAGTTGGAGCACACCTCGACGTGCAGCTCCTCGCGGGTCGCGCGCGTCATGAACTCGTTGCCGCAAGTGCAGCGCACATGCGCCTGCATATAGTCCGGGTGGATCTTCGCCTTCATCGTCTGACTATTCTAGCGGCGGCGAAGGCGAGGCGGGTGTCATGGTGGGCACAGCCGGCTGCGTACAGCGGGCTGTATGCAGCGCGGCGCGCCTGATCACATGACCGCTGTCGTTCAGCCAGTGGAAGCGCACCACCGCCCGGTAACTCGCCGGCGAGGACAAATTGGTGACCTGCTTGACGTACTTGTAGATCTTCACCCTCGGGTCAGCCCATCGCCACACGCCGAGCCCCGGCGCGCTGATCGTGTGGAATTCGAGCTGTTCCACTCCGCGCTCCTCCACGTCGATCCGCATCGCCATCTTCGCCGTGCCGGCGATCGCCGTCATTTCTCCCATGAACGTCGCAGAGCGTTCCCCCTGTTCGCCCGCGCTCACGCAGCCTTCGAGCGCCACCCCCACCCCCGGCGCCTCGTTCGTTGCACCCCGTGCCTGGGCCAGGAATGCCAGCGCCAGAGCACAGCAAGCGAACAGGGCAAGCGCCAAGCGGGTGGCCGGCCCGCGAGTGCAAGGCGTTGTGAGGAACATCTTCATAACATTCCCCTAACACGCACGACCCGCACAATGTTTCGCAGTGGGTGGGTGGCCGCAGTTATCTGATGCGGTTCGCAGTTGTTGGGGTTAAACCCCCCGCTCCACTCAGAGGATTTGATAGAGGGGCCCGTCGCCCCCCTCGGGCACCGTGAGGCGGCCACCCTTTGCGGTGATCGCCCCGCACTGCACACAGTTCGTGTAGTTGACGATCACGTCCACCTCACCCTCCTCGGGTGCATCCTCGGGGATCTCGTACACACCCGCGGGACACATCCACCGCCACGTTTCGGCGACCTCACGCGGCACGTGCTTGCGCACACGAATGTGGTTGGGCGCGTCGTCCCGGGTCGCGTTGCCGGTGATGAACACGCTGGAGAGCTTGTCGAAGGTGTATTTCCCGTCGGGCTTGGGGTATGAGTCCTTGGTCTTGCCGATGAACATCGGCTTTGCGTCATTGCGGTGCCACGAAGCGCGGCCGGGCAGCTTGCCCTTGGTGATCTGCTGGATGCCGCTGAACGGCACGCCGAGGAGCAGGCCCTTCTGCAACGGCTGGCGCGCGTTTCGCACCTCCCACATCTCTTTGCCGACGGACGAATTCTCGATCGCGTCCTCGTAGTCTGAGAAGTCGTGGCTGCCACGCCGCAGGGCCGCGTAGATCGTCTCGGCCGCCAGCATGCCTGAGGAGATGCAGTGATGCAGACCCTTGAGCGCCATTGTGTCGACCATGCCGCCTGAGTCACCAACAAGCACCGCGCCGGGCATCGACAGCTTTGGCATCGACCAGTAGCCACCCCCGGGCAGCGCCTTCGCGCCCCAGGCGACGCGCTCGCCGCCCTGAAGAATCTTGCGCACGAACGGGTGCGTCTTGAACGTCTGGAGCAGGTCGTGCGGCGAAGTCGTCGCATCCGCGTACTCCAGCTCGACCACAAAGCCAATCGAGACGAGGTCATCGCCACTCTTCTCATCCTTCATCGGATACAGCCAGGTGCCGGCGACGTGGCCGTACTTGGGAGAGAGCTTCATCGGCCACGGGCCCATCGTGTGAATCAAGCGGTCCAGCGGCTTGGGAACCTTCCAAACCTCCTTCACACCGAGCTCCCACACCTGCGGCTCGCGCCCCTCAGCGAGGCCGAACTCCTTGATCGCAGCGCCCGTGATGTGACCCCAGGAGCCCTCGGCAAGTACGGTGGCCCTGGCCTTGATATCGGTTCCGGGCTCGAAGTTGCCGAGTGGCTCTCCGTCCTTGCCGCGGCCCTTGTCGCCAGAGCGCACGCCGACGACCTTGCCGTCCTCCACGATCAGCTGGGTAGCGGAAGTCTCGGTGAGGATGTAGGCGCCCGCCTCCTCGGCCTGCTTCTGCTGGTAGCGCGCCAGCGCGGAGACCGAGATCACCTCGTTGCCGTGGTTCTTAAACGGCGGCGGTGTTGGGACACGCAGCGCGAGTTTGGAGGTCGGGGTCATGTAGACCGCCTCCTTCCTGACCTCGCCGAACGCGAAGCCCTCCTTGCGCCACTGCTCCCTGGTCAACTCTGGAAACAGCTCTTCCAGCGCCTTGGGACGCATCACCGCACCTGACAAGTTGTGCCCCCCGCAGGTCTTGGCCTTCTCGATCACCGCGACCGGGACTTCGCCGAGACGCTCCATCGTCTCGGGATCGTCTGCCAGCAGCTGCAGCAAACGGTTGGCGCACGCAAGGCCAGCTGTACCGCCACCGACGATCGCCACACCGACCTCGATCAGCTCGTCCTCGGGATCGAGGCCGCGCTTTACGAACTCCTTCTGCGAGTCCACCGGCGGCGGGAAAGCCGCCGGGGCAACCTTGCCATTGCTGGAGCCGTTGTGACTCATCGGGCTAGCCCGCCTTCTTCGCCTTCACTGCCTCGGTGAGCTTAGGCAGGATCTTGTTCAAATCGCCCACGATCCCGAGGTCGGAGAATTCAAAGATCGGCGCGTTCGCATCCTTGTTGATCGCCACGATGTTCTCCGAGCCCTGCATCCCCACCTTGTGCTGGATCGCACCGGAGATGCCCGCCGCGAGGTACAGCTTCGGCGCGACGGTCTTGCCCGTCTGGCCGATCTGCGCGGCATAGGGATACCAGCCGGCATCGACGACCGCGCGGGTAGCGGCGACGGCAGAGTTGCCGCCGAACGCCTTCGCCAGCTCCTCGGCCAGCTCGAAGCCCTCGGCCTTGCCGAGACCACGGCCGCCGGCCACGAGGATGTCCGCACCCTCGATGTCGACGTCGGCGCCGCGCTGTTCCCCGCGCGTGAGCATCGTGGCCTGCTGGGCCTGCGGGCTCAGCTCAAACGACAGCTGCTCCACCGGAGCAGCACCGGCGCCGGACTCCTTGATCTCAAATGCGTTCAACCGGCCGATGATGATGCCCACATCGGAGCGGTACTTGATCTCGGAGATGGCCGAGTCGCCCAGGATCGGGCGCTCGGCGATCAGCTCGCCATTCTCGGCGCGCACGGCCGTGACCTCCATCGCCACGCCCGCGCCGAGGCGCGCGGCGAGTCCCGCGCCGATCTCGAAGCCGAGCAGGCCGCCGCCGAACAGCGCGTAGGAGTAGCCACCGCCAGAGATGGCCGCGGCCATCGCGTCGATCAGCGGCTGTGAGAGGCCCTCGGGACCCTCGGCGACGAGCACCTTGGAGGCGCCGTACTTGCCCAGCGATGCCGCCAGGTCCTGCGGGACGTTCTCGCCGAGCAATATCGCGTGCGCCTCGCCGCCGAGCTCGGCGGCGAGCTTCGCGCCCTCGGAGACGGCACCGAGGGAGTTCTTGTTGATCGCGCCGTCGTAATGCAGCGCGTAAACCAAGATATTTGCCATCTAGATCAGCTTCCTCTCGTCCAGCCAGGCGACGATCTGCTCGACCGTCTCGTTGGTGTCCTCATCCTCGATGATCTGCCCGGCGGCCTTCGCCGGTGGCGCCTTGGCGGCGACCCACTGAGCGGCCGAGTTATCGCCGCCGACTTTGCTCGCGTCGATCCCCACGTCGCCTGTGGTCACGGTGTCCAGCGGCTTCTTCTTGGCGCCCATGATCGCCTTCAGCGAAGGATACCGCGGCTCGTTGATCGCATCACCCACGGAGATCACCGCTGGCAGCTTGACCTGCACCGTGTCGTATCCGTACTCGGCCTGGCGCTCACAGCGCAAAGCTTCTGACTCGACGTCCATCTTGATCACCTGCGTCAGCGACGGCATGCTCAGGTGCTCGGCCACTACCGCGCCGATCGTGTAGCACTCGCCGTCGTCGGACTGCTGGCCCAGCAACACCAGGTCGGGGCTCTCGCGCTGCAGCGTCTTGGCGAGCGCGTAGCCGGTGGCCGCCACGTCAGAGCCGGCGACCGCCTCATCGGAGAGGTGCACCGAGCGGTCGGCGCCGAGCGATACGGCCTTGTGCAGGGCTCGCACCGCGCTGTCGGGACCCATCGTCACGGCGACGATCTCCTCGACGGGCACCGCGCCGCCCTCCTTGATTTGCATCGCCGCCTCGATGGCGTGCGTGTCATACGGGTTCAGGTTCTTCTCCCCGCTGCGGTCCATGCGTCCCGTCGAGGGATTGATTTTCTTCTCGACGGCGGCGTCTGGAACCTCCTTCACCAACACGCATATCTTCATTCTTCGGCAACTCCTTCAGGGTCAGTGGACCTATGTCTGAAAACGAGGGGGCCCGGCTCGCCACCCCTCAGTCTGGAAAACGAGGGGTCCGGCTCGCCGTCCTTCGGCCGGCTGCGCCACCCTCATAGCATACCCGCTTCGGCGGTTGACTGACGAGTCAATCAGTTTCTAAACACCCGGGCGGGAGGGCGGGCGGGCATCGATGGCAGCGCGAATGAAGTCGACGATCGACTGGGTCGGAGCGCCGGGGGTGAACACCTCAGCCACGCCCAGCTGCTTGAGCTCGGGGATGTCCTCGGCCGGGATAGTCCCACCGACTGTGACCACGACGTCGTCGATGCCCTGCTCGCGCAGCAAGGCCACCACGCGCGGAACCAGCGTCATGTGCGCGCCCGAGAGGATCGACAGGCCGACCGCGTCGGCGTCCTCCTGGATCACCGTCTCCACGATCTGCTCGGGCGTTTGGTGAAGGCCCGTGTAGATCACCTCCATCCCCGCGTCCCTGAGCGCCCGCGCGATGATCTTCGCGCCGCGGTCGTGCCCGTCCAGGCCGGGCTTGGCCACGACGACGCGGATCTTGCTCTTGGGCTGGGCGGTCGCGGAGGACATCGCAGGCAGATTATGCCCGCGGCTGCATGCGCTCGCCGGCTCGCTCCCGTGCGAGGCTTCCCAGACCGCCGAGCGCGGCGACGCCGCCGAGCGCCGCGAGCATCTTCAGGCGCCGCCCCAGCCGGTCCAATCGCAGCACCTCCCAGCCCTCCGCTGTGGCGATGCGCCGCAGGTCCGGATCGGGGTTGACGACCACCGGATGACCCACGGCGCGAAGCATCGGCAGGTCGGACTCGGAGTCCGAGTAGGCATAGGAGGCACCCAGATCGATCTGTTCACGTTCAGCCAGCTCGCGCATCGAGAGCACCTTGCCCTCGCGGTAGTTGAACGGCCCGGCGGCACGGCCGGTGTAGCGGCCGTCGACGATCTCCGAGCGCGAGCCGATACCGCCGTCGAAGGCGAGCACGTGCGCGAGCACCTCGGCCATCTCCTGGGAGGCGGCGGTCACGATGTAGACGAGCCTGCCGGCGTCCTGATGAGCATAGGCGCGCTGCAGCATCTGCGGATACAACCGCGGGAGCACCCCCGCGAGCACGCGCGGGGACAGGCGCTGCAACTCACGCACCGGGACATCGGCGATCATCTCCCCCACGCGCTTGCGCACCTCATCGGCGCGATCATCGGTCGAGCCGCGCAGGCGAAAGCGCAGGTTCTCATACGCATCGCGCGCGAGGCGGCGGCGGGTGATCATGCCCGTCTCGAAGGCCGCACGGGCGAAGAAGATCCCCGAAGAGCCGGCCATCAGCGTCCTATCGAGATCGAAGAACGCCGCCGCACGCAGCGCTGGGGCGCCGGCGGCTGCGACCATTTCAGACCTTCAGGATGACCGCGTCGCCCTGTCCGCCGCCGGAGCAGATCGCCGCGCAGCCCAGACCCCCGCCACGGCGGCGCAGCTCATAGACGATCGCACCGAGGATGCGCGCACCCGAGGCGCCGATCGGATGGCCCAGGGCGATCGCGCCGCCGTTGACGTTGACGCGATCCTCGTCGATGCCGAGCATACGGATCGAGTGCAGCGTGACCGAGGCGAACGCCTCGTTGATCTCCCACACGTCGATGTCGCCGGGCTGCAGGCCTGCCTTCTCCAGCGCCTTCTTGGCCGCGGAGGCGGGGGTGGTGGCGAGGTAGGCGAAGTCGTTGGCGGACTGCGCGTGGGCGACTATCTCTGCCAGCGCCTCCTTGCCGTTGGCAGTAGCCCACTCCTCAGAGGAGAGCACCAGCGCACCGCCGGCGTCGTTGACGCCCGGCGAGTTGCCTGCCGTGTGCGAGCCCTCCTTGCCGGCGAGCCCGGGGAGCTTGGAGAGCACCTCGAGCGAGGTGTCACGGCGGGGGGCCTCATCGACCTCGACGACAGTGTTCCCCTTCCGTCCCGGAACGGTCACGGACACGATCTCTTCCGGCAAGCGTCCCTCGTCGGTCGCGGCCAGCGCCAGTTCGTGCGAGCGCAGCGCCCAGCGGTCGAGATCGGCGCGGGTCATCTCGAGCTCGTCTGAGACCTCAGTTGCCTCGATGAACATCTGCTTGCCGGAGAACGGGTTGGTTAGCCCGTCGTGGACCATCGCGTCCAGCGCGGTGACGTCGCCCATGCGAAAGCCAAAGCGCGCGCCTGGCAGCAGGTAGGGCGCCTGGGACATCGACTCCATACCGCCGCCCACACCAATCTGGACATCCCCGGCGCGGATCGCCTGGTCGAGGATCACCGACGCACGCAGCCCGGAGGCGCAGACCTTGTTGATCGTCTCCGAGGAGACCTCCTTGGGGATGCCGGCCTTGATCTGGGCCTGGCGCGAGGGGATCTGGCCCTGTCCGGCCTGCAGTACCTGGCCCATCACGACGTGATCCACCTGCTCGGGCTCAACCCCAGCGCGCTCGAGCGCCGCCTGTATCGCCACGCCGCCGAGCTCGGTCGCGTCGAGCGTCGACAGGCCTCCGCCCATCTTGCCGATGGGGGTGCGAGCGGCGCCGAGGATCACTGTCTTGGGCATGGAGGCGGTCTCTCCTGTGGGTAGCTGAAAAGAATGGGAGACCGGCAATGCTAGCGATGTGGGTATCTTGCTCGGACGAAATGCAGGTATCCGCCACCTCCCTTCCCGCCAGCGACACGGAAGCCGACACGCTCGCGTTTGGGCTGTTCGACGGCGAGCAGCTTGCGCCCGGCGCACCGCCGGAGCTCGGCAAGCTGCTCGCCTCCGGCGAGGCCAAGGGAACGTTCAAGGCGCTCGCGCTAGCCCACGCCGGCGGCAAGCGCTGCCTGGCGGTCGGGCTCGGCTCGCGTAAGGACTTCACTGCCGAGCGCGCTCGCGTCGCCGCGTCGGTGGTAGGAGAGCGCACCCGTGAGCTCGCGACTCACCGGCTGTGCTGGCAGGCACCGGCCGGGCCCGGCGAAGGCCATCAGCCAGCCGCGGAGATCGTGGAAGCGCTCGTGGAGGGGACGATCCTCGCCGGCTACCGCTTCGAGATGTACAAGACCAAGACGGCCGGCGATGAGGAGGAACCGAAGCATTTGGAGCAGCTGCTCATCGCAGTCCCAGCCGAGGCACTGGCCGGTGAGGAAGCGGAGATGGCGGTGGCCCGCGCCACGACCGTCGCCGAGGCGGTCAACCGGGCGCGCGACCTGCAGAACCGGCCCGGTAACGACCTGACCCCGGCGGCGCTGGGCGAGTACGCGAAGGCGCTCGGGGAGGAGATCGAGGCATTGCAGGTGGAGGTGCAGGGACGCGAGGGCATCGAGGGATTGGGCATGGGCGCCTTCTCCTCCGTGGCCCAGGGCTCTGAGCAGGAGCCCGCGCTGATCGTCCTGAAATATGAGGGAGTCGGTGCGAAAGAGGTGGGTGGGCCATTAATCGCCTTCGTCGGCAAGGCTGTGACGTTCGACAGCGGCGGCATCTCGCTGAAGCCCGGGGCGAAGATGGCGGAGATGAAGTTCGACATGTCTGGCGGCGCCGCCGTGGTCGAGGCGGTTGCGGCGATCGCGCGCCTGCAATTGCCCGTCAAGCTCGTCGCGGTCGTGGGCGCCACGGAGAACCTGCCCAGCGGCCGTGCGGTGAAGCCCGGGGACATCGTGAAGGCAGCGAACGGGAAGACGATCGAGGTGAACAACACCGATGCCGAGGGGCGGCTGGTGCTGGCCGACTGCCTCTGCCACGCCGTCTCGCTCGGGGCCGAGCGGATCGTCGACCTGGCCACGCTGACGGGCGCCGTGATCGTCGCGCTCGGCTCGACGTACGCGGGGCTGATGTCAAACGACGAGGAGCTCTCAGAGCGCGTCACCGAAGCAGGTGCACGTACTGGCGAGATCGTATGGCGGCTGCCGCTGCACGAGGAGTACGACGAGCTCGTCGAGGGCAAATACGGTGATCTCGACAACGCTCCGGAAGCGCACAAGGCGGGCACGATCGTGGGCGCATCGTTCCTTGCGAACTTCGCCGGCGATGTGCCGTGGGCGCACCTCGACATCGCGGGCTCGGCCTGGGATCTAGGCAGGGCCTACGCCGGCAAGGGCGCGTCGGGCTACGGCGTGCGGTTGCTCGTCGAGCTGGCGCGCTCCTACGGTGACTGATAAAAGAGGGGCCCGACCGAAGCCGGGAGACACTCGCCTTCGGCTCGCATCCCCGTTTCGGCCAGCCGACCTCTATATGAACTTCGACCTCTCGCCCGACCACGAGCTGATCAGGCGCACGGTCAGAGAATTCGCCGAGGGCGAGGTGGCGCCCGTGGCCGAGGAGATAGATCGCACGAAGTCCTTCCCGTATGAGATCGTGGAGAAGCTGGGGAAGCTGAACCTGATGGGGATCCCCTTTCCCGAGGAGTACGGCGGCGGGGGCGGGGATACGCTCGCGTATGCATTGGCGGTGGAGGAGCTCACGCGCGTCGATTCCTCCGTCGCGATCACCGTGTGCGCGCACACCTCGCTGGGGACGCAGCCGGTGTATTTGTTCGGTTCAGAGGAGCAGAAGCGCGAGTGGCTGCCGCAGTTGTGCTCGGGGGAACGGCTGGGCGCGTTTGGGCTGACCGAGCCAGAGGCCGGGAGCGATGCGGGCAACGTGCGGACCCGCGCGCAGCTGGCGGACGGCGAGTGGACGATCAACGGCGCGAAGCAGTTCATCACCAACGCCGGGACGAAGATCTCGGGGATGGTGTGCATAACGGCCCGCACCGGCGAGGAGGAGATCTCGAACATCATTGTGCCCAACGGCGCGGAGGGATATGAGCAGGGCGAGCCGTACAGAAAGATGGGCTGGAACGCCTCAGACACGCGGCCGCTGACGTTCACTGACTGCAAGGTGCCGGAGGAGAACCTGCTCGGCCCGCGCGGAGCTGGGTTCAAGCAGTTTTTGCACATCCTCGACATCGGCCGCATCGGCGTCGCGGCGATGGGAGTCGGCCTCGCGCAGGGCACGCTCGATGAGGCCCTGAAGTACGCCAAAGAGCGCAAGGCGTTCGGCAAGCCGATCTCGAAGTTCCAGGCGATCCAAGGGAAGCTCGCCGATATGTCGACGGAGATCGAGGCGGGCAGGCTGCTCGTCTACAAGGCGGCCAGGGAGAAGGACGCGAAACGCAACTTCACCCTGACCGCAGCCCAGGCGAAGCTGAAGACCGGCCGCCTGGCGGTGCGCTGTGCCGAGGAGGCCGTGCAGATACACGGCGGGTACGGGTTTATCGAGGAGTACCCGGTGTGCCGCATGTACCGCGACGCGAAGATATTGACGATCGGCGAGGGCACCGACGAGGTCCAGCAGATGGTGATCGCCCGCGCCCTCGGCGCCTAGGTGCGACAGGCCTAACGCGGCTCGAGGATCACGAGCGGGATCTCCCGCTCGGTGCGTCGCTGGTAGTCGGCATAGCCGCCGTAGACGCCGAGCATCAGCGTCCACAAACGGGCGCGCTCCTCGGGAGTGGCGACGCGCGCGTGAACATCCAGCCGGCGCGAGCCGGCCTGGACGGCCGTGTCGGGGTGGGCAAGAAGATTGTGAAACCAGGCGGGGTTCTTGGGATAGCCGCCCTTGGAGGCGACCAGCACGAAGTTCGCGCCATCGCGTCCGTAGACGAGCGGGCTCGTGCGATGCGTGCCGCTTTTGGCGCCAACATGGTCGAGCAGCAGCGCCGGTGGCAGGCCAGGCGTGCGGTGCCCGATCAGGCCGTTCGTCGCCCGGTAGAGCGCCGTGTGGCCGCCCATCAGCCGCCGCAGCAGCGGCCAGCTGCGGTCGGCTAGGTCGAGATATCCCATGCCGTGCCGAACCCTACCCGACGGTTTGCCCGCCGCCCGCCATGCGCTCCAGCAGCGTGGTCGCCGCGCTGGCGGGGTCCAGCCGCCTGGCGAGCACCTCGTCGAGCAGGTGCTGGAACTCAGCGTCCTCGCCCAGCTCGGACTCCAGACGCCGGCGCAGACGGGCGGTGGCGATCGCCAGCACCTCGCTGCGCAGGTTGCGCGCGCGGCGCTCGTCGAGCAGGCCGGCCGCGAGGATGTGCGCGCGGTGCTCGTCCAGGCGCTCCACCAGCTCAGGCACCCCCGTGCCGTGGGCGGCCTCGGTCTTGACGATCGGTACCCGCCAGTCGCCGCGGACCTCCTCGGGCGAGCGATCGAGGTTGGCGAGCGAGAGCACGCCACGGATCTCGCGCACCATCGTGTCGGTGAGGGGATGGTCGGCCTTGTTGATGACGATGATGTCCGGGATCTCCATGACGCCTGCCTTCAGCGCCTGGATCGAGTCGCCCGAGCCGGGCATCAGCACAAGCACGATCGTGTCGGCGTGGTCGATGATGTCGATCTCCGCCTGCCCCACACCCACCGTCTCTATGAACACGTCCTGACGGCCGGCCGCGTCGAGCAGCAGCGCCGTCTGCAGCGCGGCCTCCGAGAGTCCTCCCAGCGCGCCGCGGTTGGCCATCGAGCGGATGAACACCCCCTGGTCGAGGAAGTGCTCGGTCAGGCGGATGCGGTCGCCCAGCAGCGCACCCTGGGTGAAGGGCGAGGAGGGGTCGATCGAGAGGACGCCGACGGTGCGACCCGCTGACCGGCGCGCCTTGGTCAGCGCCCCGATCAGCGTTGACTTGCCCACACCCGGCGGCCCCGTGAAGCCGTAGACGGCGGCTTTGCCGGTGTGCGGGTAGACCTCGCGCACCAGCTCCCAGCCCTCTGAGCGGTCGTCCTCGACGAGCGAGATCGCGCGGGCCAGCGCACGGCGATCGCCGTTTAGTAGCCGCTGCGCCAGTGTCGAGTCGGTCATCGCGAGCGCAATCATCGCAGGGCAATACGATGCGGCGGCGATGGAGTCGCTGCTCACCAGCCAGCCGGCACATAGGAACGTGGAGGAGATCGCGGGGGGGCTGCGGTGCGCGCCTGAGCCACTGCACGGCGGGCCGGTGGCACTGGTGAGGTGGATGGGAAAGAACAACATGCTGAACCGCCACTACGCGCTCCTGCTGATGCGGTATGTGCTGCTGAAGCTGCGTTACCGAAAGCGGTTGCAGACGGACGGGATCTGCTTTGTGTGCCCGCGGGTGAAGCTCGAGATCGGCAAGGGGGCGAGGTTGCGGATCGGGCGCTGGGCGTGGATCGGGCACGGAACCAAGATCCGCGTGCACGAGGGCGAGGTGAGCATTGGCGCGAAGACGGTGATGGGCCAGGAGTGCACGATCTCCGCCTATCAGCACGTGGAGATCGGGCGCGAGTGCATCGTCGCCGACCGTGTGATGCTGATCGACTTCGACCACGGCGTGGTTGAGGTCGATCGCCCGATCCGGGTGCAGGGCATCTACAAGCGTGACGTGCGCGTCGGGCACAACGTGTGGATCGGCTATGGGGCGTGCATCCTGCGCGGCGTGGAGATCGGCGAGAACGCGATCGTCGGGACCTCCTCGGTCGTGACGAGGGAAGTGCCCGCCAACGCCGTGGTCGCGGGCTCACCCGCGCGGGTCATCCGCATGCGCGAGAGTCCCCGCTCGATGCGCTTTCAGTAGCAGCCACTATCACGCAGCCCAAGCAGCCCGAACGAGATAGGCAGGCATATCCGATGCCTACTCTGTTCAAAGCCCATAATGGCCTCCCAGAAAACCTTGGTGCCCGCTCCCTGCAAGAATCGTCACGGCGTGAGCAGAGTGCCAGGACCGGCGTGGGGCGCCAGATTGCGCAGTCCGGAGGTATCCGCCGCGGGCCCCTCGCTCAGCGCCACGGCAAGCGCATCGAGATGCCCGGCAAAGCGCTCGTGCGCGTAGGGGACGGCGAGAGAGCGCGAGATCATGAAGGGCCAGTCGGAGGCCTGAAGCGCGAGCAGCTCGCGCACGGCCGCTGGGCCGGCGCGCCCGTCAACGGCAGCGGCGAGGGTCTGCAGCTCGGATGCGCGGGTGGCGAACGCCATGTCAGCAACCGCGGGGGCAGACCAGGTGGACAGGTCGCCGTCAGCCCCCCAGCTGCTCGGGTCCCATTCGGCGTCACCCAACGGCGCCGGCTCGAAGCGCTCGAACGCATCGTCCAGGCGCACGAGCTCGAGACCCTGGGTGGTGGACTCCTCGATGACGGCCTGTAACCAGTGCAGACCCTCGTACCACCAGTGCCCGAGCAGCTCGGTGTCCAGGGCACACACGGCCAGCCCGCCCCCGGGCAGAGAAGCGCCGTCGCGGCGCAGGCGCTCGCGGGTGCGCGAGACGAAATCGGCGGCGTGGGCGCGGGCACAGGCGCGCGCCTGCTCGTGGTCGTAGGCAGAGCCGTCGTTGGCCCACGGGTTGTGGTGATGGACGGTGTGACGGTGGTAGTCGCGGTAAGCACCGCCGGCGGGATAGCCGGCGTCGCTCCAGACGAGTGAGATCGTGGTGCGGTCGATCGGGAATAGCACGATGCCCGCATCGGATAGGAGCGGTCGCAGGTGCTCGGCCGCCCCGTCACCAAAGCGGCCGGTCAGCTCGACGCACGTGTGGTGCACCCCGGCCGCGGCCAGAATCGGCTCCAGGTGAGGGGTGTGGGCGCACTCGGGAAGCCAGAACCCGCCACCCCAGCTGCCGAAACGGTGCAGATGCGAGGCGACTCCGGTCTGCACCTGCAGGCGCGCACCAGCGTCGGTCGCGAGCAGCGGCAGCACGGCATGGGTGGCAGAGGATGTCCAGTGAGCGTGCGGGGCGAACGCGCGCAACAGGTCTCCCCCCCGGTCCGCCATCCGTTCGGCGGCATGCTCGTAGTCGGCGCTCCAGGCCCGCTCCAGCTCGGCGGCGAGGCCGGAGTGACCCCCGGCACGCAGCCCGGAGGCATCCTCGGCGTGCGTGAAGCGGCGGGTGTCGCCGATGAAGCGATGGAAGCGTTCGGCGAGATTAGGGGCGCCCAGCTGATCGCACAGGACCGGCGTGAGCGAGAGCGTCAAAGGGGGGTTGCGCGAGTCGAGCAGGTCGAGCAGGGGCAGATAGCACGAGGCGATCGCCTCGTGCAGCCACTCCTCGCCGAACGGCCACGTGCCGAAGCCCTCGACGTAGGGCATGTGCGTGTGCAGCACGATCGCG
>Ga0307374_10007919_pt1 | contig 16036 bp, 14 predicted proteins | sample OX3MG_FD_202532 | JGI IMG/M metagenome (GOLD analysis project Ga0307374, IMG submission 202532) | Soil microbial communities from Risofladan, Vaasa, Finland - OX-3 | ecosystem: Environmental > Terrestrial > Soil > Coastal area > Acid sulfate soil | place: Finland: Risofladan, Vaasa | collected... | reverse complement strand
CCCCCGCCCCCCCCCCCCCCCCCCCCCCCCGGCCGGCGGGGGCGGCCGGGGCCCCGCCCCCCCCCCCGCCCGCCCGCCCCGCACACCACCTCCTTCCCCGCCCATCGCGCGCGATGCGATGCGGCGGTTCCTGATCGGAACTCGCCGCGCCCGCCCCGCGCGCCGCAACCGGGACGGACCGGCTTCGCCGGCCCGTCCCGGTTGCCTGATTCGCGCCGCCCGCCCTACAATTCCTCCGGGCCCGTGCGCCATCCGCGCGCGGCCCGGAGGAATCCCGATGGCCGCTCACGCCCGCGCCGCGACCGATATCGCCCGCGCGACCCTCGAGGCCGCGATCGCCCTCAAACCGGCCATCCTCGCCGCACGCACCGAGATGGAGAGCGAGCGCCGCCTACCGATGCATCTCGTCGACGCCCTTAAGGCCGCCGGCGTCTTCCGCATGACGATGCCGCGCGCGTGGGGCGGCACCGAGCTCGACCCAATCTCGCAGCTCCGGATTATCGAGGAGCTTTCCGCCGCCGACGGCTCCGTCGGATGGTGCGTGATGGTCGGATGCGACAGCGGCTACTTCAGCGCGTTTCTGGATCAGGAGGTCGCGCGCCGGATGTACCCCGATATCGATATGGTCACCGGCTCGAGCACCGGCAAGCCGGCCGGCCGCGCCCGTCGCGTCCCCGGCGGTTATCAGGTCAGCGGCCGATTCCGTTTCAGCAGCGGATGCCAGCATTCGTCATGGATCGTCGCCGGATGCGTTGTGCACGACGGCGACACTCCGCTCGTCAACGACAACGGCATCCCGCGCACGCTATGCGTCTTCGTTCCGATCGACCAGTGCGAGATTCTCGATACTTGGCATACGACCGGGCTTCGCGGCAGCGGCAGCCACGACTTCACGATCGCCGAAACTTTCGTTCCCGAAGAACGTACCTTCAGCTTTCAGACCGTGACCAGCCACCGCCCCGGAACGCTCTATGCCTGGACGCGGCTCTATCATCTGAAGGCCGGCACCGTGCCGATCGGTATCGCACGAGCCGCTATCGAAGCGACGGTCGAGATCGCGCGCCGCTCCAACGCCCGCGCCGTCATCAAGGGCGGCCGCCTCGTTCCCGACCACGCGCTCGCCGAGGAATCATACATTCAGACCGCGATCGCCCGCGCCGAGGCGATGACCGGTTCCGCGCGAAGCTACCTCTTCGACGTGGCCGCCGAAATCTGGGATACCCTGCTCGCCGGCGGCACAATTACGCATCCGATTCGCGCCCGCCTGCTGCTCGCCCTCACCAACGCCTATACGCAATGCCGCGAGGCGGTGGACCTGCTCTACCATGTCGCCGGCGGCGTCGCGGTCTACTCGTCGGCGCCGCTCGATCGGATGCTCCGCGACATCCATACGATCGGCCAGCACGTGATCGTCTCGCCGATGAGTTACGAGGTCGCGGGCCGCGTTATGCTCGGCCTCGACCCCCTCGAATGGCTGGTGTGATTCACGTCAGTTTGCGCCCACATAAATGGTCGGTGGACTCGTCGAGGTGTCGAGCGCGATCGCACCGATCGCCTGCGCCGGATTCGGGAAGGTGTCCGAAATTCGGGTCGAGGTAGACCGCCATTGGCGGTGCCCACAAAAATTTGCCCCTCGACGGTCGGATCCGCTGCGATTGCCGTTACTCGTCCGGCCGCGTCGAAAATCGGGCCAACTATATCCTCATTGAAAATGGCCTTCGCATTCGCGATCGGCTTGGGCCCGGCTGCTCGCCAGGTGGCTTGTGCTGAGGCCGAGGGCGCCGTGAAAGACCCGAGCAATACCAACAAGCATAACCACTTCAGAGATACACTTTTGCGGTACGGCACTCACTTTCCCCCTTTCAGGCGCAGGCGTCACTTTGCCGGCAGGCCGGTAGAGTCTGTACCGGCCCACGATCACTGCGCTCGCGGCCTTCTTTCACAGTGATTGTGGATGTTGCAGAATCCCTCCCCACAGTCGGAGTCGTGCTCACAATAGGGGCCGGGTACCGGATCACCGGGGCCGAGCAACAACGGGGCCGTAGGAGGGCTACATCCCGGTCCCGATGTAAGGACCGTGAATCTTGACCCGGGCGGACAGTCGGCCGGTCCGCGCGGGGGCGGTATCGGCCGTGAATCGCAGGCCCAGCCACCCGCCCTCCGCTGCCATCCGCCCGGGGCTGGGCAGGGACCCAGCTCTTTCGATTCTTGCGCGTCCGGAATGGCGCTCGCCGCACTGGCCGAATTCGCGCCGCTCGCGGTCTGCGCCAGCGCGGGGACGACCCTCTCGATCACGCACGCCAGTACCGCCGCGACCGAAAGCGCTCCGAGCATCGCGATGAACTTTCGATTCATGAATTTTTTCCACCTCATTGAGTGGACGAATTCTATCCAATCGCCAGACTTACGGCGTATCCGATCCGATGATCCCATTCATCCCATTCGCCCTATCTGCGCCATCGATTTCCCATCGGCCCCTATCGCTACCTTCCATTCCGTCATCCCGACCGGAGGCTGCCGAAGTGGAGGGATCGCGCCTCGCCGCGCGAGGCGCCGCCACGGATCGCCGTGCTTCCACTGGAAGCCGCATCGGCCTGCGATCAGAAGCAGGCGGTGGAGAATCGGCACGGGCTGCGATGCGAAAGTTCCGCTGATGCGCGCCGAGGACGGCGCGCGATCCCTCCACTACGGTCGGGATGACAAGAAAAGAGGGTCGGGACTGACGAAGAAAGAAAGTCAGGATGACGGGATGAGGTTCCCTCGATCGGTCGGAATGGGCCAAGCCGAAGTTCCAGTAGCTAGTAGCCGCGCTCCTTGGGCGGCGGAAGGTCGCGCAGCGGGGCAGGCACACAATGTCCGTTGGCGCCGCACACATGCGACTCCCAACAGTCCGAGTCGTGCCTGCATGGACCCGTGTATTGATAGGCATCGGTATGTATCAGGTCATTCCCGCCCCCGCCCATGCAGGCCGTCATTCCGGTAATCATGTGCGTGAACCTCTCACCGGCCCCACAATCCGCCTGGCTCCTAGGGGGGGGAACCGCAACTCCAACCGGCCTTCGGATTTCCCGCGACTCCCAACCAGACCGAACTGTGACAGGGTCCGAGTTTGCGCGCTGTCTCCGCATCGGGCGTCGCCCAGCCTTGAGGGACATAGATGCCGCGCGGGCCGCTCGCTGTCTGCGCGAGCGCCGGGGACGTGACGCCGATGCCGCACGCCAGCATGGCCACGAACGAAAGCGTTTCAAGGATGCGCATCAACTTTCGATTCATGAATTTTTTCCACCTCGTCGAGAGTGGATCGATCCTACTCGATTGGCGCATTTGGAGGACGAACAAGAAATTCCGTCATCCCGACCGGAGGCTGCCGAAGTGGAGGGATCGCGCCTCGCCGCGCGAGGCGCCGCCACGGATCGCCGTGCTTGCGCTGAAGCCGCATGGGCCCGGCGATCAGAAGAAGGCAGCGGAGAATCACCGCGGGCTGCAACGCGAGAGTTCCGCTGATGCGCGCCGAGGATGGCGCGCGATCCCTCCACTTCGGTCGGGATGACGGAAAAAGAGGGTCGCGGCGACAAAGAAAGAGGGTCGGGATGGCAGAGACAGCAGGGTCGGTATCGCGGAGACGGGCGCTTCGATCATCACGACGGATTTTCGATTCATGGCTTTCCTCCACCGCTTGGAACGCACTTACTCTTCCGCCTTGCACCTCCGCTTTGCGCATCGCCGCCGTTTCACCTAAAGACTGCGGGCTATGGAAGCCGAAGCGACTCGTCCCGATAACCTCGCCGCCACCGATGGCGCCGGTCACGCCCTCCTCGCCAGCTTCCTCGGATGGACCCTCGACGCCTTCGATTTCTTCGTCCTCGTCTTCGTCCTCCCGACCATCGCCCACGAATTCCATCGCTCGCTCCCCGACCTCGCCTTCACGATCACCGCGACCCTCATGATGCGTCCCGTCGGCGCGCTCTTGTTCGGATGGATCGCCGACCGCTACGGCCGCCGCCTTCCGCTGATGCTCGACATCATCTTCTACTCGATCGTCGAAGTGCTGAGCGGACTAGCGCCGAACTATCGCACCTTCCTTATCCTCCGCGCGCTCTACGGAATCGGGATGGGCGGCGAATGGGGCGTCGGCGCCGCGCTTGCGATGGAGTCCGTGCCGGCGCGATGGCGCGGCTTGCTGTCCGGCCTTTTGCAGGAGGGCTACGCGGTTGGCTATCTGCTCGCCGCCGCCGCCTACTTTTTCGTCTTCCCGCGTTTCGGATGGCGCCCGCTATTCTTCCTCGGCGGACTCCCCGCGCTGCTGACGCTTTACATCCGCACCAAGGTTCCCGAGTCGAAGGCTTGGCGCCGTTCGCGCCCCGATGCGGGCCGAATCTGGCGCGCCGTCCGCCGCAACCTACCGACCTTCCTCTATATCGTCCTGCTGATGACCATGATGAATCTCATCTCGCACGCCACCCAGGACCTCTATCCGACCTTCCTCGAGCGCGAGCGCGGCTTCGATCCGCGCACTGTTGCCGCAATCGCGATGATCTACAATGTCGGTGCGCTGCTTGGCGGTCTCGCCGTCGGATGGCTCTCCGATCGGATCGGCCGGCGCCGCGCGATGGCCGGTGCGGCATTGGCCGCCCTGCTCGTGGTGCCGCTATGGGTCTTTCCGCATGCGCTGATATGGCTCGCATGCGGCGCCTTCATGATGCAGTTCATGGTGCAGGGCGCGTGGGGAATCGTCCCGGCCCATCTGAGCGAACTCTCGCCGCCCGAAGTGCGCGGCCTCTTCACCGGTCTCGCCTATCAGTTGGGCGTGATGTTCGCCGCCAATGCCGCCTTCGTCGAGGCGCTGATGGCGCGCCGAATGCACTACGGCTCGGCGCTTGCTCTTGTTGCCGCGATTGTTTTAATAGGAGATGTGATCGTTATTATGCTCGGAAACGAGCGCAAGGGATCCGACTTGCACGCTGCGGCACTATCCTGAATCGCGAGTTCACGCTGTTCCGGATCATGACGCGTCGGCGGGATCGGCGGAGCCTGTATCGAATCCTTCCGCCGGGACTTTCCCTTTTCTTGAGTTGCGACGGATCAAACTAATCGAGAGCGGAAGCGGGAGGTAACAGCGCATGAAGTTCGGAATCTTCTTCGAAATCTCGGTGCCCCGGCCGTGGCATCACGGCGTCGAAAAGCAGGTCTATGACAATTGCATGGAGCAGGTGATGCTCGCCGATGAACTCGGCTTCGACCACGTATGGGCGGTCGAACATCACTTTCTCGAAGAATATTCCCACTGCTCCGCCCCCGAGATTTTCCTGACCGCATGCGCCGCCAAGACCAAGCGCATCCGGATCGGCCACGGAATCGTGGTCTGCGTCCCCCAGTTCAATCCGCCGGTCAAGATCGCCGAGCGCACCGCCACGATGGATATCATCTCCGGCGGACGCCTCGATGTCGGCACCGGCCGCTCCGCCACCTGGACCGAGCTCGGCGGCTTCAACGTCAATCCCGATGAGACCAAGAAGACCTGGGACGAGATCGTCCACTGCCTCCCTGACATGTGGACCCAGGAGCGCTACGGATACCAAGGCCGCAGTTGGTCGATGCCCGTGCGCACGATCCTCCCCAAGCCCTACCAGAAACCCCATCCGCCGCTATGGGTTGCCGTCACCAGTCCCGGCACCGAGATCGACGCGGCGGAACGCGGGATGGGCTCGCTCGGCCTCACCTTCGGCACCATCAAGGAGCAGGAGATCAAGGTCGCGAACTATCACAAGATCATTCGCAACTGCGAGCCGGTCGGAAAATTCGTCAACGAGCAGATCAGCACCGTCAATTTCCTCTACTGCCACGAAGACAGCGAAAAGGCCGTCAAGACCGGACGCCGCCTCTTCGGCACCTTCAATTTCCTCGCCTCCCAACTCCTCGCCGCCCGCGAGGCCTATCCCTCGAAGTCCTATCCTTCGCTGGGATTGCTGCCTTCGCTCCGCCGCGAGGCATCCGGGCCGGGCGACGCGAGCGGCGTCCCCGAAGGTATCGCTATCGGCGACCCCGAGCGCGTGCTGCAAGCCTGCAAGCGATGGGAATCCGCCGGCGTCGATCGCATCAACTTCCTCCTGAACGCAATTGAGACCGTGCCGCAGGAAGAGGTGCTGCAAAGCCTCCGCACCTTCGCCAAGTACGTGATGCCGCACTTTCAGGGCGAGCAGCATGCCGCAGCCGCGGGGGGTCGCTGATGCCGCCGCGTTTCGGAAAGCTCGACTCGAAAGCTTGGGGCGACAAGTACGCCCGCGAAATCCACGGCTTCCATACTGAGCCGATGGAACTCAAGAAGGCGCACATCCTCAACCTCAACCACGAAATCGACGACGACCTGGCCGATTTCCTCACCCCCAAGGCGATGCATCCTTCCATCCCCGCTTACGCCACCGTCACCGTCGTCTCCGCCCCGGAAAGCCCGATGGGCCCGTTCGTCTATGGCGAGGTCAAAGTCGCATGCCGCGCCGGCGTCCGTCCCCGTGACTTCGTGCTCCGCAGCTTCTGCAATAATCCCGAGGCCGCACGCGAGCTCTCCCAACGATGGGGCTATCCGATGACGGTCGGCGACGCAAAGATGATCGTCCGTCACGACCGCATCCAGGGTAAAGTCACCCTCGAAGGCCTGGTCATCCTCGAAATGGAGATGTTCGACCGCGACTTCCTCTCCGGCAACGACATCCAGTACATCGCCAACATGCATCTCGCCCGCAACACCGAAGACGGCGTACTCACTCTCGTCCAGATCGATCCGGACTATGTCTTCCATCGCGCCGAGCGCGGCCGTCCGATCCTCCACGTGCTCGACAATGCGGCGTGGGGCGATTCCGAAGGCCATCTGAAGTTGCGCAATCCGATCTCGATGAGCTACGCGATCGCCGATATCGAACTCCCCGCGATCCGTTACGTCACCGACCCCGAACGCGACGCGTTCCGAGGCACCACCAAAGTCGCGAAGGCGGCCTGACTCGGACTGACCGCTGCGATTCCCAAGGCCGGTGGATTTCATTTTCCGCCGGCCTTTTTTTCGTCCGCGCCGCCAGCTCGCCATTGATGATCTCTTCATATTCCGATCGCGCAAATCTGTTGCGCTACCCCGGACCGCGGCGTATCACGAACATCGATAGATGTCTGAACACGCGCCCGATCCGCGGCGTCAGGTTGAGCCGCGCGGGCGCATTCGTAAATTTTTCCCAACCAATTGGAGGAAATAAAATGAGGGGACTTTTTAGATACGCACTCGCCGCGGCGATTCTCTTCGCCACCGCCATTCCCGCGATGGCGCGCAGCTACGTCGTCTGCCTCGACGTTACCAAGGACGCGCGGTTCGAACTCGCAGGTTCATCGCCGCTCTTCTTCGTCGGCGCGGCCCCGATTTATCCACCCAAAACCGTCATTTCATCGCCAGCCGATTGTACGCCGACTACTCTGGGCGCATCGCCGATCGGCACCTTCTTCGCCTCCGGCTCCTTGGTTGCCGGCCTGCCGCAATCGATCCCGCCGAATCCAAACGACGACTTTTACGTGATCTGGCACTTCCGCATCAACGGAAAGGGCGCCTTCGATACTTCGGGGCTGACCAGGCTCTCGCCGACCTATCAGCAAACCATTATCGGCTCGACCAATACCGATCTTTCGCCTGTCAGCGGTACGGCGTTCGTGACTAATCTTCCCACCGGAAGCCCGACCCTCCTCGCCTTCAAGATCACGACGCCGACCAACTAATAATCAATACTCCCGAAAATGATTCGTGCGCATGAATCGTTGAGATTCATGCGCTTTTTTTGATCACTCGCACACTATCTGTCCCGCATAGCCTGTGACGTTGCCGATCTCCAGCATGTTCGACAGTCTTGCCTTATGCGAAAACAAGATATAAATAGAAGACGTTAGAGAGTCACAGATAAGTCGTGCGACTACGACCGAGTCGCACGGCAGGATCCAAGGCTGTCTGACGCCAAATCAATTGCGGAGGATGAAGATGAGAGGAAGAATCATTAACTGCGCACTAACCATGGCGATCCTTTGCGCCACTGCGATGCCAGCGATGGCGCGCAGCTACGTCGTCTGCCTCGACGGCAGAGTGGATGTGAGGTTCTCGTCCGAAACGGTAACTACAACGTTGCCATTTTCAACCGGCTTGGAGGCCACCGCGCCACTCGCCCCCGCGGGCCCACCGCTCTTCTTTACTGCGGCGGCGCCTATCTATGGCGTCCATACCGACACGTCATTGGCAACCGATTGCACGCCTGCCACGCTGGGCGCATCGCCGCTCGGCACTTTCTTCGGCTTTGGCTCTCTTGTCCGTGGCTTGCCCCAGTCGATTCCGCCGAACCTGGCCGATGACTATTACGTGAACTGGCACTTCCGCATCAATGGAAAGGGCGCCTTTGATACGAGCGGTCTGCTGAGAACCGCACCGCCGCTCGGGGCCACTACTTCGGACCTGATGAGGAGGCTCGTGGCCTACCAGCAAACCATCACCGGTTCGACCGACACCGATCTTTCGCCCGTCAGCGGCACGGCGTTCGTCACCAATCTGCCAACCGGGGGCCCTGGCATCTTGGCTTTCAAGATAACTACACCGACCAACAATTAGCGATTTGTCTGGTCCAAAACGGATCGCGCGCATGAACCATCGGGGTTCATGCGCGCGATCTTGCGTTCGCCGCCCGCGATTTCGTCTGGCTCTTTTACGACGCGTGCGTCGCAGCCGCCGCCCGCCGCGCGAGCAGCTTCGCGATATCGAACTTGAACAGCTTCGCCGTGTTGAGTCCCAGAATCCGCGCCCGCTGATCGTCGCTCAGGCCGCCCATCTCCCGCTCGATCGCCTCCGCCGAATGCGGCCACGTCCCCTCCGCGTGCGGATAGTCATTCGCCCACAGGAAATTGTCGACCAGATTATGCTTCTCCGCGAGATCGATCCCCGCCTGATCTTCCTGGAACGATGCCGCGCCGTGCTGGCGGAAATAGTCGCTCGGCATCTGCTTCAGCTTCGGATACGCCCACAAATGATGCTTCAGGTACGCCTCGTCCATCGCCTTGAGCGCCCACGGCACCCAGCCGATTCCGCTCTCGATCGCCGCGAAGCGAAGCTTCGGAAAGCGCTCCAGCACGCCCGACGCGCACATGTTCGAGACCGGCTCGATCACCGTCGGACACGCATGCGTTACGTAATTCACCACCGCGCCGCCGTCATGGCGCGCCGCGCGCGGATCCATCCCGGTCGAAATATGGAACGTGATCGGAATGTCGCACTCCTCGATCACCGCCCACATCGGATCGTAAACCGTCATGTTGTAATTCGGATGCTGTGCGTCGTGCGGCCCGAAGATCGGCTTGCACGGCAGATTCACCCCGCGAAAGCCGAGCTTTGCCACCCGCTTGATCTCTTCGATCGCGATATTCACATCCGCCGTCATTATCGCCGCGATCGGCGACATGAAATCGTTATACGGCCCGAACGTCTCCCACGCCCAGTCGTTCCACACCCGGCACTGCGCCGCCCCGAATTCCGGATCGCGCGTCGCCCACATCGAAAGGCCCTTGTTCGGAAACATTATCTCCGCGTCGATTCCGTCGCGCGCATGGTCGCGAATCCGGTCCGCCGGCTCGCGTCCCGCCTCGCCCCGCAACCGGTCCTCGCCGCCCTTGGGCGCATCCGCGATATTGCGCACCCGTATTCGCGACTTCTGATAGCCCTCGACCACCGCCCACTTCTCACCCTTCTCGTCAACCTCGACATGGGGCAGGCGCGGGCGGAATTTCTTATCGATTCGCGTCCACCATAGATTACCCGGCTCGTTGCAATGGCAGTCCGCCGAGACCATCAGGTAGCGGTTCGGATCGTCCGGGCGCGCCGTCCGCGGCCAGCCGTGATTTCCCGGCGTCTCGATTCGCCATCGATTCTTCTCATCGACCGTTGATTGCTGAAGCACCCGGTGTCCCTCCTCTGATAGAACCCGCGCTCTGTGCGTGAGATTACTTGCTGGTCTGAAACGTAACCGACCCGACCCTCGCTTTCAAACCCCGCCTGGGCCGCGCGCCCGTCCCGAACGCGTTCGAGGCGACGGTTTCTCGGAATCGATGAAAGCTCCCGGCTCAACGCCAAAACGTGACGCAAGCGCCTTGACCTGGCGCACGTTCAGCCGTCGCCGCCCTGCCAGCACCTCCGAAACAACTCCCTGACTGCCGACCTCGGGCAGCTCTTTTTGCGTAAGCCCGTGCTCCTCCATCAGAAAGCGCATCACCTCGATACTCGAAGCTTCAGGCACATTGTGATGCTCCCGGTCGTAGGCCTCGATAAGCACGCTCAGGGTTTCAATCAGGCGGTAGCGCGGGTCCTTGCGGTTGTCGCCGATCTCGTCCGCAAGCATGTCGAGCCGCTCGACCGCCGCGTCATATTCCGGCTCGGTGCGAATCGCGAGATAAGGCTCCAATGATTCCGGCACTCTCAGAGCGTAAGAAACGGCCGAACGCTTCATTTTTTCCACCGCTCCGCGTTGTACTCCGAATGCGTCATGATATCACGCACGAACAATTTCTGACTGGTGAAATGAATCGCCGCCACCAGCCGATACTTGTTACCGCCGACATTGAAGACGTAAAGGCTGCGCTCTTTGACCACAACCATATCCATGCTGGAAAACGTTCTTTTCAACTCCGCAAGATTTTGAAAACGCCCGTGCCGGACCAGCTTAAGCCATGCTCTCAGCGGCGTCGCGGCGTCAGCATGCTCCCGCCCAAATTCCCACAGCGCTTTCTGCGAGATAACATGCACTGCCCACGAATTCTATCTCAATGTGAGATACAAAATCAACTCGCGAGTCGCAATCGGCATCGGTTGCGCTTCACCGCGCCAAAACCAGCCGCATGCCTTCTTCGACCTCGCGAAGCCTCGCCGGCCTGCCCTGTCGCTCAGAGACGTCGCCATCGATCGCCCGCAACCGATGCCGATTGCAACTCAACCAGCATGGAATCAAGCTCCGAAGTTTGGTCCGCGTAAACCTCATCCAGCGACTCCGCAACGTCGAATTCCCGAGCGCCCTCGACGCAATCCGAACCTCGGCGCGCCGATGACGACCCCATCTTGGGATGATTTCGTAGTGATGCTTTCATCTTTTCCTACAGCGTGCCCGTGACGAACTCCCGCACATCCACTTGCACGCCAGCCCGAAGTGCTTCTTGCGCCGTGTTCAGAAGCTGGCGCGTGATCTCCTCGTCAACGTAGGCCTCGCCGCAGTTGTCGCAGATCCGTGCGGGAACTCCCTTGACCACCAGCGTCGCGCCGCGGTTCTCAAGCGTTACCGTGGTTTTGCCCGGCCGAGTCTCGCCGTGCTTGCAGATAACGCATTTCATTGAGGCTTTCTCCTCTCGAAACCCGGCTCCCAACGTTCTGGATCGGGTTCATAAACAGTCACGACTATTGTTTCGTTATCCGCCAGGTTGTCGGCGACCACCAGGTGAATTGGACGGGCCCCACACCATCCAATGATAAGCCGGCTCGGATACGGATAGTCCCCAGCATAGGTCTCAATTTCTTTACCTTCCGCCAACACTCTTCGCACATCGTCATCGTTGATTCCGCGTTCCACCATCCGCTCGATAGCGTGCACACGATAAATCAGCCGATGCTCTCCCTCACCCAAGCGCGTTACCTTCACCTGATGATGCCATCAAATCTAATGGCGACAAACTGGTGCCACCAACATGGTCCACACATCTGCGGCGCTCCGAACTCCGGCCTTGCGGGGGCATTACTGCCGACCTGAGGCCATGACGAAATACGCGATCGAGCTCCTGCCGATGAAATGATCGCCTGCCGATAACTCGGCGACCGAGCGCTCGCACCCGCCACGAATCGCCGTGGCCCGCGTAGATGCGCCAACCGCTCGACCTGCGCTAAGATATGCCCGAAATGCGCTGGACGACCGACAATATCCGACAATCCTTCCTCGACTTCTTTAAGAGCCGCGGCCATCAGATCGTGCCCTCGGCCTCGATCGTTCCCAAGGGCGACCCGACGCTCCTTTTTACCAACGCCGGAATGGTCCCCTTCAAGGATTACTTCCTCGGCATCCGCACTCCGGCCTCACGCCGCGTCGCCGATTGCCAGAAATGCCTGCGCATCTCCGGCAAACACAACGACCTCGAAGCGGTCGGCCGCGACTCCTACCATCACACGTTCTTCGAGATGCTCGGTAACTGGTCGTTCGGCGACTACTACAAGGAAGAAGCGATCCGCTGGCATTGGGAGCTCATCACCCGCGTATGGGGAATCGCGCCCGACCGCCTCTGGGCGACCGTCTACAAGGATGACGACGAGGCCGAATCGGTCTGGAAAACGATCAGCGACCTTCCGGCCGGCCGAATTCTGCGCTTCGGCGAAAAGGAAAATTTCTGGGAGATGGGCGAGACCGGCCCATGCGGCCCGTGCTCGGAAATCCATATCGATCGCGGCGCCGGCGCCTGCGACCAAAGCGGCCATCCGGGCGTCCGATGCGCCGTCAATGTCGACGGATGTTCCCGCTTTATCGAGCTCGGCAACCTCGTCTTTATCCAGTACAACCGTGACTCAGCCGGCGTGCTGACTCCGCTTCCGATGAAGCATGTCGATACCGGCACCGGCCTCGAACGCGTCGCCGCCGTCCTGCAAAGCCTCGAAACCGGCCGCGTCCTGGGCAATTACGATATCGACGTTTTCCAGCAGATCATTCAAGCGATCAGCCAGATAGCTGCAATCTACGGGTCAAACATTCCAGTGTACGGTTCATCAGGTGCGGCCGACATCTCTTATCGCGCCATTGCCGATCATGCGCGTGCAACCAGCTTCTTGATCGCCGAAGGACTTAACCCTGGCAACACGGACCGCGAATACGTTCTGCGCCGCCTGATGCGCCGTGCGATGAGACACGGCCATGCGCTCGGCATAAGCGGCCTGTTCCTAAATCACGTATGCAAAGCAGTAGTTGACGCCATGGGCAACGCTTACCCCGAGTTGGTAAACGCAGGGCCCCGCATTGCTCAGGCGACCGTTGAGGAATGGAATCGGTTTGACTTTGCACTGCGTTCTGGACTTAGCACTCTGCAGGCTGAGCGGAATCGCATAGTTCATGGAACGGGCGTGCGTGTCCTCTCAGGCGAAGTCGCTTTCAAGTTGTATGACACGTATGGATTTCCGCTCGATCTCACGCAAGACGAGCTGCGCAACGAAGGAATTGAAGTCGACGTCGAAGGCTTCAACCGCCTCATGACTGAGCAGCGCGACCGCGCCCGCGCCGCCCGCAAGGATGACGCCGTCGCTCCCGAAATAAAACTCGCCGCCGGCTCCGCCTCGCGCTTCCTCGGCAGCCACATCTACCAAGCCGACTCCGAAGTTCTCGCCGTCAATCGCGACGCCGACGGCAAGGTCGCGATCGTTACCGCCGAAACGCCCTTCTATCCCGAAGGCGGCGGCCAAGTCGGCGATCGCGGCGTGATCGAAACCGCAAGCGGCGCGATTCTTGAAATCGTAGATACTCAAAAAAGCGACGGCTCGATAATCCACGTCGGCCGTATCCTGAGCGGCGACCCCGGCGCGCTCGAACGCGGCGCGCGTGTCCATCTCAAGGTCGATCGCGAGCGGCGCGACGCCGCGATGCGCAACCATTCGGCCACCCACGTCCTCCATTACGCGCTGCGCGACCTGCTCGGCGCGTCGGTCCATCAGGCGGGCTCGATGGTCGCGCCGGAGCGCCTGCGCTTCGATTTCAACTTCCAGGGTCCCGTTGCCGATGGCGACCTCGAAACGATCGAGGCAGAGGTCAACGCCCGGATCCGCGAAAACGCCGGCGTAACCGTCGAAGAGATGGCCTACGACGACGCGATCAAAGCTGGCGCGCTCGCGTTCTTCGGCGACAAGTACGGCGACCGCGTCCGGGTCGTCCGGATGGGTGACTTCTCGACCGAGCTATGCGGCGGCACTCACGTCAGCCGCACCGGCGATATCGGAATCTTCAAGCTCGAAGCCGAAGCCGGCGTCGCCGCCGGAACCCGCCGTATCGAGGCCTTCACCGGCGCGGGCGCCCTCGACGCGATCCGCCGGCGCGAACGGATTCTCGATCAGTTGGGTGGCCATCTCGGCGCGCGCGACGAAGCCGCCCTTGATCGCCTCCAGCGCATCCTAGCCCGCGAAAAAGAACTCGAAAAGAAAATCCGCGCGCTCGAACAGAAGCTCGTGGCCGGCGAGGACGCCTCGGGCGCGTCGGCCGAAAACGTCCGCGAAGTCGGCGGAATCAAGCTCGTCACGCGCAAGGTCGAAGGCCTCGATCCCCGCGCGCTCCGCGAGATGGCCGATCGCTTGCGCCAGAAATACCCCTCCGCGGTGATCGCGCTCGGCTCAGTCGCCGAAGGCAAGGCCGCTTTGCTGGTCGCCGTAACCGCCGACCTGACCGGAAAAATCAAAGCCGGCGATATCGTCCGCCAGATAGCGCCGATTATCGGCGGCTCGGGCGGCGGTCGCCCCGATCTGGCGCAGGCGGGCGGCCGCGACCCAGAAAAACTCGACGAGGCGTTGGAGACCGTACATTCGCTCGTCGAAGCGATTCCCCGAAGCTGATATGTCGGAAAGTGTCGGAGGGTTTAAAGCTCCGGCCAAAAAGCGTTAACATCCTGATACTAGACGGGGAGCGACAGCGGTTCCCAAACTGAAATAATCAGAAAAGAGGCAAGGCACGCCAATTACTCAGCTAGCGACGACGGAAGATTCGCTCGAACTCCACTTCGACGACCATCGCTTCTTCACCGAACTCCTCGGTCAGCATGACGCTCACGTCCATCTGATCGAGCAGAACTTGGCCGTCCGAATCGGCGTCAACGGCAGCACGCTGCGGGTTTCGGGCGGGCACGCCGAGCAGGCCCTCGCCGGCCGCGTGCTGAGCGAACTCTACGAGATCGTCAAGCGCGGCTACACCGTCTACCCGAGCGACGTCGAATACTCGATTCGGATTCTGCGCGCCGATCGCAACGTTGACCTCAAGGAAATCTTCCTCGACACCATCTATATTTCCGCGCATAAGCGCGTAATCTCGCCTAAAAGCATCAACCAGAAGCGCTATATCGACGCGATCCGCAACCACGACATCGTGTTCGGAATCGGTCCCGCCGGTACCGGCAAGACCTACCTCGCGATGGCGATGGCGCTCGCGGCGCTGATGAAAAACCAGGTCGCCCGGATGGTGCTCTGTCGTCCGGCCGTCGAAGCTGGCGAGAAGCTCGGCTTTCTTCCCGGCGACCTTGCCGAAAAGGTCAATCCCTACCTGCGCCCGCTCTACGATGCGCTCCATGACATGGTCGATTTCGACCGGGCGCGCCGGATGCTCGAGCGCGGCACGATCGAAGTCGCGCCGCTCGCCTTCATGCGCGGACGCACGCTCAATGACTCATTCATCATCCTGGACGAAGCCCAGAACACGACCTCCGAGCAGATGAAGATGTTTCTGACCCGGCTCGGCTACAACTCGAAGGCCGTGATTACCGGCGACGTCACGCAGATCGACCTGCCGAGCGGCAAGCTGTCCGGGCTCAAAGAGGCGCGCTCGGTACTCGCCAATGCCGGCGGCATCAGCTTCGTCCATTTCGATGAGCACGACGTAGTGCGCCATCGCCTGGTTCAGGCCGTGATAGCCGCCTACGAAGCAGCGAGCGAAGGCAAGCTAGACGTCGCCCCGGCACCCCGGACAGACGGTCAGGCATAGGCCGTGTCGGTCGCACTTAGATGCGAGACTTCGGCCGCTCGCACATACGCGGCCGGTGTTCGTGCTGACGCGCGCCAGCTTATGTCTCAGCTCGGCTTGGCGCGCTATGAACTGTCAATTGTGCTGGCCGGCGACGACTTCGTCCGCGGTCTGAACCGCGATTTCCGCGCCAAGGACAAACCCACCGACGTCCTTTCGTTCCCGCAACTCGACGAGTCGGCCGCACTGGCCGCAGTAATCGAGGGGCGCGGCGACCATCCGGGGAGGGGACGCGG
>Ga0307374_10007916_pt1 | contig 16042 bp, 18 predicted proteins | sample OX3MG_FD_202532 | JGI IMG/M metagenome (GOLD analysis project Ga0307374, IMG submission 202532) | Soil microbial communities from Risofladan, Vaasa, Finland - OX-3 | ecosystem: Environmental > Terrestrial > Soil > Coastal area > Acid sulfate soil | place: Finland: Risofladan, Vaasa | collected... | reverse complement strand
GGGCAGCCCCGAGGAGGCCCTCGACTGCGCCTGCGGCCTCTACCTCAGCGACCCGACGACGTGGCTCGATGATTCACCGACGAACTAACGCGCGGGACCACTAGCAGCCGGGAGGTCGACGCGACGGGTGACCGATCGTCGCTTCCGGGACTTACAGTAAGAATCGGAAGTCCCGCGCGCGATCCGTCGCTCCCGTTCGGGGAGCGCGCAGGGACTCTCGGAGACCACGCCGAAGGTCGCCCTACGCCGCGCCCTCCCACCGCTCCCGGTGGCACGGGCCGCACCGGCGGAAGTGCGGCGGGCAGCGCCTCCCGCACGGGACGCACCGGCCGCGGCCGGAGCGACGGGCGGCGACCGGACCCGCTCCTACTCGAGAAGCAAGGCGAGCACGGGTGCAGGCAGTGCCCACGCCGGATGCGTCAGGTCGAGCACGGTCCGGCTGGCCAGGACGCCACCGGCGAACTTGCCCTCGATCGCCTTGGCCTCGGACCGCCATCCTGATGACACCCACTTCGACTCGATCGGCACGGAGAGCTGCGACCCGGACGGCGACGGGATCGGCACCGGGGCGAGGTCGATCTCGTTCCCGCTCCCCGTCCTCAAGTAGCCGATCGAGTCGTCCGCCGTCCACCGGCCCGACTCCCGTCGATCGACCGCCCGCGCGAGCGTCGTCCCGACTGTCGCCTCCGTGAGACGCGTGAAATCCGGGCGGGGCAGCCCACTCCTGAGCCGTGGGCCGATCCACGCAAGGAGCGGGTCCGTCAGGTAGAGCTTCGACTGCGCGCCGGCGACCCGGCTCCCGTCGTCGTCCACCTGGTGGCACCAGAGCGCAGCGAACGCGTAGACGAGGCGCGCGAGCCTGCGGTCGAGCACCTGGCGGTTGGCATAGCCGAGGTCCGCCGAGAGCCCGCTCCTGTTGAGCGGCGAGGTGCAACGCCGCTCGATCTCGGCGAGCAGCTTGGGCACGGAGTCCTCCCCGGCTTCGGGGTCCACGTCGCGGTGCAACCACGCCGCGAGGTCCCGGAGGAAGGCGTCGCTGACCTCGCCGGTGCGGCGGTGCTCGGCCACGGCCCTCGGGAAGCCGCCCGAGGTGAGGTACGCCTGCCAGGCGAGGTCGAGCTCGTCGACGAACAGCTCAAGCGTCTCGGCGACGACTCGCGTCTCGGCCTGCTGGAGAGCCCATGGCGGGACGTGCGGCGGGAGTGGTACGTCCCGGCCTGTCGCGCTGAGCACGTCTCGGAAGGACATCGGATGGAGCAGCCGGGAGCGCGTCGTCGACGCCGTCCCTGCCCGGCCGGCGAACAGGTCGCGCTCGACATCCGCTGCCTCGTCCCACGACGACCCGGTGCACACGACCGTGTCGGCACCGAAGGCGGTGTTGTCCCGCAGGTACTTCACCTGCTCGGTCCAGCCGCGGATCCCGGTCACCTCGTCGAGGAGCCACACCCGGCGCGCTTCGCCCACCGAGCGCGTGAGCTCGCGACCGATCTTCGCCGCACGTCCCAGGTCGCGCGCCTGCATGCCGTCGGCAGGCAGGTAGACGAGCTGGCGCGGGTCGAACTCGTCCCGGGAGCAGAGCGATGCCGCCGTGTCCTTGAGAAGCACCGACTTCCCAACCCGGCGCGGGCCGCGGAGCACGACGAGCTTGTCGTCGACCGGATCGTCGGCCACGTCGTCCAGCAGATCGGACCGATAGCCGAGGTCGAACGGCGCACGGGCGGCGAGAACCGGGTCCGTCGCCATCCACGCGAGGCGATCGCCCCCGGTCGCCGCGGCACGCCACCAGGGGTTGCTGTCCAACAGTCGCTCGCGCAGGTCGTCGTCTCGCACAACTCGAGCGTACCGAGACCCCCCCTGTTCTGGTACGCCAGGGCACCTGGAACCCCCCGGTGTCCGGTACGTCGCCGGCACGTCTCCCCGAGGGGACGACGGCGCCGTCGTCCCACTCGTGGTCGCCGCCGGCCGTCGTCGCGATGGCGAGCCCGCGCCCGGGACCCCGTGCCTACGCCGACCGCCGCGACGGCGAGGTGCCCGGGCCGCGCGACGGCAGCCCGTGGGCGCGCGCTCGGTGCCCGACCTCGGGGACGCGCCGCGGGCGGTCGTTCCGCCCCGGACGGCGGGTCGGCGTGCCGGGCGGCTCGGTGACCGAGCGAACGGGTCGCTCGACCGGCGGGCGGCGGGCGGCGCGGCGCGCTGGGCCGAGCACCGGACCGGCGCGCTGGGCCGAGCACCGGACCGGGACGCTGGCGGGCGGCGGGCGGCGGGCGGCGGGCTCGTCGCGGTCGGACGCGTCGGCCCGCTCGTCGCCGTCGCCGTCGTGGTCGCCGTCGTGGTCGGCGTCGTGGTCGCCGTCGTGGTCGGCGTCGTGGTCGGCGCCATACCCGCCGAGCTCGACGTGATCGCCTTGCTCGTCGGCGTCGTCGTCGGCCTCATGTTTCGTGCCGGTCGTCGCGCACATGCCGCCGTCGTTCCTCGTGGTGGCGATCGTGCCCATCGTCGGCCTGCCGGTCGTCCGCCTCTTCATCCCGCAGTTCGCCTTCCTCCTCGTCTCCCTGATCGTCTTCTCGATCATGCCGATCGTCGTCGTGCCGAGCCTGCTGATCGTCCGGCCGCTCCGCCTACCCTTTGTCGCCGTGGAGTTCCGTTGCGCCGGGTGCGCCTGCGTCGTCGAGCGCGGCGTCCGGGTCGTCGTCTGCGACGACCCGACGTGCTGTTGCAGCCACCTCCCGATCGCAGACGGCGCGGCGGTGGGCCCCGCCGACGACGCGCCGGCGTCTCCGCCCGGAAGCTGAACGCAGCGGCCGGCGTATACGCCGAGCGACGCGGGACGCGTCGCCGCGGCGGCCAGGTAGAGGCGGGCGGCGAGGGCCCGGCCCGCTAACGCTCGTAGTGGTACCTGGCCTGGAGCACGACCACGTCCTCACCATCCACCAGGTAGACGAGCCGGTGCTCCTCGTCGATCCGTCGGGACCAGCAGCCCTGGAGCACGTGACGGAGCTGCTCGGGCTTGCCGATCCCGGAGAACGAATCACGCAGGGCGTCCTCGACCAGACGGTTGACCCGCTTGAGCGTCGCTCGGTCGGTCGCCTGCCAGTAGAGGTAGTCCTCCCAGCCGTGCGGCGTGAAGACCAGTCGCACTAGGCGAGCTCGTGGGGCTCGCGTTCTCCCGCGCGCGCCTGGGCGAGGCTCTCGAGGAGTCGCCGAGCGTTCGCCGGCACCCGGAGCAGGAAGGCCGTCTCCTGGAGCGCCTCGTAGTCGGTGCGCGACATGAGGACGGCGTCGCCCCTCTTCGAGGTGATCTCGACCGGCTCGCGGTCGTCGTTGACCTTCTCGATCAACGGGAAGAGGTTCTTCCTCGCTTCGCTCGCCGTGATGGCCATGGTGCCTCCTCTAGCGGTACAAGATATCGTACCACTTGGTCTCCGTCCGGCCCGACGTGACGGCCTATCGTCCGGCGATCCGGTCTCGCGTCGGCCGGCGGCGCGACGATGGGTCGATCGGGCGGCGCCGCTGCCGTGCGCGTCGTGCCGGGGCTCGCCGGCGAGGTCGATGGTCGAGCGGGAGCTGCGGCTGGCCCGCTGGCTCTGGAAGCGGACGATCGCCCGGCGGGACGGCCGGCTCCCGGACGGCCGCCACGATCGGCTCGCGGCGCGACCGGCGGGACGGCTCGGCGGCGACGCGGGCGACGGACCTGCCCGCCTTGCCGGCCAGGCGCTCAGGCCGCCTCCGCCAGCTCGAGCGGCCACAGGCCGGGCTGCCCCCGGGCCGGGACCGGCTCGGCGAGGCGCTCCGTGCCGTCGAGGAGGATCGCGACGCGCCCCGGGCCGAGGTTGCCCATCACGTACTGGTCCGGCCGGATCAGCACGGTGTCGTCGCCGTCGTCGTGCTCGGGGATCGTCGTGAGCGACGACTCCGACCTGCTCGACATGTCGCCGTGGCGGGGAACGCCCGTCGTGACGAGCCAGGAGTTCGTGACCCGCACCGACGTGATGCGCCGCGGCCGGCGCTAGCCGACGAGGCGGCGCGCGCCGGTCGCCCCAGGCGACGGGCACGCGCCCGACGAAGGCCGGGGCGGGAGCCCCGGCACGACGATCGCGAGACGATGGGACCCGTGATCGGAGAGTTACGCGAGCTCCTCGCCAAGGGCATCTCGCTCGCCGGCGAGGTCACGGACTCGCGCTCCTGGGACGCGCCGGTCGCCGGCAGCCCGGCGGCGGCAGAGATCGCCGCCGAGGAGGGCCATCCCGGTCGGCCGACGGGCTCGTGGCCGTGGCTTTCCGGACCGAAGGTCGCCCGGTGGGCGCTCCAGGTGGCGACGACGGAGGCCGAGGGGTTCGCGGCCGTCCTCGACGTCGGCACCCCGTACGCCGCCGACGTGCTCTGCCGGGCCGTCTTGGAGAGCATCTCGCTCGCCTGGTGGCTTCTCGAGCCGGACATCGGGGCGCCACGGCGCCTCGCCCGAGCACTCGCCTACCGGTTGCGCAGCGCCGTCGAGACAGAGCGCGCCGTCGAGCACCTCGGCCTCGCCGACGACGAGGACCGGTCGGGGTACGGGGAGCGGCGCGCGGAGGTCATCGGCGCAATCGAGGAGCTCGGCCTCGAGCACCGCGCCGCGCGGGGCGGGCGGTCGATCACGGTCGACGGAGAGACGCTGCCCGGCTACTCGGCCCGCGTCTCGGCGCTCGTCCGCGCCGCGTGGCCACAACCAGGGCTCCCCTACACGCTCCTCTCGCAGGTCGGCCACGGGGAGCTGGGCGGCCTCGCGCGGGGGTCGCTCGGGCCCGGCACGGCCGAGCCGGGCCGGGCCTTGTCGCCCTCGGACCGGTTCTGGATCTGGCACGACAGCTACCTGGTCCTCGGCTCGCTCGCACTCGCCGCGCACCGGGCTGCCGTCTTCCTAGGCGCTCGACGGCAGGCGACTCGCGCGCCCAGAAGTACGAGACGAGCTCCGACGCGGGCGCGGCGAGCACGTAGCGGCCGCACATGCGACCAGGCTAGCGATACGAACACACGTTCGATTCGAGCGGCTACGCTCTCGTCCGTGGCCGATCGCACGCCGCTGGAGATCTGGCGCCGGTCAATCGCGATGCTGCCTCCCGGCGCGCCGTCCGGCCTGACCCGTGAAGAGGCGATCGAGCTCATCGCCGAGCTCCAGCGGGCCCGGGCCGAGCTCGGTGCGCTGCGTGACGAGCGGGACGCGGTGCGGCGGCGCCCGGCGGAAAGAGATACGACACCGGGCGCGTAGTCGTCTGAGGTCTTACGCTCTGCGAAGGACGCGCCCGGCTCGGAGATCGCCCGTGAGCACTATGGAGCCCATGACCCAGGCCGCCGGACCGAATGAGGTTCTTGTTCTAGGCGCGGGCTTCTCGCGTGCCGTCTCGGAACACCTTCCCCTCACCGACGAGCTGGGACAACTGGCGGCGGAGACCGCCGAGGTCGCCGGTACCACGCGGGTGCCCCGGCGCGGCTTCCACGACGGCAACTTCGAGACCTGGCTGTCGCGCATCGCCGAAGACCAGCCGCACCTCGGGGAGACAGAGAACCGCGAGAATGCGGCGCTGTTCTCCAAGATGAGAGAGGCCATCGTCCTCAATCTCAGGGTGCGGCAGACGATGGCGTTCGGGACCGACGCGCCGTCCTGGCTGTACGAACTCCTCAGCGTGCTGCACTACCGGCGTACGCCGGTGGTCAGCTTCGACTACGACACGATCGTCGAGGTCGGTGTCGCGAGCCACCACCTCTGGCACGGTGGCGTGGGTCGCGCGGTGACGCCCGAGGACGTGCTGAACGACCTGCCGCCGCCCGCGCATCGAGTCGGCACCTACGACGGCGGGATCGTTCCGCTCGTGCCGACCTTCCGCCTCTACAAGCTGCACGGCTCGCTCGACTGGTATGCGGCGCCAGACGATTGGACGGGAGCGACCCTGAACCGTGCCCCCACGGCTGACCGGTTCGGCGAGCCGCACGCCTACGACGAGGAAAAACGCAAACGAGAGCTTCCGGGGCGGGAGCCCTTCATCGTTCCGCCGTCTGCCACGAAGTTGGCGTTCTACCGCAACACGATCGTCCGCGAACTTTGGCAGGGCGCGGCAAAGGCGTTGCGGGCCGCCGAGCGCATCGCGCTGGTCGGGTACTCGCTTCCGTCGGCCGATCTCGTGTTTTCCGGCCTACTCGAGGAGGCGATCCGAGGTCGCGAGGTGACGGTGGAAGTCGTGAACCCGAAGCCCGACCAGGTGGTGAAGAACCTTGAGCTTATGGGGGTCGACTCAGGCCAGATCACGATCGTCGACGACGACCCGGACTGCGTTCCGTCGTTCGTACGTGGCTATCGCGACCGGGCTGCCGAGGCCTTCGTCGCCGACCTCCGAGCCGTCGACTCGTCTCGAGGAGACGACACGCGCCTCACCATGCCCTGGGGCGATCCACTCCCCTCCGCATCCGCAGCTGCGCCCGTGAGGGCGATCGTCTCGATCGACACGCTCCGACCCGACGGATCGCTCGTGCTCTCGACGGGACCCGACATGACACGCCCCGGCGGACAGGCCGCGCAGGTCTTCGCATCAAAGACCCTGAGCGACCTTCTCGCGTCGCTCGGCAACGCTCACCGCGTCGTGGTTCGGACCCTTGATGGACGGGACGTGCCGGTCGTCGGCGCGTGGCAAGAATCAGCCGACGAGCATCACTGGCCGACATTGGCCTTGGTGCCTGCCGGAAGAAGCTCGAGGTAGCGACTTCGTCCAGCCCGATGCCTCGGCGGACGCAGCCACTACACCGTTCCCGACGACCGCAGCGCGTGCATCCGCACGCCGCCGAGACCGACCGCCTGCGCAGCGGAACGGACCGCCCGGATCAGCGTGCCGGCCGAAACGGGCTGCTCCGCCGGGCGTCCCGCCACACGAGCCGCCGGACGAGAGACCGGACACGCCGCCAGAGACCGTCGGACGGCGCGCGGGGAACACGACGGGTCGTCGCGACGACGAACTCGGAGACGGAGGTGGCGATCGACGGCCGGCACAATGCGGTCGCGCTAGCTACCGTCGCGCTCATGACTGATCCGCGGAAGCCAATCGAGGCGCACGAGCGTTTCGTGGGATTCGCGGACATCCTCGGCTTTCGTTCGTTGACGCGAAGCACTTCAACGCAGGCGCTCGCGCACCTATACCAGGGAACGTTCGCTCGAGTCGCCGCCGACGCGGCCGCCGGCGGCCGATCCGAACACCTCCTGACGACCCTTAACGTTCGGCTCTTTTCCGACAGCGTCATATGGTGGACGGACTCGGACAGAGCCGCCGAGTTCATCTCACTGCTTCAGGCCCTCAGATACCTGCTCGCTGCCGGAATGTGCACGGGCTTGCCCATGCGAGCCGCGATCCACCACGGTGACCTGGCGTGTGGTCCGCTGACCTTCACGAGCACCAAGGTCCTCGGCGAGACCGTCGTCGGCACCGGACTCACGAACGCCTACGAGCTCGCCGAGAGCCAGGAGTGGGCAGGAGGCGTCGTGGCTGACGAGACCATCGAGAAGTACCGGCTGCTCGCTCAAACGGTAGGTGCCGCGGCACCCCCGCCGAATGAACTGGAAAGCAGAGGGCACGTCCACCGTTTCCCTGTCCCGGTCAAGACGAGCAGCGGCGTCGCGAAGGTCGACCACTGGGCGATCAACTGGCCAGGCGTTCTCAACACTCAGGTCGGCGCCGACGCGATCCGCTCCGCCTTTACCGACCACGGCAAGACAGTCGACACCGCGTCGGTAAGGGCCAAGGTCGACTACACGGTCGACTTCGTGCGAGTTGCCGGGAAGCTGTCCTCGGACTGACTGAACGGAAGGCTTCGTCCGTGGAGCCCCAAGGGAACGGCACGCGTTTCTCAGAGTCGCATCCCAGTCGCATCCGCGACGCTGTCCGCGCCAGACTCCCAGCGTCCGCGACCTGACCGCGCTTGGCCGCGATCGTCCGCTGTCAAGCGCCCTGACCTGGAGGAATGCCCGTCCGTGGGCACTCCACCCGAGGCGCTGAGCAGGGCAAATGCAGCGCGTCCTCAGCTTCCCAAGCTGAGGACGCGGGTTCGATTCCCGTCGCCCGCTCCCAGGTCAGAGGCCATTTCTTCGGCCATCTCGAACCCTCGCCGCCTCCGCGTGGGATGGCCGTGGGATGAGGTGAATCCTCCCTCGATCTCGGCGTCGCGTCGGCACCCTCCCGTTGTGGGTGTCACGCGCAGGCCATGGGGCTACGTCGAGCAGCTCCCGTCGGGTCGCTTTCGCGCCACTCACCCGGGGCCCGACCGACGGCGCGTGGGCCAGATCTTCGCAACGCAGGATGCGGCGGAGTCCTGGCTGGCATCGCAACGGGGCGCCCTTCGGTCAGGCACCTTCGTCGACCCCCGCGACGGCTCCATCCTGCTCAAGGCGTTCTTCGAGGAGGACTTCCTTCCAGGCCGCGCCCTTCGACCGAAGACGCTCGAGAACTACCGGTGGCTCTTCGATCGCTACATCGACGAAACCTTCGGTCAACAGCAGCTCTCGGCGATGCGCCCTGCCGCGGCGAACAGCGACTGGGAGGCCTTCACTCCTTTCGCTGCCGCCGGCCAGGTGCTCTACGCCGTGCGCTTCCCCTACAGCGGCGCTGGTTCGGGCAACGTCGTGGCGGTCACTCCGCCGCCTGCTTGCTGGCGCGGAGACAGCTGAACGAGCTCAGGCCAGGAGAGGCAACGTCGGTACCGCGACGGGACCCAATGCACCGGTCCGCGACGCACGAGTGCTGCGCCGTAGACCGGGCGAGTGTCGACCTCGCGACGTCGTCGACCAACCAAGCGGCGCGAAGCTGTGTCCGTAGCGCGAGGGAGAAGGGGAGCGATGGCCTCAGTGGACCCCAACGCAGATCTAGAGATTGCCGAAGGGACCGACGACTTGGTCGTCAGGATCCCATTGGCCGAGGCGCCAGGGTTATGGATCCGGGAGTATCTGCCCCTTGCTCGGGAACAAGCTCTCGCTGCCGAGGTCCGTGAGGAGCCAGGGGCCGTGCGCCTTATGGTCAGGGTGCCGCTCGACGCGTCTCATGAGGATGTGGCGGGCATCCTCGACGCGGCACTCGGTCTCGTCGACAAAGCAAAGGCCGCCACCAATGAGCGCGACGTATCGCGTGTGACGGCGGAGAGCCACATCCGGAGCTGGTGGAGCCGGCAGCAAGCAGACGTATCGCCATAGCTGACGACAGCTCCAGAGCCCGACCTTCGGGGTGTGATCCCGTTTCGAGGTATGTGGGTGAGACCATCCCACCAGGCGGACCAGCCACGCAGGGCGAGAGTGACCCCGCCGTCACGCGCGAGGCCGGGCGGACGAGTACCAGGTGATGATCGAGCCGAGTCCCCGGGCGATCACAGAGGTGATGCAGACCGATCAGCGCGGCGGGGCGGTCGGCCAGGTCCAGCGGTCGAAGCGCAGCGAGCGTTCCTCAAGTCGTCGGTCAACTCGGAGCGCGCCAACCGTGTGCTGGGCACTGCGAGCCGGGCAACAGCTCGTTGCGACAGCGCGAGCCGTTTCGGTTCCTCCCGCGGCAACGAACCGTACGCCCGTCTGGTCGGCGGGTTGCCGCGGGACGTGCGCTCGTGTCCGTTGCTGTCGGGCCGTGCGAGGGGTCTCGTGCAGGACCCTCGATGGTGCCGATGAGGTCGTCGATCTCGGGCACGCCAGCGGAGGACGGCGGTAGTGCAAGGGCCGCTGCAGCCACCTCGCGGGACGGCATCGCGACGTTCCACCGGCTGAGTGCCACCACCACTTCCGGGAGCCTGCCTTCCCAGTAGGCGTCGAGCGCCGACTTGGTTGTCGGTACGAGCGGGTCGTCTGGACACTTCGCGACTGCCCCGAGGGCCTCGGCGACGGCGACGAATGCCGCCTCGTCCCGGATGTCGTAGCGGTCGGCAAGGAGTGCAAGCCCCTCTTCGACCCGGCGCCCGCCGAGCTCCTCGATCGCCCGCAAGTCCTCGTAGTCCCGAAGAACCTTACGTTTCGTGATTGCTGAGAGCTTCATCGCGAGCAGGTCACCGAGGCCGGCGACATTGATGCCCGCGATGACGTCGGTCGGCTCGACGAGAGGCTGGCGTGAGGCGTCGCTGAACTCGATCTTCGTCTTGCCGAGGACGATCTCGAGGGAGCCGAGGCCTGGGGCGCTGCGCTTCAGGACGAACCGCAGGTCGGAGTCCGTCAACTCGTCGAGCAGCGCCTCGACGTCGAGTGGTTCGGTAGAGAAGAAGTCGAGGTTGCGGCTCTCGCGATGCAGCAGGCGGACAGCTACCCCGGTGCCGCTGGCGAGGTACGACCCGAGCGGGACGAACTCGCAGATCTGCGCCCACGACGTCCGGGTGCCGTCGTCGAGGACGCGTTCGATCCCGGCTGGAAAGTCCTCAGGCAGCGGAGGGAGCCCCCTTTGAGGCGAGCCCCTCCTCGACGGCTTGCCGTACTGCTGATTCGGGTAGTTCGCCCAGCCAGGAGATGGCCTCTGGATCCGAACGTCCCTCGTTCAGGATCCTGTGGGCGACGGCCTTCGGGTGGGCGCGCACGTCGAGTGCTCGCCAGTCGCCCGTCCAGAAGGTCGCCGCCAGACGCGGGGGGAGCCGTCGGTGCTCGCACCGTCGCGGTGGGGGCTCGGGGAGCACGGCGCGGCTGATCGTTGGAGCGACCGCTCGCCAGGCTGGCGAGCGCCAGTCGACAACGAAGACGTCGCGGTCGACGACTTCGCCGTCGAACAGCCGCGTTCGGCGCCTGCCGATCAATCCTTCGGAGCCGAGCGTAGTGAGGGCCCGCCCGGCGGCGGTTGGCGAGAGGCGTGCCGCGGCGGCAACCTGCCGAACGGAGACAAGGCCTCGTGGGTGCCGGGAGAGAGCGACGAGCGTCTGGGTCTCGGTGCGGGTCAGCCCCCGCACCCGGGGGATCACCCCAAACCGTCGGCGCAGCTTCTCGGCCTGTCCAGCATCGACCCGGAGCCGGCCTCGATCGTCGAGATGGACCTTGCCGAGGGCGCGGACGGCCCGGTGCAGCGTCGGCAGCGAGATGCCGAGCTCTCGTGCCACGGCGGTCGAGCTAAGGGTGTCCACATCGTTATCCTACCGGAGCGCCGCCGGGTTCGGGCACGGCGTCAGGCTCCTGATCCACCCACGTAGGGCCTCCGAGTTGATGTCGGCCTCGAGCACGAGCCGCTCGTGGTCCTCGAGACAGCACGCCTCGGCGAGTTCGGACCTCTGACGGGCCGGTGATCGTCATCGGTTCCGCTCCTGGACTCTCCTACTTCACCCCGGTGGGCGAGTAGCAGGTGGCCGTCCCGTTCAGGTAGAGGTCGGCAACGTTCGACCCGTCGGACCCGATCGGGCCCTGGGCGTCGATATCCCACGGTCCGCCGGCGAGGGTCGTGGTCAGACGGCCGCTCCCCTCGCCGGCGGGGCCTCGCCGGCCTCGTCGAGGTGGCGCTCCCGGCGACCCGCCGGCTCCCCGCCACGACGGCCGAGCTCGTCTCGGCGGCCTTCTACCCGACGATGCCGTTCGGCTCGCTCGCCCCGGAGCTCGCCGGGACCGCCCCCAACGGCACTCTGATGCGCCGCGGGCCGCTCCTTATGGTGGGAGCGCCTTCGAGCACCGCCGACTGGCATGACACCGATTTGTGTTATCTCAGTTGTCTGTGTACATTGAGGGCCGTGCCGAGCGATGCTGAACTGACCTACGCCGATCATGTGGGCAGGTTCTACGCCCGCCGGTACGCGTTTCCCCCGATGGTCGGTCGACTGCTCGGCTACCTCGCGGTCTGCGATCCGCCGGATCAGAGCATCGGTGACCTGGCCGAGGCGCTCCTTGCCAGTCGAAGTGCGATTGCCGGTGCGGTCAAGGCGCTGGAGACCATGCACGCGATCCGCCGGTCTCGCGCGGCCGGCGAACGCATGGACCGGGTCCGGATGGACCTGAGCTCACCGCAATCGATGGGGATGGACATCACCGAGTACGAGGAGATGAGCGAACTGGCGCGCGAGGGTCTTGAGTTGCTGCGGGACGCCCCAGTCGAACGCCGGGCGGTACTCCTCGAGATGTCCGCGTTCGCCGACCTCGTAGTGGAGGAAGTGCCGAAACTCCAGAAGGCATGGAAGGAACGCCGCGCCGCCCTGGTCCTCTCGGGAGAACTTGCGGAGCAGGCTCCACGCGGGCGATCACGATGAACAGCGTGCGTCGACCGGCAATCGTCGCCACCGAGCTGTGCAAGTCGTTCGGGGGCACCGTCGTCCTCGACCGTGTCGATTTGCACGTCGCAGAGGGCACGATCTTCGCGCTGCTCGGCCCCAACGGCGCGGGCAAGACGACCATCGTGCGGATTCTCTCGACGCTGATTCCTGCCGACTCTGGCGTGGCGTCCGTCGCAGGTCACGACGTCTGTCGTGACGCCGACGCGCTGCGTGCCACGATCGGGGTCACGGGCCAGTTCTCCGCCCTGGACGAGCTGTTGACCGGTGAAGAGAACCTGCGGTTGATGGCCGACCTGAACCATCTGGACCGCACGAGCGGCCGGGCGCGGGTGGGCGAACTCGTCGAGCGGTTCGAGTTGGTGGACGCGGTGAGCAGGCCGGTGTCGACGTACTCCGGTGGGATGCGCCGCCGATTGGACCTGGCGATGACGCTGGTCGGCAGTCCAAACGTGATCTTCCTCGACGAGCCCACCACGGGGTTGGACCCGCGTAGTCGTCGCACCACGTGGGAGATCATCCGCAACCTGGCCGCACAAGGCGTCACCATCTTCCTCACCACCCAGTACTTGGACGAAGCCGACCGCCTCGCGGACCGAATCGCCGTTCTCGACCGAGGTCGGATCGTCGCTGAGGGCACCGCGGATGCGTTGAAGCGGCGCATCCCGGGCGGGCACGTCCGCCTTGAGTTCGCCGCCCCACAAGCCCTGCTAGCAGCCGCCAGCATCATCGACGACGCCTCGCACGATGAGGAGAACTTGGTTCTTCAGGTGCCGAGCGACGGAAGCGTGGCCTCGCTACGGCGCATGCTCGATCAGCTCGGCGACGCCCACATTGAGGTAGAGCAACTGTCGATCCACACACCCGACTTGGACGACGTGTTCCTCGCGGTCACGGGCCATGCCACCGAGGAAGCGATGATCGAGTGACCGCTGTTTCGTACACCCTCACCGATTCTGCCACGCTGCTCAGGCGCAACCTGCGGCGTCTGCGACGCTACCCGTCGATGACGCTGATGCTCGTTGGCATGCCGATCGTGTTCATGCTGCTGTTCGTGTACGCCTTCGGCGGACAGCTCAGCCATGGTCTCCCAGGCGCGCTCGCCGGTGGACACTCGGGCCGCGCCGGATACCTGAACTACATCACTCCTGGGATACTCCTCGTCACCGTGGCCGCAGCTGTACAGGGCACTGCGATCGTGGTCGCGATGGACATGACCGGGGGCATCATCGATCGGTTCCGGACGATGGCGATCACCCGCTCCGCAGTGTTGACCGGCCACGTGCTGGCGAGCCTCATTCAGAACTTCGCCAGCTGCGTCGTCATCGTGGGTGTCGCCGTTGCGCTCGGCTTTCGGCCGACTGCAAGACCGACGGCCTGGCTGGCGACGATCGGCATGCTCATGCTGTTCTCGATCGCGCTTGCGTGGCTCGCAACCGCACTCGGGCTCGCCGCAAAGAGCGTTGAGACCGCCAGCAACACCCCGATGTTCCTCACCTTGTTGCCCTTTCTCGGCAGTGGCTTTGTTCCGACTGCCACGATGCCGGCCGGGCTTCGTCAGTTCGCCGAGTACCAGCCGTTCACGCCGATAACTGAGACGCTGCGCGGGCTGCTCACCGGAACCGGCATCGGTACGAACTCGATCGCCGCAACCGCTTGGAGCATCGGCATTGGGCTGACCTCGTATCTCTGGGCGAGGCGTCTCTATCAACACCACACTCCTCGCTGATCAGACAACAAGGCGTTACCTAACGCAGCGACGCTCCCGAGCCGTCGGTCGGCGCTCGGGTCGGGTGGGCCTGTGGATTATCCAGATAGCGCTAGATCGGATGTTCTGTAACGAGGGCAGTTCGTGGAACAGCAAGGTCTGAAGGAGGCCGTCGATTCGCATAGTTGCGGGAATGCACCAAAAAGGGCTCGCGCGATAACTACGCGACGCCCTACATCTTGGACCTGGCGCCCAGTCGTGCGCTCTACATCTTGTGCTCGCGTCGTTATCGCGCGAGCCCTTTGCACCAATTCGAAGGATTCACGCCTCAATTTCGACGAGCGGGCTGCCCATAGCCCCCTGCATACTGCAGCGCCATAGCACGCTGCCCTACCAGACGTTGATTCGCCCGTTGATCACGGACCGTCATCCACGGCCGCGATCGGCGGATCAATCTTCAGGAAGATCGGCAAAATCGCGCTTGGCCTGCTTATACCACCCCATTCCTGCGATGGGGTGCTTCCATCTACCCTTCATTTCCTTCAGGGCACCTTCGTGGGCTCTATCGCCTCCCGCGACCATTTCCTTTAAGTGGCTGTCTTGAGCTTTGATCACCTCATCCGCGGTATTCCCGTGGTGAGGAAAATCGCATGCTCCACCCAATTGCTTGCATGTCATGGTCTTCATCGATCTCGCTTCCTTTCAAAGAGTCGGCTGCAGATGACGTAACCCGTTCACGACGTCGGCGCAGCGCTTCCACCACGACGCGCTCGCCCTCGACGGTCCGCCTCGACGTCGCATCGTTTTGCTGCCTGCCTGTCGACCTCAGGGAGTATCACGCCTGAACGCTCCCTGCCCGTCGATCTGGAGGGTCGACCGCATCACGATTCACCTGTTCACGAATCGGACAGTTCCGAAGGGTACATTTTGCGAGTACCCGGAGGCCGAACACCGGACCCGGATTTGAATCGAGCCGTTTAGCTCGGGTCACCCCAGTGGACTTCGCCGGCAGGCTGCCGGACGGCGGTGTTGATCCGATTGAAGAGGTTGCTCGTGGCGATCCAGAGGATCAGGCCCGCGAGCTGGCGCTCGTCGAAGTTCTTGGCCGCCGCATCCCACACGTCTTCGCTCACGGCATCGGGGCGATCGTTCAGGCGGGTCATGGCCTCGGCCAGGGCCAAGGCGGCCCGCTCGGCCTCGTCGAACCAGGGCGCCTCGCGCCAGGCAGCGACGCCGAAGATCCGCTCGTCGGACTCACCGGCCTTCTTGGCCGAGGTGGAACCTGAGGCCACGCAGTAGCTGCAGCCGTTGATCTGGCTCGCCCGCAGATGCACGAGCTCCATCGTCGAGCGGGGCACGCCCGCCGAGAATGCCGCCTTCACCAGGTCCTGGATCGCCTTGGTCGCTTCGGGAAGGACCAGGCCGGGATTCTCCATCCGCGCCTGCATCTTGCCTCCTTCGTCACATAGGTTCCGACTCGTTCGTCCCTGGTATGACGGTTGGCAATCGGAGGATGTGACATGAACGAATGGGTCACCGAGACGTTCGAGGAGAGCCGGCCCCGGTTGCGAGCCGTCGCCTACCGCATGCTCGGGTCGATGGCGGAAGCTGACGACGTCGTCCAGGAGACCTGGTTGCGGCTCAGCCGCTCGGACCCGGCGACGATCGAGAACTTCTCGGGCTGGCTGACGACCGTAGTGTCGCGGATCTGCCTCGACATACTCCGGTCCCGGAGGTCGCGGCTGGAGGCGGACGTGGGGGCCGAGCTGGCCCATACCATCTCGGAAGGCGGGACTGAAGAACCGGATCACGACGTTCTCCTAGCCGACTCGATCGGCCCGGCGCTCATGGTCGTCCTCGACCGGCTCACGCCGGCGGAGCGCCTGGCCTTCGTGCTCCACGACCTCTTCGCCGTGCCCTTCGACGAGATCGCCCTCATCGTCGGGCGCGCGCCCGACACCACCCGCCAGCTCGCGAGCCGGGCGCGGCGCAGGGTGCGGGGCTCCGACAGTGGCACCGACTCCGTGGCCGGGGCGCGCACGGACACGGCCGCTCGTCGCCGGCAGCGTGAGATTGTGGACGCCTTCCTCGCCGCCGCCCGCGGCGGCCAGTTCGAGA
>Ga0307374_10007914_pt1 | contig 16047 bp, 12 predicted proteins | sample OX3MG_FD_202532 | JGI IMG/M metagenome (GOLD analysis project Ga0307374, IMG submission 202532) | Soil microbial communities from Risofladan, Vaasa, Finland - OX-3 | ecosystem: Environmental > Terrestrial > Soil > Coastal area > Acid sulfate soil | place: Finland: Risofladan, Vaasa | collected... | reverse complement strand
AAAGGCCTACGCGAAGATTTGCGGCTTCTCGTCATGTCGGCGACGATCGACGGCGCGCGGGTGGCCAAGCTTCTCGACGACGCGCCGGTGATCGCGGCGCAAGGCCGCTCGTTTCCGGTCGAAACCAAATACCTCGGGCGCGACGCGCGGCCGATCGAGCCGCAACTCGCCGACGCGATCCGGCGGGCCACACGCGCCAATGCCGGTTCGCTGCTGGCTTTTCTTCCCGGCGCGGCGGAAATCCGCCGCACCGCGGCCCTCCTCGACGGCGGGCTCGATCCGGCAACCGACCTCGTTACGCTTTACGGCGCGCTCGCCGGCGAAGAGCAGGATCGCGCCATTGCACCCGCACAGCCCGGCCGGCGCAAGATCGTACTCGCGACCTCGATTGCGGAGACGTCGATCACCATTGAGGGCGTGCGCATGGTGGTCGACAGCGGGCTTGCCCGCGTGCCGCGCTACGAGCCCGACGTCGGCGTGACGCGGCTCGAGACCGTGCGCGTATCGCGCGCGGCAGCCGATCAGCGGCGCGGCCGCGCCGGGCGTCTGGAAGCCGGTATCTGCTATCGGCTGTGGGACGAGCCGCAGACCGCGGCGCTCGAACCGTACACGCGCCCGGAAATTTTGTCGGCCGATTTGTCGTCTTTCGCGCTGGACCTGGCGGCCTGGGGAAGCAGGCCCGAGCAGCTTTCCTTTCTCGATCCGCCGCCCACTCCGGCGCTCAAAGAGGCAAATGCCTTGCTGCGCGAGCTTGGCGCCCTCGATAGCGATGGCCGCATCACCGATGAGGGCCGCAAGCTGCGTCGCTTGCCGCTGCCGCCGCGCTTGGCGCGCATGGTGGTCGATGCGGCGGCGGAGAATGCCTCGCTCGCCGCCGCCGAGATTGCCGTCCTGATCGGCGAGCGCGGCCTTGGCGGCGACAATGTGGACGTGACCGCACGCCTCGACGCGCTGCGGCGCGATCGCTCCACCCGCGCGCGCGACGCCCGCGCCATGGCGGCGCGGTGGGCGGAGATCGCCGACCCCGAAAATGCCGCGCACCACAGCGGCGACGTTAGTACCGGCGCCTTGCTCGCGCTGGCCTATCCCGAGCGCATTGCCAAGAATCGCAGCGGCGCCGCCGGAGCGTTTGTCCTGGCAAATGGCCGCGGCGCCCAGATCGATCCCGCTTCCGCGCTGGCGCGCGAGCCTTATCTTGGCGTGGCCGAACTTGCCGGCAGCGCCGCCGCCGGCCGCATCCTGCTCGCGGCGCCGATTGCGCTTGGTGAAATCGAGGCGCGCTTCGCCGATCGCATCGAGACGCGCGAAGAGATCAATTTCGATCCGGCTAGCGCGAGCTTGCGCTTGCGTGGACTAAGACGGCTTGGCGCAATTACGCTTACCGAACAGCCGATGTCGGTCGAACCGACCGACGCTGCCGCGCGCATACTCGCCGAAGGCATCGCTCGGCTTGGCGTCGAGCGGCTTCCCTGGACCAAGGCGCTGCGGCAATGGCGCGACCGGGTCATGTTTTTACGCCGGGCCGAAGGCGACACCTGGCCCGATTTGTCCGATCCAGCACTCGCCGCCGACACAGATTGGCTGGCTGGCTTGTTTGCCGGCAAGACATCGCTTGCCGCGCTTTCGGCCGACGAACTCGCGGGCACCCTGACATCGCGCCTGCCGTTTCCATTGCGGCGCCGGCTCGAGGCCGAGGCGCCGACCCATTTCACCGCGCCAACCGGGTCGCAAGTGCCGATCGACTATGAAGCCGACGGCGGCCCGAAAATATCGATCCGCGTCCAAGAGCTTTTCGGCCTTGGCCACCATCCCGCAATCGCCGGTGGAAAAATCGCGCTGCTGGTGGAGCTTCTGTCGCCGGCGCACCGTCCGGTACAGATGACCCGCGATTTGCCCGGTTTTTGGCGCGGCAGCTACGCGGCGGTGCGCGCCGAGATGCGCGGGCGCTATCCAAAGCATCCCTGGCCGGACGATCCGACGACCGCGTTGCCGACGCGCCGGGCGAACAAGCGCAAGTAGTTCAACCATGCAAGTAGTGCAACCATTCCGAACGCGCGTTGTTTAGGCTATTGCTGCGCAGTGCCGATTCCTTTCGAGAGATGAATGTTTCCGAAGCCAAAGCCTCAGCTTACACCGAACACCTACGCCTATGAATCCGAGCCGATGGTGAAGGCCACCGGCTTTCGCGAATACGACGCCCGCTGGCTGTTCGGCAGCGAGATTAATCTGATGGGCGTGGAGGCGCTGGGTCTGGGGCTCGGCACGCTTATTCACGAACTTGGCGTGAAGCCGCAGATCGTCACCGGGCACGATTTCCGCTCCTATTCGGCCTCGATCAAGATGGCGCTGACCAACGGGCTGATGGCCGCCGGCTGCAAGGTGCATGACATTGGGCTTGCAGTGACGCCGATGACCTACTTCGCCCAGTTCGACCTCGACATTCCCTGCGTCGCCATGGTGACGGCCTCACACAATGACAACGGCTGGACCGGCGTGAAAATGGGAGCCAATCGTCCGCTCACCTTCGGTCCGGACGAGATGACGCGCCTAAAGGACATCGTCCTCAACGGCAGCTTCAAGCTCAAGGACGGCGGTGCCTACGCCTTCGTCGAGAATTTTCCGGCACGCTATATCGCCGACCTCACCCATCGCCCGAAGCTCAAGCGCCGTCTCAAAGTCGTCTGCGCCTGCGGTAACGGCACCGCCGGCGCATTCGCGCCGCAAGTGCTGGAAGCGGTCGGCTGCGAGGTGGTGCCGCTCGATTGCGAACTCGACTACACGTTTCCGCATTACAACCCGAATACCGAAGACATGAAGATGCTGCACGCCATGCGCGACGCGGTGCTGGCGAGCAAGGCCGATCTGGCGCTGGGCTTCGATGGCGACGGCGACCGTTGCGGCGTCGTCGATAACGAGGGCGAGGAGATTTTCGCCGACAAGGTAGGGGTCATACTGGCGCGCGACATCTCCGCGCAACACAAGAGTGCGCTGTTCGTCGCCGACGTGAAATCGACCGGCCTGTTCATGACCGATCCGGTGCTGATCAAAAACGGAGCCAAGACCGACTATTGGAAGACCGGACATTCCTACATGAAGCGGCGGGTCAACGAGATCGGCGCCATCGCCGGCTTCGAAAAATCCGGCCACTTCTTTTTCAACAAACCGATGGGCCGCGGCTATGACGACGGGCTGATTTTCGCGCTTGCAGTCTGCGACATGCTCGACCGCAATCCCGGCAAGAGCATGGCCGATCTAAAGAATGCTTTGCCGAAGACCTGGTCGTCGCCGACGATGTCGCCACACTGCGCCGACGAGCAGAAATACGGCGTGGCGGACGCGGTGGTGAAGCACTTTCAATCGGAGCAAAAAAAGGGCGACAAGGTCGCCGGCCAGCCGATCCGCGACCTGGTAACCGTCAACGGCGTGCGCGTGACGGTCGAGGACGGCACCTGGGGGCTGGTTCGCGCCTCATCCAACAAACCGGAGCTGGTGGTCGTGGTCGAAAGTCCGGTGTCCGAGGCACGCATGCGCGAGATGTTCGCCGCAATCGACGCAGTGCTGCGTACGCATAAGGAAGTCGGCGAATACAATCAGAAAATTTGAAGCGTCCGCCGCGCCGGTCGCGCGGCTTCACAGCGAAAATCAAACCTCCACATAGACGTCAACCTCCAGCACGCCGGGCAACATGGCGCGCCGCACTATGCCCGTTTCGGCAACCGCCTGATTTGCGCGCCTGCCGTTCTTTCCGCGACGCGAATGTCATAGGCGCTTTGTAGATTGAGCCAAAACTGCGCGCTGGTGCCGAACCAATGGCCGAACCGCAGCGCCGTGTCGCCGGTGATCGCGCGGTTGCCGTGCATGATCTGGGTGATGCGGTTTGCCGGCACGCGCAATTGTCGCGCAAGCTCGGTCGGCGTGACCGCAATCTCTGCAAGTTCCTCGGCGAGGATTTCCCCCGGATGAATGGCGGGTCTGACCATGATTCCCTCAGTGATAATCAGCAATTTCGACATTCGAAGGCCCGCGCGCGCCACGTGGCCATACGAAGCAGACACGCCATTGCGCGTTGATCCGTATGCTGAACTGGCCGGCGCGATCACCGTTTAGGGCTTCGAGACGATTGCTTCGTAATGCCCGTAGTTCATCCAAACCGGTCGCAGCGTCGAGTATTTCGAGGCGGCGATAGGCTTGTCGGGCAAACCCCTGAAATTCGCGTACGAAGTGCCCGTCAGCAAAGGCCTGGGTGCGCGAGTCCCGATAGCTCAGGATCATGCCGCACTAAAGCTAGCGCAATTGACGCTTTACGTCAAGCGTACATACGGTGGCTGATGCCTGAGCTTCAGGGTCGGGTTCCCCGCAATGGCGGGAGAGAATCAAACGACTTCCACATAGACGTCAACCTCCAGCACGCCGGGCAACATGGCGCGCCAGGCGGTCAGATAGGTCTGGAACCGCATGTCGCTTGCAATCGATTGCCGGTTCAACTCGAAGCTTTCCGGCGCCTCGTATTCGATAACCTGAACGAATTTTGCGGGATCGTCGGCATTGCGCAAAAGGGTGAGGCTGGCGTTGCCGAACGCCTGATAGAACGGCGCCGAGGCCCGCATCATCGCCGAGAGCTGTTCCGGATCGGCGCCCGACATGGTGAACCGCAAGTGCAGCGTGCGCTTTACTTTTGGTTCGTCGTTTGCCATCGGTGCACCCCTAAAAACAACTACGGTACCGCGTCGCTCCGCGATTGCCGCTGCCTATTTTACTTGAATGTCTCGCGCAACGCGTGCCCCGGGTAGACACCGAGTATTTTCAACGTACGCGGCTGCGACACGAACTCCAACTCTTCGAGCGCCAGTTGCAATGCCCGATCCTTTGGGTGGCCTTGAACGTCGGCATAGAATTGCGTGGCCGCAAAGCTGCCTTCGACCATGTAGCTTTCGAGCTTGGTCATATTGACGCCGTTGGTGGCGAAACCGCCGAGCGCCTTGTAAAGCGCCGCCGGGATATTGCGCACCTGGAATACAAAAGTGGTGACGACCCGCTTCTCCTTGCGGCTCGCCCATCGCGGTTTGCGGGCCAGAACGACAAAGCGCGTGGTGTTGTGTTTGTCGTCGGCGACATCTTTCTTGAGGATTCGCAGTCCGTAGATTCTTGCAGCGAGTTTCGTCGCCAATGCGGCGCGTGAGACATCGTCCGCTTCCGATACTTCCCGGGCGGCGCCCGCCGTATCGGCGGCGACCACGGCCGCGATGCGGAGCTTGCGAATGATGTTGCGGCACTGACCGAGCGCATGCACGTGGCTTTCGACGGTCTTGATGGTGCGCAGTGTAGCGCCTTCCGGCGCCATCAGCTGGTGCTGCACTGGCAGAAACCACTCGCCGACGATGTGCAGCCCCGACCGCGGCATCAGGTGATGAATATCCGCCACCCGGCCGGCGACCGAGTTGTCGATCGGGATCATGCCGAGCTGGGCGCGGCCGCTGCGCACCGCCGCGAAGGCATCCTCGAAAGTCGGACATGGCATCGGCAGAAAGCTGCGGTAGGCCTCGCGGCAGGCGATGTGCGAATTGGCACCGGCCTCGCCCTGGAAAGCGATTCGTTTGCGTGTGCTCATGACCGTCCCGATAGCATGGCCCGCGCGCGCGCCAAATCCTCCGGCGTATCGACGCCCAGCGGAGCCGCATCGACGATAGCCACGTCGATCCGCATACCGGCCTCAAGCGCGCGCAACTGTTCGAGCTTTTCACGCTTTTCCAGCGGCGACTGCGGGAGTTTCACGAACCGCTCAAGCGCCGCGCGCCGGAACGCGTAAAGGCCGATGTGATGGTAGAGCGGTCCTTCACCGTACGGGGCCGTGGCACGAGTAAAATAGAGCGCGCGCAACCGCGCCGGACCGACCGGGCTGCCAATCACCTTGACCACGCCGGCGCTGTCGCGCTCCTCAGCGGTCCTGATCTCCGCTGCCGGGGTCGCGATGTCGACTGCCTGATCCGCGAGCAACGCCACCGCATCGGTAATCGCGGTGGGAGCCAACGTCGGCAGATCGCCCTGAACGTTGACGACGATTTCTATCCGCCCACCCGGATCGAGTTTGCCCAGCGCCTCGAAGACCCGATCCGACCCGGAGGCGTGGTCGGCACGGGTCATGACGGAACGGCCGCCGGCCTTCGCCACCGCGGCTTCGATCTCGATCGAATCGGTCGCGACCACAACCGGACCGACAGCCGCCGCTTCGGCACGGCGCAGCACATGCTCGATCATCGGCTTGCCGGCAATGTCGGCGAGCGGCTTGCCGGGCAGCCGGGTCGCCGCCATGCGGGCCGGAATAAGGATGAGAACGTCAGTCATCGATTGGGCAAATCCGCCGCAGTTGGCGTCGCTTATACGGGTTGCAACAGGCGAGACAAACCGGCTATTTACGCGTTGTCCTTTGACCCTATCGTCGCGGAGCTATTCAGCGGTGAATTCATTCCAAATCAACAAGATTCTTGGGGCACTCCTGGGAACCTGTCTCGTTCTGCTGGTGGTGCATATGGCGGCTGGCGCGATCTTTGCGCCGCGGGTCGCAGCGAAGCCCGGCTATGAGATCGCCGTCAAAGAGGAGGCGCCGGGGGGGGCAAAGGCCGCGTCGAAATCGATCGCGGAGCCGATCGAGACGCTATTGGCCAGTGCCTCAGCCGAACACGGCGCGCAAATCGCCAAACAATGCGCGATCTGCCACAACTTTCAGGAAGGCCAAGGCCCGAAGATCGGCCCGGATTTGTATGGCGTTGTCGGTCGGAAGATCGCCACCGCGCCCGGCTTCAATTATACGGCAGGGTTGAAGGCATTAGGCGGCACCTGGACGTTTGACCAGTTGAACAAATGGATTACCGACCCGCGCGCCATGGTTCCCGGCACCGCCATGACGTTTGCCGGACTGTCGAGCGAGAAGCAGCGCGCTGACGTTATCGCCTATCTCGATTCATTGTCGAAAACTCCGGTCCCGCTGCCGAAGGCTTCTGCTGCGCCGGCGGCTGCATCCGCGCCAGCGGCAGCAAACGCGCCTGCTGCCGCCTCGACCAAACCACCCGCCGCGGCACCTGCGGAACCCAAGGCCGCCGCGCCGGTGCCGGCCGCGAAGGAATAACGGTTGACGGCTTTTTTGATCCTCGTGCCCGGGGATGTGAAGTTCTATTTTGTCGCGGCGCGCGCTAGCAAGCTGGCGCCACAATTGGAAAGCACTAGTGGAGCGGATTTTACATTCGCTCGTGAAAGCGACTGTCAAATCCAAAACTCCACTAAGACTCATATTTGCTAGTGGTCCTTTTGATTCTAACATTTGCATGAGAAGCTGCCGAACACGGATGCGAATGTTAGAATCGGACCACTAGTCACCTTCACCGCAATTGATCGTCAGCGGCTTGGATAGCGTCGCACGTCGGCAAATGTGCCGGGCCCCGGCGACAGTCATTCGCGGCATGTGATGCGCGAAAATCCATGGGAGCGCCTGTTCCGTGAACCGCCGAACCTTGCTCACCACCGCCCTCTTCGCGTTCGGCGCCGGACGGCTGCCGTTGCCGGATTGGGCGCCCGCCGCGCGGGCCGCCGAGGAAGCGGCATCGGGACCGGCATGGCGCCACGGCGTCTCGTTGTTCGGCGATCTGAAATATCCGCCAGGCTTTAAGCAATTCGACTACGTCAATCCCCAAGCGCCGAAGGGCGGCGTCGCGCGGCAGATCGCAGTCGGCACCTACGATAATTTCAACATCGCGGTCGCCGGCGTCAAAGGCGCGCTGGCGACCGGGATCGACTTTATATACGACACGTTGCTGGTTTCGGCGCTCGACGAAGTGTCCAGCGAGTACGGCCTCCTCGCCGAGGCCGTCCGCTATCCGGACGACTTCTCCTCAGTTACCTACCGGCTGCGCGCCGAAGCGAAATGGCACGACGGCAAGCCGGTGACGCCGGAAGACGTGATCTTCTCGCTTCAAGCATTCAAGAAATACAGTCCGCAGCTCGCCGCCTATTATCGTCACGTCGTCAAGGCGGAAAAAGCCGGTGAGCGCGACGTCGTCTTCACGTTCGATTCACCGGGCAACCGCGAGTTGCCGCAGATCGTCGGCCAGATTCTGGTTTTGCCCAAGCACTGGTGGGAGGCCACCGCCGACAACGGCAGCAAGCGCGATATCGGCGCCACGACGCTCGAACCGCCGCTGGGCTCGGGCCCCTACCGGGTCAAGGACTTTTCGCCGGGGCGCAACATCGTCTATCAGCGCGTGACCGACTATTGGGGTGAAAAGCTCAACATCAACATCGGCCGCGATAATTTCGACCAATTGCGTTTCGAATATTTTCGCGACACGACCGTTGCACTGGAGGCGTTCAAGGCCGACACCGTCGATTGGCGGACCGAGAATAGCGCCAAGAACTGGGCAACCGCCTACGACTTTCCCGCGGTCAACGACAAACGGGTGATCCGCGAAGAATTCCCCATCAACAACGTCGGCGTGATGCAGGCTTTCGCCTTCAACATTCGCCGCGCCAAGTTCCAGGATCCGCGCGTGCGCCAGGCGTTTAACTTCGCGTTCGACTTCGAGGAGATGAACAAACAGATTTTCTTCGGTCAGTACAAACGCATTGCCAGCTACTTCCAGGGCACCGAACTTGCTTGCAACGGATTGCCGACAGGCCGCGAGCTCGAAATCCTCGAGACCGTCCGGGACAAAGTACCGCCCGAGCTGTTCACCGCCACCTACACAAATCCGGTCGGTGGCAACCCGCAAGCGGTGCGCGGGAATTTACGGGAAGCGGTGCGGCTGTTCCGCGAGGCCGGATATGAAGTGCGCAACGAACGGCTGGTCAACAGCAAGACCGGCGAGCCTTATACCGTCGAATTCTTGGCCGAGGATCCGAGCTTCGAACGCGTGTTTTTATTCTACAAGCCGTCGCTTGACCGGCTCGGCATCGCGGTAACGGTACGAACGGTAGACGACGCCCAATATGAAAACCGGCTGCGCGGCTGGGATTTCGACGTCATCACGCAGTCTTGGGGTGAATCGCTTTCCCCCGGCAACGAGCAACGCGGCTATTGGGGCTCGCAGGCCGCCGATCAGCCGGGATCGCTCAACCTGATCGGCATCAAGAATCCTGCGGTCGACGCCATGATCGATCGGGTCATTTTTGCCAAGAGCCGCGACGATCTGGTCGCGGCAACCCACGCGCTCGATCGCGTGCTGTTATGGAACCATTACGTCGTGCCGCAATGGTCCTACGGCAAAGTGCGCAGCGCCCGCTGGGACAGGTTCGGCCGTCCCGATCCGCTGCCGAAATACGGCGCCTCGTCGTTTCCGACGGTGTGGTGGTGGGACGCCGATAAGGCGGCAAAAACGGGAAGCCGCTAGTGGCCGGCGACGACGCTCGCCGTATTGCACGCACGGCGGCGGTGACGCGCCGGCACGCACTGGCGCTTGCCGCCGGCGCGACAATAGCGGCCGGCTCAGGCTTGCGCCTTGCGCACGCCGACGACAGCGAATCGCACGGCCTTTCGGCATTCGGCGACCTCGCCTACCCGGCGGATTTCACGCACTTTCGCTACGTCAACCCGCAGGCGCCGAAAGGCGGCGTGTTCTCCCAGATCGGGCCGAACCGCCAATTCAATCAAAACTTCCTGACCTTCAACTCGCTCAATAGCTACATCCTCAGGGGTGACGCGGCGCAGGGCATGGAGCTCACCTTCGCCACGCTGATGGCCCGATCGGGCGACGAGCCCGACGCCATGTACGGCCTTGCCGCCGCGAAAGTTCGGCGTTCGACCGATGGCGTCAGCTACCGTTTCTACATCCGGCCCGAGGCGACGTTCCACGACGGCACGCGACTCACCGCGCACGATGTCGCATTCTCGCTGAACATCCTCAAGGAAAAAGGCCACCCCCTGATCACCCAGTCGCTGCGCGATTTTGTCGGCGCCAAGGCGGACGACGATGTCAGCGTCGTCGCCACGTTCACGCCGAGCCGGGCGCGCGATGTGCCGCTTCTGGTCGCCGGCCTGCCGATCTTCTCGCGCGCCTATTATTCGACGAAGCGCTTCGACGAATCCACGCTCGAAATCCCGCTCGGGTCCGGCGCCTACAAAGTCGGCCGCTTCGAAGCCGGGCGTTACATCGAATTCGAGCGCGTCAAGGATTGGTGGGGAGCCGAGCTGCCGGTGTCGCGCGGCCAGAACAATTTCGACATCGTGCGCTTTGAATACTACCGCGACCGCGATGTCGGCTTCGAAGGCTTCACCGCCGGCAGTTATCTGTTCCGCGAGGAATTTACGTCGCGCACCTGGGCGACCCGTTACGATTTCCCGGCCATCAGGGACGGACGCGTCAAGAAGGATGTATTGCCCGACGACACGCCGTCCGGTGCGCAAGGCTGGTTCATCAATACGCGGCGGGCGAAATTCGCCGATCTGCGGCTGCGCGAGGCGCTGTGCGACGCCTTCGACTTTGAATGGACCAATAAGACCATCATGTATTCGTCGTACGACCGCACCGTCTCGGTGTTCCAGAACTCCGATATGATGGCCGATGGCGTTCCGAGCGCCGACGAACTCAAGCTGCTTGAACCCTTCCGCGGCCGTGTTCCCGACGAAGTATTCGGCGAGCCCTATGTGCCGCCGGTTTCTGACGGCTCCGGGCAGGACCGCACGCTACTGCGCAAAGCCTCGCAGCTGCTCAAGGATGCCGGCTGCGTCATCAAGAACGGCAAACGGGTTTTGCCGAACGGCGAGCTGATCGGCATCGAATTCCTGATCGACGAACCGACCTTCGAGCCGCATCACATGCCGTTCATCAAGAATCTCGGTACGCTTGGCATCGATGCCTCGTTGCGCATCGTCGACCCGGTGCAGTACCGAGCGCGGCGCGATGATTTCGACTTCGATATCACCGTCGATCGCTTCGGCTTTTCGTCGACGCCGGGCGATTCGCTCCGCTCGTTCTTCTCCTCGCAGGCGGCCGCGCTAAAGGGCTCGAACAATCTGGCCGGGATCGCCGATCCGGCCGTCGATGCCCTGATCGACGTTATTGTCGCGGCGCCAACCCGACCGGCGCTGGTCACTGCCTGCCGCGCGCTAGACCGCGTGCTCCGCGCCGGCCGCTACTGGATTCCGCATTGGTATAAGGCTTCGCACTGGATCGCCTATTGGGACGTTTTCGGCCGGCCGCCGGCGCAACCGCGTTACTTCCGCGGCATTCCCGAAACCTGGTGGTACGATCGCGTTAAAGCAGCGAAACTCGGGCGGGCGGGGTAGACCTAATCCGATCCCTCCTCGTGTCGGGGAGTGGAAAGAGTAAGGACATGACTGCTTACATCATCCGCCGCATCCTGTTCATGATCCCGACCATCTTCGGGATCATGCTGGTGTCGTTCGTCGTGGTGCAATTCGCTCCCGGCGGCCCGGTCGAACGCGTCATCGCGCAGCTTTCCGGAAACGACACCGGAGCCACGTCACGCATCTCCGGCTCGGCGGGCGGCGACTTCGGCGCGCGCGGCGCGCTCCAGTCGGGCGCGCAGATGGACATCAACGCCAAGTATCGCGGCGCGCAGGGACTGGACCCGGAATTCATCAAGAGCCTGGAAAAGCAGTTCGGCTTCGATAAGCCCGCCTACGAACGCTTTTTCCTGATGATGTGGAATTACCTGCGTTTCGATTTCGGCAAGAGCTATTTCCGCGACGTCACTGTCCTGCACCTCATCAAGGAGAAACTGCCGGTTTCGATCTCGCTCGGCATCTGGATGACGCTCTTGAGCTACTTGATCTCGATTCCGCTCGGCATCCGCAAAGCCGTGCGTGACGGCTCGCAGTTCGATGTTTGGACGTCCAGCGTCATCATCGTCGGCTACGCCATCCCCGGCTTTTTGTTCGCCATCCTACTGATCATTCTGTTTGCCGGCGGTTCCTTTTACGACATCTTCCCGCTGCGCGGGCTGACCTCCGACGGCTGGTCGCAGTTTCCGTGGTGGCAAAAGATCCTCGACTATTTCTGGCACCTGACGTTGCCGATCATATCGATGGGTCTGGCGGCTTTTGCCACCATGACGCTCCTCACCAAAAATTCGTTCCTTGAGGAACTGCGCAAGCAATATGTGCTCACCGCGCGCGCCAAAGGATGTTCGGAGCACCAAGTGCTCTACGGCCACATTTTTCGCAACGCCATGCTGCTGGTCGTCGCCGGCTTTCCCGGCGCGTTCGTCAGCGCTTTCTTCGCCGGAGCGCTCTTGATCGAGACCATCTTCTCGCTCGACGGACTCGGATTGCTCAGCTTCGAAAGCGTGCTCAACCGGGACTACCCGGTCGTGTTCGCCAACCTCTACATCTTCGCGCTGGTCGGGCTGGTCGTGAACCTCATTTCCGACCTCACCTATACCTGGATCGATCCTCGCATCGATTTCGAGACGCGGGAGGTCTGAGTTGGACGTCGAGATTCGCGCCGACGAAAAGATCGAACCGCCGATGCGGCTGACGCCGGATGTCGAGCCGACCGGGCCGGTCGGACTTTCGCCTTCGCCGCGGCGGCTCGCTTTGTCCCCGATCAATCAGCGGCGCTGGCGCAATTTCAAGATCAACCGGCGCGGCTATTTTTCGCTGTGGCTTTTCCTATTCCTGTTCGTCATCTCGCTGTTCGCCGAAGTCATCGCCAACGATAAGCCGCTCTACATCAGTTACCAGGCCAAGTCGTATTTTCCGATTCTCTTCGCCTACCCGGAAACCACGTTCGGCGGCGATTTCGAAACTGCCACCGATTATCGTGACCCGTTCGTACAAAAGCTGATTGCGGACAAAAACGGCAGCATGATCTGGCCGCCGATCCGATATTCCTACACCACTCACAACCTCGATTTACCGACACCGGCGCCGTCCAAGCCAACCTGGCTGCTCACCGAGAAGGAATGCGCGCCGGTGCTGGAGCGCAAACACCTCAAAAGCTGCGGCGACCTCGAATATAACTGGCTTGGCACCGACGATCAGGGCCGCGATGTGCTGGCGCGCCTGATCTACGGTTTCCGTGTCTCAGTTCTGTTCGGCCTCATCCTGACCATTGTCTCATCGATCGTCGGCGTGGCGGCCGGAGCCGTCCAAGGCTATTTCGGCGGCTGGGTCGATCTTTTGTTCCAGCGCTTCATTGAAATCTGGACCTCGGTGCCGGAGCTTTATCTCCTGCTCATTATTTCCTCGGTGCTGGTGCCAGGCTTCTTCATTCTGCTCGGCATTCTCCTGCTGTTCTCGTGGGTGCGGCTGGTCGGCCTCGTGCGCGCCGAATTTCTGCGCGGCCGTAACTTCGAGTACATCCTGGCGGCGCGCGCGCTCGGCGTATCGAACAAGGTGATCATGTTCCGGCACTTGTTGCCGAACGCGATGGTCGCGACGCTGACGTTCCTGCCGTTCATCATGTCGTCGTCGGTGATGACGCTGACTGCGCTGGATTTTCTCGGCTTCGGGCTGCCGCCCGGCTCGCCGTCGCTTGGCGAACTGCTGTCGCAAGGCAAAGCCAATGTGCAAGCGCCATGGCTTGGCCTGGCCGGCTTTTTCACCGTCGCGCTGATGCTCTCGCTCCTCATCTTCGTCGGCGAAGCGGTGCGCGATGCCTTCGATCCACGAAAGACGTTCCAATGAGCGCCGAACCTCTCCTCTCCATCCGCGATCTCTCCGTCGCCTTTCGTGCCGGAGGCCATGAAACGCTGGCGGTCGACCGCGTCTCCTTCGACGTCGGCAAGGGCGAGACCATGGCGCTGGTCGGCGAATCCGGCTCCGGCAAATCGGTGACGGCGCTGTCGATCCTCAAGCTCCTACCCTACCCGGCGGCGCGGCATCCTTCCGGCAGCATCTCGTTCAAGGGCCGCGATCTGATGCCGCTTTCGGAACGCGAGATGCGCCGCGTCCGCGGCGACGACATCACCATCGTCTTCCAGGAGCCGATGACATCGCTTAATCCGCTGCACACCATCGAAAAGCAGATCGGCGAAATTTTGCTGCTGCATCGCGGGTTGACCGGTAAGGCGGCGCGGGCGCGAACGCTCGAAGTATTGACGCAAGTCGGCATTCCCGATCCGCAAAGCCGGCTCGGCAGCTATCCGCACCAGCTTTCCGGCGGCCAGCGCCAGCGCGTCATGATCGCCATGGCGCTTGCCAACGAGCCCGACCTCTTGATTGCCGATGAACCGACCACCGCGCTCGACGTCACCGTGCAAGCGCAAATCATTGAATTATTGCGGGAACTCCAGAAGCGGCTCGGCATGTCGCTTTTGTTCATCACCCACGATCTCGGCATTGTGCGAAAAATCGCGCAAAAGGTCTGCGTGATGAACCAAGGCAAGATCGTCGAACAGGGCGACGTCGAGCGCGTCTTTGACGCACCCGCCCATGCCTATACCCGCGCGCTGCTCACCGCCGAGCCGAAACCCGATCCGGCCCCGCCGCAGCCCGACGCGCCGATGATCCTGGAAGCCAAGGATTTGAAAGTCTGGTTTCCGATCAAGCGTGGCGTATTACGCAAAGTTGTCGGCCATATCAAAGCCGTCGATGGCGTGAGCATCGATTTGCGCAAGGGCGAGACGCTCGGCGTGGTCGGCGAGTCCGGCTCCGGCAAGACGACGCTCGGGCTTGCCTTGCTGCGGCTGATCTCCTCCGAGGGCCCCATCGTATTCATGGGCAACGCACTGCAAGGCCTCCGCTTCAAGCAGATGCGTCCGTTCCGCCGCGACATGCAGATCGTGTTCCAGGATCCGTACGGATCCTTGTCGCCGCGCTTGTCGGTTGCCGAAATCATCAGCGAAGGCTTGCAGGTCCACGATCCGGCCACGCCGCAGCACGAGCGCGACCAGCACGTGATCCGCGCGCTCGCCGACGTCGGCCTCGATCCGGCCCTGCGCTTTCGCTTTCCGCACGAATTTTCCGGCGGCCAACGACAGCGCATCGCGCTGGCGCGCGCCATCGTGCTGGAGCCGACCTTCGTCGTCCTCGACGAACCGACCAGCGCGCTCGACATGCTCATTCAATCGCAAATGGTCGATCTGCTGCGGGACTTGCAGAAGCGGCGAAATCTGACCTACCTGTTTATCTCACATGACTTGCGTGTGGTTGCCGCACTGGCCAGCCGCCTGATCGTGATGCGGCACGGCAAAGTGGTGGAAACCGGCGTCGCAGCCGATCTGTTCAAGCATCCGCAGAGCGATTATACGCGCGCGCTGTTTGCCGCCGCTTTCAATCTGGAAAGCGCGCCGACCGACGTCGTTGCCCAATAAGATCGTGCGGGCCGCCTCCTGGAGGCGAACCCGCCACGCACTTTATTTCGGCGCTGCCGCCGCAGTCTGGCCGGGCGGCTCGATGCGGAAGGTGAAGATCGCAACCTTCTCACCCGGCTTATACGGCCCGGGCACCGTGTTATGCACCGGCGGAATGGTGCGCAGATACGCGACCACTGCCTTGACGTCGTCCTTCGTCATGTTGACGAAGGCTTGGTAGTTCATGATCGGCGCAAGCTGCCTGTCGTCCGGACGCTTGCCGGTGGTAATCGCGGTGGCGACTTGCTCGTCGGTCCAGCTGCCGATCCCGGTTTCCTTGTCCGGTGTGATGTTTCGGCCGTTGAACACGCCGAGGCCGGGGATTTCGAAGCCGACGTCCGACCCGCCGAGATACTTGTTTGGGTCCGGCTTGCCGAGGAAAAAGCCCGGCGTGTGGCAGTCGTTACAGCCGGCGATCACGACCAGATAGTGGCCGCGTTCAACCGGAGTCTCGGCATGCGCCTTCGGCAGAAAATTGATCGCTGAAGCAATTGCGGCAACCGCAGCCGCGATGGTGACGTAGCTCAACACGCGCATAATCCCCCTCCTCGAATGTTCTGAGTTACGCGATCGCGATTACGATCGCGCGCGGCACCTCAGTGCCGCGAGCAGGTTATACCTAGTGGACTGACTCTAACGTTTGCTTCCCGCGTTTGACAGCGGCGAGCACGCGCTTTGGGTCTGCGGTCCATGCGAAGGGCTTGGGATCTGCATTTGTATCGGCGACGAATCGATTGATGGCGA
>Ga0307374_10007913_pt1 | contig 16049 bp, 15 predicted proteins | sample OX3MG_FD_202532 | JGI IMG/M metagenome (GOLD analysis project Ga0307374, IMG submission 202532) | Soil microbial communities from Risofladan, Vaasa, Finland - OX-3 | ecosystem: Environmental > Terrestrial > Soil > Coastal area > Acid sulfate soil | place: Finland: Risofladan, Vaasa | collected... | reverse complement strand
ACGCGGCGTTGCTGCATCAGGCTTTCGCCCATTGTGCAAGATTCCCCACTGCTGCCTCCCGTAGGAGTCTGGGCCGTGTCTCAGTCCCAGTGTGGCTGATCGTCCTCTCAGACCAGCTACCCGTCGAAGCCTTGGTGAGCCGTTACCTCACCAACAAGCTGATAGGCCGCGAGCCCCTCCCGAAGCGGAATCCATTTCCTCACCAAGCCATGCGACTCGGTGGGGATATCCGGTATTAGCACCGGTTTCCCGGTGTTGTCCCGGTCTTCGGGGCAGGTTGCTCACGTGCTACTCACCCGTTCGCCACTTGATCTTCACCAGTATTGCTACCGGTTGGACCTCGTTCGACTTGCATGTGTTAGGCACGCCGCCAGCGTTCGTCCTGAGCCAGGATCAAACTCTCCATTGAGACCTCGTCCGGACCCGAAGGCCCGACCGAAATCGAAGAGCTGACTTCGAGGACACTGATCCTCTCGGTCAACTGGATACTGGCAAAGAACAGACATTGTCCGTTCAATGCTTTGAATTGACTGGCGATCGAGGGTCTCCCCGCGATCGCCTGCACTGACTTTTGGCTATCACTATTCCGTTTTCAAGGAGCGACCAGGCACTCGCAGGAACGCGTTGGTGCCGGATTCTCCACAGGCAGGGGCAAGGGCCCCGATCTGTAGGTGCCCGGTGACGCCCGCGAAGGCCGTTCACCAGGACTTGTCACTGTAGTCCCAGTGGTCCCGGGTGTCAATCGCGCCCCCACCGATCCCCGATGGGGGTCCCGGACCCCGGGGCCGGGGGGCGCGGGCAGGCCCCCGGGCGGGGCCGGGCACAAGAGCTCAGCCCACGTACCCGTTGAGGACGGTATGGCCCCCCTGGTCACTGACCCAGACGTCGGTGATCTGATCCGCTGGCACGGCACAGGAGAGCTGGACCACCAGGGAGCCCGCCCGGGACACGGTTCTATAGCTGCCGGCTACCCACCAGCGGCCCGACGAGGTCCGCATCGACACGGTCAGCACCTGCCCCGGAGCCTGGCCCGACTCCCTCAAGGTCGCCCCGGTGCCCCACGATTGGGACGTGAGCGACACCGTGGCCCGTACCCCCTCCTGTCCGGTGAGGGCCACGACCCTGACCGGGCGCGAGCCGTGGGGGCCGCCCAGGGTCACGACGGCCACCAGGGCGGCAGCGGCGACCAGGAGCACGGCGCCGGCACCCACCGCACCCGCCGCCCTCCGTCGCCTGCCCACCGCCCTCCGGAGCCCGGTGCCCGGCGCCACGTGAGGCGCGGCGCGGCTCGGGGCGACCGGCGGCGTCGCTCCCGGACCCGGGTCGAGCCTCTCCCTCCGACCGAGAACCGGCCTCGGACGCGCAGGTCCCGCGGTCCGCCGCTCGATGCGAGCGACCTGGGCGGGTCCGAGCGACATCAGGGCGACGGCTGCGGTCTGCACGTCGACGGCGTCCTGGCGACACTCGGGGCAACGGTCGAGGTGTTCCTGCAGTTCAGCGGAGTCCTGGTCGGAGACCGACCCGACGGCGTGCATAGCCAGGACGCCCTGCCATTCGCCACATTCCGGTCCGGTCACTCCCGCCACCCCGCCGTCTCGAGGTTGACCTTCAACGCCTTCAACGCGTAGAACAGCCGGCTCCGCACCGTCCCCTCGGGAATGGCGAGCTGAGACGCCGTCTCCTTGCTGGTCCGTCCACGGAAGTACATCTCGACGATGACCGCCCGGTGCTCCGAAGTCAGGCGGAGGACCGCCTCTTCCACCTGCCAGGAGACGAGGGCGGTCTCGATGTCGTCGTCGTCCGTCTCGGTCATCCTCCCCGACGCCGCATGGTGGATCTCCTCGCGGGCACGAGTGCGGGCGATGTCGATGAGCAGGTTCCGCTCGATGGAGAACAACCAGGTCCTCAGGGAACCACGTGACGCATCGAAGCGCTCCCGAGCCCTCCAGGCTCGGACGAACGTCTCCTGCACCGCCTCCTCCGCCAGGTGGTCGCTTCCGAGGGCCCGGCGGGCCAGGCCGCGCAACTCGGCCCGGTGGGCGATGAAGGCGTCGTGGATCACCTCCTCGCCGGTCGCCTCCAGCGAGGGCTCCGGCCCGGTGGGCGCCGGCGGCCTGGAACCGCCGAGATCGGTCACTGGGGGAACCCTACCGCCTGACTGACGATGGCAATCGGGCGGAAGGTCCGCCAGCTCAATAGCCGTAGCCACCGGAGGATTTGGCCGTCGTCGGCGGAGTGGTCGCTGCAGGGGCGGCCGCCGGCCCGGCGGTGCTTCCCGACGCGGGGATGACGAACCAGACCCCGCCGATCCCCTGGCCGTTGGCATCGCCGGCCTTGCTGTCGCCGGTGTAGCGATAGAGCGGCATCCCCTTGTAGGTGACCTGGAGCGTCCCGTCCGTACGCCTCACGGTCCCCAGGTTCCCGGCGCTGATCCCGGTGCCACCGGCGACATGGGCCGTGCCCGACGGGACGGTCACCGGCGGCCACAGCGAGGCGCAACCTCCGCTGCAGGTCGGGCTCCCGGTTCCGTCCGGGGTGTAGCGGTAGAGGGTCATGCCGGCGTCGTTGGTGAGGACGGTCCCCTGAGAGGTGCTTCCGCTCAGGACCACCGCGGCGGGTGAGCCGGACGTGGGGGCGGCGGTCCCACTCCCGGTGGTGGTGGTGGCAGTTGACGCTCCCGAGCTGCAGGCCGCCGCCGCCACGCCGACGGCCCCCAGAGCGGCGAGCGCCAGCCACCGCGTGCCCCTCGCCAACCGTCGACTCGTCGGTATCTCGTCTGCAGCCATGATCGCAACCTCTTTCGGGCTGTCGCCCAGTCTCCCCCGGATCGGCTCCGGGTCCCAGATCGAGGGTCTCCCCCAGATCAATACCCGGGTATACGGCCGGGGGGGCGGATCTGTTCAATCCCCGGCCGACTTCTCCACGCCGCGGCCGGCGTCTCGAAACCGTTCCCCGCATCCCCCATCAGGACCGACGGGTGCGGCGGACCGGTCAGCCGAACGTGAAGTCATAGGCCTGCACGCCGGGGGAGACCTCGAGCGACAGGCGGGCCTGTAGGGCCGAGGACGCTCCCACCAGCTGGTAGAGCTTGGGCTCGCCGCCGATCGTGACCGCCCGGGTGGGCCTGCCGTCGACCGAGACCCCGATCGTCCCGGTCCCGCCGGCCACCAGATAGACGTTCCGGGCCTGGAATTCGAGGGTCAGCGCCGCACCCTGGCCGGCAGTCGAGCTCTCACTGCCGATCTGCCACTGCCCGTCGTAGGCGTAGCCGTCCAGCGGGATCGCCGACGGGGACCGGTAGGCGGACATCCGGTCCTCCTGGACCGTCTCGCCCACGAGGTTCTGCACATGCTGGTAGCCCAGGTAGGACTCGGGCGTCGTCTGTTCGGTCGGGGTGGTGTCTGCCACGTCGGTGGGCCGGGGAAGCCCCTCACCGGGATGGGACGCCACCAGGAGTTGCCGGATGAACGTCTCGGTCTGCCCGTAGCTGCCCTCGCCGAAGTCGGCATGGCGGACCTGACCGGAGGCGTCGATCAGGTACTCGGCCGGCCAGTACGAGTTCTGATAGGCGTTCCACGTCGTGTACTGGTTGTCGATGGCGATCGGATAGAGGACGCCGAGCTGCCTTGCCGCCTCCGACACGTTGGAGACGACGTGCTCGAAGGCGAACTCGGGCGTGTGGACGCCGATGATGGTGAGGCCGTCCCCGGCGTAGGAGCGGTTCCACGACTCGAGATGGGGAAGCGTGCGCTGGCAGTTGATGCACGAGTAGGTCCAGAAGTCGACCAGGACGACCCTGCCCCGGAGCCCGGTCAGTGTCAGGGGCCTGCCTCCGGGGGTGTTCAGCCAACGGCTGATCCCGGCGATCCCCGGGGCTGTTCCGCATCGCTGCAGGGTGGGGCTGGCGTCGGTGCACGATGCCAGGGCTCCCCCCGTGCGGTTGCCGGTCACACCGCCCAGCGCCTCCTTGGCGCCCGCGTTGGCCTCGAGCTGGGATTGGAGGGTGTTGGTGTAACCGGGAAGGGCGCGCTGGAGACCGTCGGTCAGGTTCAAGCCGATGGCCAGGGCGGTGATGATGAGCACGGCCCCGACCGCTTTGCGGACGGCCGCGGCGCGGGACCGCACCAGGTGCATGCGCCCGGCCAGGCGCTGTCCGAGGAGCGCGAACGCCAACAACGGGACGGCGATCCCCACCGCGAATGCAGCCGTGAGCAACAGGGCTCCGAAGCCATACCGGTGGTTGGCGCTGACCACCGTGATCGCAGCCAGCACCGGGCCGGCGCAGGGAACGAACACGAGCCCGAGGCTGAGGCCGAGCACCAACCCACCGCCCTCGCTGGGCCGCCGACCGGAGGCCAGCCGGGCGAAGGGACGCTCGAGTGTGTCCCCGACGGTCGGCACGACCAGCCCGAGTCCCACGACTCCGAGGACCACCAGTCCGATCCACCGCAGTGCATCCTGAGGCAGACCGAGGAGGCTCAGCAGCCACGACCCGATCAGGGTGAACACCGAGAAGCTCAGGACCAGTCCCCCGATGACCGCCAACAGCCGGCGTCGCCGGCGCCACTCCTCGGCGGATCGAGCGTCCCCCGCCTCCCCCGGTTGCAGCTCGACCGTGTCGCCGCCGGCGCCCCCGGCCGCGGGCGGCAGGCCACTGGCGGCACCGGTGGCGAAGATCACCGGGAGGACCGGGAGGATGCAGGGGGAGATGCCGGTGACCAGGCCCCCGACGAACCCGATGAAGACCAGGGTGATCACCCCCTCAGCCTTCCACGGCGCCGGGCCGGGGAGCGGTCGGTGGCAGACCGCCGGCGGTCGGGTTCAGATCCCCTTCGTGGCCGGTGCCCCCGCCGGGCTCCCCGGCACTGCCGCCGTCACCCCTCCCCCTCGATACGGTTCCGATCGGACTCCACGCGGTGCACGAACCGCTCGAGCTGGACCGCCACCGCCCGGGGGCCCGCACCGCCCGGGGTCGTCCGGCGACTGACCGCCACGCCGGGCTCCAGCAGCCCGACCGCCTCTGCGCCGAGGGCGGGATGGGCCGCCACCAACTCCTCCAGCGGCACGCGGCGCTCGATCGAGTCGTGCACCAGTCCGCCCACCACACCATGGGCCTGCCGGAACGGCATTCCCTGCTCCACCAGCCATTCGGCGAGGTCCACCGCGGCGGCGGCCGGGACGTCGGCGGCCTCCTGCATACGATCGGTGCTGAAGGCCACCGTGGATAGGACGCCGGCCAGGGCGGCCAGCGCCAGATGGGTCTGCCCCACCGAATCGAAGAGGGGCTCCTTGTCCTCTTGGAGGTCCCGGTTGTACGAGAGGGGAAGGCCCTTCAGCGTCACCAGCAGACCGGTCAGGTTGCCGATGAGCCGGCCGGTCTTGCCGCGGGCCAGCTCCGCCACATCCGGGTTCTTCTTCTGCGGAAGCATCGAGCTGCCGGTGGCGAAGGCATCATCGAGCACGGCGAAGCCGAATTCCTCGGACGACCAGATCACCAGCTCCTCGCCGATGCGCGACAGGTGGACGCCCAGCAGCGCCAGGTCGAAGAGCGCCTCGGCCACGAAGTCCCGGTCGGACACGGCATCGAGCGAGTTCTCGAACCGGGCCGCGAAGCCGAGTTCGGCGGCCACACCGTCAGGATCGAGCGGGAGGGAGGACCCGGCCAGGGCCCCAGCGCCCAGCGGGGAGACGTCGAGCCGCGTCACCGTGGCCATCATCCGGTCGACATCCCGGCTCAGCGCCCACCCGTGGGCGAGCAGGTGGTGGGCCAGCAACACCGGTTGGGCGCGTTGCAGGTGGGTGTAGCCCGGGAGATAGGCCTCGTCGGCCTCCTTGGCCCGGGTCAGCAGCACCTCCTGCAGCGCGACGACCTCTGCCGCCACCACCCGCAACTCGCGCTTGGCGTACAGCCGCAGGTCGGTAACGATTTGGTCATTGCGGCTCCGACCGGTGTGCAGTTTGGCACCGACATCGCCGGCGATCTCGGTGACCCGCCGCTCGACCGACGTATGGATGTCCTCGTCGTCAGGGAGGAAGGTGAACGACCCCGAGACAAGCTCGTTCTCCACCTGGTCGAGCGCGGCCAGCAGCTCGACCACCTCGGCGTCGCCGAGCAGGCCCCCGCGACCCAGTCCCCGTACGTGCGCCCGCGACCCGTTCAGGTCGTCGAGCGCGAGGCGCTGGTCGTAGTGCAGGCTCTTCGAGTACTCCATGACCACATCGGCCGTGCTCCCGCCCAGGCGTTCGTGCCAGAGGGTCATCGGGCCGGATCCCCCGTCGGGCCGGCCTCCGAGGCCCCGGTCCCCTCGGTCCCCCCGGGCCCGGACTCCCGGGGCCCGGACTCCTGGACGGCCGACCAGGTGGCGACGCCCAGGCCCCACAACCGCACGAATCCCTCCGCGTCCTGGTGGCGGAAGGTGTCCGCGGCGTCGTAGGTGGCCAGGCCGTGGTCGTAGAGGCTCACCGGGCTCCGGCGCCCCACCACCCAGCACCGGCCGCGGTCGAGCCGGAGCCGCACCTCGCCGGTGACGTGGCGCTGGGACTCGACGAAGAAGGCGTCGAGGGCCCGTTTGAGCGGCGAGAACCACAGGCCGTCGTACACCAGCTCCGACCAACGGGGCTCCAGGCGGGCCTTCTCGTGGTGGACATCACGCTCGAGGGTCAGATCCTCGAGGTCCGAGTGGGCCATGAGCAGGGCCAGGGCACCGGGGCACTCGTAGATCTCCCGGCTCTTGATCCCGACCCGGCGGTTCTCCACCATGTCGAGCCGCCCGAACCCGTGCGAGCCCACCACCCGGTTCATCTCGGCGATCAGGGGCCCGGGGTCGAGGGACCGGCCGTCGATGCGCACCGGGACGCCGGACTCGAATCCGATGATCACCTCGGCGGGTTCGGCCGCCGTCGGCCGGGTCATCGTGTAGACGTCCTCCGGGGGCCGGTTCCACGGATCTTCGATGACCCCGCACTCGATGGCCTTGCCCCACAGGTTCTCGTCGATCGAGTACAGCTTCTCCTTGCTCACCGACAGGGGGATCTCCCACTTGGCCGCATACTCGATGCAGTCCTCCCGGGTAAGCCCCCAGACCCGGGCGGGGGCGATGACCTCGAGATCGGGGGCAAGGGCGCGGGTGCCCACCTCGAACCGGACCTGGTCGTTCCCCTTGCCGGTGCACCCGTGGGCCACGGCGTGTGCATTGTGTCGGCGGGCCTCGGCGACCAGATGCCTGACGATCACCGGACGTGAGAGCGCCGAGATCAGCGGGTACTTCCCTTCGTACTTGGCGTTGGCCAACAGGGCGGGCATGCAGAAGTCCTCGGCCATCTCCGCCCGGGCGTCGACCACCGTCGCCTCGACCGCCCCCGCCGCCAGGGCCCGGTGACGGATCACATCCCAGTCCTCGCCGCCGGACTCCGATGCCTGACCCACGTCTACGGCCACGGCGACGACCTCGACCCCCCGGTTCTCCATCAACCAGCGGACGGCCACCGAGGTGTCCAGTCCGCCGCTATAGGCCAGAACTACCCGCTGCGTCATCTTCAACTCCTTGCCCTCGCGGCATCTTTGGCCCCGCGTCCTCCGGCGGACCCGGGATCGAGGCCGGCGACTGCGGCCAGTCGATCGGCCACCGCCGCACCTCCGGAGGCCTCCGAGGCCACGACCAGGACGGTGTCGTCACCGGCCACGGTTCCGATCACCCCCGGGAACCCGCTTCGATCGAGGGCCGAGCCTACGACGTGGGCCGAGCCCGGAGGCGTCCGGAGGACGATCAGATTGCCGGAGACGTCGGCCTCCACCACCCACTCGCCGAGGACCCTCCGGAGGTGGTCCTCGGGTGCGACTTGTTGCGACGGCAGTTCAGGGAGGGCGTAGGCGGTCTCGCCGCCCGGCAGACGCACTTTGAGGGCGCCCAATTCCTCGAGGTCGCGCGACACCGTGGTCTGGGTGGCGTCGATGCCCTCGGCCGCCAACAACTCGACCAGATGCGACTGGCTGCCGACCGCCCTGGTCTCCAACAGCTTGGTGATGCGGTGTTGGCGCTGGTTCTTGGTCACCGTGGTCCCTCACCCCCTCGCCCTCCCGGCTCGACTCCGGTGACCCAGGCCAGGAGCCCGCGCATGGCGTGCATGCGATTGGCCGCCTGCATCCACACCACACTGCGCGACCCGTCGACCACGGCGGCACTGATCTCCTCCCCGCGGTGGGCTGGGAGGCAGTGGAGGACGACGGCGTGCTCGGAGGCGTCGGCCAGCAGGGCTTCGTCCACCGCGTAGCCGGAGAAGGCGGCCCGCCTGGTGCCGGCCTCGGCCTCCTGGCCCATCGAGGTCCACACGTCGGTGTAGACGGCATCCGCGCCGGCCACCGCCTGGTGCGGATCGACCGTCACGCTCAGTTCGCCCCCGAAGGAGCGCACCGACTCCACGTCGGCGGCGGACGGCCCATAGCCCTCCGGCGATGCCACCCGGGTGGCGATCCCGGCCATCGAGGCGGCGATGGCCAACGACCGCCAGACGTTGTTGGCATCTCCGACATAGGCCAGCGTCCGTTCGGACAGCCCGGCGGCACCGAAGGCCTGGCGCAGAGTCAGGAGGTCGGCGAGAGCCTGGCACGGGTGGGCCCGGTCCGACAACAGGTTGATGACCGGGACCGCCACCGCTCCCGAATCGAGGGCGGCGGCCATGCGCTGGAGTGAGCGGTGATCGACGACGCGGGCGCACAGGACCGAGTGATAGCAGGCCAGGGTCCGGGCCACGTCCTCGGCCGGCTCCCGGACGTCGAGTCCCACTTCGCCGCCCTGGATGTACACGGGATGCCCGCCCAGCGCCACCGTGGCCATCTCCGTGCTGTTGCGGGTGCGGTTGGAGGGCTTCTCGAACAACAGGGCCACCCCTCGGCCGTCGAGCACCCTGGGGATCCCGGCCGGATCCGCCTCGGCCAGGGTGAGTACCGCCTCCAATCCCCCACCGGCCAGATCGTCGACGTCCAGCACGTGCCGGGTGCGATTCATCCCGACCCCTTCTCGGCGGTGGCCGCACCGCTCGTCCCGGAGCTGAGCCCGGAGAGGATCCGCCCCAACACGACGACGGCCCGGTCGATGTCGGAATCGGCAACCAAAAGAGAGGGCGCGAACCGCAGCACGTCGGGCCGCGGTGCGTTGATCACCAGTCCGGACCAGAGCGCCTCACGGCAGGCCGCCGCGGCGACCTCATCGGTGAGCACGGCCGCCAGCAGGAGGCCTTCGCCCCGGACCGAGGCCACACCGGCGAGCTCCTCCAGTCCGGCTCGCAACCTGGCGCCGGAGGCACGGGCGCGTGCCGGGGCATCCTCTGTCTCCATCACCGCCAATGTCGCTCGGGCCGCCGACATGGCCAGCGGCTGCCCTCCGAACGTGCTCCCGTGGTCCCCGGGTTCGAATGCCGCGGCCACTTCGGCCCGGGCCCAGCAGGCCCCCACCGGCATCCCGTTGCCCAATGCCTTGGCCATCGTCACCACATCCGGCTCCACCCCGAGATGCTGAAAGCCGAACCAGCGCCCGGTGCGGCCCAGTCCGGTCTGTACCTCGTCAACCATCAGCAGGATGCCCCGGTCGGTGCACAACTGGCGGAGGCCCACCAGGTAGTCCGACGAGGGCACCACCACTCCCGCCTCCCCCATGATCGGCTCGACGAGCACGGCACCGACCCGGGCGGGGTCGCAGGCGGCATCCATTGCCTCGAGGTCGTCGAAGGGCACGTGGTCGAACCCGACGGGAAGGGGGAGGAAGGCCCGCTGCTTCTCGACCTGGCCCGTGGCGGCAAGGGTGGCCAGGGTCCGCCCGTGGAAGGCGTCCCACGTGCTGACGACGCCGAACCGGCCCGGTCCGGCCCACCGGCGGGCCAGTTTGATGGCGCACTCGTTGGCCTCGGCCCCGGAGTTGGCGAAGAAGACCTGTCCACCGGCCCGCTCGACACCGCCCCCGATGAGCCGGTCGAGGGTTGCGGCCACCTCCGGCCCCAAGGTGGTGCCGAAGAGATTCGACACGTGCACGAGAGTGCGGGCTTGGTGGGCGACGGCGTCCGCCACCGCCGGATGGGCGTGGCCCAGCGAGGTCACCGCCAGGCCCGACAGGAAGTCCAGGTACTCCCGTCCGGTTTCGTCGTACAGCCTGCTTCCCTCGCCACGCACGAAGGTGACCGCCGGTTCGCCATAGTTGTTCATCAGGGCGGAGCGGTCGACAGGCTCGTACCCGGCGCCGGTGCCGGTGAGCAGACCCGGGACTCCCCCGGTGGTGTCCGGGCCGGCCGTCACCGTGCTCCCACCATGGTTCCGACCCCTTCGTCGGTGAAGAGCTCGAGCAACAGGGCATGGGGAGTGCGGCCGTCGAGGATGTGGGCCCTTCCGACCCCCGATCTGACGGCCCGGGCACAGGCCTCGACCTTGGGGATCATTCCCCCGTTGGCCGCCCCCGATGCCAGAAGCCGGTCGAGGTCCTCGGGCGTGGCCTGGTGGATGAGGGTCGAGGGGTCGTCGGGCGCCGACCGGAGACCGGAGACGTCGGTGAGGAAGACCAGCTTCTCGGCCTCGAGAGCGGCAGCGAGCGCACCCGCGGCGCTGTCGGCGTTGATGTTGAAGGCCTGGCCCGACTGGTCGGCCCCGATGGTCGCCACCACCGGGATCAGGCCCTGGGCCAGCAACTGGTGGACGATGACCGGATCGACGTGGTCCACATCCCCGACGAAGCCCAGGGCCTCGGACCGGGCCGAGGCGGTGATCAGGTTGGCGTCCTCCCCCGACAGCCCTACTGCCAGGGCCCCGTGCACATTGATCGAACCGACGATATCCCGGTTGACCTTTCCCACCAGGACCATGCGGACCAGGTCGATGGTGTCGGCATCGGTGACCCGCAGGCCGTCCTGGAACTCGACCTCCTTGCCCACCCGCGCCATCAGCGCGCCGATCTGCGGCCCGCCGCCGTGCACCACCACCGGCAACATCCCAACCGTTCGCATCAGCACGATGTCGGCAGCGAAGGACGCCAGGGCACCGGCATCGTCGATCTCGTGCTCGCCCGGCCTCGGGCTCAGCACGTTCCCACCGTATTTCACCACGACGACCTTGCCCCAGAATCTGCGGATGTAGGGAAGGGCCTCCACCAAGACCGACGCCTTGTCGCCCGGCGGCAGAGTCGACCGGGTCCTCGGGGTGCCGATGGTCGGTGGCGCCGGTGCCGCCGGGGGGGCCGGGGGGGCGGGGGGAGCCGCGACGGCGGGGTTGGTCGCCCCGTCAGGGAGAAACGGCGGCTCGGTCATGAGGTCGTCCTGTTCTCGTCGATGTACCCGTGGCCCAGATCGACCCCCGTCACCACCGCGACTCCATCGGCCAACCCGAGCTGGCAGTGGATGTCGATCAGGGAGCCGGCCAGGTGCTCGGCGACTGCCCCGACGTCGTGCGCGGCCGCCACCCCGTCGCGGCACACAACGACCCCGCCGTAGGCGATGGCCAACCGGTCCATGTCGAATCCGACCCCGGCGGACCCGAGATCGCTGGCCACCCGGCCCCAGTAGGGGTCTTCACCGTTGAGGGAGCACTTGACCAGTAGGGAGTCGGCCACCTTGCGGGCGGCGCGGTGGGCTTCGCCGTCCGACCGGGCGCCGCTCACCCGCACCTGGACGATCTTCGAGGCACCCTCTGCGTCCGCGGCCATCTGGCCGGCCAGGCCCGCGCACGCCTCGGTGACCGCATCGACCAGGACGCCGGGATCCGGGGCACCGGCCCGGCCCGATGCCATCAGCACAACGGTGTCGTTGGTCGAGGTGCAGCCGTCGACGGTCATCGAGTTGAACGAGTCACGGACGGCAATCTGTAGGAGATCAGCCAACGGAGCCGGTTCGATGTTCGCATCCGTCGTCAGGAAGGCCAGCATGGTGGCCATGTCCGGGGCCACCATCCCCGCGCCCTTGGCCATGCCGGCGACCGAGAAAGAGGGGCTCTCGATGAGCACCTCCTTGCGCCCCGAGTCGGTAGTGAGTATCCCGGTGGCCGCGTCACGGGCGGCCTCGACCGAGCCCGACCGGGCTGCGACCAGCGCCGGGATGCCCGCTTCGATCGGCGCCATGGGCAGCGGGATGCCGATCAGGCCGGTGGAGCAGACCAGGATCTGGTGGTGCGGGACATCCAGGAGATCGGCCACCGTGGCGCACATGGCCCTGGCATCGGCTCGGCCCCGGGCCCCGGTGGCGGCGTTGGCATTGCCACTGCTGACCAGCACACCCGATGCCCGTCCTCCACTCGTCCGGAGATGCTCCCGACTTACCTGGACGGGGGCGGCCGCCGCCCGGTTTGTGGTGAAGGCGGCAGCCGTGGGGACTGCGGCGCCGTCGTCGGTGGCCAGCAGGGAGAGATCCAGCGCTCCCGACGCCTTGATCCCCGATGCCAGGCCCGACGCCACGAATCCCTGGGGGGTGGTGATGCTCACGGGTAGGCCCCGGCCATTGGAAGGCCGGCTCGCTCGGGAAGGCCCAGGGCGAGGTTCGCGCACTGGACGGCCTGGCCGGATGCGCCCTTGCCCAGGTTGTCCAGGGCGGCCAGGGACAGCACCCATCCGGTCCGGGGATCGACCCGCACCGTCAGATGTGCGCAGTTGGATCCGCTGGTGGCCTTCGTCGACGGGGGCTCGTCGGTGACGACCACGAACGCCTCGTCGTCGTAGTGGCGGTGGAGGATCTCCATGGCCCGGGCGGTGGTCAAGGCTCCGTCCCCACCGGTGGTGGCGGTCGGCCGCGCGTAGCAGGTGGCCAGAATCCCCCGAACCATCGGGGCGAGATGTGGTGTGAAGAGCACGGCCGTCCCCAGGCTCTGTTCCATCTCGGCCGTGTGCCGGTGATCAAGCAGTCCGTAGGCGGTGAAGTCCCCGTCCACCGTGCCGAAGTGGAGGCTCTCCTTAGGCGCTCGTCCGGCTCCCGAGACCCCGCTGGCTGCGTCCACGATCAGCGCTGGCCCGGGGGGGGTGGGGTGGATGGTCGGGCCGGCTTCGGTGGACTGGCGGCCGCCCATGATCGCCCCGGCCCGGAGCAGTGGGGCGAGGGCGAGGATCGCCGCCGTCGGATAGCACCCAGGGACCGCGATCAACCGCGCCCCGCGGAGCTCGTCCCGGTGCAGCTCGGGCAGCCCGTAGACGAACTGGCCCAGGAGCTCCGGGGCGGTGTGGGCCTCGCCGTACCAGGCCGGGTACAGGTCGGCATCGTGCAGTCGAAAGTCGGCGGCGAGGTCCACCACCGCTCCCACCCTGGAGATCAGCTCGGGAACCAGGCGTTGTGACTGGCCGTGGGGAAGGGCCAGGAAGACCAGATCCAGCCCGTCCAGCTCGGAAGGATCGGTCGGGGCGTACGAAAGCTGGGGGTAGGCGGCGGCCAGCGAAGGGGTGTGCCGGGCCACGGCATCACCGGCCCGGCCTCCTGCCGTGGCCACCGCTACCTGCAGGTCCGGGTGCTCGCCGCACAGGCGCAGGAGCTCGATGCCCGCGTAGCCGGACGCACCGACGATCCCGACCTTCATGGATGCTCGCCCATGCCGCGTCCCGTTCCTCTCCCCGGCTCGCCCGGTCCTGCAAGTATATTCATATGATCGCATTATTATGCAAATGGCTCCGGCTCAAGAGCATCCCGAAGTGCTTCGGTCCATTGACCGGAACCGGACCGGTGGGTACGGTGGCCGACAACACCATTCGATTCGTCCCCGTTCGCCGATCGCGGGGAGGATGGCAACCCGAGCGGCCTCCACCGGCATCGAACGTGGGAGTTCCGCGTGCCTCCCCATCACCACCAACCCGATCCCACTGCCGCGCCGTCGGCCCCACCAGGGCCACTGCTTCCACCAGGGCCACTGCTTCCGACAGGGCCATTGGGCACTGCATGGGAGGACTCCCGGGACACTGAGCTTGGGCCTCTGGCCGAGGCCCTCCTCAAGCACCTTCCCGAGTTCGTACCGACCTATCGGAGGCTGGTCGAGGCCTGCGACGATGACCCGGGTGATCCGGTCCTGCTGATGGAGTTGGCCGATTTCGTCGCCGTCCGTTTGGCGGTCCAGGCTGCCGATCGTTCCATGCTCGAGCGCGCCCTGGGCGTGATCGAGGGCATCATCGACTCGTTGGGCGATGACGAGATCGGGCGCGAACTGGTCGGCGCAGCGTTCTTCGACAGCCTCTCGCCCGAGAGCCGCCGGCTGCTCACCCCTTGGCTGGGGCCGCAATCGGTCGAAGTCCTCGAGACACTCGAGGTATCCCCGCTGTAACCTTCCCGCCTGCGTGGACTCGGCCCCGTCCCCCGGGCCCCGTTCCCCGGCCCCGTCCCCCGGCCCCGTCCGCAACGGCAGGGGTTATGGTCGTTCAGGTGGACCATTCAGCCGTCCTTTGCGATGCTGCCCCCGTGTCGTACTGGCTGGACGACCCGACCGCTCCCCCGTCGGCGCCTCCTCTGGTGGGAAGGACGACAGCGGATCTCACCGTTGTCGGCGGAGGGTACACCGGACTCTGGACCGCGCTGTTGTCCAAGGAGGCCGAGCCCGATCGTGACGTGCTGGTCCTCGAGTCCGATCGATGCGGATGGGCCGCTTCGGGACGCAACGGGGGTTTCTGTTCGGCCAGCCTGACTCATGGGCTCTCCAACGGTGCAACGCGGTTCCCGGACGAGATCACCACACTGGAGAGGTTGGGCAAGGAGAATCTGAACGAGATCGAGGCCAAGGCCGAGCATCTGCCCGTCGACTGTGACTTCGAGCGAACCGGGGAGATGACGGTCGCCACCGAGCCATACCAGGTCGAGTCCCTCCTCGACGCCGCGGATCTGGCTCAGCGCTACGGCGACAACCGCATCTACCTCGACCAGGACCGGGTGCGGGCCGAGGTGGACTCGCCCACCTTTGTGGCGGGGATCTGGGATCGGGATGGCTGCGCCCTCGTCAACCCTGCGCGCTTGGCATGGGGATTGCGGAGGGCCTGCGAAGACCTGGGCGTGCGCCTCTACGAGCACAGCCGCGTGGACAGGCTCGATTCGCGGGGCGACGGGGAGGAGGACCCCCTGGTACTCCGCACGGAGCATGGCCAGGTGAGCAGTCGTCGGGTGGCACTGGCCACCAATGCGTATCCGCCATTGATTCGCCGGCTACGACGCTATGTCGTGCCTGTCTATGACTATGCGCTGATGACGGAGCCGTTGAGGCCGGAGCAGCTCGGCGAAATCGGCTGGGGTCACCGGCAAGGCACCGCTGGGTGCGGGAACCAATTTCTCTACTATCGACTGAGCCGCGACAATCGGATCCTCTTTGGCGGGTACGACGCCATCTACCACTTCGGCAATGGGCTCCGTCCGTCGCTCGAACAGCGTGAGTCCACCTTCATGAAGCTGGCCTCCCTCTTCGTAAAGACCTTCCCACAGCTCGATGGGCTCCGGTTCACGCACGCGTGGGCCGGCGCGGTCGACACGTGCTCGCGGTTCTGCTCATTCTTCGACCGGTCTCATGGGGGGCGGGTGGTCTCGGTAGCCGGCTACACGGGACTGGGCGTGGCGGCGTCACGATTCGGCGCCAGGGTGATGCTCGACCTGGTCTCGGGCCAGGAGACCGGGCTCACCAGGCTCCAGTTCGTGAGGAAGAAGCCAATGCCATTTCCGCCGGAGCCGATCAGGTACGCAGGTGTCCAGCTGACCCGTTGGTCGATGGCCGGTGCAGACCGGAACGCCGGTCGACGGAACGCCTGGCTGCGCACGCTCGATCGTTTCGGGATGGGCTTCGACTCGTAAGGTCGCGAACCCCCTCGATGCAGTCGAGCCAGGGCGGGACGGCACCGAACGGCGCTGGGTGACTGGTGGGGTTCGAGGTCCTAATCGGGTCGTCGCCGGGTCGTCGCCATGCCCGCGTCACTCCCTGCTGGTGAACAGGTCGGGGTCGCCGGGGCCGGTGGTCCTGGTCGTCTTGGTCATCTTGGTCGCCTTGGTGGGCCGCTTCGGTCGGGACCGGTTGCGGCGGCGGGAGGTGGCCTTCGGGTGGGCGGGGGGCTCCCAGCGCCACCGCCCCGGCC
>Ga0307374_10007912_pt1 | contig 16050 bp, 16 predicted proteins | sample OX3MG_FD_202532 | JGI IMG/M metagenome (GOLD analysis project Ga0307374, IMG submission 202532) | Soil microbial communities from Risofladan, Vaasa, Finland - OX-3 | ecosystem: Environmental > Terrestrial > Soil > Coastal area > Acid sulfate soil | place: Finland: Risofladan, Vaasa | collected... | reverse complement strand
GTCGACTCCGGTTCTTTCCGTGCCGCAGGCTCTGCCGCCTCTAACAGCCCCATAAAGTCCTCACGGGTCTTTTCCAGGCGCACAAAGAAATCGGTCACGTCGCCGCCCTCGTCCACTTCTTCTGGCAACCGGACCAGCCGGGCATGAGGGATCAGCCTGCTGATCCGTTCGGCTCCCATGCGCCCCGCTGCATCGTTGTCAAAGCAGACAAAGACCTTGGGAATTTCCCGAAATGCTTCAGCCCACTCCGACCGGAACGTGGCCGCGCCCGCCGTGGACGTTACCGCCGCAAACCCCTGGCCCTCCAGAGCCAGCCGGTCAAACTCGCCCTCGCAGATGATGATTTGTTCTGGCTTCGAAAGGATGCGTTCCCAGCCATAGAGTTCGGCGTGGGCTCCACGGGTCGAAAGCATCTTCGAACTGTCAGACGGGTCCTCGGGGTCCTTGGCCAGCTTGAAGAACGTAAACTTCCCATCACGGCCTGGAATAGGGATCGTAATCCGCTGCCCATTCCAGCCGAGCAGGTGCTTGTGGATCAAGGCATCAGGTATGCCGCGACCATTGAGATATTTCCAAAGCCTTTGCGGGAGGCGCTGGTGGTAGGCGAGAGGCTCGTTGTGGAGATTGGTGGCTGAAGTCATTCTTCCAGCGTACGGCGCGCTCGGAGCCAAGCTAGACGGTCTCACTTGCGGGAAACGGCTACTTTGACAGCCTATAAAACCGGTTTACCCAGGCTACGCTGGGAGAATGGAGAACAATTCGTCTTCACCAACATGCGAAGAAGAAACTAAGAACGAACTTGAAGAATTCAAGGGATTTTTGGGGCTGATCGCGGTCCGATACTCGGATGCACAGTTGATCCAGCTACGCAGCGACATGCATGCCGCTGCACGCCTACTGTTGGATCTCTACATGCTGAAAAGGAACTCTGGCGGAAAGGCGCTGTAGGCTTTTGACAATCACGAAATGGAAACGTAACATGAACGGCATAAAGATCCCGCCTCAGCACTCAATCATCCCCCTCACATGAACAACATTGTCATCTATTGCCGCGTCTCGTCCAAAGAACAGATCGACGGAACGAGCCTCGAATCACAGGAGGAAGCGTGCCGCACGTATGCCAACCAGAAAGGGATGGAGGTTCTTAAAGTCTTCGTCGAGGAGGGCGAATCTGCCAAGTTTGCCGACCGAACGCAGCTCCTGGCTCTCATCGATTTCTGTCGCGAGAACAGGGGTCAGGTCCAATCGCTTCTAGTATGGAAGGTGGACCGGTTCGCGCGCAACTCTTCCGATTATTACGCCGTAAAGAGCACGCTCATGCGGTATGGAATAGGACGCATCGTTTCCGTGACCGAACCTATAGATACCAGTCCAACCGGGAAACTCATGGAAGGCGTCCTGGCCAGCTTCGCGCAGTTCGACAACGACGTACGCGCGGCACGCACGCTCCAGGGAATGCAACGAAGGCTTTTTGAAGGCATCTTTCCATGGCGGCCGCCCTTCGGATACAAGAGTCCGGTTACGAACGGCGAAAAGAAATCCGTGCCAGACGTGCCGGATCAGCCGGCATTCAACCTTCTTCAGCGGGCATGGAAACTCTTCGCCACCGGCGCCTACACCCAGGCCGAGATGGGACGTCTCATGGAGTCATGGGGGCTTGCAAGCGCTCATGACGGGTCATTCAGTCCACAGTCGTTGTCGCGGATTTTTACCAACCCTTATTACGCGGGCATTCTCGTTGATCCTTGGGGTGGAAAAGAATACGAAGGTAGGCACACGCCCTTGGTGACCAAGGAAGAGTTCGCACGTGTCCAACTGGTCATCGCCGGGCGCAACCGGTCCGTAGTGCATCAGAAGGAACGGCCGGATTTCCCTTTGCGGGGTCTGGCACGCTGCGATGCCTGCGGTCGCGCAATGACCGGCGCATTTACGCGTGGCCGAAGCCGGCGGTATCCCTATTACGTTTGTCAGCATACTTCGTGCCCAAAGCGCGGCAAGAGCCACCCTGCGGGAGCAGTCCATGAGGAGTTCGAGCAATTCTTGGATTCTGTCGCACCCGACCCGGAAATCCTTGAGAAGATCGGAGATCTCTTAACAGAAGAAGTGAAGGCATACCAGACAGAGCAAGCAGCCCGCACCGCAACCCACAAAGCACGAGCGGCGCAGTTGGAACGCGAGCTTCAGGGAATCATCGGAATGCGCGCCCAGGGTCTCATCACAGACGAGGAATTCCTGCGGCATCGCAAGATCATTTTGACCCAACGCAATGCGCTCGAAAGCCAAGGTGCACGCCGGCGCATTGACGTTGCCGAGGTCAGGGAAAGATTCAAGGAGATCGTAATGCCACTGATTCAGCTGCGCCAGACCTGGCAGACGATCCAACCCCCATTTCGCAGGCGGTTCGAGAGACTGGTCCTTCCGGCAGGGTTCGCGATTGGACAATCTCGAACCGCTGAGTTGGGCGGTCTTTTCAGCGCTCTTCGGGGATTTGCGCACCCCGTCTCAATAGGGGTAGCCCCCGCACCCTTACTCTCGAACCGCATGATCCCTGATATTGCAGGCTTTTGGGAGGTTCTCAGAGATGCCGACGGGCCGAAGGAGGAGTCTGTGACCCCGGTTCGAGCGTAAGAACACGATTACCCCTCTAGTGAGAATATCGAACCGATTCTTGTGACTAACCGCGAATAATCACACGATAGGAACTTCCTCTTTATCTCTAGTATAGAGGCTCGCCCCGCAAAGACTGGCGGATTTGCCGCGGGCGGCAAATTACGGTTATTTCTCCGCGTTATAGATAGCCTGCACCTCTGAGGCCGAAAGCGCGCGGTTATAGATTCTGAGATCATCCATGGAGCCAGCGAATAAATCAACACCGTTATATGTCCCTATTTGACTCCAACCGTTTTGGTTAAGCGAACCGGTGCTACTGGCTTTCTGAATGCCATCCACGTATATATATGCGCTTGTTCCATCACTGACGGCAGTTACAAAATGCCAGTTTCCGTCAGCAGCGTTGAGTCCAACAGTCGAAAGATTTATAGAATTACCTGAAGCGGAATAGAACCAAAGATTTCCATCGGCCTGTATTCTGAACTGATCTGAAGAACCACCATGCACTATCAATTGTATATAGGATGTTGAGACGGCCTTTATCCATACGGCAATTGTTATTTGTTGATTTGCATGGATAATGGGTATCCCTATGGAGTTATTGCTAAAATATCCCGCCCAATTCCCTACCTTTCCTGCTGAATAGTAGCCGCTGGTTCCTGCCGGGGTCCCATACCATACCCCATTGTTTCCATCCCCGCTTGAGTCGATGGTGCTGGAACCTGTTCCCTCATCAAACTTCCAATAGCCCACCAGCGCGGATTCATCGCTCGTAAGTTCTGCATAGGTAGCGCCTCTCCCAATGACCCCGGACGGGGTAAGCGAAAGATCGGTCCCTACCTCAAGGGCGAGGGAAGAAGACCCGCCATCCTTGTTCGCCATACCCCCTTTCATATTCTTGGTAGCCTCCACCTTGGCCGTCATTTCCCACGGGTCTCCCTGCACCACATAGGCATAGTAGAGGCCTGTAGAGGTGGTGTTCGTAGGGTCCACAGGCAGGTTCCCCAGGGGAGACCCGGACGACACCTTTGTGAAGTCCACGGGGAGCCAGCCCAGGCCATTCACCTTGCGATAGGTAGAGCTTGCCGCACAGTGCCAGGCCCAGCCGGAGGGGAGGGAGGATGCAGCAAGTCCAAGGCCCGCACAGTCCGTGCCCCACGTAGAGGTTGCAGTCAGATCAGGCACCGACACATAGACCACAGAGGAAGATCCCATATTCCCTCCTACGACGTCCACGTTGTACAGGGTAAGCGCCTGGTTCATGGTCGCAAGGTCAGAGGCCCTGTTCGCATCCCTTGATTGCCGCAGGAGCTCTGCAGGGTTCAGAACCAATATGATGACGGTTGCCAGGACCGCAATGACTGCGATCACGATGAGGAGCTCTATCAGGGTGAAGGAGGAGCGGGGACCAGAGCCAGGTTCATGATGTTGCGTCTTTCCCTCCCTGTCGAGCTTCTTTCTCCTCGTAGCAGCAAGCCCCAGCAACCCTCCTGCCACGGCAAAGCAGGCAAAGTACCCGAGAAGGAAGTTCAGGTCGGTACCAAAGAAGGAGGGGATGTGGACGATGCTGCCCTGGAGGGCGAGAGGGAGGAGAACGATAGCTTCCGATACGACGAAAAGCAGCCCGAGGCCAAGGAGAAACCCGAGTGCCGCGGAGAACGTGATTATGGAGGGGCGGGAAAAGGAAAACCTGGACATTGGCTGTTAACTAGATTCTAACATTTTAGGGGTACCAGGCTTGTGACCAAGCTTGCCCGGTGGGGCCTCGCCGCCCTCATGGGGTCGGTCATCGTGTCCTTCGCACGGTACGCCTTCTACGTCGATAAGGTCATCCTGTATCCTCCGCCTTTTGCTTTGGTGCTCATCCGCTCACCAGCCTTCTATCTCGCGACGCAAATGCGGCGATTACCCTTCTGGTCGTGGGGTTTATCTTGATCCACAGAGAGGTGGTGAGCGGGGGAAGGCCGGCGACAGGACAAACTTCAGGCGTTCAGTGATGAGCGCGGAATGTTCGGTCGAGCGCTCTGAGAAGGTCGATCAGGATAGAAAGGCTCTGCTCCGTGAATGACACTACTCAAGTTTCTGCAAATTGTGAGGAGAAAGACGAGATGTATTGGTGCCGACCTTACATCATTTCCCCTGCCTCTTCAGCAATTCGGTCAGCGAATCGCAGCCCGTTTTCTCCAGGACCGTGCCTAGTGTTGCATCACTACGAAAATCAGGAAGGAAGTCGGGGCCATATGTTTTCCGTAGCGTGCCAACTAGCGTATCGTCTCGCTTCCTTCGGATTTCGCCGTTTTCATCACGGTGTCGATTATCAAGGCCCGGTTCTTTCATAGGAGTCCCTCCTTCGTTTCTAGCTTCGGAATTCACTTGAACTAAGACGGTCAATCTGCGATTCCAATCATCGCCAAGGGTCTTAGTCATCGGCCTGCTGATCTTGCCGCTCGCTCAATCCAGGATGACAAATTCTGGCGGCCTGAATCCCATACCCAATCGTAAGTTAGGTAAGTATAAGAGATTGGAGCACCTTTCCCACCATCCCATCGGATGTAGGCGAACGGATTGGCACCCTTGGAATCGGTATATCCACTCAAATCTTTAACGTTGTGGATATTGACGCCAAGCAAGCCATTGCCACGATTGATACTTTCGATAATTTCATAATTCACCCATCGGCGATCTGCCGTCTCAGCACCGATGAGCACGACGGTGACCGATGTGTTTTGTAGCTGGTTGTCGATCCATCGCTTGATCGCATCATCTCCCTGTCGTTTTACGCTTTCCCACGAGGCTTTGTCGATGAAACCTGCAGATGTGTCACCGTACGAAAGTACAATCCCGCTATTTCGGATTTGTCCTACCCGCAGGATATCGCGGTCGTAGTGGAAGCTGAAGAATACGCGGCGTGCCATGGTCGGATTATCTCATCGTGAACGAGAAGATTACGAGCGTTATAAGGACAGTAAGATAGAACGGCCACAGTGTGATCGAAAGCGGCGCGCGATACCACTTCCTCCGATCTGAAAAGCGAGAAGCATCCATCGAAAAGTTGATCTCGTCCTCGCGTTTTTGCCGAACTTCGTCATATAGAGAGCGATACATTCGCTCCTGCCAAAGGAAGAACGAATCGAGAGACCAGAAAACGATGGTCAACACGATGGCAAGAATCAATACCGAAATCCTTCGACTGCTGGCACTCAGTGCAAAAAGGCCCGCAACCACAGTGATGCTCCACCCCTTCAACAGAAATGAAGTGTTGGCCATCCTCGTGATAACGCCCTGGATGAACTCCAAATGCTTATGCTTGTTTTCCATAGGTCCGGGATGCTTTACTTTTCGCCAGTGTTCTGGAGGCTGTGACGAGCCGATTACAATGACATCGTAATTCCGGCGGCATGAGTCGTCAAGCAGAATGCGGCGAATGCTCTTCCGGTGGACTGTCGAATGCGTAGCAAAAAGAGAAGATGAGGGTAGCTGTGTTGCGGAGGGCAAGGCGGACTTGCGGCAGCATCCATCTCACCTGCGGCAGCGCCACTATTGCTCTATGGAAGGCCCATTACTGGCTGTTCGATCGCTACCTTGGTGGAATCCGGTGCAATACCATTCAAGAACGCATCACTAACACTCTGTGGTACCGAGGATCGGAGCAGGATGGTATCCAGCCGCGCAACCGGCTGCACACTGAGCAAGCCAGGATCAAGCGCACGTGCCGCTTCCAGGAAAATCATCCCCGAGAACTCCTGCAAGTTCTGGATAAGCGATCCCAATCCGTCGTTGAGCGCGTTCGTTATCTTGTTGCCGAAATCCTCTAATGCCTGCATTGCCTGTTCTGGATCAGTTCCAGCAGTCGCCCGGTACTTGGCAAGATTCACAGCCGCCTTCGTGGCGTGGTCAATCGTCTGTTTTTCTGTGAAGAGCAGCCCCTTGAATATCGAGCTTTGAAAGGCAACCTGTAGCTTATCTTCCAGAGACGCTGGATCGTAGAATTGTGCACTGTTTTTGAGTCGAGCCGAATCTCGCAGTACGCGCTGGATTCCTGCCATGCGAACAGCGACCGCGATTTTTGTAGGCGCCGCAAAGACCATCGCGTGCCGCTCCTCGTCACTTTCGAAATCCCAATAGGTTCTATCAGTCAAGTCAAGATCAACGGTGTCGTTATCATTCAGGCGGATGTTGGTCGAAATGGGCAAGCATCCGTAGACAAAAACGGCTGGCGCGGCGTTGATGTTGGCGTAGTGGGCCGGGTTGCTGAAATAGCAGTATTGAGTGAACCGGCGTAGAACGCGCTGGATGTTGCGCGACATCTCGAAATACGCGTTCGCCTTCGGCTCGGTAGGTGCGTTAAGCCAGGCCGTCACGACCTTGCCCGGAAGGCTTACGTCCAACGAAAATAGAAGGCTCCCTAAGTCCCCTGTCCTGGTCCCGTTGATCTTCGATGCCTGGTTATCCAAATCGCCGATCCACTCATGAAGCGACGCGACGTCTGGAGCTGCTGAGCCACCGAAGGCTTTAGGGAAATACGGTGCGATGAGCGGGTGCAATTGCTCCTCAAGCTCCACGTCGCGCAAGTCCTTTGCCGCGTGCCGGAAACTGTAAACAAACGTCATTGAGTCTGCGACTTCGGCATTGGTAATGAATGCGTGCACGCCGACAGCTTCGCTCATTTTGCCCGTGAGCGTCAGGTTACTGGCCCATTTATGGGCTCGGACCACGCTATCTTTTGCCCGGAGGTCATAAATAAATAGGCGTCCATTGTCTTCGGCCACGTTCATGCTGGCCAATGCTTGATTGATATGATCGATCGTATCGTTGAAGTACGGCAGCGCGATCTGGATGTGGCTTTGCCGTGTCACTCCATGTGTCAGCGCCGCGCTCTTCATGGTGATGCCAGGGTTGGTGGCAAGCAGCAAGTCCTTGAAATCTCCCTGGATCGCCATTTTCAGGAATGCGCCTACGCCCGGATTCTTTGCAAAGTCAAAGCTGACATCCACCAGCGCCGTTGACATGGTGGTTTTTGAATACGTGTAGTGAAACGCGGTCGTGTAAATATTGTTCAGTGCTTTGGTGGCTTGCTGGTATAGTTCGCTGGCTTTATCTCGGATGGCCTTGGCAGTGGCTCGAATCTGGTTGAGGTCTGCAAACAACACCTGCTGCTGGCCGAGGAACTTCGCCAGCTTTCCCTTGAGCCAGGGGTCGAGCTTGTTGAAGTCAGCCTCATTAACAGTCTTCTCGACGTCGCTGATGTTTAGCTTCTGACCGACGAACCTCACCAGGTTGTCCAGGACCTTGCCGTTCGCAATCGCGAGCACGTTCTGGGCAGCCATGCGAACCTTTGCCAGCAACGGGCCGCTGTTGAGCATGCTCAGAACATCAGTCGCGGCCACCGATTCCAGCCATTGTCCGATCGGATTGGAGGAAAACCCGGCCTTGGCAAGCTCGCCTTCAATCAAGGTTTTGAGCGTGGCATCATCGAAACCGTTCGTTTTCTGGAGAAAATCGAGGAGCTCAGCAACGGGACCGCTGGCCTTTTGGATAGCCGACCATAGCATGGTCGAAGTGGTGTGTCCGAGGTTATCCCATTGTTGGAGGAAATCCGCGATTCTTTTCCGCGCCTCCTCATACCTCTGAATCTCGCCTCCTGCGAGGCTGCCGAGTTCCTTGGTAGCGAAATCGGAAACAAAACCGGACAGCAAATCGGGAAGGGAGACGGCCGGATCGCCCCACTTGTCGAACTCCTTCAGATCTTCGACGACCTGGGCGCCGCGCACTCCGAATACCGCATCAACAAAATCGTCAATCTGAGCAGGGAGGAGGACGCCGGTCGAACCGGTGACGCCGACGCTTGCGTCAAACGCAAAACTCCAACCCTTTTTCGCCACCTTGAAGATCTGGACCCGCATAACTTTGGAACTGGGGTCCACCGACTCGCGGGCAACTAGCAAAAGGTACTTGCCACTGGCATTGAACCCAACGGCAGCGTCGACGGCGGCTTGGATTTTCAGTCCGACATCGCCCGATAGGTTGCCAAGGTTTACCTTCCGGATCCAATTGAAGCTATATCCGTACTGCGCGCCGATTTTGACCTCGATCGAGCCGTCCACCTCTGCGATCAGCCACGTTCCCGGTTGGAGGTCTTCGACGGAACCGACTTGCCGTGGCAGCATCCAGCTATTGATGGTGGATTGAATGGCTTCCCGCGACTTCGGCCGGGTCGCGAAGCCTCGGATAACAGCAAACAGGCCGTTGGTCGAACCATCGGCGGCAAAGGTCGCCCCCGCACCGGTCCCCAGCGCAACTGTTCCTTTTCCGCTCGCCGAGATATCGTAGCCCCAGTCGAGTAAGACAAATTGCGTTGCCAAACCGCCGTCGATCGTAAAGCCTTCAAGGAGTTTCTTTTGCGGATCGGGATCGAGATCCTTCAAGAGATCAGTAGTATTGTCGTACACAGCGAGGGAGGATGTGACGCTGGCAGAACCGGAGAATGTCACTGTCTCTTCTCCGCTGCCGAACTTCAGGTCACCGGGGTTGCCGTCGATGCTTGCCGAAAGGCTTCCGACCTTTGTCGTCCCGCTCGGGAATGGTTCATCGGCGGCGAGTAGCGCCGCAACGGTACCAGGTGCGCTGACTTTGATGCTGGCGCTGACTTGATTGTCAAGAAATCTTCCGTCTTTGGTGTAGGCGAAATCCTTCAGGAGCGTTGGACTTATATCGGCCATGCCTTTGTCTCCTTCCCTAATACGACCGGCCAAACCATTGGACGCACCCAGTGTGCCATCTGAAGACGCAATATTACACAGAAATATAGCTCGGGCGGTGCATTTAATTGCGAGCATAAAATTGCAACAGTCTGGTAAGATCGGCGGCTCCCGAAAGATAAAAAAAGAGCCAAGCAAGACTTTGCATGGCTCTGTGTATAGAAGGATTAAGTGATTCTCACCAGCGTTTCATGGACCTTCTTTTTGTCTCCCAGGCACACCGGCAGGAAATCGCAGTACGAGCAGTGCTTGCCCGGCCGCTTGTAGAATTTTCCAGCAGCAATGTCCTCGGAAACAATCTGGACCTTGGCCAGGTACTCCGCAAGCCGTTCCGCGTCCCGCTCGGCAAAGTGCCATTCGATCTTCGGCTCTTTGGTTTTGACGAGCACGCAGAGCGCCACTTTTTGAGCTTCGGGGTCTGCCAGCCAGTACGCGGTCAGTTGGTCCGAGAGAACCACTTCGTGGTCTTCGTAGTCTGAGCCGGAAGTTTTGAAGTCTATCACCGTCTTCAGACCGTTGACCTGGGCCACCAGGTCGGCAATGCCCACAAAGGGAAGCTCCAGCAAAGTGATCCTGAGTTCGAACTTCTTTTCAACGCTTTCGATCTGCTGGATCTTCGGCGCTTCTGCATTGAGGAATTTTTCGAGCAGCTTGGCGCCTTTCCCTTTGAGACCCTCCCAGGATTCCCGCTTCCCGTATCGCAGCTCGACTTCCTTGAGGCTTTCCCAGTCTTTTTGGAAGGTATCGACCGGATCAACCCCGGAACGGAAGAGATCAGCAAGGGCAAGGTGAATCCTGGCTCCGAAGACAAGCCCCGCGCTTTCTACCTTGGGCCTTAGCTTTTCGAGGTAGTAGAGCCGGTACTGTTCGGGGCAGGTGAGGTAACGGTTGATACGGGAATAGGAGAGGTTCGGAGCGTGGTTTTGATCGAGCGCTGCTTGGGGTTCGTTAATAAGGGATGCTCTGGTCATCACCGCCTCCCGTCTTTCCCCCCAAAGGGAGAACTTTTTCCACATTCAAGTACCTGCCGTCGTCGCTTGGTTTGGTCGTGACGCGGCAGGCCAGGTTGAGCCGGAGGCCGGGTTCGAGGTTGGCGGGATCGATCTCGTAGCCTGCCGACTGGATACGTTCGGCAAGCTGCTTCGGCGATCCAAAGAGGCGCGACGTGCGGCCATTGATTTGCACGTTGAGCGAGAGCCGCTCGCCCCACTTGCCGTTCACCTTGCCGATATCGATCAGCCGGGCAAAGACCGGCTGGCCGTTCTCGGGTGCAGGCTCGGGCGGTTTCGAAGCGGGCGGGGGAAAGGCGGCAGGCTTTGAGCCATTGAGCTTGAGAAAATCGGCGACGATTTCCTTCTGGAGTCTGAGCGTATTGAGGGCCTTGGCCTTGATCTCGCCATTGGCGGTTTCCGCCACCGGCATCGAGAACTCGACCGAGACGGAATCAATCCGGCCATCGGGACTGACACTGCGCTTGATGAGCATCTGGGCAAAACCGTTCGTGTGTTTCTGGGTGTGCTTCCTGGGCAGAGCGGTTTGCTCGCTGGGTTCAGGTGAAACAGGCATGGCCTCAGCCTGGCCGTTGTCGGGTTCATAGGGCTGAGGGGTTTGTTGTTCCTTCCACGGGGCGACCGCCAGGATGTGCTTGCAGCGCCAGGTGGTGTCCGTCTGGTGGTATTCAAAGTCCGGGCAGGTGCAGGTCCAGCGTTCGCCTTCCTGCCGGACGAGATAGAGGTGAGAAGGGTGGCTCACGGAATAGACGCGAAAGCCGTCCTCCGTCTTCGAAACGACCAGCGCTCCATTTCCGGCGCGCTCTTGCCTTGCTTCAAGCTGCGTTTCAGTCATGACAGCATTTCTCCTTGTTGTGAAATTGGGTTCTCAAAGAACCAATTTCAGCCTAGGAAACGTACCGGGGGACACAAGGCGGGTAAAGTTGCCGGAAAGGATAAAAAAGGAGCCTCTGGAAGAGGCTCAAAAAGGGGAATGGTTAAGAGAGGCTTTCGATCCGCAGACTTTCGATGTTTTCGAAATGCCTGCGGTTATTGGTGAGAAGTGTGAGATTGTGTTGGCGGGCCGTGACGCCGATGATGAGATCGAAGTCGGCGACGCGCTTTCCTTCGGCGCGCAGCCGGCCCCGCTCTTTACCGAACAGCTTGCAGGTTTCCTCATCGATGCCGACGAGGGAGATGCGCCGCAAGAAATTGTGCAGGCCGTGCTCGCTTTCCTGGGGATTTCGGGAGTAGTGGACTCCCTCCCACAGTTCGGCAAGCGAGATGGCCGAAAGCGCGAGTCCTTGCCCCCGCAATTCTTCCATGCGTTGTCGAATCCGATCATTGCTGTGGAGCCAGTGGATGGCCCAGTCCGTGTCTACCAGGTAGGCAAAAGTCATAGCTTTGGCTCCTCCCTGGTGTTGAGTAGACGGTCCTCATAGATGTCGTGGATAAGCTTATCGGCATCAATGAGGCCTTTCCAGCTTCCTGCCGAGCGGAGAAAGGCCTCGTCGTCCGCGTCTTCGGCGACGCTGATGACGGTAATCAAGACCTCCTTCCCCTCCGGCAGATCGGTCTTTTCGAGGGGTTCCAATACCCCGCCTTTGACGCGGGCGCGTATCGTTTCGCTCATGGCATACCTCCTTTCCTCTCTTGATTCAGAGGACTTTTCAATTAACTACCGTAAGCGTACCACGTTGATAGGGGGCGTCCAAGCGGAACCGCGTCATGCCCATGCTTGCCGCGAGAAGCAGATTTGACAGCCTTGCCACTTGGATATCAATTGCCACGATGGAGGGAATGGCCAACGGAAACAAGGACCCCATTACATTGATTGGCCGGACGAATTACCGCAATCAGCAAAAAGCGTTTGGCATCCGGCAGGCGGACCGCCGCGCACACATGTACGTGATCGGCAAGACCGGCACCGGCAAGTCAACGCTGCTTGAAACCATGATTCGACAGGATATCGAGGCCGGACGGGGACTCGCGCTCTTTGATCCCCACGGGGATCTTGTGGAGCGCGTGCTTGCCTGGTTTCCCGAGAACAGAAGAGGGGACCTTGTTTACTTCAATGTTCCCGATGCCTCGCGGCCTCTCGGATTCAATCCGCTCGAAAGTGTGCCGCTGGCGAAGCGGGCGGTTACCGCCTCGGGGATGCTGGAGGTGTTCAAGAAAATATGGGCGGAGAGCTGGGGACCGCGCCTCGAACATATCTTGCGAAATGCACTCTTGGCCCTACTCGACCAGCCACAAGCGACCCTGGCCGATATTCTGCGGCTGATGGATGAGCCGGTCTTCCGGAGAATCGCCGCCTCAAGGGTCCGCAACGCTCAAGTGCGCAACTTCTGGCTCCGGGAGTATGAAAGCTATCCCGCGCGCTTTCGGGCTGAAGCCATTGCTCCGATTCAAAACAAGGTGGGAGCTTTCCTGGCTGATCCGGTTTTGAATGCGATCCTGACGCAGCCGAAGAGCGCCTTCGATCTGAGACGGATCATGGACGAGGGCCACATTCTGCTCGTAAACCTTGCCAAAGGAAAAATTGGCGAAGACAGCGCGGCGCTGCTGGGAGCCTTATTGGTTTCGCGGATTGGTTTGGCGGGTCTGGGCCGGGCGGACGTGCCTGAGGCGAATCGGAAGGATTTTTACCTCTACCTTGATGAGTTTCAGAGTTTCACCACGTTGAGCCTGGCCAACATGATGTCGGAATTGCGCAAGTACCGAGTAAATTTAATCCTCGCTCACCAATACTTGGCGCAACTGGACGAAAAGGTACGGGACGCCATCCTGGGCAATGCCGGAACGATCATTTCTTTTCGCTTGGGTTTGGCCGATGCGGAGATTCTCTCGAAAGAGTTCTGGCCGGAATTTTCCGCCGAAGATTTGATTAGTTTGCCCAATTACAGCGTGTATTTGAAGCTCATGGTGAACGGAGCGGTAACAAAGCCTTTCAGCGCGGAGACGCTGAACCCTTCGGGGTGAAAAGCGACGGGTCACCGTGGGAATAATCGCGTCCGATCTCATGTTACGGAGAGCTTTTCCTGTCTCTCTTCGCGCCTACGCTTCCGAAGTCGAAGTACATCAATAAACTGGTTGAAGCAAAGTACGTCACAGGTCTTCCCGAATCTCTCGATGAGGGCTTCCATTTCGGGATTTCGCTCTGACCTATCGTGCTATGCGTTCGGCAAGGCCTCCCCGCCGCCGAAGCAAGAGCATGACGGCCACGCCGCCGTTTACGACGGTGATCGTTGCGGGATACAGCCAAGTTGCGAGAGAATACGATCCAAGCGCAGGAAGTGCCACGGCGAACTTCGCCCCATTCAAAGCGAACGATGTGGCGCTATCTTTATGTGGCTCAGCCCATCCCTTCTTGAGCGTTGGGCCATATCCCACTACGTCAGCGACGGTGGCGAATATCGCCGAATACGTTGGATCCTTCGCGAAGATATAGAAGCCGAGCACGAACAATCCTACGACGACCGAAGCCCAGTCAAACCAGGAAAAGCGCCACTCGTTTTTGAATAGCGTCAGCCCGCCGATAAAAAAACAGACGACAGCAGTGAAGCCTGTCACCCAGCTTCCCGCCTCGCCTCCTTGACTGACTTGGACAGCGCACGCCACGCCCGTGACCGTGGCCCATAGGAGCCACGAGAAAGGATGCGGCTCCACGCCTCCCTTGCGCAGGGTTTGCGTGATGTAGATTGTGTAGGCGACGGCGCCGATCAGGACGGACAGTGCCCCGAGGGCAGTGGTATGTGCCATTACCATTCTGAACCGCGCTCAGCCTGTTGAACCACCGCGTGCAGTCGGATTCTCTTATGCATTCTCAGCCTTAAACTTAAACTCAGGACAGAAAGCCTCTTCGTAGCGATACGAATCGATTTCCCAAGGCATGGGAAATTTCTCTCTTGTCTCCAATTCCCGGATGCCGAGAATCTGGGGCGCCGTCCGATTGCCGAAGCCAAGGGAGTTATGACAGATACAGCAACCGAATTTCACGTGACCGGCATCGTCTTCCGTGTTGAAACCGTGCTCAAGGAGGTCCCGCAATGTGTCCATCGCACCTCCGGAAATAATAGTGTCTTCAATCACGACGATATTGCGGTGGCCGCTCTCGAACAAGGCCTTAGGCACAAGCAGGTCGAAACACCTTGTCTCGACCACTTTGAAGTGCTCTGGGCAGATCGGATTTTTTCCCTTGTCAACAAGGATGGCAGTATACACCGGGATACGCATGAATCGTTGTGGTTCCCGGAGGGCCACAAGCACGAGATGGGCAAAAACGCCACTTGCGCCGCCAAAGGTCAGCACCGCATCCGCGCAGAACCCGTTCTCACCGAACGCCTCTTTCGCCACCTCCGCCGCACCATCCATGATTCTCTTCCATGAATAAGGTTGGCGCGATATTGATGATGATCCGTCGCGCTCGGCACTCTTCAAGATTCGAACTTGCGCCACTCCAAGCACATCGGCAATAGCCTTGATGGTTCGTACCTGCATACGGTACTCCGGGTCCTTCTCGGCTCTTTGTATTGTGCTTTCATTCACACCGACTTTAGCGGCGAGGTCGCCTTGCGTGAGTCCCCGCTCCTTACGTAGTCGGGTTATAGTGCCTCCGTCCACGAGACTTAATCTTTTATCTTCCTCCATTTGCCCCTCCATCAGAAGTTAGTTTGGCTTGCTTTTGCCGTGCATTCGGCATGCACGGCTAGTTATACGCTCGTCGGTCCATTAGCATTCGATACGCGATTTTCACAGCGTCGAGTCTGGTCTATAAACAAAGGGAAGGACGTTCGAGCGTCCTTCCCCGGCCGAAACTGGCCGCCCTACTACATGAGGTAACCATGCAGCAGAGCCACAGCTTCAAAGCGCTTTCGACGCCTCACGAGCGTCGCCGTAAATATAATCCTCTCAAAGACTTAGGTCAAGCCTCTGCCGTTTATCCCATAATCTCACTCATTGCTAACTGCTACGCCGTCGAAATTGGCGCGTCGGCCACTTACGAGATCATGGCGCGCGAGCGATGGCAGGAATCCGCGTCGTCAGACGGCAGCACAGGAACACGAACCGGAGGGGACTATGAAGCGGTGTGAGAGCAAACTCCTGAAAAAGACCTGTGCGCGCTGTCGCGACCGCCGGGCTCGTTTCCGCTACAGAGGCCGCGTGAAGTGGGACCGACAGCACGATCTTTGCTTCGAGTGCTTCCGGTCGGTGCGAGACTGGGCGCGGTCCGTGCTCGCGGCACGTCAGCACGTCGTTTGGCCCATTTCTGAGCCCGTGTTTGTTCTCTCGATGGCAGGCGCGGTGACGATCCCTGAGGCTCCTTCTTCAGTTGCGCTCGGCGTCAGCGTGAATCTTGTACGGCTAAGCGATTCCCAGGAGGCTTGCATTGAACAACCCACATTATAGATCTTCTCGGCCTTCCTCAGGCCGCGCCCCGCACTTTCGGGGGACTCACGACCTGAAATTTTCACCCACGGAGCAAGCAGCCATCCGGGCGGCGGAGCATGCGCTCGGATATGAGCGTCAGCAACGGGCACCAACGACGCATCCCGCGACCGGCTTGGTCAGGCTTCTTCTCGGTGCAGTCGCGGTCTGGCTCGCCCTTTCGGTACTCATCGCCATCGGGCGCTTCATCGGGCGTGGAATCTTATCGATGTCAAATATTCAGCGCGCCAGCTTCTCGGAGTCAG
>Ga0307374_10007910_pt1 | contig 16052 bp, 11 predicted proteins | sample OX3MG_FD_202532 | JGI IMG/M metagenome (GOLD analysis project Ga0307374, IMG submission 202532) | Soil microbial communities from Risofladan, Vaasa, Finland - OX-3 | ecosystem: Environmental > Terrestrial > Soil > Coastal area > Acid sulfate soil | place: Finland: Risofladan, Vaasa | collected... | reverse complement strand
CAGGAAGCGCAACTGCCCGTTGACCCCTTCATCGGACCACTCGAGCGACTGCTCGGGCGGAGCCGCGAACATCACGAACAGCCGCGCCGTATCGGCGCCGTACTTGTCCACCAGCGCCTGTGGGTCCACGCCGTTGTTCTTCGACTTCGACATCGTGCCGAGGCCGTGATACTCCACCGGCTGCTGGTCGATGAGCGAAATGCCGCCCTGGCGCGACCCGTCGGCGCCCCACCGCGGCTCGACCTCGGCAGGGTTGAGGAACTGGCGGCGGCCGTCGGGCAGCTTGCGGCAGTAGATGTGGTTCAGCACCATGCCCTGCGTGAACAGGTTGGCAAACGGCTCGGATAGCTGCACCAACCCCAGGTCGCGCATGGCGCGCGTCCAGAAGCGCGAATACAGCAGGTGCAGGATCGCATGCTCGATGCCGCCGATGTATTGATCGACCGGCAGCCAGTAATTCACCCGCTCATCGACCGGCGCGCGCGGCTGATCGGCGCTGGCGTAGCGCAGGAAGTACCACGATGAATCAACGAACGTATCCATCGTGTCGGTCTCGCGCCGCGCCGCACCGCCGCAGCTCGGGCAGCGGCAATCGACGAACGGTGCATGCCGCGCGAGCGGGTTGCCGCTGCCGTCCGGCACCAGGTGCTCGGGCAGCACCACTGGCAGCTGTTCATCCGGCACCGCTACCTCGCCGCACCGCTCGCAGTGAATCAGCGGAATCGGGCAGCCCCAGTAGCGCTGACGCGAGATGCCCCAATCGCGCAGCCGCCAGTGCACGCGCTTGCTGCCCAGGCCACGGCGCGAGAGTTCGGCCGCGATCGCCTCGATCGCCGCCCCCGAGGACAGCCCGGTGAACTGCGCTGAATCGACCAGTACGCCCTGCTCGCCATATTGCTCCTGCCAATGTTCGCCGACCTGCTCGTAGGCACCGCTGGCCGACGTCACCACGGTGCGTATCGGCAACCCGTACTCGAGCGCGAACTCGAAGTCGCGCTCGTCGTGGGCCGGCACGCCCATGACCGCGCCCTCGCCGTAGGCCATCAACACGTAGTTGGCTACCCAGACCGGCACCGGCTCGCCGGTGAATGGATGGCGCAGGTGCAGCCCCGTGGCCATGCCGCGCTTCTCGGCCGTGGCGATGTCGGCCTCCATGGTGCTGCCGCGGCGGCACTCATCGATGAACGCCGCCAGCGCCGCATTACCCGCGGCCGCGGCCTGCGCCAGCGGGTGTTCGGCCGACAGCGCCACGAAGGTCACGCCAAAGAGCGTATCCGCGCGCGTGGTGAACACCTTCACGCCGTCGCCCGGCGCCACGGCCGCGCTCGCCGGCTGCGCCGCCAGCAGCGCACGCACATCCTCGCCGTAGCCAAACGTCAGCTCGACGCCTTCGCTGCGTCCGATCCAGTTGGCCTGCATCAAGCGCACCCGCTCGGGCCAGCCGGACAGCTGCGGCAGCGCCGCGAGCAGCTCTTCGGCGTAGGCGGTGATGCGCAGGTAATACATCGGGATGTCGCGCTTCTCCACCAGCGCTCCGGTGCGCCAGCCGCGGCCGTCGATTACCTGCTCGTTCGCGAGCACGGTGCGATCGACCGGGTCCCAGTTGACCACGCCGCTCTTCTTGTAAGCGATCCCGCGCTCGCGCATCCGCAGGAACATCCACTGGTTCCAGCGGTAATAGGACGGATCGCAGGTGGAGAGCTCCCGCGTCCAGTCGATCGCCAATCCGAGCGCACGCAGCTGCCTGCGCATGTAGGGGATGTTCTCGCGCGTCCACACCGCCGGCGGCACGGCGTTGGCGATCGCGGCATTTTCCGCAGGCAGTCCAAACGCGTCCCACCCCATCGGTTGCAGTACGTTGTAGCCCTGCATGCGCATGAAGCGCGCCAGCACGTCGCCGATCGTGTAGTTGCGCACATGCCCCATGTGCAGCCGCCCCGAAGGGTACGGGAACATCGACAGGCAGTAGTACTTCGGGACGTCGGAGCGCTCGCGCGCCGTGAACGAGCCCTGCCGTTCCCAGTGCTCCTGGGCGGCGCGCTCGACGGCGGCCGCGTCATATCGTTCCTGCATGCGGCAAGAATACACGACCCGCCCGCACCGGCGCGCCCCGCCACCGCCGCTGAAGGCGAAACCCCGGCGCGGCGATCAACGACCCGGAGAGGCGTACAGGCATGACGGGAGCCACGCCCCGTCTTCATCATGATGAAGACGGGGCGTGGCTCCCGTCATGCTTTTCCAGCTCAGTGGCCGCTGATCGGCCGCCGCGCGTCGCTACTGCAGCGAGATGGTCACAATCAGCTGTTGCGGCGTGCCGTTCTCGTCGCGCTGGATCAGCAGCGTCCAATCGTGGCGGCCACCCTTGACGGCCTTCTGGAAGGCCGCCACGTCGTTGATCGGCGCGCGGTTGATGCTCAGGATCACATCCCCGCTCTGCAGCCCCGCCTCGGCCGCAGCCCCGCGGACATCGGCCACGACGACACTGCCGCGGGTTTTGAGCTGCCTCTTCTCTGCGGCGGTCAGCGTGCGCACCGACAGGCCGATGCTGCTCGCCGTCGCCGTACCGCCGCCCGCGGCACCGCCGCCGCCATTGGGGCCGTTGTTGCTCGCGGTCTCGTTATTCTCGGGCAGCACGCCGACCTTGACGTCGACGTTGATGGTTTTCTTGTCGCGCCACACCTGCAGATGTACGGTCTGGCCGGGAGTGATCGCCGCGATCATCGACGGCAGCTCGTCCGAGTCCTTAACGGGCGTGCCGTTGACGCTCAGGATGATGTCGAGCGGCTGGATGCCAGCCTTGTCGGCCGGGCCGCCGGACTCGACCGAGGCGACCGCGGCACCGCGCGGATAGGGCAGGCCCAGGTTCTCGGCGGTCGCCGCGGTGACCTCCTGGATGCTCACACCGATGCGACCGCGCACCACGTGGCCGGTCTTGATCAGCTGATCGGCGACGTTCACGGCCACGTCGATCGGAATCGCGAACGAGATCCCCTCGTAAGCACCAGTCTGGCTATAGATCTCGGAGTTGATGCCGACCACCTGGCCCGCCAGGTTGAACAGTGGACCGCCCGAATTGCCCGGGTTCACCGGCACGTCGGTCTGGATGAAGGGCACATAACTATTGTTGAGCGGTCGCGCCGTGGCGCTGACGATGCCGGACGTCACGGTGTTCACGAAATTAAACGGCGAGCCGATCGCCAGCACCCACTGGCCCGGGCGCAGCGTATCGGAATTGCCGATATCGGCCACCGGCAGCTTGCCCTTGACTTCGATCTTGATGACGGCGATGTCGCTGCGCTGGTCCATACCGATGACCTTGGCCTGGAACTCGCGCCGGTCGGTGAGCGTGACCGTCACCTTGGTGGCGTTATTGACCACGTGCGCGTTGGTCAGGATGTAGCCGTTCTGGCTGATGATGAATCCCGAGCCGATGCCGTGCACCGGTCCGAAATTGCGCGGGCGCGCATTGGGGGTGGGGATGCCGAAGCGGTGGAAGAAATCCCCGAACGGGTCCTGCTGGCTGCCGCCGCCGCCCTGATCGTCCTGCTGCTCCGGGCTCTTCTCGACCACCTGCACGTTCACGACGGCCGAACCGACCTGTGCGACCAGGTCGGCAAAATCGGGCAGGCCGCGCGCCGCCGCCGCGCTGGCACCGGAGGAGGTACTGATCGCGGCGGCGCGGTGGAGAAGGTTTGGAACGGCGTCGCCGGGGGCCGCGGCGCCCGAGCGCTGCGAGCAGGCGGCGAACAGGCCGACGAACAAGATGGCGCCCAGCAGTCTGGGACTCACGTGCTGATGCGACATATTCGCTCCACTGCGGTCCATGGGGAAAGCCGGATGATAGCTTAAGGCGGCGTGCGCCGGGCTCCTATGATTTGCCAGAGTCGTCGCCCGGCCGAGTAACCGGCGCCCAGTAGTCCCAGGACTACAATCAGGTAGTTGCCGAAGCGCACATACGGCGGCAAGCCCGCACGCGGCTGTACCGTTCCGCGCAGCACTGTCGGGGTGAACTCGCTCGCTCGTGCCAGCACCTGTCCGTGCGCACCCACCAGCGCCGACACCCCGTCGTTGGTGGCACGGATCAGCGGCCGCTGTGCCTCGATCGCGCCCATGCGAGCGATCTGGAAATGCTGGTAGCGCGCCCAGGAATGCCCGAACCAGGCATCATTGGTGACGTTCACCAGCAGCTGCGCACCATGGCGCAGAGCCGGCAGATTCTCGGTGTCGTAGGCGTCCTCGTAGCAGATGCCCGCCGCCAGGCGCGTGCCGCCGGCGACGATCGGCGGTTGCACCGGCGGTCCCGGCGTGAAATCACTGAACGGCAGGTTCATCACCCGCAGCCAGTTACGCACGAACTGCGGCACGGGGAAATACTCCGCGAACGGCACCAGGTGGTGCTTGTCGTAGAAGCTGACGCGATTCGACAGCGTCATGATCGAGTTGTAGAAGTGGTCGGACTCGTCCACGCGCAGCACGCCCATGATCACGTCCGAGCCGTGCCTGCGCGCGCTTGAATAGATGTCGCCCAGATAGCGCGGAATCTCATTGGCGAGCTGCGGCAGGGCCGCCTCAGGCCACACGATCAGCCGCGCGCCGAGGGCCTGGCTCTCCAGCTGCTGGTAGCGCGCACGCGTGGGGGCGGCGTTGGCGGCGAGCCATTTGATACTCTGCGGGATGTCGCCCTGAAGCACCGCGACGCTGATCGGCGCGCCGACCGGGTGGGTCCACTGGACGTGGCCCAGCAGCGCGCCGATGGGCCATGGCAGCACCAGCAGCGCCAGTGCCCACCCGCGCACGCGGCGCGGTCCGAGCAGCAGCGCCACGAGTGCGCCTGCGAGCAGCAACAGCACCGCGGAGATGCCATATACGCCGGCGAGGGGCGCAAAACCCGCCAACACCGTGTCGGTTTGGGTATAGCCCAGCGACAGCCACGGGAAACCCGACAGGAACCAGCCGCGCCACCACTCCACCAGCAGCCACAGCGCCGGCAGCCCGACCAGGTAACGCAGCGCGCCATCTGCCGGCAGCACCCGCGCGGCCAGGTAGCCCAAAAGGCCCTGGTACAGCGCCATGATGCCCGCCAGCGCCACCAGCAGAAACAGCGCCAGCCAGATCGGCGAGCCGCCGCCGGAATGCACGCCGACGAACACCCATGAGACGCCGAGTCCAAAGGTGCCGGCGCCGAACCAGAATCCGGTGCGGGCCGCGCGCCACGGCATCGCGCGGTGCCACAGCCACATCTGCAGCGCCGGGCACACGATCGCCAGCGGCCACCAATTCAGCGGCGCGAATGCGCATGCGAGCAACGCGCCGGCGCCCAGCGCCATGACGTCAGCCAGCAGCGCCGGCAGCACCATGGGCTCTCTGACACCGGTAACCACAGCGTCCACACCGGCCCCAGCGTCCGCATCGACGGTATCGACGGCCACAGCCACATCGGCGCCCGGCTGCCCGTTCACTTAAGCACTCGCCACGGTGTGAAACGTGGGCGGAATCGTGACCCGCAGGCTGTCGATGCGGCGCCGATCACCGCGCACCACACGAAACTCCAGGCCCTCCAGGCTCACGCTCTCGCCTCGCCGCGGCATGCGCCCGAAGCGCTGCATCACCAGCCCGGCGATCGTGTCGAACTGCTGCTGCGGCAGCTCGATGTTGAAATAATGATTGAACTCCTCGATGGGCGTGGTAGCGCGTACGCTGAACTGCCGCTCGGCCTCGCGGCGTATGTTCTGATCATCCTCCACGTCGAACTCATCGTCGATGTCACCGACGATCTGCTCGATGACGTCTTCGATCGTGACCAGCCCGGCCACGCCGGCGTACTCGTCGATCACCATCGCCATGTGGTTGCGGTTGACGCGAAACTCCTGCAGCAGCACGTTGGTGCGCTTGGATTCCGGCACGAACACCGCCGGGCGCAGATACTCGCGGATGTCGAACGGCACCGGCGCGGCGATGCCGGACGCGGTGGTGCTCGCGGCGCCCGCTGCGCCGGTGCCCGCTGCGCCGGTGCCCACCGCGCCGGCCGCGACCCCCGGCACGCCACCGGCAAACAGCCGCAGCAGGTCCTTGGCCAGCAGGATCCCGACCACGTCATCGCGGTCGTCCGCCAGCACCGGGAAGCGCGAGTGTCCCGATTCGATCACCGCTGGCACGAGCTGCGACAGCGGATCGTCGCGGTGCAGGCACACCATCTGGGCGCGCGGGACCATGATGTCACGCACCTGCAGCTCGGCCACCTCCAGCACGCCCTGCAGCATCGCAAATGCGTCGGCGTCCAGTACCCCGCGCGCTCTGGATTCAGCCAGCATCTCGATCAGTTGCGAGCGGTCGCGCACACCCGCGGCCAGCGTACGCGTCAGCCGCGAGCGCCAACGCCCGCTACCGGAACTGCTCTTTGGGCTGTTGCTCATCGGGCGCGATAGGGATTATCGAACCCCAGGCCCCGCAGCACGCGGACTTCGCGTCGCTGCATGCGGCGCTCGTCCTCGGCCTGCTCATGATCGAAGCCGACCAGGTGCAGCACCCCGTGCACCACCAGGTGCGCCCAGTGCGCCGACAGGCTCTTGCGCTGCGTGCGTGCCTCGGCGCGCAGCAGCGCCGGACAGATCACCAGGTCGCCGAGCAGGCCGGCGCGGCGCGCCGCCGCGGTGGCGGGAAATGACAGCACGTTGGTCGCCCGGTCGCGGCGCCGGTAGCGCTCGTTGAGTGCGCGGCTGGTCGCCGGCCCGACCAGCAGCACCGAGACTTCCCCGCCGCGTGCACGCGTCCCGAGCGCCGCGCCCGCCCATAGCGCGAGCCGGTGCGCCGGTGGCAGCGAGCGCCCGTGCACCTGACGGCGCACGCTGACGGTCGTGTTTGCGCGCACGGCGGCGGTCACGGCTTCTCCTGCTGCGCCTCGTAGGCCTGCACGATCCGTTGTACCAGCGGGTGGCGCACGACATCGGCTGCGTCGAAGAAGGTGAAAGCCACGCCCGCAATGCCGCGCAGAATCTGTTGTGCGTGATGCAGCCCGGGCATGCGTCCCGGCGGCAGGTCGGTCTGGGTCAGGTCGCCGGTCACGACCGCATGCGAGCCGAAGCCGATGCGCGTGAGGAACATCTTCATCTGCTCGATGGTGCTGTTCTGCGCCTCATCGAGAATGATGAACGATTCGTTGAGCGAGCGGCCGCGCATGAACGCCAGCGGCGCCACTTCGATTGCATTGCGCTCGATGAAGCGCGCGACGCGCTCGTAGCCCATCATCTCGTACAACGCGTCGTACATCGGGCGCAGGTACGGGTCGACCTTCTGTGCCATGTCGCCGGGCAGGAAGCCGAGCCGCTCGCCGGCCTCGACCGCCGGGCGCACCAGCACGATGCGGCGCACGCGCTCGCCCATCAGCGCCTCGACCGCGCAGGCCACCGCCAGGTAGGTCTTGCCGGTACCAGCAGGACCGATACCGAAGGTGAGGTCATGATGGTGGATGCTGGCCAGGTAGTCGCGCTGGTGCGCACCGCGCGCCCGGATCGCCTCGCGCCGCCCGTACGGTCCGCGAGTCGCGTCGCGACCGCGCTCCTCATCCAGCGCCGCCTCCCGGCCCATCGGCACCAGCACCACGCTGTCCTCCTCGTTATCGACCAGCTCGCCGGCATGCTCTACCAGGCACAGATGCACCTGCTCGGGCGTCACCTCATGATGCTGGGTCTGCGCAAACAGGTCTCGCAGCACCGACTCGGTCGAGGCGGAGCGCTCACCGCGTACGCGGAACGCATGCCCGTGGCGCCGGATCTGCACACCCAGCCGCGATTCCACCAGCCGCAGGTTCGCCTCCAGCGGACCGCACAGGCTGGCCAGGCGCCGGTTATCCTCGGGCTCGAGCGCGAAATCTCGCGCCGCGGCGCTGGCAGCGCTCACGCGGCCTCGAGCCGGCCGCGCAGTGAGTGCGGCATCGCATCGGTGACGGTTACGGCGGCGAAACGGTTCAGCAGCGCGCCGGGGCCGGCAAAATTGACCCAGCGATTGTTCTGCGTGCGACCGGCCAGCTCGCCGCGCCCGCGCTTGTCGCGCCGCTCCACCAGCACCCGCTGGGTGCTGCCGATCATCGCGCGGCTGATGCCGAGGGTCTGCGCATCCAGCAACCGCTGCAGCCGCTCGAAGCGGGCCTGCTTGACCTCGCGCGGCACCTCGTCAGGCAGTGAGGCGGCGGGCGTGCCCGGGCGCGGGCTGAACAGGAAGCTGAAAGACTGGTCAAAGCCGATATCGGACACCAGCTGCAGCGTCGCCTCGAAATCGCGCTCACTTTCGCCGGGGAAGCCCACGATGAGGTCGGTGGAGATCGCGATGTCGGGGCGCACCGTACGCAGCGCCCGGATACGCTCCCGGTACTGCAGTGACGTGTAGCCACGCTTCATCAGCGCGAGCACGCGATCCGACCCGCTCTGCACCGGCAGGTGCAGGTGGTCGGCGAGCGCCGGCACGCGCTCGTACGCCTCGATCAGGCTGTCGGAAAAGTGCAGCGGATGAGACGTGGTAAAGCGCAGGCGCTGCATGCCCGGCACCGCCGCCACGTGGTGAATCAGCGTCGCCAGGTCCACTACGGCCCCGTCCGCCATGGCCCCGGCGTAGGCGTTGACGTTCTGCCCCAGCAGCGTGATCTCGGCCACGCCCTGGGCCGCCAGCGTGCGCACCTCGGCGAGCACCGAGTCGAACGAGCGGCTGACCTCATCGCCGCGTGTGTACGGCACCACGCAGAAGCTGCAGTACTTGCTGCAGCCTTCCATCACCGACACGAAGGCACGGGCGCCCATCGCGCGCGGCTCGGGCAGACGGTCGAACTTCTCGATCTCCGGGAAGCTCACGTCGATCACCGCGTCGCCCGCGAGGGCGCCGGCCGGGCCCTGCGCGCGGCGCGCGGCGATCATGTCGGCCAGGCGATGGATGGTCTGCGGCCCGAACACCAGGTCCACGAACGGCGCACGCGCCGTGATGCCCTCGCCTTCCTGGCTGGCCACGCAGCCACCCACGCCGATCAGCACCCCTGGCCGGGCGGCCTTCAGCGCCCGCCACTCCCCCAGCAGGGAGAACACCTTCTCCTGCGCCTTCTCGCGCACCGAGCAGGTGTTCATCACCAGTACATCGGCCTCGGCAGGCTCCGTGGTCGCCGTCATGCCGACACGCTCGCACAGGACGTCCGCCATACGCGCGGAGTCGTACTCGTTCATCTGGCAACCAAAGGTTTTGATATAGAAGCGGCCGGGCATGCGGGGTCGGTGGCTATGACAGGGCCGTCATTGTAATTCGTTCGGGGCCCGGGCGCGTCGTTGCCCCATGGCAAAGAGGTTGTTACACCCGTATAATCAATAAGTTACGATAACATCCCGTTCTCCCGCTTCGGGCTACGGAGACCACCCGGGGGTACGGTCGAGACCAGACGCGGCGCGCCACCGAGCGCGTGTGGGCCCCGCTGCGTGCATGCCGCTAAAAAGGAATGTCGTCGTCGAAATCCTCGCGTGGCACGCCGCTGCCGCTGCCGCTGGAGCCGGGGCCACTACTGCTGCCGCCGCCGTAGCCAGTGCCGCTGCCACCTCCCGGGCCTGCCTCGGGCTCCCCGCGCCCCGGCGCCTCGCCATAGCCGCCACCACCACCAGCTGCTGCGCCGCCGCCGCCGCCGCCGCCGGCCCCGCCGCGGCCGCCGAGCATCTGCATCTCGCTGCCGACGATCTCGGTGGTGTAGCGGTCGCGGCCTTCCTTATCCTGCCACTTGCGGGTGCGCAGCCGGCCTTCGATGTAAACCTGCGAACCCTTGCGCAGGTACTCAGCGGCGATCTCCCCCAGCCGCCCGAATAGCGCCACGCTGTGCCACTCGGTGCGTTCCTGCTGCTCGCCGGACTGCTTGTCCTTCCAGTTCTCGGTGGTCGCCAGCCGCAGATTCGCCACCGTCATGCCCGAGGGCATCGCCCGGCTCTCCGGATCCGCGCCGAGATGGCCGATGAGAATGACTTTGTTGACGCCGCGCGCCATGTGCTGCCCCTGTGCTGTCCGCCGTGCTGTCCGCACGCCTCGTTACGGCTATTCTAGTGGTTTTGGGCCTGACCCGCCCATGCGTTTATAGTCGCTCTTTGACCCCATTATGCAGACCATTCGCGTCCGCGGTGCCCGCACCCACAACCTGCGCAACATCGACCTGGTGCTGCCGCGCGAACGGCTGACCGTCATCACCGGACTGTCCGGCTCCGGCAAATCCTCTCTGGCGTTCGATACGCTCTATGCCGAAGGGCAGCGGCGCTACGTCGAATCGCTGTCGGCCTATGCCCGCCAGTTCCTGGCGATGATGGACAAGCCCGATGTCGACAGCATCGAGGGCCTGTCCCCGGCGATCGCGATCGAACAGAAGACCGGATCGCCCAATCCGCGCTCCACCGTCGGGACCGTCACCGAGATATACGATTACCTGCGCCTGCTGTTCGCACGCGCCGGCATGCCACGCTGTCCGCATCACGGCATCGACCTGGCCGCGCAGACCGTCAGCCAGATGGTCGACCAGGTGCTCACCGCCCCGGCCGGCGCGCTGGCGCTGCTGACCGCACCGCTGGTCGAGGAGCGGCGCGGCGAGCACACGGCGTTGCTGGCCGAACTGGCCGGCAAGGGCTTCGTGCGCGCGCGCATCGACGGCACGGTGTACGAGATCGACGCGGTGCCGCGGCTCGATCCCAGGCGCAAGCATCGCATCGAGGCCGTGGTCGATCGCTTCCGCGTGCGCCCGGACGCCGCGCAGCGGCTGGCCGAATCGTTCGAGACCGCGCTGCGCGCGGGTGGCGGCCTGGCCGGCATCAGCTTTCCCGAAAATCCTGCCCTGGCTCCGCTGCTGTTTTCCAGCCGCCATGCCTGCCCGGTATGCGGCTTCTCGGTCCCGCCGCTCGAGCCGCGCATGTTTTCTTTCAACAACCCCGCCGGCGCCTGCCCGGCCTGCGATGGATTGGGTTCGCAGGAGTTCTTCGACCCCGACAGGGTGGTCATGCACCCGCACCGGTCGCTGGCGGGCGGCGCGGTGCGTGGTTGGGACCGGCACAATGAGCACTACTTCCGGATGCTGCGTTCGCTCGCGCAACACTACGAGTTCGATGTCGACACCCCGTGGGCCGAGCTGCCTGCGCGCGTGCACGAGGTGCTGTTGAACGGCAGCGGCGAGGAGCCGATCGAATTCAGCTACCAGGATGCCACGCGCCACGAGGGCTCGCCTCCGGGGAGCACGCACGGCCGCAGCCGGCGCTCGCGGCACCCGTTCGAGGGCATCATGCCGAACCTCACGCGCCGCTTCGCGGAAACGCAGTCGCACGCGGTGCGTGAGGAGCTGCGCAAGTATTTGGGCACCCGTCCCTGCCCCGCCTGTGGCGGCACCCGCCTGAACGAGGCCGCCCGCGCGGTGCTGATCGACGGTGCGAGCCTCCCGCAGCTCACCCATCTGACGGTCGGCCGCGCGCGCGCCTACTTCAGCGCCCTGACGCTATCGGGATGGCGCGCCGAGGTCGCCAGCCGCATCGTGCGCGAAGTCAACGAGCGCCTGCGCTTCCTGGTGGATGTGGGCCTGGATTACCTCAGTCTCGATCGCGGCGCCGGCACGCTCTCCGGCGGTGAATCCCAGCGCATCCGCCTGGCGAGCCAGGTCGGCTCCGGTCTCACCGGCGTCATGTACATACTCGATGAGCCCTCGATCGGCCTGCACCAGCGCGACAACGAGCGCCTGCTGGGCACGCTCAAGCGCCTGCGCGACCTCGGCAATACCGTGATCGTCGTCGAACACGATGCGGACGCGATCCGCGCTGCCGATCACGTCGTCGACCTGGGTCCCGGCGCCGGCGCGCACGGCGGGCTGGTGGTGGCAGAGGGCACCCCGGCGCAGATCGAAGCCGATCCGAACTCGCTGACCGGCGCATATCTGTCGGGGCGGCAGGTGATCCCGGTACCGCAGCAGCGGCGCGAGCCGGTGCGCGGCCAGTGGCTTACGATCCGTGGCGCACGCAGCAACAACCTGCAGAATCTGACGGTCGGCGTGCCGATGGGCCTGCTCACCTGCGTCACCGGCGTGTCCGGTTCGGGCAAATCGACGCTGGTCGACGATACCCTGTTCCGCCACGCGGAGGCGTTCCTGCATGACACCGGCACCGAGGAGGCCGGCAAATGCGACGGCATCGATGGCCTGGAACGCTTCGAGCGTGTGCTCGAGATCGACCAGGCCCCGATCGGCCGCACGCCGCGTTCGAACCCTGCGACCTATACCGGCCTGTTCACCGTCATCCGCGAGCTGTTCGCGCAGGTGCCCGAAGCGCGCGCGCGCGGCTACGGCGCCGGCCGCTTCAGCTTCAATATCAAGGGCGGGCGCTGCGAGGCGTGCCAGGGTGATGGGCTGATCCGCGTCGAGATGCACTTCCTGCCCGACGTCTACGTGCCCTGCGATGTGTGTCGCGGGCAGCGCTACAACCGCGAGACGCTCGAGATCCAGTACCGCGGCCGCAACATCCACCAGGTACTCGACACCACGGTCGAGGAGGCGCTGCGCCTGTTCGAGAACATCCCGGCGGCGGCCGCGAAGCTGCGTACGTTGATGCAGGTCGGCCTGTCGTACGTACGCCTCGGCCAGAGCGCCACCACGCTGTCGGGCGGGGAGGCCCAGCGCATCAAGCTCGCGCGCGAATTGGCCAAGCGCGGCGCCGGACGCACGCTCTACATTCTGGACGAGCCCACCACCGGGCTACATTTTCACGATATCGCCCAGTTGCTCACGGTCCTGCACCAATTGCGTGACGCGGGCAACACGCTGGTGGTCATCGAGCATAATCTCGATGTCATCAAGACCGCCGATTACGTGATCGATCTGGGGCCCGAGGGTGGCGAGCGCGGCGGCCGCATCGTGGCCGAGGGCACCCCCGAGGCAATCTGCGAGGTCCCCGAGTCGCTCACGGGCCATTATTTGCGGCCGCTGCTGACGGTACCCGTCGTGCCCGCGGCCCCTAGCGCCCCGGGCGCCGGCCGCCCGACGCGAAGCGCTGCTGCACTTCGCCGTTGACGATGCGCTCCTGGTAATTATCCGCGGTATAGGTCATTACGACGTGCCGCCAGAACCTCACCGCGACGTCATTGCGCAGATGTTCGGTGATCAACCATCGCCCGGCGAAACGATCCAGGATCAGCCGCACGGCCTGGCTGCCGATGCCGCGACGACGCCACGGCTGTGAGATGAAAAATTCCGCCATCGAGAACTCCGGCGCAGTCACCGTCGGCGGCGCTGACGAAGCGGTCGGCAGGCCAGTGGCGGCGGGCGCGCCGCGGGACGGCGGCTGGCGCGGTGGGATCGCAATGATCTTGGCGAAGCCTGAGCGCTCCTCGCCGTAACAGACGGTGAGCATGTGGCCGCTCGCGCCGGCGAACGGCCGCACCGCCGGATCAGGTTCACGCGAACCGAGCTCCGGCAGCATCGGATACAGGCCGGTGGCGGAGGTGGCCAGATCCACGAGGTACTCCCGATACACCTGCTGGATCCAGTGGCGGTCATCTGCGCGACTGTCTCGGACGCTGACTTGCGGCATTGGGGGCTGCCTGGAAGCAGGAAAGCCCGGCAGACCGGTGTTGCCGGCCTGCACGGGCTTTCCCGCGAGCTGGATCAGCTCTTCGGGCCTGATCGGCCCCGCGTGCTATTGCGCCGGCGGCGGCGTGGCCGGCGGCGCAGTGGCCGGAGCAGCCCCGCCTGGCGGCGGCGTGGTCGCCTGGCCATTATTCGAAGGCGCTGCGGACTGCCCGTTATCTGACGGCGCGGCCGGGGGCGGCGTAGTATCAGTGCTGGATGCTGCCGGAGGAGCCGCAGCCGGAGCCGAGCTTCCCTGCTGGCCGCTGCCGCACGCGACGAGCACGAACGCTGCCGCGAGAGCGCTGAGAGCGAGCTTTGTTTTCATCGATGAGATCCCCAAATAATGTAATTGGAAGATGAAGTCGAACAGAGAAGACCGATCAAAGAGCGGACTTGAGCTGGTTTTCGAGTATAGACCGCATTCCCGTGCGTCTTGACGATATTCTAAACTAACCTGCCACGACGGCAAGTGCGCGCGCCCTCACCGTTTGGCGAGCAGATCGCGGATCTCCGCCAGCAGTTGTTCCTGGCGCGGCGGCGGCGGCGGTGCCGCCGGCGCCGGCGGATGCTTCAGGCGATTGATCGTCCTGAGCAGCACGAACAGCACGAGCGCGACGAGCACGAAATCGATGATGTCCTGAATCAGCACACCGTACTTGAGCAGCACGGCCTTGCCGGTCGGATCCTTGCCGAGCGAAACCGCAAGCTGCGAGAAATCAAATCCGCCCGTGATCCTGCCCAACAGCGGCATGAATATGTCGCCAACCAGCGACGAGACGATCCGGCCGAATGCCGCGCCGACGATGACACCGACCGCCAAGTCGATGGCATTGCCCTTCACCGCGAACTCTTTGAATTCCGATGCGAGACTCACAGTGACCTCGTCGCCCGCCCCTTAAGCCGCCGACCCCGGTTTCGCGCTTGCCAACTGCGCCGCCCCCTTCAGGCGGCAGCGACCTTCTTCCGGCGCCGCGTCCTGGCAGGCGCCGCTGCCTCGGTCTCGGCCTTCGGCTTGGCTTTTGCCCTGGCCTTCGTCTTTGCCTTGTCCGTGGGCGGCTCGTCTTGCTGTGCCGGCACGCTGGCGCGATCGACCAGCTGCATCAGCGCCATGGGCGCCGAATCCCCCGGACGGGGCACCATATGCAGGATGCGGGTGTAGCCGCCCGGGCGCGCCTTGAAGCGCTGCCCGAGTTCATCGAACAGCTTGGTCACCACCTCCGAGTCGCGCAGCCGCGAGAACGCCAGGCGCCGATGCGCGTCGCTGTCGCTCTTGGCCAGCGTGATCAGCGGCTCGACCACGCGCCGCAGCTCCTTGGCCTTCGGCAGCGTGGTCCGGATGGTCTCGTGCCGCAGCAGCGACGCCGCCATATTGCGCAGCATCGCGTGCCGATGCGGGCTGTTGCGGGACAACTGGCGGCCGGAAAGCTTGTGACGCATGGCTACTCTCTAAAAAACCTATCCCCTTCGGTACACCGGGCGCTCAGATGAGCCCGGCGCTCTCTTCTTCGTGCCGCAGGCCTGCCGGCGGCCAGCCCTCCAGCCGCATGCCCAGCATCAGGCCGTGGCTCTGCAGCACTTCCTTGATCTCGGTGAGTGATTTCTTGCCGAGGTTCGGGGTGCGCAGCAACTCGACCTCGGTGCGTTGGACCAGGTCGCCGATGTAGTGGATGTTCTCGGCCTTGAGGCAGTTGGCGCTGCGCACCGTGAGCTCCAGTTCGTCCACCGGCCGCAGCAGGATCGGATCGAACTGCATCTCGGTGGTCTTGGCCGCCGCCTCTTCCTCGCCCTGCAGGTCGACGAACACCGACAGCTGGTCCTTGAGTATGCCCCCGGCGCGGCGGATTGCCTCCTCGGGCTCGATGGTACCGTTGGTCTCGATGTCGATGATCAGCTTGTCCAGGTCGGTACGCTGTTCGACGCGCGCAGCCTCGACCGCGTAGGTCACGCGTCGAACCGGGCTGAACGAGGCATCCAGCAGCAGCCGACCGATCGGGCGGCTCTGCTCCTCGAAATTCACGCGCTGCACTGCCGGGCGATAGCCGCGGCCACGCTCGACCTTCAGCTGCATATTGAGCTCTCCGGCCTTGGTCAGGTTGGCGATGACGAACTCCGGGTTGACCACCTCGATGTCGTGATCGACGTGAATGTCTCCGGCCGTCACCGGCCCCGGGCCCTTCTTGTGCAGCCGCAGGTCGGCGCTGCTGCGCGTATGCATGCGCAGCGCGACCGATTTGAGGTTCAGCAGGATGTCGACCACGTCCTCCTGCACCCCCTCGATGCTGGTGTACTCGTGCAGGACGCCGTCGATCTCCACTTCGGTGATCGCCGCTCCGGGCATCGACGACAGCAGCACCCGCCGCAACGCATTGCCGAGGGTGTGGCCGAAGCCGCGCTCGAAGGGCTCGATGACCACGCGCGCCTGGCGCGGCGCGACCGGCTGTACCTTGAC
>Ga0307374_10007907_pt1 | contig 16055 bp, 10 predicted proteins | sample OX3MG_FD_202532 | JGI IMG/M metagenome (GOLD analysis project Ga0307374, IMG submission 202532) | Soil microbial communities from Risofladan, Vaasa, Finland - OX-3 | ecosystem: Environmental > Terrestrial > Soil > Coastal area > Acid sulfate soil | place: Finland: Risofladan, Vaasa | collected... | reverse complement strand
GCTGCTCCCGGCCCCCCCCCCGGGTCCAACGAGCGCGTCGGGCGCCGGCCCCGGTCGGCTCGTCCGGGGGGCCTGATTTCACCTGAGGTGGCACGTGACCAGGGCAAGTTGCCGGACGCCGGGCGCTCGAGTGACCCGCCGTGCTCGGCCACGAGCCCGGCCCGGTACCACCCGCACAACCCGGTCCGACGGGCACAACCCGGAAAGGTTGCACACTGCTTTCAGAGAGGTCAACCGAATCCAAGACGAATGAGTAACAACGCGACTGCAACGTTGACGTATTATTGGCATTCGATGGAGGTCGCTGTGACCCCCCTCCGCGACAATCCTGTGCGGCTCTGCTGCGCGGGTGACGGAGACGGGGAAGGCGCGGCATGAGGGGAATGGGGCGGACCATGGAAACCGACGTGAGTGACCCGGTGCTCGTGACGACTGAACACGATGCGCCGGCGAGCCGAGATGGCGCATCGCGCACCCAGCTCGGGCAGCTGCTCATCGGCTCGGGGATGATCACCCACACGCAGCTGGCGGACGCGCTCGTCCAGCAGACCACGTCCGGCCGCCGCCTCGGCACGGTCCTCGTCGAGCAGGGTGTCCTCGGCGACCGCGACCTTGCGGCAGCGCTCTCCGAGCATCTCGGCATCGAGCTCGTCGATCTCTCGCACGCCGAGCCCGCGGCCGACGCGAGCGAGTTCCTCCCAGAGGGCGTCGCGCGCAACAACCTCGCGGTGCCGTTGAGCTCCGACGGCGGGTCGGTCGTCGTCGCGGTCGCCGACCCCACCCCCGAGGTGACCCTCGCCCTGCAGAACGCGACCGCACGTCCCCTCCGCTTCGTCATCGCCCCCCGCTCGGACATCCAGCGCGCGATCGATACCGCCTACCCCGCCCTGCGCGAGATCCAGTCGCACATCCAGGCGTTCCAGGCGACCGAAGAGCCCCGTCGCGTCGTCGAGCAGACGAGCTCGACGTCGATCCCCGACGACGCACCGATCGTCCAGGTGGGCAACCTCATCGTCACCCAGGCGCTGCGCGACCGGGCTTCGGACGTGCACATCGAGCCGCAGGGGAACCGGCTGCGCGTGCGGTTCCGAATCGACGGCGCGCTGCACGACGCGCTCGAGCTGCCGATCTCGATGGCCGCCGCGTTGACGAGCCGCTTCAAGATCCTGGCGGGGATGAACATCGTCGAGCGCCGTCGCCCCCAGGACGGGCAGTTCACCATCGAGGTCGACGGGCGTGACATCGACGTCCGCGTCTCGACCGTGTCGACGATCTCCGGGGAGTGCTGTGTCCTGCGGATCCTCGACAAGGGGCGCACCCTCTTCCGCCTTGCGGAGCTCGGAATGCCGCCCGACACGAGCGCCGCCATCGACCAGCTCATCCGTCATCCCTTCGGGATGATCCTGTGCGCAGGACCGACGGGCAGCGGCAAGACGACGACCCTCTACGCGGCGCTCGCCGAGATCGACGAGCCCCACCGCAACATCATGACCATCGAGGACCCGGTCGAGTACACGTTCCCCTCGATCAACCAGATCCAGACGCAGGAGACCGCGGGCATCACGTTCGCGACCGGCCTGCGGTCGATCCTCCGCCAGGACCCCGACGTGATCCTGGTCGGGGAGATCCGCGACGTCGACACCGCGCGCGTCGCGGTCCAGTCGGCCCTGACCGGTCACTTCGTCCTGTCGTCGATCCACGCCACCGACAGCTCGGCAGCCCTTCACCGCTTCCTCGACATGGGGATCGAGTCCTTCCTCATCGCATCCTCCGTCGTAGCCGTGGTCGCGCAGCGGCTCGTGCGGCGCACCTGCCCGAGCTGCAAGGTCCCGTACACCCCGAGCGCCGACGAGCTGGCCTTCTACGAGGAGGGCGGCGGGCACCCCAAGACGACGTTCTTCCGGGGCGAGGGGTGCAACTTCTGCGCCCACACGGGCTACCGAGACCGCATCGGGGTGTTCGAGGTGATGCGGGTCACCCCCGAGATCCGGCGCCTCCTCGTGGGGTGGGCCACCCAGGAGGAGCTCCAGAGGATGGCCGCATCCCAGGGGATGCGCACGCTGCGCGACGAGTCCATCCAACTCGTCGAGAACGACGTCACGACCGTCGCCGAAGTGCTCCGCACCATCTACGCGCTGTAACCGGGGAACGACTCCAATGCCCAAATTCCGCTACACGGCCATCGACCCCTCCGGCGCCACGGTGTCGGGCGTCGAAGATGCGCTCACCCTCGGGATGGCGCGCCGCTCCCTGGTGGCGCGGAACCTCGCGCCCGTCGACGTCAAGGAGCGCCGCAACGCCCTGCAGTTCGAGATCACGAAGAAGAAGCTCCCGCGCCGCGAGCTCATGCACTTCTCCCGGCAGATGGCCGTCTTCGTGCGCTCGGGCATCCCCGTCCTCGAGGCCCTCGAGGTGATGACCGAGGAGCTCGCCAACAAGCGGTTCGCCGTCGTGCTCGCCCGGATGGCGGAGGATCTGCGGGGTGGCGACACCTTCGCCGGCGCAGCCTCCAAGCACCCGGAGGCCTTCCCGCCGTACTACCTGGGGATCCTGCGCTCGGCGGAGCTCACGGGCACCCTCGACACCGTCCTCGACCAGCTGGCGGACTACATCGAGCGAGACGTCGAAGCCCGCCGCAAGGTCAGCTCCGCGCTCATGTACCCGTCGATCGTGTTCGTCTTCGCGATCCTGGCGGTCGTCGTCATCACCGCGTTCGTCCTCCCCCGCTTCAAGACCTTCTTCACCTCCCTCACAGCGAAGCTCCCGCTCGTCACGAGGATGCTCCTCGCCGTGGCGAACTTCTTCTCCAACGACTGGGTCCCGATCGTCGGCGCCGTCGCGATCCTCGTGCTGCTGGTGGTGCTCGCCTCGGTGACCCCGAAGGGGCGCGAGGCCCGCGACCGGCTACTCCTGAAGCTTCCCGTCGTGGGCGATCTGATCGGAACGGCGATCATCGAGCGGTTCTGCCGGATCCTCTTCTCGATGGTGACGGCGGGCGTCCCGCTGCCCGACGCCCTTCAGGTGACGATGGACACCACGACCAACTTCGTGTTCCGCCGTGGACTCGACCAGGCGCGCGGTGCGATGCTCCGCGGAGAAGGGCTCGCGGCCCCGCTCGCGTCGAGCGGTCTGTTCCCGGCCGCCGCCCGCCATATGTTCAAGGTCGGCGAGCAGACCGGGACGATGGACGACCAGCTCGCGACCGCCGCCAAGTACTTCGATCGCGAGCTGGACTACAAGCTCAAGCGCTTCACGTCCCTCTTCGAGCCGGCGGTGATCGTGTTCGTCGGTTTGATCGTGGGGTTCGTCGCCGTCGCGCTCATCTCGGCGATGTACGGCATCTACCGCCAGGTGCACATCGCCTGACGAGGTCTTGACTGTTCGGCGCGGAGGGAGGTGTCGGCCACAGCTTCATGAAGCAATCACATATCGAAGAGGCAGTTCGCCCCGATTCCAGACGGGGCGTAGTACCAACACACCTACCAAGGAGAGGCAATCAACCATGAAGGAACGACTGAAGCAGCGGAGGCAAGACGAGGGCTTCACCCTCATCGAGCTCCTCATCGTGATCATCATCCTGGCGATCCTCGCCACGATCGTGATCTTCGCCGTCGGCACGACGACCAAGAACGCCGCCGCGGCGGCCTGCCAGACCACAGTGAAGACGGTGCAGACCGCCCTCGAGGCGTACAAGGCGCAGAGCGCGACAGCGACATACCCTGCAAAGCTCACAACACTGACCAAGAAGACAGGTACAAACGGACCGTGGCTGAAGCAGCTCCCACCGATCAAGCCCACAAAGAGCGGGTGGGCGATCGTGACATACAAGAAGACAACAGGGACCTTCAAAGTCGAGACAAAGAAGACAAAGAAGAAGGTTGCAGCCACAACAGTCACAGCAGCCTGCAAGGGAGCGTAGGTCTACCGACCCAACGTGTAGAACGGGCCGGGGCATACGCCCCGGCCCGTTCGCGTTCCTGGACGAAAGATCACGAGCGGCGGGATCCGCCCGGAGAAGAATGTCCTCAAAGGCCATGAAAGGGAATGCGTCCACCGAAGTCCGATGAGCTCTCAGGCCCCGAGCGCAATCCCGGGAGGAACTTCCGATGACGATGCGCGGACCGATGAGGAGCGGCCCACAGCTCCCCTACGACGTGATCGCCGGCATCGTCCCGTCCCGGCGCGGCTGGCTGACCGCGACCGCGAAGTCCCACGGAGCGACCATCGCACCCGAGGAGCCCCAGGTGCTGTCGACGTTCACCGAGGTCCTGGACTACAAACCGGCCTACCGCGTCATCGCGGTCGCCCTCCCCATCGGGCTCCCCGACGAGCCGTCACCCGGAGGGCGCGCGTGCGAGCACGAGGCACGGCGCCTCCTCGGCCTCCCGAGGTCGAACGCCATCGCGTCGACCCCGACCAGGGCGGCGCTCTCGTGCGACGACTACGAGCAGGCGGCCCTCGCCAACGGCGGGGGCCTCAGCCCGATCCGGTGGCGCCAGCGGCGGCGGATCCTCGAGATCGACGACGCGATCGCCCCGTACTGGCAGCGCACGGTCTTCGAGGTCCACCCGGAGCTGACCTTCTTCCAGCTGAACGCCGACGCCCCACTCCGGCTCAGGAAGCGCACCCCGCTCGGGTCCGAGGAGCGAAAGGAGCTCCTCGTCCAGCGCCTCCCCGGCGTCGAGCGTCTCCTGGACGCGTCGCTCCCCGGCGTGTACCGCTACCAGCTCTACGACGCCGCCGCCTGCCTGTGGACCGCGCGGCGGATCCTCGCGAGAGCCGTCGCCCGCCTCCCGGAGCACCCCGAATGGAACAACCTCGGGCTCCGCATGGAGATCGTGCGATAGTGCCTGCGCGCCGCACACCCACGAGTCGCTCGACGACGCGGTCTCGACCCGCGGCGCGACAGTGGACGCGTGCGTGTCACGGGTGTGGAGCGCGGGTACTACGTGGTCGCACCCACCTTGCGGAAAGCTCAAAGAGGGCTAGAGTCCGGTTCTCGATTCCATTCGAGGTGCAAGAGAGCGCGGTGACGAAGTTGAGGCGAGCGAGTTCTCCTGTCTGGCGGTCGTCGTCGGCCGCGGTGCGGTCGGGTGCCGTGTCGTCGGAGACCCTCCTGGAGAGGGGGGCGGTCCTTTGAGCCTGCGGCCGTCTCCCCGTTCCTACGAGCCGCGCGCCCGCTCGGTCGACTGGCAGCCGCGCACGCCGCGCGTCGGCCTCGTCGCTCGGAGCCGCGAGCACGCCCGCATGGACCAGCTGCTCTGGCACGCCCGGAGGGGCCGGAGCGGGGCGCTGGCGCTCCGCGGGGAGCCCGGGGTCGGCAAGAGCGCCCTCATCGACTCGGCGGTCGCGCGGGCGACGGAGTTCCACACCGTCCAAGTGCGCGGCCGGCTCGCCGACGACACCTCGGCGCCGCTCCCCCAGTGGCCGGACCAGAGCCTGAACGACCTCGCCGCCCGGCTGCGCCCGGCGGTGCCCGGCGTGCGCATCGGCACCGGCGTCCAGGACGGGGCGAGCCGCCCGCCCGATCCCCAGCGCGCGGCGGTCGAGGCGGCCGCCTCCTCGCTGCGGCGGATGCTCGACGGCTTCGCCGGGCCGCTGCTCGTGACCATCGACGACTGCCAGGAGCTCCAGCCCGCCCTCGTAGCCGCGATCACGGCTGCGGTGCTCGGCCCGCTCGCCGACCAGCCGGTGAGCCTCATCCTCGCCTGGCGCGACACCCCGCACCTGGAGCCCTTCGAGCTGGGGGGCCCGGCGGTGCCGGTGCACGTCCTGGGCAGCCTCACGCTCTCCCAGGCGCGCGACCTGCTCGGGTCCCGTTGCGACCAGGTCCCGTCCGCGCGAACGCTTTCCGAGCTCGTGGACCGGACCGGCGGCAACCCGCTCGCGCTCATCGACCTGTGCAGCCGCCTCACCGAGGCGCAGCTCGCCGGGTGGCACCCCCTCCCCGACCCGTTGCCGGCAGGCAAGGGGATCCTCGAGGCCTTCGACGTGGTGCGGTACCTGCCAGCGGAGACGAGGCGAGCGCTCGCCGTGGTGGCCGCAGGAAGGGCCCCGACCGATGTCCTCTTCTCCGCCATGAAGCGCCTGAGCGTCTCGGCACCGGACCTCGAGCCGGCGATCGACGCGGGGATCGTCTGCCGGGACGGCCCGCGCCTCGAGTTCTTCCACCCGCTCGTGCGCAGCGTGGCCTTCCATCGGGCCCCGCCCGAGGAGCGCCGCTCGGTGCGCCGGGCGCTCAGCGACGCGCTCGCCGAGACGAACGCCATCGAGGCGAGCGCGTACCACGCGTCCGTGGACGTCGTCGCGCCCGACGAGGTGGCGGCGCGGCGCCTCGTCGAGGCCGCCCACGTCGCCCTCGAGCGCGGCGACCCCGCCGCCGCCGCCCGCTACTGCGAGCTCGCGGCGCGCTGCGCGGCGACCCTCGACGCCGCCGGCCAGCACCTCACGGACGCCGCCGGGCACTGGCTGTCGGCCGGCGAGCGCGAGCGGGCGTCGTACTGCGTCGAGCTCGGGCGGCGGAAGAACCCGAGCGCCCCGGTGGCCGCCGAGCTCGCCTACCGCGGCGCCCGCCTGGCGTCCGACGTCAGCGTGTCGGTGTCGGACCGCATGGTGGCGGCCGCCGAGACGTGCGCCGAGCTCCGCCCGCACCGCGCGCTCGGCATGCTCATCGACGCGGCGGCGCTCCGGGTGCTCGGCGACGACCCCGCCGGGGCGGTGACGATCGCCTCGCGCGCGGTCGACCTCGCCGGCCGGCTGAGCACCCAGTCCGAGGTCCTCGCCCGCACGGTGCGCGCGGCGGCGCTCGGGCCGGGGGAGGTGGACGAGGCCGCCGAGCGCGGCCACGTCTCACTGCTCATCGGGCAGACCGACCGGTTCCCCTCGTCGCCCGAGACCGCGCTCGTCGTCGGTCGCAGCCTGGTGCAACGAGGACTGCGCCGGCAGGCGGACCGCTGGAGGGACTGGATCATGGCCTGCGCGGCGCGCAGCGGCGACGTGACGCTCGCCGTCGTGCCGCCCCTCCTCGACGCCACGCTCCTCTTCACAGAAGGGGACGTGGAGAGCGCTCGGGAGTCCGTGGTCACCGCGGTGCGCGCGGCAGAGGACGCCGGCAGCACCACGATGGCGGCGTACGGGATCGAGCTCGCGACGCGCGTGCACGCGGCTGCCGGGGACTACGCGCACGGGCTTCGGGACGCGGCCAGGCTCTTCTCCATGGGCGCGGCCGCGGGTGCCGGCGCCCGGCTGCGGACGTTCGTCGCCCTGGCACTCCTCGAGCTCGAGCAGGGCCGAGGCCCGGCGGCGGTCGCAATGGTGGCGGCGAGCGAGCACGAGCTGTGCGGCGGGGGCGGGGAGCCGATGGCGCTTTCGCTGGGGGCCACGGTGCGCTTCCTCGCCGGGGAGCGGGCGGACCCCGAGCGCTGGCTGGGGCCCTCGAGGCCTGTGGCCGAGCCCCGTCAGGGCGCGGCGGCCCCGTGGGAAGCGTGGCTGCGCGGCGTGACTCGGGAGGATCCGCATGCCGCCCTCGACGACCTCGCACGAGCCAGCGCGGGCTACGACGGCTCCCCGCTCGTCCAGTGCCTCGTCGACATCTGCTCGGCGGTCCGCCTTGCCGAGGCGGGGATGCCCGACGAGGCCCGAGTGCGGCTGGCGGCGATCGAGCGGCGGATGGCCGAGCGCGGTGCGGCGGGCTTCGCGGCGTTGGCGGCACGGGAGCGCGCCGCGTTGCCCGGGGCCGACGGGACCGAGGGCTCGCCGGTGCACACGACCACGTCCGCGGGTGCCCGGACCGGCCCGGCCGTCGCAGGCGCGCAGCGCACGCCCGAGGCGGAGTGGGAGATCACGCTCTTGGGCGAGTTCTCCATCCGGCACCGGGGGAAGCCGGTGAACCTGCGCGCGAGCTTGGCGACCCAGGCGATCAAGGTCCTCGCGTTGCGCCCACGCGTCACCGTCGACCACCTCATCGAGCTGCTGTGGACCGATGCCGAGCCGGGGGTGGGCGCCCGGCGCCTGCGCAACGTGCTGTGGCGGATCCGCTCGGCGTGCGGCGACCTCGTGGTGCGCGACGGGAGCTTCCTGCGGCTGGCGGCGGGGGCGGCGACCGACCTGGAGCGGTTCCGGGCGCTGGCGGACGCGGCGATCCTCGGCGCCGACGCGGGCGACGGCCGGGCGGCGAAGGCAGCCAGGGCGGCGGTCGAGCGCTACCGAGGGGAGCTGCTCCCCGGCGACCGTTACGCCGATTGGGCCACCGCCGAGCGCGAGTCGGCGTCACGCGCCCACCTCCAGCTCCTCGGGCTCATGGTGGACGACGCGGTGCAAGGCGGGCGCCAGGCCGAGGCGCTCGGGTTGCTCGAGCGGCTCGCCGACGCCGACCCCTACGACGAGCGCCACCACCTGCGGGCGGCGCGGATCCACCTCGACGCGGGCCATCGGGGCAGCGCGCTCGGCGCCCTCGGCCGCGCCGAACGGATGCTGGCGGAGCTCGGCGTCGGCCCGTCCCCCGGCGTGGAGGAGCTCCGGGAGCGCCTCCGGAGCGGCTGAGCCGGCGGAGTCCGCGCCGCGTCTCACCGGGGCGCGAGACGCCGACGGGATGCGCGTCTGGCAAGACGTGGGGGTGCCCGCCCTGCTCGTCGCGGCCGCCGGTGGCCATCTGGAGGAGCTGTGGCAGCTCCGGCCGCGCCTCGTACCCCTGAGCACCGAGGTCACCTGGGTCACCACCGACTCCCTGCAGGCGAGGTCCCTCCTCGAGGGCGAGCAGCGCCTCTTCGCCCCGCCCGCCAGGCCCAGGGACGCCCAGGCGACCGTGGCCAATTTCCGCTTCGCCCGCCACATCCTGGCGCTCGACGACTGGACCGACGTCGTGAGCACGGGCCCGCTCGTCGCGGTGCCCTTCCTGGCGCTCGCGTGCGCCCGCGGCCTGCGCTGCCACTTCGTCGAGAGCCTCGCGCGCGTCGAGGAGCCCTCCCTCAGCGCCAAGCTCCTCGAGCGCCTGCCCGGCGTGCGCTGCTACAGCCCGTACCGCTGGTGGACGCGGCCGTCGTGGCTGTACCGGGGCTCGGTGCTCGACGGCTACGGCAGGGCGCCCGACGCCGCGCCCCGCCTCGACCGGGTGGTGGTCACCGTCGGGACGAGCGCCTACGGTTTCCGCCGGCTGATCCGGCGCCTGCGCGCCGTCCTGCCCCCCGCCTGCGACGTGCTGTGGCAGACCGGGGCCACGAACGTCTCGGGGCTCGGGATCCGCGCCCGGGCCTACGTGCGCGACGACGAGCTTCTCGGCGCCATGGCCGAGGCGGACCTCGTGATCGCGCACGCGGGCGCCGGCTCGGCGCTCGCCGCGATGCGGGCGGGCATCGCGCCGCTCCTGGTCCCCAGGCGCAAGCACCACACAGAACACGTCGACGACCACCAGACCCAGATCGCCGCGGAGCTCGCGCGCCGGGGGCTCGCCACGACCTGCGGGGCAGAGCAGCTCGACGAGCAGATGGTCTGGCTCGCCGCGTCGAGGCGGGTCAGACCGGTCGAGGCGTCGCAGTTCCGGCTGGAGAACCGGACCCCGTCGCTCGGAGCCTCCCGCGCGCGCCGTGCCATTGCATGATCCGGCGGGCGAGCTTGGCAGCGAGGAGGGACGCGTCGGGGCGCCCGACGGCGCCCATCGCACGTGCGACCGCCAGCAGCGCGCCCGCACCGCGCCCGGCGAACGGGGTGGAGCCGAGCACGCGCACCGCAAGGCGCGCCGCGCCGGGGAGGTCCCCGACCAGCTCGTCGAAGCGGAACGGGCCGAGCCGCCCGGCGTGCACGCGGTGCAGCTCGACTCGCCCTTCTCCTTGCCGCCGGACGTCGCGGAGGAACTCCCGGTTCGTCCGGCGGTGCAGGTGCGCGGCGCCGAGCGCCCGGTCGAACACGCCGGTCATGCCCGCGGCGCGCAGCCGGTACCCGAGGTCGAGGTCCGAATGGTAGAAGACCCCGTACTCGCTCGAGGAGAGGCCGGCGCGCAGGCAGTCGGCGCGGCGCATCGACAGGTTGCCGCCCCACAGGCCGTCGAGGACGTCGAGCTCGCCGCGCTCGATGCGCGCGACGTGGCGCAGGTACTCGGCGGCGTAGAAGCGCGTCCCGAGGCTCGGGGGCGCCCCGGGCTGCTCGCCGACGGGCATGAACCCCATGACGACGAGCCCACCGACGCGGTGGTGGGCCAGGTGCCCGGCGACGGTCCCGGGAGCGGGGACCACGTCGTCGTCGAGGAGGACGACCACCTCCCCCGATGCTGTGCGGACGCCGGCCTCGAGGGCGCCGAGGTGGCCGCGGTGACGACCGAGCACCGGGCGCAGCCGCGGGCGGGCGGCCGAGAGCTCGCCCAGCACGCGCGCGGACTCGGGGTCCGGCCCGTCGAGGACGACCACGACCTCGAAGGTCGCGGGGTCGGCGAGCACGGCGTCGACGAGGCGCTCGAGGCGCTCGGGACGGCCGAGCGTGGCGACGACGACCGACGCCCGATCGCAGCGGTTGGGATCGCGCAGAGCGTCTCCGGCGGCCTCGAGTTCGTCGCCTGGGGCGCGGTCCCCGGCCGCTCCGAGGAGCTCGCCGCGGCGCTCGGCGGCCAAGCGCGCTGCTTCTTCCCCCCCCACGAGCCGCGCCCGCCGGTCCTGGTCCGCTGGGCGATCTCGTCGCTGCGCACCGCGGTCCACGTCCTGCGGCGGAGGCCCGGCGTGCTCGTGGTCACGAACCCGCCGTGCCCCGCCGCCCTCGTCGGGCTCGCCGCCGGCCGCGCGGTGGGAGCAGTCGTCGTGCTCGACAGCCATCCGGGCGCGTTCGGGGCGCAGGGCGACCGGGTCGCCGCCCGACTCGCGCCGCTGCACCGATGGGCGACGCGTCACGCCGACCTGTCCATCGTCGCCGCCGAGAGCTGGCGGGAGGTGGTCGAGCGCTGGGGCGCCGGGGCGGTCGTCGTGCACGAGGCCCCCGGCGGATGGGAGCTCCGCCCCGCCAAGCGCCACGACCGCCTGCGGGTTCTCTACGTCGGTCGCTTCGCCCGCGACGAGCCCTGGGAGGCGGTGCTCGGCGCCGCGCACACGGTGCCCGGAGTCGACGTGCTCGTCACCGGCGACCCGACGGCCGTCGCGCTCGACGCCGCGTCGCTGCCGGACAACGTCGAGCTCCTGGGGTACCTCGCCCGCGACGCCTACCGGCGCGCCGTCTACGGCGCCGACGCGGTGGTGGCGCTCACCACCGACGGCGGATCGGTCATGCGCGCCGCGTGCGAGGCCGTCTGGGCCGGGCGTCCGCTCGTCGTCTCGGGGTGGCCCACCGGGCGCGAGGCCTTCCCCTTCGCCCTGCACGTCGACAACACGCCGGAGTCGATCGCCGCCGCGTTGCGCGACCTCGACGCGGACTACGGCTCCTTCGCCGGGGCCGGCGCCGCCGCCCACGCCCTGCAGCTCGAGCGCTGGGGAGACCAGCGACGCGAGCTCCTCGACCGGATCTCCTCGGCGGCGACGGGGGGCGGCCGCCGGCGCACCTGAGCCGGCGCCGGCGCTCATCGGCCGGGCGTGCTGCCGTGCAGCACCCTCGCCGGAGTGCGGGCGAGGATGCGGAGGTCGCCGCGCAGCGACCAGGACGTGGCGTACTGCACGTCGAGGCGGCAGAGCTCTTCGAACGTCACCCCGTGCTGCCCGCACACCTGCCACATGCCGGTGATCCCGGGCCGCACGTCGAAGCGGCGCTCGGCGGAGGCGTCGAGCGCGAGGCACTCCTCGGGCACGAACGGCCGCGGGCCTACGAGCGACATCTCCCCGCGCAGCACGTTCAGGAGCTGCGGCAGCTCGTCGAGGGAGCTGCGCCGCAGGAGCAGCCCGACCCTCGTGACGAGCGCCGGGTCCGGCCCGCCGTCGAGCGGCGTGCGCCAGCTCGGCGCGCGCCAGCTCGGCGCGCGCCAGCTCGGCGCGCGCCAGCTCGGCGCGCGGTCGGCGCGCGTCGGGTCGCACGCCTGCAGGGTCCGGAACTTGAAGATCCGGAAGGTCGACTTCGCGCGACCGACGCGCGTCTGGCGGAAGAAGACGGGCCCGGGAGAGTCGCAGCGCACCGCGACCGCGATGGCGAGGAAGAGCGGTGCGAGGAGTACCAGCGCGATCGCCGACACCCCAAGGTCCAGGCAGCGCTTTACCACCGCCGCGATCGGCCCGGCCGGCTGACCGACGCTGAGGACGCAGAGCCCTGTCACGTCGGTCAGCCGGCTGTCCCAGTTCACCAGCTCGTAGTAGCGGACGACCACGTCGATGTCGACCACCCCCTGCAACGCCCGAAGAGCGCGTGCCTGATGAGCCGGTGCATTGCCGGAGAACGCGATCACCACCCGGTCGATGCCCTCGGACGCGCAGAGCCGTGGCAGGTCCTCGACGCCCCGCGGCAAGTCGTCGACGGCCCGGACCACCTCGACGAGCGGCGACCGGGAGAGCCGGGTCTCGAGGTCGTCGGCGACCGGGCCGGCGCCGACGACGAGCACCCGCGCGACGTTCGCGCGGTCGCGGCTCGCCACCACGAGCGCCATCTGGCGGAACGCCGGCACGACGAAGGCCGCCGCGCCGAGCACGATCCCGGTCTCCGACGGCGGCATCCGCCCGAGGAACGGGCCGACGCTGTCGGCGGCGAGCAGCACGAGCGCGGCGGTGGCCAGCGCGGCCACCAAGGGGCCGAGGTCATCGGCCACCCGGGGGACCACCCGGCGGGCGGGAGCGCCGTTGGCGCCCTTGAGCGCCAGCGCGGCCACGGTGACCGCCCAGGCCAACAGGGCGAACCGGTAGCGCTCCCAGGGCGGCGCAGGCCCGGGGACCCAGGGCAAGGACGACGCCGCGAGGAGGCTGGCGACCGCCGCACCCAGCGCGTCCCCGGCAGCGGCGGCGAGCTGGACCCGGCGGCCGCCGCGAGCGCGCCGGAGCGAGAGAGACCTGAGCGCGCCCGCGTCGAGCACCTCGGCGAGGTCTCCGGGCTCCCACCCCTGGCGGGAGAGGAGCGGGGGCGCGGGGTTCGTGGTCATGTGCCGGGCTCGCCGGGCTCGCCGGCCCCGCCGGCCCTCCCCGCCCCGCCGGCCCACCGGGAGTCCTGCAACGCTGCCGCCTCGGGAAAGTCGAGCGTGACGGGGTCGTCCTCCGCCTGACAGCGTGCCCCGGCCGCAGCGCGGACCTGGGCCTGCACGGTCTCGGACACGAAGGCGGCGATCTGGTCGATCGACGCGATGCTGCGGCGCTGTCGGCTCGCCACGGCCTCGATCTCACCGACGAGACAGCCCTCTGCGAGCGCGTCGCTGCGCAGCCGCACGACGTACGAGATCATCATCGCCCGCCACGGTAGGAAACCCGCGTTCACCCGACGTCCTGGCATGACGCTGGACGCGGGCGAGACACGCGGCGCAAGCCGGGCGCGCGTCACGAGGCGCGGGCGGGACGCCGGTGAGACTCCGCGACCGTAGGGTGCGCAGGTGCATGCGGACCCCTCCATAGACGACACGCTGCGCCTCGCGCGCGATCTGTGCCTCGGCGGCGGCGCGTTCTTCGTCACGCCGGCCGGCAGCGTCTTCTCGAACACGGCCGACGCCTCGGGGCCGGCGCAGCTCGAGCAGCACATTGCCGCGCTCGCGCGGAGCTGCCTCTCCCATCCGGCCGCGCGCGGCACCTCGTTGTTCTTGAGCGCCGAGGCGGTCGAGGACGCGGCGGGGCCGCTGCCGGACACCTCGCTCGCCTGCATCGTCGCGCCGGTGTGGTCCGGCACGGAGTGGACGGGGCTCCTCGGCGTGGTCGACGTGTGGCTCCCCGAGCTCGACGAGGAGCAGCGCGCGTGGCTGCTCGGCCTGGCGGCGCAGCTCGGCGAGCGCGAAGGGTCCGCCGGCACGGCGAGACCCGTGGTCTCGCTGCCGCCACGCCAGGCCCCAGGAGCGCCGCCGGGGCCGGCCGGCGAGCCCGCGATCGGTGCCAAGGGCGAGCCGTTCCTCGGAGAGGTGCTCGACAACCTGCCCGACGGGCTTCTCGTAACGCGTGCGGACGGCGCCATCGTCCTCGCCAACCAGACCTTCGCCGCGATGACCGGCCTCAGCATGGACGCCGTGCTCGGGGAGGACGTCGCCGCCGTGCTCGAGCCCGCCGAGGGAGTGGGACTGGACGAGGCGGAGCTTCGCGCTTGGCACGGTTCGGGCTACGACGCGGCCCGGGCCAACCTCTTGCGGCAGGTGCTGGGCCGTCCCGAGCCCGGGGTACCGATCAGGGTCGGGGCCCTCACAGGCACCGCTGTGGGCCTGGACGCCGCCGGCCGCAGGGTCGCGAGCCGCTTCGCCGGCGACTCCTTCGTGACGCTGGTGCGAGCACAGCGGCCGTCGCTCATCGCCGGCGACGAGCAGCTCGGCATCCAGACGATCCTCGACCACGTCGAGGACGGCATCGTGTGCTGCGACGCCGCCGGCACGGTCGTCATGGCGAACCGGACCGCCCGGCACCTGCAGGGGCTCAGCGACGAGCAGCTGGTCGTCGGCGCCCCCTTCCCTGCGACCACGCTCCTGCGGACCTCCGACGGAGGGGAGCTCGCCGCGAGGGACCACCCGCTCGTGCGCGCGATGCGCGAGGGGGTGCCGATCTCGACAGAGCTCCTCCTCGACCTTCCCGACGGACAGTTCCGCGTCGCCGTGTCCGCGCGCCCGCTCGGGATCGACGGCGACGGCGGCGCGATCGCGGTGCTGCGCGACGTGACCGCCGAGCTCGCGCGCGAGCAGCACCTCACCCACTTCGCGCTCTACGACCCGCTGACCGAGGTGGCGAACCGCTACCTGCTGCACGACGCCCTCGAGCGCATGCTCGACGGCCTCGCGCGGCGCGGCGGCTCCGTGTCGCTCATCTACTTGGACCTCGACGGCTTCAAGACGACCAACGACGATCATGGCCACAACATCGGCGACGAGGTCCTTCGTGCCCTCGCACGCCGCCTGGAGCGCGCGGTCCGCGGCGAAGACGTCGTCGCCCGGCTCGGCGGGGACGAGTTCGTGATCGCCCACATCACGGCGGAGAACGTGTCCGACGGCGACGCGGTGGTCGCACGCGTGCGCAAGGTCCTCTCCGCCCCGTACCGCTTCGGGGGGCTCGTGCTCGACGTCCGTGCATCGATCGGGTGGGTCAGCACGACGTCGGGCGGGGAGTCGCCCGAGTCGCTGATCGCCCAGGCCGACCGCGCCATGTACACCCAGAAGCGCCGCAGGCGTGAGGCCGCCGACGGGGTCCCGGTGTGATCGAAAGCCCTCCGGCGACCGACGCCCCGACGCCGGTTCGTGACCCGGAGGGGGCGGCCGCGGCGCGACGGGAGCCGGCGCTCGGCTCCGGCCCGGCCGCGCCACGAGCCGGCTCGGTCTCGGTGGAGGCGCTCGCCAGGTCCGGGTTGTCGGGCCTGCGCGAGAGGGGCGTCGACGGCGAGGTGGTGCGCTCGCGCGACGGCTGCCTGGTGGTGCGCAGCACCGCACGGCCCCCGGTCCCGGCGACCGTGGCGTGCTCCCTCGTCCGCGACTGGCTCGAGGAGCTCCCGACGATCGCGCTCGGCGTGGGCGGCCACGTGGTGGAGTCGGCGTGCGAGGCGCGGGGGGGCCGCTCGTGCATCCACACGCTCATCTGGGCACCAGACGCGGGGAACGGGCTCCCGGCGAACGGGAGCGCCAACGGGAACGGGCTCCCGGCGAACGAGGTGCCGGCGGACGGGAACGGACTGGCTCCCGCGGTCCTCCCGGCGGACGGGCACGGGACGGCCGACACGCTGAGCGGTGCCGTCGCCCTGCCGACGCCCGCGACAAGCGACGAGCCGCCGCTCGGCACGCTCCTCGTTCCGCCGCACGCGACGGCCACGACGGTGCCGGACGCGCTCCCCCCCCGACCCGCGGATCCACCGGTGCAGCCGGTGCAGCCGGTGCAGCCTGCGGCGCCTGCGGAGCGCGTGGCGCGGGTGGCGTGGCTGGAGCGGCCGCCCGCGCCACGGTTGGTCGTCGGCGGCCCCGAGACGAGACTGCACTCGCTCGTGCGCCGCACGCGCTGGCTTTG
>Ga0307374_10007906_pt1 | contig 16058 bp, 14 predicted proteins | sample OX3MG_FD_202532 | JGI IMG/M metagenome (GOLD analysis project Ga0307374, IMG submission 202532) | Soil microbial communities from Risofladan, Vaasa, Finland - OX-3 | ecosystem: Environmental > Terrestrial > Soil > Coastal area > Acid sulfate soil | place: Finland: Risofladan, Vaasa | collected... | reverse complement strand
TATCCCGGCGGGGCGTATCCCGGCGGGGCGTATCCCGGCGGGGCGTATCCCGGCGGGGCGTATCCCGACGATGGCGTTCGGTGCTCGGTCCAGGCGGTGCCGTCGAAGTACCGCCGCCAGCCAGGACCGTCGGGATCGGGATACCAACCAGCCGGGGCACCCCCATCGGTCACGATCGGACTCCAGTTCGTTGCATCAGCGGTCCGGCTCCGGCACGAAGAGGTCAACCCGGCGCGCGTCCATCACGTGGTTCGACAACCAGGCTACCGAATCACTGGGGACAACCACCGGCACGGGAATCTCCTCTATCTGAACGTGTCACTGCCGCCAGCCGTAGATGTCTCGATGGGGGTCGAACACCTACGTTGACAAGAGGATGGAATTGATGACCAACCGGACCACGATTGTCCTCCGTACCACAGGACGAATTCTCCCCGTGATGGTGGTCGCTCTTGTCGGTCTCGGTGCTACGGCGTGCGGATCGAGCACCACCGGAGCGGGCGGCGGACCGGCGAATGCGAACACACCGACGGCCAACCAGCCGTCGAATTCGACGACGACCGTGAAGCCCAGTGGAAGCTACGGCTACTGATCGGTCAGTCGATGGCTCGAAATCAGCCCGCGTTCAACGGCCGGAGGGGAACTGTCCACGTCCCATCTTTCGCCTTGCCGAACCACAGACCCTGGTTCCGACAGCCCTTCGCCACATAGAAGACACCCGCGGCCGAGGTCCCACGCGGGTAGGTCTTGGAACTGAGGAGGTCTCGACCGCACCGCGGACACACTGGTTCATTGGCCGTGCCCGCAGGCTAGACCCGAATCCACCGGGAATCGGGCAACTCGGGCCAATTGTTCCGATCCCCGCCCGGCGACGACCGTTCACCCCGCCGATACCGGTCGAAGACATGCGAGGATTTCGTCTCTGCAGTCCTGGGATGAGACCACGGGAGGGACGATGGCGAGGGTGATACTGATCACAGGGGCATCGGCCGGCATCGGCCGGGCCTGCGCCGACCGGCTCCACGAGAACGGATGGACGGTGGTCGGGGCTAGTCGCCGGGGATCGTCATCGGCGGACTGGAGCCCGATGGAGATGGACGTGGACAACGATGCGTCGGTCAGCCAGGGGGTGGCCCGCATCGTGAAGGAGCACGGCAGCCTCGACGCCGTCGTCGCCTGCGCCGGCTGGGGATTGGCCGGACCGGTCGAGATGACCCCGATCGCCGACGCCAAGGACCAGCTGGAGACGAACTTCTGGGGGGCGGTGCGTGTCGTCCAGGCGGCGCTGCCCGTCATGAGGCGCCAGAGTGGCGGTCGGGTGGTGTTGATCAGTTCCATCGGCGGGATCGTCGGCATCCCGTTCCAGGCTTTCTACAGCGCCAGCAAGTTCGCCATGGAGGGCTACGGGGAAGCGCTGGCCTACGAGGTGGCGCCCTTCGGCATCCACGTCACCCTTGTCGAACCAGGCAACGTCCGCACCGATTTCACGAGCAGTCGACGCGACGTCGGATCAAGCGATGGCGACGAGACCTACGCCGCCGCGGTGGCCAAGGCCGTCGGGCTCATGGAGAAAGACGAGGCGAACGGTGTCGATCCGGCGAATGTGGCCGTTGTGGTCGACAAGGTGCTGCGGTCGGCCAAGCCCCCACGTCGGCTGTCGGTTGGAAAGCTCGACGAACGGGTGGGGATCCTCGGGAAGAGGTTGCTGCCCTACCGGCTTTTCGAGAAGGCGGCCAAGAGCAGCCTGGGCGTTTAGCGGAGGGTGAAGACACTCCGGGGGGCGAGGCTCCAGGGATCGGGGGCCTCATTGAGAATGCACACCTTGGCCGACACCTTGCCACCGGCCTTTATGGAACCGGTGAAGTCACTGGCCACGGAGTCGTTGATGCTCCATCGGTCAGAAAGAACACCGCACTTGGCCGCCTTCGGCTTTCCCGATGGTGTGAAAGCGGAGCCGGTCAGGTACGTCGAAAGGCCGTTGTGCCAGGTGATCGTGTTGCCTTCGGCGCTCCCGCTGCCTCCGGTGTCGCCCGAGCAACCCCCCAGGGTGAAGATCACAGGCGTCGTGTTGAGGTTGCCCGACAACGATGTGCACGTCACCCTCCTTCCCGCAGCGGACGCCGGTGCCATCGCGTAGGTCGCACCCGCGGCCACGACCATGATGATTGCCCCCGCCACGGCGGCGGCGCGCTGAACCCAGAGACCCCGCATGTCACTCCCCCCACATCACAGATGCTGTCACGTCAACCTCGACGGCACCTGGCGGCAATTGTACAGCGCTCCAGGAACGGAGCCGGCTCGTTGAGCCCGTGTTGAGCTTTCAGAAGACCGTTGACGGAGCCAGGTGCCGGGAGAGAAAGGAGAACGAGGCCGGTTCCTGGGACCGGAAGAAGGGCCCCGAGTGGCAACCCGGGGAGAGGTCGATCACAGCTCCGGGCGCCAGGACCTTGACCAGGGCGACCACGCCGGGGTGGAAGGGGTCGCTCAGACCCGACGCCACCCGGACGGGTGTGCGATGGAGCGCCTGGGCATGGGAAACGACGTCGTTGGCGGCGAAATCCGAGGCCGAGGAATAGGCCCCGGCATTGGCGCCCCGGGCTTCGCCATAGCTGGTCCACACGGCGGGCGAGATGGCGGCCACGGCGACGAAGAGCTCCGGGTGCTTCTCGGCCATCAGCAGCGCGCCGTAGCCACCCATCGAGACGCCCATGATGCCGATCGGCTGTGGCGCCAGACCGAGGCCTCGCTCCCGGCACCGGGGAATCAGTTCCTCGACAACCATGGCCATGGGATCGTCACCCCGATGGGCATGCCAGTAGCCACCGCCGCCGTCGGCCGCCACCAACGCCATAGGGCGGAGGGGGGCACCGTCGACCCGCAGAGCGAGAGCCTGCGCCAAGGACATGCCCGACAACACGTCGCCATGATTGGCACCAAAGCCGTGGAGGGCGACGACGAGCGGCAGGTTGCTGCCCGGTCCGTGTCCCGGCGGGTAGGCGATCGTGTACCCGACGGTGCGTCGTCGTGCCTGGGAAGCGAAGCGACCCGAAAAGGCCGGACCGAGACCGGAGAAGACAGCCTTCGGCACGGAGACGGCGCACGCCCCTTCGAGCTGGCGGAGTACCTGCTGTCCGGGGAGCACCCCTCGCGACACGAGTTCGGTTCCGAGCGCACCGGCGCCCACCACGGTGGCGGCCGTCCCGGCCATCCAGGCCAACGCCCGCCGACGGTTGACCCGCGGACCGGTTTCCGATTCGACGGCGCCGGCTGGATCCACGGGCCCGACTCTATATCGTTTCCCGATATACCGTCAACCAGATGAGCAGCGGGAGTTGGGCCGACCACGACGAGGGCGGCGGCGGACGCCAGAAACTGATCGTGGCGGGCTCAGAGCCGAGCGGAAACGGCGGCAGAGACGACAGCCGCATCGGAAGAACGGCTGGTCGGTCAGATCCGGCGCCGGCGGCCGCTGTTACTCGCGCCGGGTCAGTTGGCGTTGCGGATGCCGCGGGCGATGTCTCGCAGCCGCATCGCCAGGCGGGTCCTCGCGTCAGCCGACTGTGGCCAGTAGAACAAGGGGAGGTCCTCGTCGCTGACGAGCTCCTCGGCCTTCAAGTCGTGGAACAAGCCACGGAGCCGCCGGTTGAACTTGTTCTTGAACCGTGCCGACTCTTCGACGGGTGAGAGCTCCGGAGCGGAGAGATCGAGGAGATCGCCATCGGGACCACGATTGTCGAAGAGGAAGATGCTTCCCGCCACGAAATCGGCTCTGTCGGCGAGAAGACGGTGACGAAGGCCGACGTCGTTCTCCTTGACCGTCGCCCGGGCGAACAGCGTGTGTCTTGGGTGCTCGCGTTTGGTGATTGCCACGTGCCCAGACTATGGGCGCGTTGAACGAATTTGTACCCAGCACCGGGCAATTCCGGCCCTTTCGACCCGCCGCACGCGATCATTGTGGAGCCGTTGTGAAACGGGCCGCGGAACGCGTTTCTTTGCGTATCGGCCAGCTCGCCGATCACGGTCGGAGACGATGACGGGAGACGGGTTGGAACCAGGCGACGTGGTGCAGACGGTCGATCGGGCCGACACGCCCGATGACCACGGCGGCGGCCCGACGACACCCGGCGCTCCCCGGCACGCCCCTCGCCGCCGCCCGCTTCCCGGTGCCTTGCCGGTGGGGGTCATCGGTCTCGTGGCCGGCTGTCTGATCGCCTGGCGCTCGGCGTTGCACAACGGGGTCTTCGACGACACCTACTGGCACTGGGCAACCGGCAATTGGATGCTCGATCACCACCGGGTCCTGAACCACGACATCTACTCGTACACGGTGAGCGGCCACTCCTGGATCACCCCGGAGTGGGGATACGGCGTGCTCCTGGCCGAGTCGGTGCGGCTGATCGGCCCTGTGACCTTCTGGCTGCTCTCCGCCGGGCTCGCCTCGCTGACCGTCATCGCCGTGGCCGTCCGTTGCCGGCTGCTCGGCGCCGGCTGGACCTGGACGGGCCTGCTCTGCGTGGAGACGGGGGTGGCCCTCACCCTCTCCCTCGACGACCGTCCCCAGATGGTCAGCTACTTCTTCCTGGCCCTGCTCCTGCTGCTTCTGTCCCTGGCCCGACGGCGACCCGGCTGGCTCTACGCCGTCCCGCTCCTCTTCGTCCTCTGGGCCAACATGCACGGGAGCTTCCTGCTCGGCCTCGGTGTCCTTTTCCTCGAGGTCATCGCCTCCGTGGTGCACCGGCGCCTGGGCCGGGTGGTGGTGGCCGATCCGCTGTCGCCACGATCGGCCGTCGTCATCCTGGGTCTTTCCGCCCTGGCCACCCTGGTCAATCCCTTCGGTCCAAAGGTGTATTCGAGCGCCTTCGGGATCACCTTCAACTCGACCATCCGGACACTCATCCAGGAATGGCAGTCGCCCAACTTCCACGACTTCGCCATTCTCGCCGTCGTCGTTCTGCCCGTCGCCATCACCGTCGCCTATCTGGCCTTCTCCCGGGAGGATGTCCCCGCCCTGGAGCTGGTGTTGGCCGGCTTCCTTCTCGTCTCGACGCTCAATGCCGTGCGCTTCCTGCCCTACTTCGCCATCGCCTGGTGTGCCCTGGCCGCCCGCTGTTCCCCTCTTCGGCGCGAGGCGGTACGGCCCAACGTCCTCGTCTGGCCCCTCCTGGCCGTTCTGGGCCTCTCCCTTCTCCAGGGCCCCTGGTGGCCGGCCGGGACACCGGCGGCCAGCGTCCCCGTGCGAGCGGTCACGTTCCTCGAGCATCAGCACGGCCGCGTTTTCTCGACCTACCTGTGGAACGACTACCTGGACTACGTCGGGATCAAGGTCTTCGTCGACGGGCGGACCGAGCTCTACACGTCGACGCCGATTCTCGAGCGGTACCTCGACGTCAACGACCTCACGGCCAAGCCCGATCCGATCCTGCGGCACTACCAGGTGGACTACGTCCTGTGGCCCACCAAATCAGCCTTGTCGCTGTATCTGTCCGAAGATCGCAACTGGCGGGTGGTGTGGCGGTCGTCGCAGGCCGTGGTCCTGCACTACATCGGACCCCGGACGCGCTGACGGCTCAACCCGGTTACCCGGGTCGAGCCGTTGCGGTCAGACTGACAGCCACCACCGAGGAGATCCGATCTAGGTCCGTGGCGGACGGCGATCGCCTGGAGCGGGCCGGAGTTGGGGGCCTTACGGCTTGTTGACGCTGTTGGCCACGTTGTTGAGCGTGTTGTTGACGGACGCACCCAGGAAATGCAGAGCCACCAGAGCCACAACGGCGATGAGGGCGAGAAGCAGCGCGTACTCGACCAGACTGGCGCCGAACTGATCCCTGCGGTTCCACACATTGCGGATCGGGCCGACCATCCGCGTCACGAGCGAGACGATATTCACGTTTCCCCCCTTGGTTCACCTTGAACGCTTCCTCCACTATCCGCGAATTCGGTGGTGCGATCCATAGGCCACGAGGCCCAATCTTGGTCCTGGGCAGCGAAAACGTGGGCCGCCCGACCTAGTCAAGTTGGATGAGTCCCATCCGGACGGCCTTCAGCACGGCCTGGGCCCGGTCGTGGGAGTCGAGCTTCTGGTAGATCGACGACAGATGGTTCTTCACCGTCTTGGCGCTGATGTAGAGCCGTCGGCCCACCTCGGGGATCGACGCTCCGGTGGCCACCAGTCGCAGCACCTCCTCCTCGCGCTTGCTGATGAGGGGACGGGTCCCCGACGAGACGGGTCTCGTCATCGGGGCGCCCACGGCGCCGTCGAGGGTCACCGGCGTGGCCGACGCCGACAACACCAATTCGCCCCGGGCCACCTGGGTCACCTCACCCAGGGCGCTCACGATCTCGGCCGTCGTGCAGTCCTTCACGAGATATCCCACGGCACCGGCGGCCAGGGCCGAGGACACCGCCGTCTCGTCGGACAGCATGGACAGGACGACGACCTTGGTACCGGGTACGAGGCCGTGGATCCGCTTGGTGGCGGCCACCCCGGAGAGAACCGGCAGCGACAGGTCCATGAGGACGATGTCGGGCTGCAGACGTTCGGCCATGTCCACCGCCTCCTGGCCGTCGGCCGCCTCTCCCACGACGTCGTAACCGGCGTGCTCGAGGGCCCAGTGCAGGCCTTCGCGGACCATGGCATGGTCGTCGGCAATCAGGACTCTCGTCATCAGGCCACCTTCATTCTCATCCGGACGACCGTGCCCCGATCGGGGCCGGACGTGATGTCCAGTTGTGCACCCACGGAATCGGCTCGTTCCCGCATACCGAGCAGGCCGTAGCTCGACGCTCCGGCCGCCTTGCCGGCCGACATGCCGACGCCGTTGTCGGACACCTCGAGCAGCGCACCCTCGGTGTTGCACAACCACAGAACCGAGACGTTCGAGGCGTGGGCGTGGCGCTCGGCGTTCATGACCGCCTCCTGGGCCACCCGCCAGAACTCGCGTTCGACCGTCAAGGGCAGACGCGATTCGGCATCGGCCGTGAGGGTGACGTCCAGGCGGTTGCGACGCTTCACCCGTTCCAGGAAGGAACGCAGGACGTCGTCGACACCGAGGCTCTCCGACACGTCGCTGCGCAGGTCGACCAGGGCGTCTCGCAGCTCTTCGACCAGGTTGCGGACGTCACCGCGCAGGGCGACCAGGTCCTTCTGCACGGCCCGGCCGTGATTGAGCTCCACCAGCCGGTCGATCTCGAAGCCGAGGTAGACGACCGACTGGCCGATGTGATCGTGCAATTCGCGGGCCAGCCGGGAGCGCTCCTGCTCGACCCCGAGGCCATGAATGCGCTCGAGCCAGCGGGCGTTGTCGAGCGCCAGGGCGGCCGCTCGTGCCAGGTCACCGATGCGACGGACATCGGCCGGGCCGACATGACGTTCGTCACCCCACTCCACGGCCAGGATGCCGACGAGCTCGTCACGGGCCCGCAGCGGGCAGTAGAGACCCCAGCGGGACCGGAAGCTCAGTCCGTGCTCGAGGGCCTCGACGGCGATCGGGTCCTGCCCCCGGGCCGCCATGGCCAACGCCGCGGGAAGCTCGAGAGACACGTCGGCCCCGGTGAGCCGGACCCCTTTGCCCGCCGCCAGGTGCCAGTACTCGGTGGCGGGGTCGCGCAGGATTACGGCGGCGACGTCCGGGATGAACATCTCCTCCAGCCGCTCGAGGGCCCATCGACCGGCGCCGTCGAGATCCAGAGGCGTCGTTTCCTGCGCCGTGGCCCGGTGCAGATCGAGCAGCAGGTCGTTGACTTCGGAGAGGTGGTCGGCCTGGGCGGCCAGGCCCTGGCCCGTCGGCCGGGCGTCCTCGATCACCGTGCGGCTGAACCCGCCCACCACGCCGACGAGGACGAGCTCGATGGCGAACTGGACGCTCGAGGCGGCCAGGCCGCGGTCGGCGTCGATGACCATGCTGGGTACGGCCACGGCCAGGCCGGCCACGACCGACAGCGGGGCCACCGCACCCAGGCCGCCGGCGAACCCGACGATGGCGGTGGCGACCACCAGACAGACGAGATAGGGCGACAGGCTGAATCCCGTCACTTCGACGACGACCAGGGCCACGACGATCTCGAGGAACAACCCCACACTGACCCGCCAGCCCCTCCGGTCGTACCGGATCGGCCACAAGGTCCGCCACAGCGTGTAGAGGGCCAGCACGATCCCGGCCACGATGTCATGACGGTTCGTCTTTTCGATCACACCCAGCGCCACGGCCAGAGACAGCGTTCCCCATCGCAGGGCGATGAGCAGCGGGACGAACCGGGCCACCAGCTCGGGGGTGGCGGGCCGGGTGGGTCGCCATTCGGGCCACGCTCCACGGGCGCGCAGGAGCCACGCTCCACCCGGGACGGACTCGAACCGCTGCACGGCGCTCCTTCTGGCCTCGTCCGACGGGCTCCGGGCCCGTCGTGCTCACCTCGATGCCAGAGGAATCGTCATGTGAACGGCGGCTCTTGAGCGCAGGCACGCTCCGCCATCGTCGAGGGGGCCCCGATAAAGCCCTCTGCCTGCAGGTATCCACCCACCGAGCGGGCCGGCCGGGGCACCGGCGGGAACGTTCCGCCGCCTCAGGCGGCTCGGTCAGCGTCCGCTGAAGGCGTGGAAGATGTTCAGGAAAGCCGGCCCGGCGGTGATGACGAAGAGGGCGGGCATGATGCAGAACACCATCGGGAAGAGCATCTTGACCGGGGCCTTCTGCGCCTCCTCCTGGGCCAGCTGGTGACGCTTCACCCGCATCTCGGCCGACTGGCTGCGCAGGATCGACCCGATGGACACGCCGAAGGTGTCCGCCTGCTTGAGCGCCAGCACGAAGGACCGGACCTCGGGCACGCCCGTCCGGGTGTCGAGTCCACCCAGGGCGTCGGACCGACTCGATCCGGCCCGCATCTCTCCCAACATGCGGGCGAACTCCTCGGACAGCGGTCCCGGCACCATGGTGACGGCCCGGGCCAGGGCCTGTTCGAATCCGAGACCGGCCTCGACGCTGATCGTCAGCAGGTCGAGAACGTCGGGCAGCTTCTTGCGGATGGCGAGTTGCCGGTCCTCGACCACGCGGTTGAGCCAGGCGTCGGGTCCGATGACACCGGCCAGGGCGATCAGGCCGAACACCGCCTCCAATTCGAGTCCGCTCAACGAGGTGTACTGCCAGGTCACGTACCAGAGGATGGGGATGAACACCACCGACAAAACGTGGAGAACGAGGAAACGGTCGGCCTCCTCGATCTGGCCCCGGCCGGCGAGAACCAGCTTGTGCTGGACCTTGTCGACATACGACTGCGGGAGAGCGGCCCGGGCCAGATTGGCGATGAAGACGGCGGTGGGATCGAACACCCGCGTGGCGAAGGGCACCTGGAGGTCGGTGTGGCGCTTGTCGGCCGGGGACTCGTAGTCGGCCAGCCGGGCCCGCGCGGCGCGGACGCTGATACGTTCGTCGGCCTTCAGGACCGCGGCGTAGGCCATGAGGGTGATGGTGACGAAGATGAAGACGACGGCGGCAGGCAGCATCTCAGATCTCGATCTTGACGATCCGACGGAGCCAGACCATGCCGGCCAGGGCCAACCCGAGGCAGGTGTAGAACATCAACTTGCCGGTGCCGGTGTGGAACAGCGGCGACAGGTAGCCGGGATTGACCGAGTAGACGAAGAGCCCGATGGCGACGGGCAGCAGCGAGATGACGATGGCGCCGATCCGGCCCTCGGCCGTCAACGTGTGGGCCTCCTGACGCAGCCGGGACCGCGAATTCATGGTGTCGGCCACGATGTCGAGGAGTTCGGCCAGGTTGCCACCGACCTCCCGCTGGATCCCGATGGCGGAGACCACCCACTCGAAATCCTCGCTGCGGACGCGGACGGCCACCTCGTCGAGGGCGCGGGACAGGGGACGACCCAGCCGGGCTTCGGCCACGACGTGACGCATCTCCTTGCCCGTCGGGTCCGGGAGCTGGACGGCCACCGTGTCGAGGCCCTGCAGGATGGAGAACCCCGAACGCAGGGTGGTCCCGAGCAGCTGCAGCATGTCGGGAAGCTGGGCCACGAAGGCCCGGGTACGCCGGAGGGCCAGGGCGCTGAGGACCACCCAGGGGACGACGGCGATGGCGGCCAGGACGAAGATCCCCCAGAAGAGATTGCCCAGCAGCAGCCCGAGCGCACCCCCGAGGACGGTGGCCACCAGGTACAAGAAGAGGGCCTCGGCCGGTCGGACGGGGATATCGGCCTGATCGATCTTGGCCTCCACGATGGCCATCAGGCCGCGGCGGGTGGCGATCTCGGCCACGGCATCGATGGCCCGCCGGAGAATGGGCGACCGCACGAACTCCTGGGCGCCGTAGACGTCCGGTTCGAGCTCCGACGTCGGGGTATGGCCCACCGTGTAGGGGGCGAGCGTCTTCTCGAGTGCCGGTCGGCGACTGAACGTGACCACGCCCAGCAGACCCCAGGCCAGGAGCCCGGCGGCGGGGAGGACGAGGAGCGAGACGAGGAGGATCACCGACGACCGACCGCCCGTGCGAACGACTCGGCCTCGAAGAGCTCGGGGTCCAGAGGTTGTCCGGCGTCATGGAGCTTGTCGGCGAACTGCGGCCTGATGCCCAGGGACTTGAGCGAACCGCGGTATCCGCCTTCGGCGTCCATGCCCATGGAGAAGTCGAACATGAAGAGGTCCTGCATGATGATCACGTCGCCCTCCATGTGCTGGACCTCGGCCACCTGGGTGACCCGCCGGGTTCCGTCACGCAGCCGCGACAGGTGGACGACGAGGTCGACGGCGGACGACATCTGCTCCCGGATGACCCGGATGGGCAGGTCGAAGCCCGCCATCAGGGTCATGGTCTCGATACGCGACAGGGTGTCGCGCGGTCCGTTGGAGTGGATCGTGGTCAGTGAACCTTCGTGACCGGTGTTCATGGCCTGGAGCATGTCGAGGGCTTCGCCACCACGGCACTCCCCCACGATGATCCGGTCGGGACGCATACGCAGGGCGTTGCGGACGAGGTCCCGGATGGTCACTTCACCTTTACCCTCGATGTTGGCCGGGCGCGATTCCATGGAGACCACGTGTTCCTGGCGGAGCTGGAGCTCCTTCGAGTCCTCGATGGTGACCACCCGCTCGTCGTTGGGCACGAGCGACGACAGGACGTTCAGCATGGTCGTCTTGCCGGAGTCGGTCCCGCCCGAGACGACGACATTCAGCCGGCCCACCACGCAGGCCTCGATGAACCGGGCGAAGGTCGAGGTGAAGGTGCCGTTGGCCACCAGGTCCTCGACCAGAAGGGGTTCTTTGGCGAACTTCCGGACCGTGAGGAACGGGCCGCCGATGGCCAGGGGGTGGATCACGGCGTTGATCCGTGAGCCGTCGGGAAGGCGGGCGTCGACCATGGGCGACGATTCGTCCACCCGCCGGCTCACCTCGCCGACGATCTTGTCGATCACCCGGCGCAGGTGGGTCTCGTCGATGAAGGTGGTGGGCGTCCGCTCGATCTTCCCGCCCCGCTCCACGTAGACCTTGTCCGGTCCGTTGACCATGACTTCGGAGACGTTGGCGTCTTCCAGATACCGCTGGATGGGCCCGTAGCCGAGGATGTCGTTGGCGATGTCCTCTCCCAGCCGGGCCTTGTCGGCCAGGGACAGAGGCGTCGACTCCTCCGACAGAGCGGCCTGGAGCTGGGCGTTCACCCGGGGCCGGAGGTCCTTGGCCGTCAGCCGGCCCTGGGACAGCTCAGGCCCGAGCTCCTCGATGAGTCGCTGGTGCACCCGGATGTGGACCTCTTCGAGGGCGCGGGCCCGCGCTTCTTCGGAGTTCAGGACTCCGGCCACTCGCAGATGATCGGAAAGCGACATCGTGCACCCCTACTCGGCGTGTCGAGCGGCGGCCACGGCCGGCGCAGACGCCATCAGCACAGTGGCCAGGTCATCAATGCTCTTGGCGAACTTCGATCTCGGCGAGCTGATGACCACGGGCACCCCGCGATTGACCGACTCGGCCACCAGGATGTCGCTCGGAAGAGCGGCGTCCACCTTGAGCTGAACGGCCCGTTCGGCGTCGGCCTCGCTCAGGCCCACCCGGGTGTTGGCCCGGTTGAGGACGAACTTGACCGACGAGAAGGGGATGTCGAGGACCCGCATGGTCTGAAGCCCCACCCGGGCGCTCTTCAGGCTCATGACGTCGAGGCCGGCCACGACCAGGATGTCGTCGGCGGCCTCGAGGGCGGACAGGGTGATCTCGGCGAAGTTGGCCGAGGTGTCCACCACGATGTACGCGCACCGCTCGCGCAGCACGTTCAGGATCCGGGTCAGGTCGGCCCGGCCGATACGGTCGGCCGAGCTCGGCTCGGTCGGGGCGGCCAGCACCAGCAGTCCACTCGGTTCGTGCCGGAGCAGGAGGTTCTCGAGCATCGTCCCGTCGAGCCGCTCGCCGGCGGCCACGGCCTCGGCCACGGTGTGGACCGGCGCCAGCTGCAGCATGAGGGCGATGTCGCCGAACTGCAGGTCGGCGTCGACCAGCACGACAGGCTGGATCGTCCGCTTGGCCAGGGCCACGGCCAGATTGATGGCCACCACCGACTTGCCCGTTCCCCCCTTGGTGGAGAACACGGAGATCACCCGTCCCTGCGGGCCCTGCGACGGAGCGGGCGGTGGGGGTGGGGCGACCACCGTCGGACGGCGCACCTTGACCCGGGCGGCGGCCCGGGAGACGGCATCGAGAAGCTCGCTGTCCTCGGCCGTGACGGCCACGACGTCGTCCACCCCGGCGCGAAGCGCCGCCTGCAGGACCTCGGCCGTCAGCTCGTAGACGACCATGACGGCGCCGCAGCCGGGTCGGAATCCGATCAGCCCGGTCACCTGGGAGATGACCTCGTCGGGCTTGTCGGAGGGTCCGAAGACGACCACGCCCGGCTTGGAGGGATCAGCCTCGTCGGAGAAGGCGGCCAGGTTCTCGTAGCCGACGACCTGGCCACCGATCTCGAGCATCCGCTCGGTGAGGACGAACCGGACGACCTCGTCCGAGTCCACCACGCTGATGGCGACCTGGTCGGCTTTGGCGGCTTTGGTTTTCATAGGGGGTTCCGTCATCTCGTCGACTCGCCGGTCACGGTGCACTGGTGATGTTCCCTTGGTTCACCGGCGGGATATTCGTCGGGGGGCTGTTCGGGGGGAGCAGTGTCATATAGAGACCGAGTCCGTTCTGTTCTGTCAATGCGATCTTCGACGCGTCGATGGGTGAGACCTGGAAGGTGACGAGCCCACTCGTATTGGCCGGAGCGGATGTCGTCTGCCCCGGGGTGACGGTGGGCTGCTGATTGGTCGACCCGAGGGCGAGGATGGTCACGTTCTGCAGCAGCACTGTCTCGGCGCCGTTCACGTTGACCAGAAGGTCGACCTTGTCGCCAGCCACCGGAAAGTCGGCCACGCCGTGGATCTGGTCGACGGAGGCCGTGACGGCCACGTCGCCGGCGGGAATCCTGTCCGAGAAGCTGTTGGCCGTGGTCGACGTGCTGGCGAACATCGAGGAGACGAGGACCTGACCCACCGAGAAGGGAGCCACGGCTTCCTTACCCTGGATGGCGGAGAGCTTGGTGATGGCGGAGCTCGGTCGGAACTCCTGAGGGATCTTCTTGGTCTGGATGTAGCCGCCGTTGATGGCGTCGGTCCCGTTCAGGGTGCGCGGAACCTCCTTCACGACGACGTAGGCCTGAACCAGCTTTGCGTTGTGATAGGCCCGCTGCTGGGCGTTGTTGAGAAAGACGTAGCTCAACACCGACGCAGCCACCCCCACGACCACCGCGATGGCAACCACGATTGTCCGCTTGGGTGTCATCAATGCCCCCTCTTTGTGCCCGGCGCCGAAGCAGGATTGAAGCGTGTTCTTCGGCGTCGATCGATCCCACCACGGTCGATGGCTAGGCCAAGTGTGCGTGACGAGGCGGCCGTTGACAATGACTACGGAGCCAAATGAGTCGCAGGGCCTACCAGAGAATTGTCCCCACGTGGCCGCCCTAAAGGCCCACCCGCATATGTGTCGATAGACCTATTGCCCGCCGCCGGGTGGGGTCCTGATACTGGGACTGGGGCAGTGGGACTAGGAACGCGCCACCCCGCGTGCCCAGGAAATCGGGTGCGACCGCGTCGAGAGGTGAGGAAGCGAGATGGCGGCTATGTCGAGAGCACGCTCACGGGCGACTGTCGGTTGGCGTGGCCGTATCCGGTCCCGGCTCGGCACCGACCGGTCCGAGACGGGCGCCGTCCTCGTCGAAGCGGCCTTCGTCTTTCCCGTCTTCATGCTCCTTCTCTTCGGCATGATCGAATTCGGCTTCATCTTCAAAGACAGCCTCACTCTGTCGACCATGGTCCAGACCGGGGCCAGGACCGGCGCCGTGATCGGCAACGGCTCGTCGCCCAGTGCCGACTACGAGATCCTGAGCACCATGGCGGCGGAATCGAAGGCCCTGAACGCCCAGGTCCAGTCGGTGGTCATCTTCGACGCCAACAGCGCTGTCGCCGGCGTTCCTCTGAGCGCCGTGCCCGCCCAATGCCTCTCGGCCAGCGTCAACGCTCTCTGCAACTACTACAGCGCTTCGGACTGGCAGGCTATCGTGACCGGAGCCGAGACGGGACAGCATTTCGCCGGCGCGTGCTCGTCGTCTTGTTGGGACGCGCTTTGGCCTCCGAGCAGCCGCCAGGTGGCCGAGTCGTCAAATGGCGGCACCGGTCCCGACTTCCTCGGCATCTACATCACCGCCCATCACACCAAGATCACCGGCTTCTTCGGATCGGTCGACCTGCACGAGACGGACATCATCCGTCTCGAACCGCAGTCGTTCGGATGACGGGGATGCGATTCGCCGCCGGGAACCTCCGGTACTCCGGCAGCGACGAATGTCCGGACCAAGGCGGGTTCACCCTGGTCTTCTTCGCCATCTCCATCGTGGCTCTGCTGGGCATCGCCGCCCTGGTCGTCGACCTCGGCTACTGGTACCTCCACGCCGACCGGATCCAACGGGCGGCCGACTCGGCCGCCCTGGCCGGCGTGGTCTACATGCCGGGCAACCCCAACGAGGCGACATCGGTGGCCACCAGCGTGGCCGCCAGTAATGGGTTCTCCGGCTCCGGGGTGGTGGTCTCCCCCGTCCCCGGCGAGCTGCACGAGCTTCAGGTCACGATCAAGGACACCAATGTCCCGGCCTTCTTCGCCAAAGTGTTCGGCTTCGACAAGATCTCCGAGACGAGAACATCGATCGCCCGCTACCAGCCGCCGGTACCCCTGGGCAGCGCCGAGAACTCGTTCGGCACCGGCGACCTCTCGCTCGGGGTGGGCCCTCCGTCAAATATCTGGGCGGCGGTCAACGGCTACTGCACGTCCAAGGAGAACGGTGACCAGCTCCTGAGCAAGTACGACGCCACCTACAACGGGTCGACCTACGACTGTCCGGCCAACCCGGCCGATCCGGCCACTCCCCACGCCACCACCAACTTCGAGTACAACCCGTCCGGTTATCTCTACGACATCGAGACCCCGGACCAGACGCAGGGCACCCTCACCACGGAGCTCACCGTGTCAGCCTACGACCCGAGTTTCAACCCCATCGGTTGTGGCGGGGGGGGCGGCGGCGAGACACCCGACAACAACATCAACCAAGCCAATCCGAGCATCCACACCACTTATACCCTCTACTACAACCCGACGCCGCTCAATCCGCCCACGGCAGCAAACGAGCTAAGCACCATCACCTTCGGCACCAACGACATGGCCTCGTGCGGCAAGTGGGTACCCATCGGCACCATCCCGGCCGGCGCCGCCAACGGGACCTACCAACTCCAGGTGGCGACACAAGCGGGCGAAGCCAACAGCCAGGGCACCAACGGCTACGGCCTGGAGGTGAACGTCGGTCCGTTCGGCGCCTTCTCGAGGTGCTCGACCATCACCTCCCAGCCGTGGTACAACGCCAACTGCCCCGTCATCCAGGGCCACAACTTCCTCTCCGTCTACGCCAAGAACGGATCGAACACGGGGACGTTCTACCTGGCCGACGTGGACTCGGCCTATGACGGAAAGACGATGGAGATCACCCTC
>Ga0307374_10007904_pt1 | contig 16066 bp, 10 predicted proteins | sample OX3MG_FD_202532 | JGI IMG/M metagenome (GOLD analysis project Ga0307374, IMG submission 202532) | Soil microbial communities from Risofladan, Vaasa, Finland - OX-3 | ecosystem: Environmental > Terrestrial > Soil > Coastal area > Acid sulfate soil | place: Finland: Risofladan, Vaasa | collected... | reverse complement strand
TCGACAGCCGTGACACCGCCTCGAACCTGGGGTCGGCCTGCTCGGGCACCGGGCTGGACGCCGTCGCCTTCGGTGGGAACGCCACGCTGTAGGTCGACGTGCGGGTGCTGAGCCCGCGGGCCGCAGGCAACACCTGAGACCCGCGGGCTCAGCGCCCCGTGGTAGGAGCGGCGGAGCGCACGGCCACTGTCGCGGGCCACGACCGCTGCCCTCCAGGGCGCGTCCACGGCAACTGATCGTCCGAAGCCCGGGTCGGCCAGGCCCAGCCCCCCGGTCAGGCCCACGTCGACCCGGGCTTCGGGCCGTACTGCTGACGGCACGCGCCGCGGTTCGCGAACGCGGCGACGAGCGACTGGCGCGCGAGGTTGTCGACCGCCCGGCGCAGGACCCGGGAGGCCTGGTGGATGCGGTCAAGCGCGTCGTCGGAGAAGAGCGTGTCGCTGCGGCCAGCGAGCTTCAGGTGGTGGCTCGCGTAAGCTCGAGCACTCCCCCGCGCTCATCGGCGGGTCCTACTCGAGCGAACCGACCGGCGCCGCTCCTGGTGATCTCCTGAAGCGGTAGCACAAACGTTGTCGCCCGAGAGTTGTTCGATTCATGGGTCCTTTCGCGTCGACCAACCGGTACCAACGATCACTTGTAAAGGTCGCGCTTGATGACTTCCAGGGTATCTTCGAGTAGCGATCGATTGATGCGAATGAGGTTTGCGACGATGCCCAGAGTCACGGAGACAAACGACACGTTCAGCAGCACCGCCCCGATGACAAGCGATTGTAGGTGATGGGCCCCGTTGGGATTCTTCACCGTGAGCACCAGGTACAAATAGTGAGCGAACGGAATGATGCCGAGGATGAAAAACGCTCCTCCGATGCCGAGGAACACCGTGTACGGCCTGTACATCGTGAAGCTGTTGAGCATGGCAACCATGCTCTTTCTCACGTGTTCCCAGGATGACTTGAAGAGCCGTGACTCACGAGTCTTGGGATTGGTTTCGATCGTGATGGTCGCGAACGCCAGTCTCTTGTTCGCCGCCTGGATCGTCGTCTCTGCCGCGAAGTTGAAACGCCCGATGAGGTTGAGCTTGATCGCTGCTTCCTTGGAATACGCCCGAAAGCCACTGGTTCCATCAGGCAGGTGCGTTCCCGCCGCCAGATTCATCACCCCGGTGCCGAACCTCTGCAGGAACTTCTTCATCGGAGAGAAGTGCTCAATGGTCTGAACTTGTCGATCGGCGATGACCGTGTCCACCTCTCCCTTCATGATGGGGCGAATCAGGTCCGGGATGCGCTCTTGTGGATACTGATTGTCACCGTCGGTCAGGACCAAGATGTCCGCGCCCAATTCGAGCGCTCGTTGAATCCCGTCGCGCAGAGAGTGTGCGAGGCCACGGTTTTGGGGATGGTGCACGAACTCAGTCACGCCAAGCCGCTTGGCGACCGCGACTGTGTTGTCTGTCGACCCATCGTCGATGATGAGCACGTCTATCTCATCGATGCCTTCGATCCTCTTCGGGATCGTCTCGAGGACCAGCGGAAGCGTATGCTCCTCGTTGAGGCACGGGATCATGATCACGACCTTCATGTCGTCGAGGGTATCTCACGGCTCGGGCGTTGAAGTGGGTCTTCCAGAGCGGCCGTGCCAGCCAGGCCACTCAGGATCGCTAAAGGGGGCCGCCGTAATCGCTCGGGGTGGCCCCAGGTCGGGGTGCTGACACGAACCGGATGAGCCATTGGAGGTCAGGATCGACCAAGTAATCCATCCCATTCCTCGACCCAGACATTTGACGGCCAGGCATGTGACGGTCCGTGTGACTACAGTTCGGCCAGAACGAGCGTGCGGAGGTGGGATCATGCTCCGTCCATGGCGCAATAGGTCTGCAACCGGACCCCGCATGGGTATTGGCCGGTTGATGGCTGTCTTGGCAGTTGGCGTTCCACTCCTCGGACTGACGCCCTCGCCCGCTTCAGCGGCCCCAAAGCACTGGGCCGCAACATCGGTGGGTTGTACATTTGTGGCATCGGTGAAGTTTGCCCCACCGATCACAGATTCGGGCGGTGGCTCCCACCAGTCCAGGATGTCGGCGTCGCTCTCCGGCTGCACCGAGGGAGGCGCCGCGTACACATTGTCATTGGCGCAGGTCACCGACGGGCACTTCAGAGGATTCTTTGCGCACAGCCCCTTGAGGTGCGCCACGCTTTCAGCGCCGGGTGCACCTATCACGGGGATTGCCACATGGCGCGGCTTTTACGATCATGTCCCCACGTCGTTTCGACCTAGCCATGTGGTCAACAACAGCGTCGGAGCCAACGGAAAGGGCAGCTTCGTTGGCGCAGCAAGCGTTAGCCTCAACATTCCCCCCACGCTGGCCTCGGCATGCGCAAGCCGCCGAGGCCTCAAGTCAGCGACGGTCACGGGAACCATCACGATGGGTCCACCATGTGGCCCCGGGGGCGGCCCCATCGCCATCTACCGGATCGGCACCGGACCCAACTGCGGTGGGGTCTATGACCCGAGTGCCATCGTCAGTGGCTCCGACGGTGCCCTGTGGTTCGTCAACAACGGCTCCATCGGACGGATGACCACCTCGGGCGCGGTCACCTTGTACAGCGGGCGGGACGACTCCGCGACGAGCATCACGGCCGGTCCAGACGGCGCCCTGTGGTTCACGAGCGACATCAGCGATGCCATCGGGCGTATTGCGACTTCGGGGACGGTCACGGTCTATCCAACCAATGGTCGTGTGGCAGACATCACCGCCGGGCCCGACGGGGCTCTGTGGTTCTTCGGCTCGTTTCCTCCCGCAAGTGGAGGGGCCTCCTACGTAGGGCGAATAACGACCGCTGGACTCATCACTACTCACGTCATCCCGAGTTTTGCCGGTTCTGACTCCAACCTCATCGTCGGGCCTGATGGCAACCTGTGGTTCGCGCATGCGAACTACAACCCGGCGACTGGTTTCATCGGACGGATTACGACAACAGGGGTAGTGACAACATATCCTGACCCCAGTGGTGGCAACCCCGACGACATCACGGTCGGGCCTGATGGTGCCCTGTGGTTCATAGACGCCTATTACCCGAGCGGGAACAGTGCCATTGGGCGAATCACGACTGCCGGTGTCTTTACCAACTTCTATAGCGGGCCGAACATCGACCCCATAAGTGGCATTGATGGAGGTATTGCCGCTGGCTCTGACGGAGCCGTGTGGTTCACCGAGGGCATCCCATACTCTCCATCCTCTCTGCCAAATGAGATCGGATCGATCGGCCGGATCACAACTGCGGGAGTCGTCACCACCTATACCGCCCCGGGCGTCTACGACCCGACTTCGATCACGGCAGGCCCTGACGGTGCCATGTGGTTCACGAACTTCGGCAGCGACACCATCGGACGTGTCACGACCCCCTAATCCAGGCCGTCGACGTGCTTAGGGGTAGCGATGCCGACACCTTCGACTGCTGATCGTTTCAGCGCCGGGATTCGTAACCATGGGGAGAGTTTCACGGAGCGTTGTGAGTTGCCCACTGGAACGCCGCGCCAACTGGACCGGTGTGAACGACTGCCGAGCTCGCTACCCCCGGACCTGTGGGGATGCACGAGGAGCAGGATCAGGCCAGTTGCGTTGAGGTGGGCGACACCCGCTCGCATCGTCAACTGGCGACAGCCAACGTTGAGGTCATCTCGACCGCCCACATGAGGCCTTTGAGCGCTGCCGACGACAGGGTCGAGTCCTCGAACCCGCTCCGGACGGCATCCTCGGATCGACCAACCTGGAAGTCCGCCACGTCCGCCACCAACCGGCCCAGCGTTCCCTCTGCGTCCAGGATCGCCCGGCGGAGACCGTCGTCAAGAGGAAGATCGCGCAAGATGTCCTCGAGCGGAACACCGAGCAGAACGTCGAAGCTGGCGAGAAGCCCTGCGGTGAAGGCCGTCGCTGACAGCGACCGGTCGACGGTCTCGGCCACCAACTCGCACGTGCGGGCCCGGGTCAATGCCGTCGTGAGCTCCTCGTCCGATGCCTGCCCCTTCCCACCGATGAGCAGCAGCGACACCCAACTCTGGAGCCGACGCCAGCCGACGAGAACGAGCGCCTCTCGCACGGTCTGGACGGTCCTCCGCATCCCCCCGGCAGCCCCCATGCCCGCCAGCTGGAGCAGCTGAAGCGTCATGGCCGGGTCCCTCCGAACGATGTCTTCGAGTTCCGCCATCGGGCACTCACGGTCAAGAAGATGCGCTGCTAGACGCAGTTGCGCCACACGCCCGGGGTCCAGGGCGCGTCCGGCAACTTCGGAGGGCCGCGCCAGAAGGTAACCCTGGAAATAGTCGAAACCCAACGCTTCACAATGGTTGAACTCGTCGGTGGTTTCGACCTTCTCCGCCACCAGAGCTACATCAAGTCGCCGACAGTGCTCAACGAGATGAGGAAGATCCGCCGGTTCAGTGTCCCGAAGGTCGATCTTCACTATTGACACGAGATCTGCGAACCGCTCTATGTCCGCCAGACTCGTCACGTCATCGAGGGCTAGCGTGAAACCTTCATCGCGCAAGCGGGCGCATCCGGCGAGCACTTCCTCATGCGCAACCACGGTTTCGACGATCTCAACGACGGTTTGCCGAGGCGGGAGCAGGATCGGCACCACGCCGGTGAGGACCCCCCGGCTGGCGTTGCAGAAGAGCGTCTTGTCTCCCACCAGGCGATCGAGGCCGATGCTGACCGAGTTGAAGATCACGTCGGCCGTCATCTGGTCACCGAGGCTACCGGCAGATTCCGCCGCCGTCGGACCACCAAGCGTCCGGAAGAGCAGCTCATAGCCGAACACAGAACGGTCGCGGTCGAAGATCGGTTGACGACCTACCACGACATCGAGAGCCGGCATGGTCCAATCCTCGGTTCCTCACCCGTGAAACGCCGTCAATGACGGTTGACTCGGTCTTCGGCACGTTGTGGGCTCCGCTGAAGCGACCTTCGACACTCACGCTTGGTCCTGACGGGGCGTGGCTTGCCGGGCGCCCGCCGAGGGGCCGTTTCGGGAATGGGGATGGGCCGTGCCGATGCCGGCTGCCGCTGGCAACGAGGGGCCCGTCCACCTCGATCAGGCGGGCCCCGGTCGGTACAGTTCCTTCCCGCTGCATCAACCGCCTTTGGCCGCGGCGCGGCACGCAGGAGAGCGGAACCCGGCCGAGCCTGAGAGTCCCGCCCACTGGTCTGGGGCTTTGCGTCGGGCTGGCGAGATTTGAACTCGCGACCTCTTGACCCCCAGTCAAGCGCGCTAACCAAGCTGCGCCACAGCCCGTTGATGCAACGCGGCAGTCTAGACGGCTTGCGCCGTCAGGCGTGATGGAGGAGCCAGGTGATGCCCTGGAACGCCCGCCAGCCCAGGTAGACGGCGGTGACGCCGATCATGAGCTTCAGGTGCCACGGGATCGGCCGGCGACCCGCCAGATCCTCGCCGCACTCGGGGCACTCGCCGTCGTCGGTGAGGTCGTCGTCCTCGATCATGCGGTCACAGGTGTCGCACCAGGGCACGATCAGGCCCCGGGGGTGTCGCGGGCTCCATCGGCCCGTTCCGGTACCGGCCCGGTGCTGCTCATGACCCGATCCGCACGCGGAACTTCACGGGTGTGGGCCCGATGCCGAAGTGCTCGCGCAGCCGGCGCTCGATGTAGCGCAGGTAGGGCGCCGGCAGGCGCCGGGTGGCGAAGAGGGTGAAGGTGGGCGGGTCGATCGCCCCCTGCACGGCATAGCGGATGCGCGACCCGGGGGCGGGGTGGTCCGCCTGGATGGAGCGGATGGCCCGGTTGAGCTCCCCGGTCGGGATCCGGTGGTGGTACGCCTCGACGGCCTTCCCGAGGGCGGGGAGGATCTTGTGCACCCCCATGCCGGTCTGCGCGCTCACCTTCACGATGGGCGAGTCCCCCAGGAAGGCCAGCCGGTCCTCGACGTCCTCCACGCGTTGGCGGCGGTCGTCGGTGCCGAGGAGCTCCCATTTGTTGAGCACCACCACGACCGGGCTCCCCGAGGCCCCGATGCGCTCGGCCAGGCGTTGGTCCTGGTGGGTCACGCCGTCGGTGGCGTCGATCACGAGGAGCACCACGTCGGCGCGGTCGAGGGCCTGCAGGGCCCGGACCATGGCGTAGTACTCGGTCCCCTCCTCGGTGCGCGACCGGCGCCGCATCCCGGCGGTGTCGATGAAGCGGATGGGGCCATCCGGGGTGTCGAGCTGGGTGTCGATGGCGTCGCGGGTGGTACCGGGGAGGTCGTGGACGACGGAGCGCTCCTCCCCCAGGAGCCGGTTGAAGAGGGTGGACTTGCCCACGTTGGGGCGTCCCACGATGGCCACCCGGGTGGCCTCGGGGTTCCCGTCGTCGAGGGATGCTCCGCCGGTCCCGGCGGCACCGGTCTCGGCGGCACCGGTCTCGGCGGCACCGGTCTCGGCGGCACCGGTCTCGGCGGCACCGGTCCCGGCGACACCGGTCCCGGCGACACCGGTCCCGGCGACACCGGTCTCGGTGCCGGTGTCCTCCTCGGGCGGGAGCCGCCGGACGACCTCGTCGAGGAGGTCGCCGGTCCCCCGGCCGTGCAGTGCGCTCACCGTCCAGGGCTCGCCGAGGCCCAGGGAGACGAACTCCCACGCCTCGGCCTCGCGCCGCTCGTTGTCCACCTTGTTGGCGACCACGAGCACCGGCCGCCCGGCGCGCATGAGCACCCGGGCCACGTCCTCGTCCTCGGTGGTCACCCCCACGGCGGTGTCCACCACCAACAGGACGAGGTCGGCGGCCGCCACGGCCCGCTCGGCCTGCCCGGCGACCTTGGCGTCGAGAGCGTCCCCCCGGCCGAGCCACCCGCCCGTGTCGACCACGACGAAGGCGCGCCCGTTCCACTCCGCCTCGAGCTCGAGGCGGTCCCGGGTGACGCCGGGCTTCTCCTCGACCACCGCCGCCCGGCGGCCCACGAAGCGGTTCACGAGCGTCGACTTCCCGACGTTCGGGCGTCCGGCCACCACCACCAGCGGACGGGCCGTCGCGCCCGGGGCACGGAGCGCGCCCCGGGCGGACGGGCCGGACCGGGGGCTGCCGGCGGGGGCCACGGCGCTCACCGCGCCGCTCGGATGGCCAGGACCGGGGAGACCGTGGCGCCGGGTGCCGCCGCGGGGGCGCTCGGCGCGCCGTCGAGGGCGAGCCGCAGCGAGGAGCCGTCGCTCGGGACCACCTCCACGGGCCGGGGCAGGTCGGCCACGGTCGTGCCGTCGAGGAAGCGACCCTCAGACAGGCACACGTCGGGGAGCAGGTAGCGGTCGCCAAGCGGCTGCGTCGTCAGCACGCGGGTGAGGTCGCGGCCCGTCATGAGGCCGGTGACGGCGATGTTGCCGCCGAAGAACTCGTTGCGCACGGGCACGATCCGCAGCGGGACGCGGCCGTCGGCCGACGCCGCACCACGCGGCCCGAGTCGGTCGCCCAGCAACGGCGCCAGCACGGCCGCGCCGTACTCGCCGGTGAGGATGGCCACCCCCGCGCCCGCCGGTGCGGCGCGGCCTGCCACCGCCGCGCCGCCCCCGTCCACGCCGCCCCCGGCCACGTCGCCCACCCCGCTGCGCGGCGCCCGGTAGCCGGCGGCGGGGGCGCCGTCGACCCAGGCGAAGAAGCCGGGCTGCACGCCGTGGGCGGCCGACACGTCGCCATGGAAGGCGGATTCGAAGGCCCGGGCCATGCCGATCCCGTTTTCGTGCTGGGGGAAGCCGTCGTAGGCGGCGGCCTCGGGGAACGGCCGCCCGGCGAGGAGGTAGTACTCGTCGGCGGCGTAGACGAGGCGCCGACCCAGCACCTCGAGGCACCGCTCCTGCCACTGCTCGACGGCGTCGACCACGGCGCCGGCCTCGGCCGCGGTGTGCGGGCGCATGGCCGGCTCGGTGGTGTGGTCGCTCACCCCCAGGGGGACGCAGGCCGCTGTGGCGAGGTCGGGGTACTCGTCCACGATCCCGGCGAGCGTGGTCTCGAGGGCGGCGCCGTCGTTGACGCCCGGGCACACCACCACCTGCCCGTGCACCTCGATCCCCCCGTCGAGCAGGGCCCGCAACCAACGGAGGCTGGTGGCGCCGCGGGGGTTGCGCAGCATGCGCGACCGCAGCCCCGGGTCGGTGGAGTGGATGGACACGAAGAGCGGTGACAGCCGCTCGCCGAGGACGCGCTCGAGGTCGAGCTCGGTGAACCGGGTGAGGGTCGTGAAGTTGCCGTAGAGGAAGGACAGCCGGTAGTCGTCGTCCTTCAGGTAGAGGCTGCGGCGCATGCCCTTGGGCAGCTGGTAGATGAAACAGAACTCGCAGTGGTTGTCGCACGTGCGGACCCGGTCGAAGACCGCCGAGGACACCTCGATCCCGGGCACCGCGCCCGCCTCCTTGACCAGCTGCACGGTGAGCTCCTCGTGCCCGCGGCGCACTTCCAGCTCGGGGTCGGTCTCGTCCACCAGGAGCCGGTACTCGATCACGTCGCGTGGCGCGCGGCCGCCGATGGAGAGCAGCTCGTCGCCTGCTCGGAGCCCGGCGAGCTGCGCCGGGGACCCGGCCGCCACCGAGACCACCCGGGGCACCGACATGCACGTCAGGCTACCGGGTGGGCGGCGGGGCCCGAACCGGCCGGCCCCGGCCCCGCTTGCCGCGGAGCCCCGGTGACCCCGGCCGGTAGCCTGGCATCCGTGCCGGTCGAGCGCGTCCTGCTGGCGTCACCCCGCGGCTTCTGCGCCGGCGTGGAGAAGGCGATCAAGGCCCTGGCGTGGATGGTCCGGGTCTTCGAGCCGCCCGTCTACTGCTACCACGAGATCGTGCACAACCGGCACGTCGTCGAGCAGTTCCGGGCCCGGGGCGTCGTCTTCGTGGACGACGTCGACCAGGTGCCGGCGGGCGCTCCCCTCATGCTGTCGGCGCACGGCTCGGCCCCCGAGGTCGTCACGGCGGCCCGTGACCGCGGCCGCGTGGTGGTCGACGCCGTGTGCCCGCTCGTCACCAAGGTCCACCACGAGCTGAAGGTGCGGGCGGGCAAGGGCTACACCGTCCTCTACGTCGGGCACGAGGGCCACGAGGAGGCCGTGGGCACCATGGCGGTGGCGCCAGACTCGGTGCGGCTGGTGCGCTCCCCCGACGACGTGGACGAGGCCGCCGCCGAGATCGGCCCGGGCGCGCCGGTGGCCCTGCTGGCCCAGACCACCCTGAGCCACGACGAGTGGTCCGGCATCATGGGCCGGGCCAAGGAGCGCTTCCCCGGGCTGTGGATGCCCAACCGCTCGGACCTGTGCTTCGCCACCACGAACCGCCAGGCGGCGCTGAAGGCCATCGCCGGGCGGGCCGACGTCGTGGTCGTCATCGGGTCGGTCAACTCGTCCAACACGCGCGCTCTCGAGAAGGTGGCCGCCGCCTCGGGATGCCCGCGGGTCCTGCGGGTCAACGAGGCCGCCGAGCTCCCCGGGGACCTGTCGGGCACCGTCGGCGTCACCGCCGGGGCCTCGGCCCCCGACGAGCTGGTGGAGGCGGTCGTCGCCCGCCTGGCCCCCCGCCTGGGGGTGGAGGAGGTCCACGTCACCGACGAGGACGAGTACTTCCCGCCGCCGCCGGAGCTGCGCGACCTGCTGCGCGGGTTGGGCGCCGCCCTGGCGGTGGGCCTGGCCGCGCCGGCGGCCACCGGCGTCCCGGGCACCGGCGCACCCGGCGCGGACACCGACCCCGGCGCCGTCGCCGGCGACCGCCAGGTCTCGGCGGCCGACGTGTTGGCCCGGCTGGCGGGGTGACCGCCGGGCCGGCCCCCCTGCTGCGCTTGTCGAGCGCGCCGGGGCGGTGGGTGCTCACGGCGGCGGTGCTCGGCTCGGCCGTGACGGCCGTCGACTCCACCGTGGTGGGAATCGCCCTCCCCGCCATCGGGCACGACTTCCACATGGCGGTGCCGAGCCTGCAGTGGGTGGTGGGCGCGTACCTGCTCTCCCTGGCCGGCCTGCTGCTCGTGGGCGGCGCCCTCGGCGACCGCTACGGACGACGACGGGTCTTCGTCGTGGGCGTGGTGTGGTTCGCGCTGGCGTCGCTCGTGTGCTCGGCGGCTCGCAGCCCCGAGGTCCTCGTGGCGGCCAGGGCGCTGCAGGGCGTCGGCGGCGCTCTGCTCACCCCGGGGTCGCTCGCCATCCTGCAGGCGTCGTTCGATCCCGACGACCGGTCGCGCGCCATCGGGGCGTGGTCCGGTCTCGGTGGTGTGGGGACCGCCATCGGCCCGTTCCTGGGCGGGTTCCTCATCGGGGCGGTGTCGTGGCGGCTCATCTTCCTCATCAACCTGCCCCTGGCCGTCGTGGTGGTGGCCATCGCCGCCCGGCACGTCCCCGAGACGCGTGACCCCGGCGCCACCGGCCGTATCGACGTGCTCGGCGCCGCGCTGGTGACCGGGTCGCTGGTCGGGGTGACCGCGGGGCTCATCGAAGCGCCGGCGCGCGGGTGGACGTCGGGGATAGTGCTCGGCGCGCTCGTCGGGGGGGCCGCCGGGTTCGTCGCCTTTGTGCTGCGCGAGGGGCGCGCCCGGCATCCGATGCTCCCCCTCGGCGTGTTCCGCTCCTTGCAGTTCAGCGCCACCAATGCGGTGACCTTCGTCGTCTACGCCGCCCTCGGCGGCGCGCTGTTCCTTCTGCCGGTGCAGCTCGAGCAGGTGTCGCACTACTCGCCGATCGAGGCCGGGACCTCGCTGCTGCCCCTGACCGTCGTGATGCTGGTCTTCTCGGCGCGCTCGGGTGCCCTGGCGGCGCGCATCGGGCCGCGGCTGCAGATGGCCGTCGGGCCCGTGGTGGTGGGCGCGGGCCTGGTGCTCCTGCGCATGATCGACGCCCGGGGCGACTATCTCACCGAGGTCCTGCCCGGTGTGCTCGTGCTGGCGGTCGGCCTCGCCGTCACGGTGGCGCCCCTCACCTCGACGGCGTTGTCGTCGGCCCCCATGGAGCGGGCCGGGGTGGCCTCGGCGGTGAACAACGACGTGGCCCGGGCGGGCGGCTTGATCGCCGTGGCCCTGCTGCCGGCGGTGTCGGGCCTGACCGGCCACAGCTACCTGCACCCCGCCGCGTTCGCCGCCGGGTTCCGCCACGCCGTGGTCTTCGCCGGGTCGGCCTCCGCGCTCGGGGGTGTGCTGGCGGGGGCCCTCATCCGCAACCCCGGCGCCGGGCGCGGTGCCCCCGCCCGGGCGCGTCTCGCCGCCGCGGTCCCCATGTGCTGTGCGCTCGAGGCGACGCCGATCGGCCACGGCGTCGACGGTCAGAGCGCCGATGCCGGTGCCGGCGCCGTCGCCGCGGCGGCGGTCGGCACCGCCTGACCCTGCCGCCCGTCGACCCCGCCCGACCGCGGGCAGTCCCACCCGACCCGGGCTGCGGGCCCGTGTCTGTGAGGAAGCTGAGCCGCATGGGCCGAATCGCGTCCGACGGCCTCCGGGGCGCGAGAATGGCACCATGACCACGACCGGGAGCTTCCGCCGGATGGACGAGTCGACCGCCGCGCAATGGGCGGAGATCGGGGCGCGCACGTCCGAGCGCCAGGCCCGGGTGGCCACCCAGGTCCTGGGCATGCTCGGGTCCCTCGGCGACATCACCGACGGGTTCGCCGTCGACCAGCTCCGGCACTCGCTGCAGACCGCCACCAGGGCCGAGCAGGCCGGCGCGGACGAGGAGATGGTCGTCGCCGCCCTGTGCCACGACATCGGCAAGTACGTGTCGGTCCCCAACCACCCGCGCATCGCCGCCGAGATCCTGCGCCCCTACGTGCGCGACGAGGTGTTCCACGTGATCCGGACCCACCAGGACTTCCAGGGCCGGCACTACTACCACCACTTCGGCGGGGACCCCGAGGCCCGCGAGCAGTACCGGGGCGAGGAGTGGTTCGCCCTCGGCGAGCGCTTCGCCGACGACTGGGACCAGGCGAGCTTCGACCCCGATTACCCGACCGAGCCCCTGTCGCACTTCGAGCCGGCGGTCCGCAGGGTCTTCGCCCGGCCCCGGACCTTCTGATGGCCGGTTCGCTCCTCGCGCCCTTCACGCGCGCCCGGGCGCGTGAGCGCCGACGCCTCGACGGCGTGCGCCGGCCCGTCATGCACCGCCGCTGATCGTTGTCGTCGGGCGCCTGATCGGGTGAGCTCCGTGGACGCGCGCCGGGCGCGCCCGGCGCGCGGCGCAGGCGCGTCGCGGCGGTCGGTCCGCCGGCTGGTGGCCCTGTTCGTGGCGCTGCCCTTCGCGCTGTTCGGCGTGCCGGCGGCGGTCGGCGTCACGTGGCTGGTCGGGGACAACCTCATCCAGAACTTCCCTCTGCGCGTGCTCGTGGGCACCGACCTGCGACACGGGCACCTCCCGCTGTGGGACCCCTACCTGTGGAGCGGTTCGCCCCTGCTCTCGGCGTTCAACGCCGGCGCCGCCTACCCGACGACGTGGTTGTTCGCCGTGCTGCCCGGGGTGCTGGCCTGGGTGGTGAACCAGGCCGTGGTGGAGGTGGCCGCCGCCGCCGGGATGCTGCTGCTGCTGCGCGTGCTCGGGCGCAGCTGGACGGCGGCGGGGCTCGGTGCCCTGTCGTTCGCCTATGGCGGGTTCATGGCGGTGCAGGCGCTGCACATCGACGTGGTGCAGGCGGCCGCCTGGCTGCCGTGGGCCTTCGCCGCGCTCGACCGGATCGCGCACCGTCCCCAGGGTCGCTCGGCCGTGCCGTGGGTGGCGCTGCTGGCGGGCGCCATCGGGCTCATGGGCCTCTCCGGCGCGGCGGAGCCCATCCTCGACGGCGGCGTCGTGCTCGCCGTCTACGCGCTGTGGCTCATCGTGCACAACCGGGGGCGGCGCATCGCCCTCGTGGTCGCCTCGGCCGTCGGGGTGGGCGTCGGGCTCCTGCTCGCCGGCGCCCAGCTCGTGCCCGGGGCGCTCATCCAGTCGCAGAGCCAGCGCGCCGTGCACGACTACTGGTATTTCGGCTCGGGTTCCATGAACAAGTCGCTGACCCTGCTCGGCCTCGACCCGTTCATCTTCGGGGCGAACCACGCCTTCTCGGTGCCGTTCTTCGCCACCTACAACCTGTCGGAGGTGTCGAGCTATATCGGCATCGTGCCGGTCATGGCCTTGGTCGGCTTGCTGGCCCGGCGCCACCGCCGCCACCCCGAGGCCCGCCAGTGGCGCATCTGGTACGGCATCCTGGCCCTCGGGCTCATCCTGACGTGGGGGGACTTCACCCCCCTCGGCCACGTGTTCTTCCATCTTCCCCTGTTCAACCGCCAGCGCCTGCTCTCCCGCAACATCCTCGAGGTCGACCTGGCCCTGGCCGTGCTCTTCGCCACCTGGGTCGACCACATGCTCCTGGCCCCGACCCCCACCCCCGCGGCCGTGTCGACCGGGCGGTGGTGGCAGCGGGTGGCAGGCCCGGGCGGGTGGCGCTCCGACATCGTGCTGCCACTGGTGCCCGTGGCGGCGCTGGTGGGCCTGCAGATCGTGATGCTCGCCGGTGGCACGTGGCTCCCGCATTTCGCCCACGTGCCCGGCCAGGTGACGCGGTCGTCCCTGCTCCCCCTGGTGGCGCTGCTGACCGTGCCGAGCGCGCTGGCGATCGGCGCCGCGGTCCTGGTGCTGCGGCGCGCCCCGCTCCGTCGCCTCATGCCCCGCCTGCTGGGGCTGCTCGTGCTCGCCGACCTCGTGTTCTTCAACGTCTTCGTCCAGGGCGGCCCCAATCGCCAGGACGCCACGTCGTCCGACAGCGCGTGGGCGAACGCTCTGGCGGCGGTGGTGGTCGCCCAGGGCCCGGGGCCGGCCGGGGGCCTGCACCGGGTGGCCATCTTCGACCCCGACCGCTACTACCCGCTCGAGGCCGACCGCCTGGGCGAGCCCGACCTGAACATCGTCCGGGGGCTGCCGAGCGTGCAGGGTTACGGCGCGGTGGTCGACGCCACCTACGACCGCGCCACCGGCACCCACCGGCAGCTGAGCATGACGGCCGCCGGGCTCGGCAACGGCACCTTCGCCCGCCTCGATCTCGGGGTCCTGGCCTCGGTGCCGCAGTACTTCGTGCACCTCGTCACCCCGCCCGTCTCGGCACCCGGGAGCGCGGTCAACGGCTCCACGCCGTTGCCGCCCGTGGGCCCGACGCCGGGCGCCCCCGCCGACCGCACGGTGCCGCCCCCGACGCCGGCGAACGCCTACGACGACGCGCCCGCGCCGGCCCCCGCCGTCGCCGTGGGGGCCCAGCCCCGCACGCAGTTCTTCGGCACCGTGCTGTCGGTCACCGCGGTGACGGCGCCCGTCCGGAGCGTGTCGCCGGGAGCGGGCCCGAGCCTGCGGGTGGGCCTGCTCTCCCCCGACGGCCGCTCCACGACCTGGATCGGCGAGGCGTCGGCGGGTGCGGGCGCCGCCGGTTCCGCCACGGTCGAGGCGCCCCGCCCCATGGCGGCGAGCGGGATCGTCCTGCAGGCGCGCACCGCCGGCACGACGGTTGCCCCGGTGCTGTCGGTCGGCACGGCCGTGGTGCGCACCGAGGGCCAGGGCACCTACCGCGTCGACGGTTCCCTGCGCGACCTGGTGGCGCCGGGCCAGTGGCGCTTCGTGAAGACCATCGGTCCCTTCACCGTGTTCGACCGGCCGTCGGCGCCGGGGCGGGCCTGGGTGGAGGGTGTGGCCGGGGCGACCGCCCACGTGGTGTCGAGCACGCCGTGGGGCGACGAATCGATCCGCGTGACCACGACGCGCCCGGCGCGGCTGGTGCGGTCGGAGCAGTTCGCCACGGGGTGGCAGGCCACGGTGACGCCCGTCGCCGGCGCGTCGATGCGACCCACGGGCCCGACCCGGTCGGCCCGGGTGCGCCGTGCCGGGCTCGTCGAGGCCGTGCGCGTGCCGGCGGGCACGTCCGAGGTCCGCTTCGTGTACCGGCCCCACCGGGTCACCGAAGGGCTGACCGCCACCGGGCTGGGGGTACTGGCGCTGGTCCTGCTCGGCCGGTGGCCGGCCATGCGCCGGCGCCTCTTCCGGCACGAGGCCTGAGCTCGAGCGCGCCCGGCGCCCGCAGCACCCGGCACCCCTTACGACAGTGTCAGGAGCACCCGCACCCCGGCACCCGTTACGACAGTGTCAGGATCAGCACCTGTGTGGTCGTCCGGGCGGGCTGGGCACCGACCGCCCTGGCCGTGGCCTGCACGGTGAAGACGTAGTCACCGGGTGCCGCCACCCGTCGGTTCGGCACGCCGGCCACCAGGCCGGTGGGGCGCACCCGGAGGCCCCGGGGCAGCGTCCCGTCGACGAGCCTCCACCGCACCCGCGTCGACGCCCCCACGGCGTGGAGCGGCATGCTGAAGCGCACGCCGGGTGCGGCATCGGGGACGGTGACGGTGGCCACGTAGAAGTCGAGCGGGTCGCAGGAGGCCTGGCCAGTCAGCTCCTGACCGGTGCCGACGGGGCAGGGCGTGGGCGAGGTCGCCCCCGAACCGGGCACGAACGTCCCCACCGGTGCGGGGAGGCACGCGGTGGCGCTCGAGTTCGGCTGGTAGGAGCCGGCGGGGCACGGCGTCGGCGCGGTGGCGCCCGTGCCGGTCACGAACGTCCCCGGTGGCGCGGCCGTGCACGGCGCGTTCCCGGTGGCGCTGAAGGTGCCCGCCCCGCAGGGCACCGGGCCGGGGGGCGCCTGCACGACGGTGAGGTACGCCCGGTAGGAACAGTAGGTGGTGTCGCCGACGGTGCAGTTGGGCGGCAGGACGTTCACGGCGTTCAACACGGTGGAGACCTCGTTACCGTTGGCGTCGAAGGCGGTGAAGGTCGGGTCGATCGTCCCCGGCGCGCTCGCCAGCGTGGCCTCGGTGCTCACCGCGCCGGTGAAGTCCCACGACGCCGACACCCAGGCGGCGTAGGTGGTGACGGTGTACCCGCCGCCGCGCCCGCTGCCGCCGCAGCGCGTCTGCAGGTAGACGTCGCCCGTCGGGTCGCCGCTGACGGCGTCGAACCCGGTCGCCAGCGACTGCTCCTGGATGCCGCCGCAGGAGTGCCCGAGCACGGTGAACGCCGTCGACTGCGGGAGGAGCAGCGCGATCGTCGTCGAGGCGTGTGCGGCGG
>Ga0307374_10007902_pt1 | contig 16069 bp, 13 predicted proteins | sample OX3MG_FD_202532 | JGI IMG/M metagenome (GOLD analysis project Ga0307374, IMG submission 202532) | Soil microbial communities from Risofladan, Vaasa, Finland - OX-3 | ecosystem: Environmental > Terrestrial > Soil > Coastal area > Acid sulfate soil | place: Finland: Risofladan, Vaasa | collected... | reverse complement strand
CAGTTCGCATCTGCCGACGCGGTGAAGGTGTCGGGCTTCGGCATCACGCGGCCGTCAACGGCGGTTCAGGGCGAGGTCTCGGAAGAGGTTTTCGACCGTGAGTCGGAATATCTGGCGCCGGAGCAGGCGGCCGGCCACGCTCCCAACCAACGCAGCGACATCTATGCGTTGGGCTGCTTGATGTTTGCGATGCTCGCCGGCCGTCCGCCAAGCGCTGCAGCCAACTCGTCCGCGTCGGCGGAGCAGGCTGGCACTGTCGCTCGAAAGCTCGCCGAGGTGCGCCGCGACGTCCCCGAGGAGCTCGGGCAGCTCGTCGCTATGTTGCTTGCCACGCGCCAAGAGGACCGGCCAGGCGCTGCGGAGGTCCGCGAACGTCTCGATATCATCCGGAAGCCGTTGGCCGCGGGGTTCGGACCAAGCGCCGACGAGAACACCGTCGCCTTGGCCCCGACGCTGGCCGGAACGATCGGTCTTGCAGGATCATCAAGCGGGTCGATCATCGGACCAACTGAGGCGACCCGGCCCCTCGAGGTGATCACCAACGGCGGGACAACGGGAGGGGTCGAAACACTCGAGCCCTCCCGCCCTCGCAGCGCGATCCCGATGGCGGCAATTGCGACCGGGGTCGTACTGGTCGGCTTGATGATCGGCGCGGCCCTCACCCTCGGCCACCAATCCCCCACCCAGCCGACACGCCAACCCGCGACCAAGGTTGTCAGCGCGACTTCGACCACCACCCCATCGACACTCACGACAATGCCGGCGAAGTCGAGCACCACGACGTCGAGCACTACGACCTCTACCGCCACAGCCGGCGCCATCACCTCCACTGCACCCAAGAAGAAGCGGCGGCGGGCGCGGGCGCCTGTGGCGACGACACTTCCACCACCGACAACGTCTTCCACCACCGCCTCAGCGCCACCGCCGACGACAAACGCTCCCGATGTCAGTCCTACGACGCCGCCGACCACCTCCCCGCCGACAACGACTGTCCCAGCTACAACGACAACGACCGTGCCGACAACGACAACGACGACAACGACGACGACGACGACGACGACGATCGCCGTGACAACCACCACCTGAGGTAGCTAGCGGGACTGGTGAGGCAATCGATATTGAGGCACGTCCTCGGGGGAGGAACCTGGCCGCGCCGGCGCCGCATTGGCCGGTAGATCGCCAGGTCTGTCACAACCGTCTAGCATCCTAGACAGCCGTGACAGGCTTCGAGGTGCTGCGGATGATCAAGCGACTCGGCCGCGAAATAGTTCGTCAGCGAGGCTCTCACGTCGTTGTTCGCTGCCGCGGAGGCTGCCAAACGGTTGTCCCGGCACACCGGCGGGAAGAGCTGCCAGCAGGAACTCGCAGGGCGATCGAACGCGATCTCGAGCCCTGCCTCGGGAAGGGATGGCTGAGATGACTCAGCTCAAGAACTACGTCGCTGTGTACGAGTACGACGCCGAAGACAGAGTCTGGCTCGTCCACATCAAAGGGATCGAGAACTGCCATACCTATGGGCGAACTCTCCGACAGGCCGAATCGCGAATCCGTGAAGCTCTTGGCGCGTGGCTCGACGAGGCACTGGACGATCTCGCAATCACCTCGGAGTACCCCAAAGAGGTCGCGGTGCTCGCGACGCAGGTCGCTCAGGCTCGCTCCCAGGCCACGCAAGCTGGATCGGAGGCACAGGCAGCCGCGATCGCCGCGGCGCGCCGGCTGAGCGAGATCGGCCTCAGCCGACGCGACACGGCGGACCTCCTCGGCATCTCACATCAGCGAGTCCAGCAACTCCTGGCCAGTTAGCCGGTTCGGCCTATTCCCTACCGTCGCGGGGCCGATTGCCACGAGCCGCTGCGGCTAACGCCCACCGGCACACCACGGGAACTCGTACGCGTCACGGCAGCGAATAGCCCGGAGAAGGCATTGGCACTCCGGTGCCCACCTGGGAGCCAGAAGGCAAACACGTACGGCGGTAGGGGAACAGTGCGCGGGTACCATCTGAGATACCATATGGTCATGGGAAGACGAGAGGTTCTGGTTCAGCTGGACGACGACCTCGTTGCGCGACTTGACCGTTTGGCCGCCGACCGAGGAATGAATCGTTCAGAGCTCCTTCGCCGTGGAGCCCTCGCGGTTTTGGAGGCAGACGAACTTCGCCAGGCAGACGGCGCCCTCCAGGACGCGTATCGACGCATCCCGCAGGATCCCCAACTGATCGAAGCCGCGGCCCGTCTCGCCGCCACAACTGCGCCTCGGTGGTAACACGGGGTCAGATCTTCTGGGCGGAGCTCGGGGCTCCCGCCGGACGCCGACCCGTATGCGTGCTCACACGCGACGCGGCGATCGAGGTCCTCTCGGCGGTGACATGCGCGCCGATCACTCGCACAACCCGAGGCATTCGTTCCGAGGTCGAGGTTGGTCCAGACGAAGGGTTGCCCGAGGCGAGCGTCATCAGTTGCGACAACGTGCTCACGCTGCCGAAGGAGCTGCTGGCCCCCGAGGCCGTCGGCAAGCTCGGTGTCGCAAAGCGAGCCGACCTTGACCGCGCTCTCCGATACGCCCTCGACATTCAGTACTGAAGGCGTCCTCGAACAGGTAGGCGGTCGTCCGAATCAGAGCAGCCCGCAGTCCGGAGCGGCGCAAACGAAGCATGTTGCGGTGCGATTGGCCACTGCGGCTAGTGGCTCGACGGAGGACCCGACGCTGGGAGTCGAACCGCGTTTGATTAGCTGGCGCTGCGAATGGAAGTCGAAAGTCCCTGTTCCTCCTCAAGCAAAAGTTCAGCAACAACGACCAGCCCTCTAGAACGCCCAGCGACTTTTAGCGGGGTGGCGCAACAACGGATTCAGCCGCAGCCACGAGGTGACTGGCCGCACGTAGCAGTCGACGAACCTGGGGGAGTTCGAGCAGGGAAACTCCGTAGTGCGACTGATCCTTCAGATCGAGCGCGGTAGCCAGATATTGCGCCATCGAACTTGCGCGGCGCTTGCGCTCCGTCTCGTCACCATCCCCGAAACGAACCGTGCTGAGCAGCTCGATGGCCTCACGGTGATCCTGACCTCGTGAGCGCTCGCCGAGGAGTCGACAGCAGAGGGCATCACTGGCCGCAATGGCAGCGAGCACAGCCAGACCTGCGGCTACGTGGTTGTAGTTGTAATCCTCGGGACGCTCTGTATCCGAGACAACCGTACGAGCAACATCGAGGTACGCGGCAGCTTGACGGCATCGGGTTAGAGCTTCCTGCGGGCCACACCGTTGCCGACGCGAGCCAGAACTACGCGGACTCACCGAAGAGACCGCCGAAAGGACCGCGGCTTCGCATCCTGCTCCAGCAGTCTGAGGAGCGAAGTGCCGGCAAGCGTGATCCCGTCACCGACCATCTCGTCAACAAGTGCTTCGCGTCGCGCGGCGAAGCGCCGTACGGCAGATTCAGTCCAGTCGACGATCTGGACATGGTTTCCCGTCCACCGAAACACGTCACCACGTAGAGCGTGCACCTGCCTGGCCCACCCCCGTTCAAGCTCGGTGTGGCTCATTGCTGGACGAACCAGTAGGAGATCGATGTCACTCGCGATGCCGCCGTCATGGCGAGCAGCTGATCCGAAGAGCACGGCAGAAATTGGCGGCGGAGTCCACTCGGCGATGCTCTTTCGCAGGTCCCGAAGAAATGTGTGATTCGCGTCGAGCGTGGCGCGAACAGCGCGATAGAGAACGTGGTCGTAGTTAAGCGAGTAGAGCGCCCGGCCACCGAGCTCCTCGCGAAAGCAGACACCGTGCGCAGACAGTCGATCTAGTGCTCGACGAATGCCCGCAGCCGTGCCTTGCTCAGCTACCCGGAGGACCTGGGCCGCTGAGGCCGGTTGCGAACGACCATCAAGGGCGCGAAGGATCGGCATCGTGAGACTTCCTGCGAACGCCGAGCCCGGCTCAGTGAGGTCCACCGGAACGATGATACCCGAGTATCAGCAGCAGTACTCAGATATCTCTAGAGATACGCCGGCATCCTGTCCGCGATGCGGCGACAGGGTCAGGGCCGCGACCCCAAGACTCGCCTTCGGAGCCCCCTCCCCCGCGCGTTCCACTCGGTGACATGGTACGGGACCCGAACCGGACCACCCGGTCTGAAATTCGCACGATTGGCCAGCGGGGCTAATCCGGCACACCTGAGGCACACAGTGCCAGTACCGAGCCTGGTTGACGGCTCGGTTGGTGCGACGGTGCAGGTCAGGTGTGTGCCTTGTTCTCCTTGCGTGACGAAGGGTCCGTTTTCCGAAGGCTACGAGCCGCACTGAGGCGCGCGTGAGGCGCGAACAGAAGTGGCACGACCGCCTCCTCAATCGAGGAGGCAGCAATGGAACGGTCAGGGTTCGGCACGATTCGACGCGCTCGCTCGGGTCGCTATCAAGTACGCGTTCGCGTCCGTAGTCGTCAAGTAGCAATTGGCACCTTTGACACCCGACGCGAGGCGGCACAAGCACTCGGACGCTTTGCCGCGAACTACGACACGAGGACGCTCGTTGACCGCAAGGCGGGTCGTCAGACGGTGGGTGACTTCGCCGAGTCGTGGTGGAAGACGAGAGCGGGTCACCGACCTTCGACGCGGGTGCGCGATCGCGAGGCGCTTGATCGCGACGTGCTGCCGTTCTTTCGCGACGCGCAGCTCGATCGCCTTGACCGCGCGGACGTGCAGGAGTGGATCGAGCAACTTTCGCAACGACTCGCGCCATCGACGGTGCGTCGCACCTACGTCTTTCTCGATCAGCTCCTCGCGGTCGAGCGCGGGATCATCGCGGCAAGTCCGGGCAAAGGGGTCCAGCTACCTCGCATCGTTCGCACCGAGGCGCACTTTCTCACACCGAGCGAACTGGAACGCTTGGCGTCAGCGATCCAGCCGCGGTATCGAGCGATGGTGTTGGTGATGGCATGGGGAACGCTGCGTATCGGCGAGGCGAGCGGACTCCGGCGCAGCGATGTGAATCTCGACGCGGGAACGATCCGCATCGAGAACAACGCGGTGCAGGTGCTCGGACGGCCAATCGAGGGACCGCCAAAGACCAAAGCCGGTCGGCGGTCGATGACGTTGCCTCCTTCGGTCATTGACGACCTCGGCGCTCATCTGGACCGTCAGCCTGGCTGCAAATGCGTCTTTGGGCCAAGCGGGGAACGACCGCTTCTGGCGGACGACTGGCGAACTCACCCATGGCGACGTGCCGTGCTCGCGACCGAGCTGAGTCCGCTTCGCCCGCACGATCTGAAACACACTGGCGTCGCGTTGCTCGCGCTTGCCGGAGTCGATCCCTCGGAGATCGCCCGACGCGCCGGCCACTTTTCAGCAGTCGCTGAGCTGTCGCGAAGTGTCGCGCCGAGAGCCCTCTGAAGGGATCGAGCGACACACCCTCTGAATACCGTGCGCCACGTGAATGAATGTGAGCGACAGAGGATCTCGTGCAGTCGCTGCGGGTGACGCTGAGCGAGAACCTCGCCTATTGGACCGTGGTCGACGACGACTGGCAGCCCGTGCCGGCGGCCGATTCCTATCTCCGCCATCTCCGTCTTGGCGCGGATCGTGCGGAGGGAACGACGCGCGCCTATGCCGGGGATCTCGCGTGCTTTCTCGGCTGGTGTGAGAAGAGCGGACGAGACTTCTCCTCCGGCGCGGCGGCGCTCGCCTTGTTCGTCACGATGCTGAGAACCACGCCGATCGAGCGGCCGGGATCGGGCCAGGGACGTGTCCGCAGCGCGAGCCGGATCAACCAGATGCTCGCCGCGGTCCGCGAGCTCTACAAGCACGCCGTCGCTGTTGGCACCCTCGATGCGTCGGTGCTCGCCCTTCTCTACGAGGTGGGCGACGATCGCCACCTGCCGGCCGAGCTTCGCGCCGAAGGCGCCGGCCTCCGTTACCGGGCCAAGCCACGGCACCGACAACGCGCAACCCGGACACGCCGGCCGGTCCCGATCCGGCCCGAGGAGGCCGAGGCCTTGGTCCGCGCATGCGCGTCCTGGCGGGACCGCTTCGTGATTGTGATGTTGTGGTTCTGCGGATTGCGTGTCGGCGAGGCGCTCGGACTGCGGCGCTCGGACCTACACCTGAGCGAGTCCGCGATCGGGCTCGGCTGCACGATCGCCGGCCCGCACCTGCACGTCGTCGCACGCGCCAACACCAACGGGGCCTCGGCGAAGACCGGCTCGCGATCGGTGCCGGTGCGGCGCGAGGTCCTCGCCTGCTATGACCACTACCTCGCCGAGCGGGAGGCCTGCCCGCAGGCCGAGGCGTGCGACTTCGTGCTCGTCAACCTCGCTCACGCGCCGCTCGGCCAGCCGATGACCGCGAGCAGCATCCGACAGTGGTTGGCCGGGCTGTCTCGTCGGGCCGGCCTCGAGCGCACCGTGACCCCGCACATGTTCCGCCACGCGACCGCCACTGAGCTCTTGGCTCGGGGCGCTGGCATCGACGTCGTGAAGGAGCTCCTCGGCCACGCGTCGATCCTCTCCACCCAGACCTACCTCCACCCGGGATCGGACGCGCTCCGCGCTGCGGTCGATGCGCTCGGACCGCTTCGCTTCGAGGCAAAGCCATGAGCGAGGTGCAGCTCCGTGCGAGAGCGGCTGCGGCGCCGGTGGCCCGTGCGGTCACCCCCGATCTCGCGCTGCTCGGTCGACTCGGCTGGGATGACGAAGTCGGAGTCTTCCGGCCCGATCCCGCACACCCACTCCTCGGCTACCAGGTCTGTCGAGTCGGGGGGTGCGGGAACGAGGCGACCGGAAGGGAGGGACTCTGCAACGCTTGCTCGGCGCGACGGGTGGTCGATCCAGCCGAGGACCTTGCATCCTTTGTGGCCCGCTCGTCACCAAGTCCTGTGCGGCGAGGCGAGCGCCTCTGTCTCGTCTGTCGGGTTCCCGGCTCGTCGCGCCCTGCGGGGAGCAACGGACTCTGCTTCAGCTGTGACCATCTGCGGCGCACGCGTGCCCAAGGTGTCGAGTGTTACGTCACCGGCGACGACACCTATTCGCCGGCGGCGCCGCGACCGACGATCGGCACGTGCACCGTGATGTCGTGTGACCGGCTGGCGGCAAGGGTCACGAACCGGCTGTGCGACGCGCACGACCAGGCATGGCGAAAGGAGGGCCGGCCTGATCTTGCAGTGTTCTCCCGCAAGAGCACGCCACGCCAGGGTGACCGGAGCGGACGCGTGGTGCTGCGAGGGCTTCCCGAAGTCGTCATCACCGAGTTCCTCTACGGCATCGAGCTCAGCGTCGCAGAGGGTCGCCGCCTACCGCCGACTGTGCTCCGCAGCGCGGCGCAGCACCTCCGTCGTCTCGAGGTGACGAGCATCCTTGGCGCGCCCGTGGCGGGACTACGCCAACCCGTGCGGTGCTTTCTCGAGCTGATCGGCGATCGGATGCTGCTCGCCGAGGCGGACGTTGCGAGCGAACGCACAAAGGACGTCTGGGACCTCCGGATCTGGGGGCAGCACGGTCGGCTGTCCTTTGTCGGTGGTGCCGCGCTTCCGAAGCAAAGTCGCACGCCGGCCCTCCCGATCACCCAGGAGTGGCTGAAATCGGCCGCGAAGGAGTGGGCCGCCGATGCGCTGGCGTCGAAGACCGGCCCGACGGTGCGCAACGTGCTCGGCACGCTCGGCGTCTTCTCCGAGTACTTGCGGCGGCGAGACGATCACGGTGAGGTGCTCGCCGCGCTCTCGCGCATCGACCTCGAGGGCTTCCTCGCTCGTCTCGGCCGGCTCGAGGCCGCCGGATCGCTGTCGGCCTATGCGCGCCGGCGCAACGTCGATCTCCTCGGACAGTTCTTCCGGGAAGCTCGGGCGACCGGGCTCACGAGGCCAGGTCGTGTGCTCTCCGGCCTGGCCGATGAGATCACGGTGCGTCGAAGCGACCATCCTGCGCCCCTGCGAGCCGACGGTGAGTCGGTCGGTCGAGCGCTCCCCGATCCGGTCATGTCCCAGCTGCTCTCCGAGGAGAGCCTCGTGATCCTCGAACGTCTCGCCGGACCGACCGGCCGAGCTGCCGTCGAGCTGTTGGCCGGCGTCGGTCGCCGGACCGCAGAGCTGTGCGGACTGCGCTTTGCGTGTCTCGATTACGACACCACCGTCGACGCTGACGGCGAGATGCGCCGCAGTCCCGTCCTCGTGCACGACATGCCGAAGGTGGGAAAGGTCGGCTGTCGCTTGCCGATCCACGAACGAGAGGCACGCATCATCACCGCGCAGCAGGCGCGGGTCCGCGCCTGCTTTCCCGAGACGACTCCGGACCGCCTCGTGCTTTTCCCGCGGCCGCTCACGAACCCCGATGGCACGCGGCCGGTCTCAACACAGTGGCTGCAGCGCACGATGCGTGCCTGGGTCAACTCCTTGCCACCGATCGAGACGCCCCGAGGTCACGCCAAGCCGGTGGCGTTCCCGCGTGACGCGATCACCCCCTACGCCTTTCGGCACAGCTTCGCTCAGCGCCATGCCGACTCCGGGACCCCGGTCGACACCTTGCGGGAGCTGCTCGGTCACGACACGGTCCGCACCACCCTCGGCTACTACCGCGTCACCGCCCGACGGAAGCGAGCAGCACAGGACGCGCTCGGACCGCTGCAGCTCGACGCGTCGGCGCGACGGCTGCGACCGACGCTCACCGGACTCGCGCCGACCGAAGCGCTCCGCGAGGAGATCGGCCAGGTGGCCGTGCCGTTCGGAATTTGCACCGAGCCGACCAACGTCGCGGCTGAGGGAGGCTCGTGCCCGTTCCGCCACCGCTGCGTGGGTTGTGAGTATTTCCGGACCGATCCCTCCTATCAACCGGAGCTCTCTGCCTATCTCGCCCAACTGCTGGCCGATCGGGAACGTCTCGCCGCAGCGCTCCCACAGCTCGCCGAGTGGGCACGGACCGACGCCGCGCCCTCCGAGGAGGAGATCGATGCGGTGCGTCGCCTCATCGTCGCCAATGACGAGGCGTTGGCAAGCCTCGACGACGACGACCGACGAGCCGTCGAGTCGGCGGTCGCGACAGTGAGGCGGGCGCGTGCGGCCATGAACACGACCTTCCCTATCCACCTGCGCGGGCTGACGCGCCAAGCGATGCCTTCGCTGTTCCCCACGATCGAACGGGTCGCGGCGAGCGAGGCGAGCAGTGCCTGATCCGGCCGAGCACCATCTGGCGCGAATACGGCGAGCCGACTCCCAAGCGAAGAGCGCCCGAGTGCGCGCCGCCATCGACGCGATGGTGGCAGCCGGTGAGCCCCTCGCTATTGCCGCTCTTGCTCGCAAAGCCGGTGTGAGCCGTCGCTTCGTCTACGACCATCCGGAGCTACGCGCGGAAGTTGACCGCCGAGCCGCCGAGTCCGCCGACCGATATGCCGCCTCGCTCTCGGCCAGCGTCCGGGTCAGCGCGGCCTCGCTTCGCGCCGACCTCGAGAATGCAAAAGCCCGGAACCGACGGTTGGAGGCAGAGCTCGTCTCGCTGCGTCGTCGTCTCGGGGCGGAGATCGGTGAACAAGTCCTCGCAGAAACGGGCCAGACCGCCGGGCTTGCACCTGAGCACGCGGAGCGCATTGCAGCGCTCGAACAGTCACTCTTCGAGGCCGAGGAGACGCTCGCCCGCCGCGGCGACGAGCTCGAAGCGGCGCGACAGATCAATCGCGAGCTGATGGGCCGCCTTAACCGACACGTCCCGTGACCGATGTCACGCACACCTGTGCGCCAAATGAAGCACCAGGTCAACAGCCATAAATCAGCCGAGGACTGCGGAAAAGGTCATAGTTCCGTCGCGTTCACCTATGACCGGTACGGACACCTGTTTCCCGAGATCGATAAGCAGGCGGCGGAGAAGTTGGAACGAGTGCGGCGGTCAAATCGCGACTGCCCGTGATCGGCACATCGGTGATACGCGTACCGGCCGAGCGGGGGACCTTCGCCTCTATCGCATCGGTCGGTTCGTGGCGACCATTGGGAGTAGGAGGTGCAGGCATGAAGGTTGTCGTCGGATACGCGAGCGCGTACGGCTCTACCAAAGGCATCGCTACAGGAGTTGCCGAGAGGCTCACGCGAGCGGGAGTCCAGGTGGACCTCAGGCCTATGGACGAGTTCGTCTCGGTCGAAGGATACGACGCCGCGGTGCTTGGTAGCGCGATTCACAACATGGCCTGGCTCCCCCAAGCGGCATCATTCGTCGAGACACACCGCGCCGAGCTTGCGACCCGGCCGGTCTGGCTCTTTAGCGTTAGCTCCGTAGGCGACACCAACAGCTTCTTCGGACCCCGCGTCGGACGCTTCATGCGTCGGATGCGGAAAGAACCAAAGGGGATCGAGAGCATCCGGCTCGCGATTCTCCCTCGCAATCACCGAAACTTCGCAGGCGTCGTCGAGCGTTCCCACTGGAACCTTGCCGGACATCTCTTCCTCAGAGCATTCGGCGGAAGCTACGGCGACCACCGCGACTGGCAGGACATTCACGCGTGGGCGGACGACATCGCGCGACAACTGGCCACGTTCGAGCACCCGGTTGCCGGATAGGTCGCCCTACCCTCGATTACAGCAATACGGATTCGTCACTGCTCGGACTTCGGTCGCGCAAGATCGGCAGTTATGGCCTGTCGTAGTCGTCACCTCGCGCGGCGTTGTAGGGTTTCATACGTGCGTTATTGGCTCAGAGACCCACGCGTTCGAGACACCAACAGGCAACATCGCGTCAATGCCATGGGCGGATCGGAGGCGTTGCCCTCTTCGCGGCCCGGACGCGTGACCTTCGGCCCTAGTTCACTCATCGCCCGCATGAGATCCTGTCAATGATGGGGTCGCCGAGGGCCTAGGAGCGTGGGTCGGTAACAGTCGCGTGCGACGGTGCTGCGCTGGTTGATGATCGCTCCGGCACCGTTCGTTCGCCGGGGTCCTTGCGAGATGGGCGGGTTCCTTTGGCGGTGTCACCTTGGGGCCGGAGGCCCCGGGTTCAGGTGCTGGTGAGGGCCGCTGTGCCTCCGAAGCCGAACAGCTTGCGGAGGTTGTGGCAGGCGACGAGGAGGTGCCACTCCGCGTCGGCACCCTCGATGCCGCGTAACAACAGCGCCTTGCCGCCTTGGCAGGTGTCGATCTGGCCGAAGACCGGTTCTACGATCGCCTTGCGGCGCGCATAGACAACACGGCCCGGCTTCGTCCGGAGCTTGCGCGCCATGCGGCCCTTGGGGAGAGGTTCTTCGGGATCCGGCCCCGTGGCGCGGGTGGCGGCTCCTCGCCATGGCGGAGACGCCCGGTCGCGATGAGGGGATCGATCGTGCGCGCTTCGGTGACTTCGACGTTGTCGCCGCTGAAGTAGCCGGCGTCCGCGACGAGGACCTTCGGGGCGCTGCGGGTGTTCTCGATCATCTGGTCGAGAAGCTGAGGGAGTTCCGGGCAGTCCGCGGAGCGGTTGGAAAGGGTCGTCGCGACGACGACCTGATGAGGCTCGTCGACGATGGCCTGGGCGTTGTAGCAGTAGTGGCAGGAGCCGTCGGAGGTCTTCATGATCCCCGAGTCCGGGTCGGTGAAGTTCGCCTGCGCGGTTGGCTTCGGGACCGCTGTGGCAACGGCTTGGTCGACGAGGGTGGCCGTCGCCCTCTCATCGAGGCCCTAGGTTTCGGCCTTCTTCTGCGCCTTCTCCGCGGCGTCTGCTCTGGCGCGCTCTTCGAGATCGGCCTTCGCCTTGCGCATCGCTTCGAGGCGGCCCTCCTTGGTCCGGAGGTGCTCAGGGACCTCGTCACCGCGGCGGTCCTTGCCGAAGGCCTTGTCCTCGCGCGCATCGGTCACCTCGGCGTCGTGCAGCATGTCGTCGACCTCGGCCGCGAGGACCTTCTCTTTCTCGGTGAGGTAGCGGTAGCTCATGGCTTTCCGGCGAGTGGCGTCGGCGCGCACCTTGGTCCCCGTCGAGAGCGACGGTCCCGAGCCGGACCATGCCGGCTTCCCTGCACAGCCCGAGGCTCACCCCGAACAGCTCGCGGAGTGCGACGAGGTGGCGACGACGAAAGCGCGCGATCGATCTGAAGTCCGGACCAGCGTTCGCCGCGAGCCACCTGAACGCGACGACGTCTGTGCACGCACGCTAGAGGGCTGGTTGTTCGCGCTCGATTTCCCGACATCACAGCGCGACGAAATCTCATCTCTGGGTTGCTGCCCTGATGCCTAATCTGACCGGATGGCCAGTACGTCTCGGCCCCTCATGCTGTGGTCACTTGGCATCATCCCGCTGCCGCTTCTCGACGCGATTGGATGAATTCTTACTGACTTGAATGTTGCCAGAGCGGGTTTTTCCCCGCTTCTCCGGGCCGTATCACCCTACGTGTTCCTCTGATCACTCTTAGTGACTAACTATATATTTGTTTCCATGTGACTGTATTTGATAGCTTCTAGCCAACCCACTTGCGGGTTCTTGACTGCTTCGATGCAAGGAAGAGAGACTCGTAGTGGGTACGCGTTCGTTCCGTCTCGTCACACTCGTCTTGACTGCCGCCCTCCCTGTGGCCTCACTCAGCACGGTCCTGCTCGCGACGACTGCCTCTCCGGCAGCAGCCGGCTGCACTCCGGTCGGCTCATTCCCTGACACGACGCCGGGGGAGGAGTGCTACACGATCCCGGCAGGAACCACCAAGCTCCAGATCCAAGTGATCAGCGGGGCCGGGACCGGGCCTTACACCGGGCATGGTGGCTCCCCCTCAGGACAGGGCGGATTCGGTGCAACGGTCACTGAGACGATCACACCACCTGCGGGCGTCTCTACGCTCTACCTCGAGGTCGGCACAACAGGCGGAGGCGGTGGCTCGGATTACGGCGGTCCCGGCGGCGGCGCCTCAGACGTGCAAACGTGCTCGAAGGCGGTCTGCACCGACACGGCGACGTCGAGCGACCCGCGCCTCATCGTCGCCGGTGGTGGTGGCGGGGGCGGCGAAGACTCGAGTCCGACGTCTGGCGGAACAGGCGGGACAGGTGGGAACGCGGGCGCTACGGGCGTCACGGTCTCCGGGCCGGGCGCCGGAGGTGTCGGTACCCAGACTCCGGGTGACAACGGCGGTGCCGGTGGCTCAGCCGGCGTCGAGATGTCGAACACGAACGCGGTCGCGGGCATCGGGAGCTCGGCGTGCGGTGGATCCGGCGCCGTTGGAACGGCCGGCAATGGCGGGGCCGGTGAAGACGCCGGAGGCGGTAATTCCTCGTCCGGCGGCGGCGGCGGTGCTGGCTGGGTCGGCGGGTCGGGCGGTGGCGCCGGTGACTGCCCGTTCGGTAGCGGCAGCGGCGCTGGCGGTGGCGGCGGGGCGGGCTCTAGCTACTACGACAGCGCGCTGCAGGTACCAGGAACGGCCGTGTCGGTAGCCACTACAGACCGCTATTCCGCACAGATCAACATCGTCGCAACGATTGGTGTGGCGCCGTTGATCACCTCGGCCTCCTCGACCACTTTCACGGCGGGCACGGCCGGCAACTTCACCGTCACCGGCACGGGGGTTCCGACCCCGACCTTCTCCGAGACCGGGACTCTGCCCTCCGGTGTGACCTTGAATGCCACGACCGGGGTCTTGTCCGGTACCCCCGCGGCGAGTACCGGCGGCACGTACCCCATCGCTATCACCGCCTCTAATGGCATCTCGCCAAACGCCACTCAGGCCTTTACTCTCACCGTCGACCAGGTGGCTCCGACGGTCAGTTGTACGACGAACGCCAGCATCTTCAACACCGGTGTCGATTCGGCAGGTACCGGGACGCTCGGCCAGGGATCAATTGATGCCAATTGGAAGGTTGCCGGGCCTTACGACAATGCCGTCCCTGCGGAGCCGGCCGCGCCTCCGAGCAACGCCTCGTACTCCCCGGCCACGGTCTACGTCAACGGCGCCTACTACGAAGATCCGTCGTACACGAGTTCCCAGTACATCGGCTCGGGAACCGGCGCTGAAGCGGATTACTACTTCAAGTACTCCTTCAATCTCGATTCCTCGGTCAACCCCGCGGACTTCAGCCTCAACATGGACTTCTACGCCGACAACCAGGTCGCACAGGTCTACGTGAACGGCGTGCCCCAGCTCGCCGCGCCGCAGGGCGGCTCCGCCAACGACCAGTACGGTGGCTTTTACCCCGGAAATGCCGCGTCGACCACGCTCAATTCGAACTGGCAGAGCGGGGAGAACACAATCGTTGTCGACGTGTTGAACGGCGGGGGGCCATACGCCTTCGACGCGCAGATGCGCTCCTCGGCCTCTTGCAGTCCCACCGCGCCCTCCATCACCAACATCCCCGGAACGGGATCCAACGCGTCCGCCGTCTACGGCGGGAATTTCACGGCGACGGTCGACACGACCAACAGCGACGGAGTGCAGTCGGTGACCTCGGACACCCCTGGCGTCTGCACCGCGGGCGGGACAAACGGCCTGACGATCCAGTTCGTCGCAGTGGGCACGTGCACCCTCACCTCCCACGTCGCGCAGGGATCGATCTACCTGGCCGCCGACGGTGCGGCACAGAGTTTCACGGTCAGCCCGGCGCCCCTTTCGATCACGGCCTCGAGCCCACCGGCGATGACCTACGGTGGCTCGGTCCCGGCCGTCAGTGCGAGCTACGCCGGCTTCGTGCACGGTGACAGCGCATCGTCTCTTTCAACCGCGCCGAGCTGTGGCACGACCGCCACGGCGTCCTCCCCTGTCGGGACCTACCCGACGACGTGTACTGGAGCGGTCGATGCCAACTACACGATCAGCTACGTGAGCGGATCGCTCGCCGTCACACCTGCGCCGCTGACGATCATCGCCTCGTCGGCCTCGACCAGCTATGGCGCCTCGATTCCGGCGATCACGGCGAGCTACGCCGGCTTTGTGCACGGTGATAGCGCCTCCTCGCTCCCTACGGCACCGACGTGCTCCACAACGGCGACATCGACCTCACAGATTGGGACATACCCGACGAGCTGTTCGGGTGCCGTCGATCCGAACTACAACATCACCTACGTGAACGGGATCTTCACCTTGTTGATACCCGGCTTCGCACCAGGCGGCGGGTCATTCGTCCTCGGTGACCAAGAGAGCGCGGTCGGAACCGCGGTGACCTTCTGGGGCTCGCAGTGGTCCAAAGACAACCCAACCTCGTCCGGCTCGTCGGCTGCGAGCTTCAAGGGCTTTGCTGTCGACACTCCGACGCTCGCCTGCGGCGCGACGTGGACCACCGATCCGGGCGGCAGCGCTTCACCACCAAGTGGTCCGCTTCCGACGTACATGGCCGTGCTCGTGACGGGCACGTACGCGAAGTCGGGTTCGCAGATCTCGGGGAATGTGATCCATATCGACATCGTCAAGACGGACTCAGGATACGCGTCAGATCCGGGCCATGCCGGTCCTGGGAAGGTGGTCGACCAGGTGTGCTGACGAGGGGCCCGGAGCTCAGCCATTTGGGAAATGACTGAGCTCCGGGCCGAGGGTTCGTGTCGCTGTATTCTCTCAGGTCCGTGGCGTGTGATACCACCCGCGCCTCAGAATGGTTCGCTGGTTTTAGGCATGAATTAGGCATGCCGAGTTGGCCAACGGCTCCCGGCTCACCTGAAAGGGATGGTCTCGTATGCACCGTCCGTCCGTTCTCGGCCTTCCGTTGCAGTCACTTGGCATCGCCCTCACTTCTTCCCCGCGCCCGACCTCCGCAGCTCAGCAGTCTCCAGCGCTTCCGGTCTCGCCCTTTGCCTCGGCCCCGTCAAGCACCTCGGGCGTACCAACCAAGTCCTCAGACGGCTCACAGCTAACGCACCGCAACCGCGTCACCAGGCAGCCACACCTGATGCACACAGTGCCAGTACCGAGCTGCTCTTGGCAGCTCGGTCGGCGTGTCACCGCTGGTCAGGTGTGAGGTCTCCTTCCGATGATGCGACTGGGTAAGCCGTTGCTTCAAGGCGTAGGGAAGCGATGAGGCGCACGTGAGGCGCAAGCAAGGCGGCGTGCCTGTCTTCTCGAATCGAGGAGACAGGAATGGAACGGTCAGGGTTCGGAACAATTCGGCGCGAACGTTCGGGTCGTTATCAAGCTCGGGTGCGCGTCCGACGACGTCATTTTGGGATCGGCACCTTCAACACG
>Ga0307374_10007901_pt1 | contig 16070 bp, 12 predicted proteins | sample OX3MG_FD_202532 | JGI IMG/M metagenome (GOLD analysis project Ga0307374, IMG submission 202532) | Soil microbial communities from Risofladan, Vaasa, Finland - OX-3 | ecosystem: Environmental > Terrestrial > Soil > Coastal area > Acid sulfate soil | place: Finland: Risofladan, Vaasa | collected... | reverse complement strand
CCGAATCGGCGGTGATGCGCAACCCCGAGATCACCCGCGAAGTGTTGAGCGAATTGCAGGCGATCGGCATCCGTCTGGCGATCGACGATTTTGGCACCGGCTATTCGGCGCTGGGCGTGCTGCGCCATTACGCGGTCGACACGATCAAGATAGACCGCGGTTTCACCAACCGGCTCGATACCAACGACGGCCGCGAGCTGGTGCTGGCGCTGCTCAAGATCGCCCGGATCTACGGCGCCGACGTCGTCGCCGAGGGGGTCGAGACGGTCGGGCAGGCGGAAATCCTGCGCGCTGCCGGGTGCGGTTTCGTCCAGGGGTATCTGTATGCCAAGCCGATGGACGGCAGCTTCTTCGGCGCCTACGCGCTGACCCATTTGGTCGAGAACAACGCGGCCGACTGACCCGGCGAGCAGCCCGGCGACCGGCGCCTAGCTTGCGGCGCCGCGCCGCGCCAGCCGCGCCATCTCGTCAAGCAGGTCGTGCAGCGCCTGGTCGGCGACATAGGCGGTCTTGGCAAACGCGCGCAGAAAGCTGTCGGTGCGCGGCAGCTGAAACAGCGTGTCGTCGGCGTCGCGCCCTGCCGCCCCGGTGATCAGCACGACGTTGTCGTAGGGTTGCAGCACCAGCTCCTTCAGCGGCTTGCCCGGCCCGGTCACGTATTCGACGACGCGGCAGCGCCCGCCGTCGGGCCCCTCTGCCGGGATCGTCATGCGATAGCTGGCGCGGGTCGTCGCGGCCTCGACCAAGGCGCGGGCGAACGGCCGCAGAAACGCCTCGTCAAAGCCGAGCAACGCGACCGGGCGGTCATTGTTGACCGACGAGCGGATTTCCAAGGTCGTCCACACCGAGGCGCGACCCTGGAAATAATCGGCGGAAGCGAGGTCGAGGTTAATCGAGTCGATCGGCAGCGGCGGCGAGACCGAGCGGTTCGACAGGAAGGCGAAGCAGGCCGGTTCGCGCTTCAGGGAAATATGGGTCGAGGCTTCTAGGTTGCGGTCGCTGATCGCAGGGGTGTCGCTCATGGCACGGCCTGTGTCCTGGTGCTGCTCCGACGTAGCCGACCCGCCGACTATCGCATAAAGCGCGCCGGCTGACGTAGCGAAAGCTGTGACACGGATCGGTGCGGCCTTTGGCCGCTGGAACCCGACGCGCGGCCGCGCGTGCCGGGGCTCAGCCGGCGTTTCCGCCGGCGGTCTCGATCGCCTCGGCGGCGGCCAGCCATTCGGCCTCGGCCTGTTCGATCAGTCGGGTCAGCTCGGCGCGCCGGCGAAGCGCCTCGACCATGCGGGCGCTTTCGCCGCCGAAGGTTTCGGGTGCAGCGAGCCGGCGGTCGAGCGCCTGCCGCTCAGTCGCGAGACGCTGCGCCGCCTCTTCGGCACGCCGGGCCTGGCGGCGCAGCGGTTCGAGGGCGAGACGCCGCTCCGCCGCTTCGCGGCGCTGGGCGCGGCGGCTGTCTCCGGCGCCATTGGCGGGTTCGCCGGCCGGGGCTTCCGGCGCCAGCAGCAGCCGGCGGTAATCCTCGAGGTCGCCGTCAAATGGCTGCACCATGCCGTCGGCGACCAGCCACAGCCGGTCGGCGACCAGTTCGACAAGGTGCCAATCGTGGCTGACCAGCACGACCGCGCCGGCATAGTCCGACAGTGCGGCGACCAGCGCCTCCCGGGTTTCGAGGTCGAGATGGTTGGTCGGCTCGTCGAGGATCAGCAGCGACGGCGCGTCGTGCGTGACCAGCGCCAGGTTGAGCCGGGCGCGCTCGCCGCCCGACAGATCGCCGACCGGTACCAGTGCCTTGTCCTGGCTGAAGCCGAACCCGCCGAGCCGGGTGCGCACCGCCTCGGGCGTCAGCTCCGGCGCGGCGGCGGCAAGGTGCTCGACCGCCGATTCCTCGGGCCGCATGTCGTCGATCTGGTGCTGGGTGAAGAACCCGCATTTGAGCTTTGGCACCCGCGTCATGGTGCCCGACAGCGGCGCCAGACGCCCGGCGAGCAGCCGGGCAAAGGTGGTCTTGCCGTTGCCGTTGGCGCCGAGCAGGGCGATGCGGTCGTCAGGGTCGATCCGCAGGTCGAGCCGCGACAGCACCGGGCGGCCGGCCTCATACCCGGTGCTGACCCGCTCGAGCGACAGGATCGGCGGGTTGAGCTGGGCTGGCGGCGGCAGCATCAGCCGCACCGGCGGCGCCTCGGCGATCGCAGCGACCGGTTCCAGCTTGGCCAGCGCCTTTAATCGGCTCTGCGCCTGGCGCGCCTTTGACGCCTTGAAGCGAAAGCGGTCGACAAATTCCTGCATGTGCGCGCGCTGCGCCGCCTGGCGCTTGGCCATTACCGCCTGGCGCGCGATGAACTCGCGCCGTACCCGCAGGAAGGTTTCAAAATTGCCCGAATAGAGCGTCAGCCTGCCGCCATCGAGGTGGAGGATCGATTCCGGCGCCGCGTTCAACAACTGGCGGTCGTGGCTGACCAGGATAAAGCTGTGGCGGTAGCGCTTCAGGAAACGTTCGAGCCACAGTGCCGCTTCCAGGTCGAGGTGGTTGGTCGGCTCGTCCAGCAACAGCAAATCGGGCTCGGCAAACAGCACCGCGGCGAGCGCGACCCGCATGCGCCAGCCGCCCGACAATTGGTCGAGCGGGGCGTCTTGCATCGCCGGGTCGAGACCAAGCCCGGCGAGAATGCGCGCGGCACGGGCCGGCGCGGCGCGGGCGCCAATCTCGCCCAGCCGGGCCTCGATCTCGGCGATGCGCAGCGGCGCAGCGCCGCGGTCAAGCTCGGCGAGCAGCCGGGCGCGCTCCCGGTCGGCGGCAAGCACGGTGGCGAGCGGCGTTGCCGCCCCGCTCGGCGCTTCCTGCGCGAGAAAGCCGACGCGGCAGTCGCGCGACAGGATCACATCGCCACGCTCGGGCTGCAGCGTGCCGCGGATCAGGTCGAGCAGCGTCGATTTGCCGGCGCCGTTGCGGCCGACCAGGCCGACCCTGGCGCCGTCCGGGATCTGCACGCTGGCGTTGTCGAGCAGCGCCGGTCCGAGCCGGCCGCCGACGCGGTAGGTCAACTCCGAGAGGATCAGCATGAGCCGATTTTACCATGACGCGGCAGGACGGGCCTATCCGCATCCGGCACGCGGGGCGAAAAGACGCCGCGATCAGACCTGTTCCCCGCAGGCGCTCAGTGCGACATCAGCACCGGCACGGTCATGTGATCGAGCAGATCGCGGCTGACCCCGCCGAACAGGCTCTCGCGTAACTGCGAATGGTGGTAGGCCCCCGCCACGATCATGTCTGCGCCAAGATCAGCGGCGCGCGACAGCAGCAGATCGGAGATCGAGATGCCCTCGTGCGGGCTCTCTTCCGGGTGCGCCGGGATCCCGTGCCGCGCCAGGTGGTGGACGATGCGATCGAGCCAGGGCCGGTCGTGCTCGAGGTCGGCCTGCCGCGCGCCGATATGCAGCACCGTGACCGCCTCGGCACCGCCGATCAGCGGCAGCGCATCGTGGAGCGCGCGGGTGGCCTCACGCGTCCCGTTCCAGGCGATCAGTACGCGCTTGCCGACATGTTCGAAGGCCCCGGCATAGGGGATGACGAGAACCGGCCTTCCGGCGTCGATCATGACGTCATCCGGCTGCAGCCAGATCAGACCATCCGAATCGTCGTCCGGATATTGCCCGAGGACGACCAGGTCGGCGGCGCTGGCGAGGTGGATCAGTTCTGCAGTTTCGCCGTGGTTGAGCATTTGCCATTCGCCATCGAGCGAGCGCAACGGCAGCGCCTCGCGAAAGCGCTGCTCGACGCCTTTGGCCCGCTCGGTCTCGCGCGCGGCCGATGCGACCGGCGCGGCCGCGCTTATCGGCTCGCCGCCGATGGCCCCGGCGCCATCCGGCGAAGCCGGCCCGAGCACCGTCGGGGGAAGACCCAAGCGGGCCGGCGGGGCGGCTGATTCGTGGGGTTTCGGCAAGGTATAAACCGCCGTCAGATGGGCCTTGCCGGCCTGGGCGAGATTGAGCGCGAGCGCCAGCCGGCCATCGCCGGTAGAGGCTGCATCGAGACAAACCAGGATATCGCGAAGCGCCATTTTTCGTCTCCCTGTCGGAACCGCCAATTTGCTCGACCGGCTGCGGCTCCTTACCTGTCGCGGCCGCATCTTCTGTCGGCTATCGCCCGCCGCCTCTCGACACGCGCTGGGCGATCGAGCAGCGAATGCACCTCGCTGGGACCGTCATAGGTAGGAAACGGACGAACCTGGCGAAAAATCCGTGCGACGATCGGGTCGTCGGTGATGCCAAGCCCCCGAGGATTTGCATCGAGCGGTCGATGACGCGCCAGATTGCCTCGGAGCAGATCACCTAAATCGAAAACAACCTATCTGCGGCCGGTCCGAATTCTGCTCATGTCCGAATTCTTCTCATGCATTTGCTCGAGTCATGACGCCGGGACCTGTCGCAACACGCGCTGGGCGATCGACCAGCGGTGCACCTCGCTCGGCCCGTCATAGATGCGGAACGGGCGCACCTCGCGAAAGATGCGGGCGACGATCGTGTCGTCGGTGATGCCGAGCCCGCCGAGGATCTGCATCGAGCGGTCGACGATGCGCCAGATCGCCTCTGAGCAGATCACCTTGGCCATGCTCGATTCGTGGCGGCCGCGCTCGCCCTGGTCGAGCACCCAGGCGGTGTGCCAGATCGCCAGCCGGCTGGTGTGGATGTCCATCTCGTTGTCGGCCAGCATGAAGCCGACGCCTTCGTGCTCGCCCAGCGGCTTGCCGAAGGCGGTGCGGCGGCGGGCATAATCGGTGGCGATGTCGTGGCAGCGGCGGGCGGCGCCGAGCCAGCGCATGCAATGCGTCAGCCGCGCCGGGGCGAGCCGCGCCTGGGCATAGCGGAAACCTTCGCCGACGCGGCCGAGCACGGCGGTTTCCGGCACCCGCACGCCGGAGAGGCTGACGACGCCGTGGCCGCCGGCCATGAACTGGTCGAGTGTGTCGAGCGTGCGTTCGACGCGGATGCCCGGCGTGTCCATCGGCGCAAGAAACATCGTCGCCCCGGCCGGGCCGAGCGGGTCGCTGTCGTTGCGCGCCATGATGATCGCTACGGTGGCGCCGACCGCGCCGGTGATCAGCCATTTTTCGCCGTCGATGACGAAATCGCCGTGGTTGCCGCGGCGTGCGGCGGTCAGCAGCATCGACGGGTCCGAACCGGAGCCGGGCGCCGGCTCGGTCATCATAAAGCACGAGCGGATGTCGCCGGCGGCGAGCGGATGCAGCCACGCTTCCTTCTGGCGCTCGTCGGCGACCTGTTCCAACAGGTGCATGTTGGCTTCGTCGGGCGCGAAGCAGTTCATCGCGATCGGCCCCAGCGGCGAATACCCGGCCGCCTCGAACACCACCGCCTTGCCGCGATGGTCGAGCCCGAGTCCGCCCCATTCGCGGCCGACATGCGGCGAGACGAGGCCGGCGCGGCGCCCGAGCGCCACCAGCTCGCGGCGGAACTCCTCGCTTGGGCCGTGCGCGCCGAGCCGCTTGTCGCCCTCGCGCGGGATCATCTCGTCGCGCACGAAGCGCTCGGTGCGCTCGCGCAATTCGGCGATGTCGTCGGGGATCGAGAATTCCATGGATAGCTCCCTTTGTCCTCTTATCGTCGCCCCCGCGAAGGCGGGGGTCCAGGGGCCCGTGCCGCGTCGCTCGCCCTGGATTCCCGCGTACGCGGGAATGACGAAGAAGATGGGCTAATGCGCGAAGCCGGTGCGCGGCGGCTCGTGCGCCTCGCGGTCGGCCAGCACGGTTTCACCGGCGATCATCCGCTGGCCGAGCGCCACCAGCGGCACGTAAGGCGGCGGGCAGTAGATGTCGACCCGCGAGCCGAAGCGGATGAGGCCGACGCGCTGGCCGGCGGCGACGAGTTGCCCGGCGTCGATGCTGCTGACGATGCGGCGGGCGACCAGCCCGGCGATCAGCACAAAGGCGATGTCGGGCGCCGCATCTGGCACGATGCGGATCGCCAGCCGCTCGTTGTGCTCGCTGGCCTTGTCGAGGCTGGCATTGATAAAGCGGCCCTTGGTGTAGCGCGTCGCGGCGATGCGGCCGGCGATCGGGGCGCGCGCGACATGCACGTCGAACAGGTTGAGGAAGATGCCGATCCGGGTCACCGGCTGTGATCCCATTTCCAGCTCCGGCGGCGGTGGCGCCGGCCCGAGCGCGACGATGATGCCGTCGGCCGGGCTGATGATCAGCCCGGCGCGGCGCGGCGTTACCCGCCACGGGTCGCGAAAGAAATAGACGATCCACAGGGTCAGGATCAGTCCCAACCAGCCGCCCGGCCACCACAGAAAGAACAGGATCACGGTCGCCAGCCCACTTGCGGCGACGAATTTCCAGCCGTCCGGATGCAACGGCGCGAGGGTCTGGCGGATCATGGGGTTGTTGGCTCTGGCACGCGCCCCGTGCGTCCTTCGCGACGCGCTCGTTCGGGGCGCTCCTCAGGATGAGGGAGGTTGGTGGATGGCATGAGAGGCTTACCTTATCCTGAGGAAGCTGCGAAGCAGCCGTCTCGAAGGACACACTCTGGCCGCACGCGGTGGGCTACCGCCCCTCGCGGCGCCAGGCGGCGATCAGCGCGCCGATCGTCAGCAGCAGCGCGGCAATGCCCGGCAGCAGCGGGGTTTCGCTGAACCCAGTCACGACATAATCGCCGTTCTCGCGGAACCCGATCCAGCCGTAACCGGCGGCGACGCGGCCGGGGTCGATCCGCCGCACCTCGGGCACCGGTCCGTCGCCGACCCAGAACGTGCCGCCGCCGGTCGCCGTGACCACCGGGGCGAGCTTGCCGGCGGTGGTGCGCACATCGGCGAATTCGATCGGGTTGAGCGGCCCGGCCGCTGCGAGCGCGGTGCGGGTGCCGTCGGTGACGCGATAGAGCCCCATCTGGCTGATGCTGATCGTGCCGATGCTGCGGCCGCCCTGGTCGGGCGTCAGGTGCAGGGTTTGGGTCGTGCCATCGGGTGCGGTCACGGTCACCGGGCGGTCGTCCGGTTCGAGCGACTGCCGGATGACATCGAGCCGGTCGCCCTGGACCCGCGCCCGCAGGTCGTTTTCTTCGAGATCGGGCTCCTTCATCAGCCAATAGGCGAGGCGGCGCAACAGCTCGGCCTGCGGGCCGCCGCCCTCGAAACCGCGCGCCCACAGCCACATCTGGTCCGACAAAAGCTGCGCCACCCGGCCCTTGCCGACCCGGTCGAGCACCAACAGCGGCTCGCCGCGGTCACCGCGCATCAGCGTGACCCCGTGCTTGACCCGCGCGTCGACCTGGCGGAACCAGCGGCCCCAACTCGGCTGCTCGCCGGGCTTGCCGGCGCCGGGCAGGTCGTCGGTCACCGGGTCGCGCCGGCCGAGTGCGGTCAACTGCGGCTTGAAGCCTTCTTCCTGCACGTCTCCGGTCGGCTCGGTCGGCAGAATCTTGCCGAGCGGGGTGCGCGACAGGCTCGCCGGCGTGCCGAAGCTGGGCCCGGCCGCTTCGAGGAAGGCGCCGCCGTTGCGCACGTAGCGCACGACGTTTTCGAGATAACTCTGCGGGATCACGCCGCGCGCCGAATAGCGGTCGAAGATGATCAGGTCGAATTCGTTGAGCTTGACGTCAAACAATTCGCGGATCGGAAACGCGATCAGCGACAGCTCCTTGATCGGCGTGCCGTCCTGCTTTTCCGGCGGACGCAGGATCGTGAAGTGTACCAGATCGACCGACGGGTCGGATTTGAGCAGGTTGCGCCATACCCGCTCGCCAGCATGCGGCTCGCCCGACACCAGCAGCACCTTGAGCCGGTCGCGCACGCCGTTGACGACGACCGCGGCGCGGTTGTTGGCCAGCGTCAGCTCCTGCGGCCCCGGGTTGACCGCGAGTTCGAGGATGTTGGGACCGCCGTGGTCGATCGGCACCGACAGGCCGATATCGTGGCCCACCGGAACCGACAGCTCGTGCGGCGGCCCGCCGTCCTTGCGCCAGGTCAGGGTGGCGATACGGACTTGGCCCTCGGGCGGCGCCGGCACGTCGTCGACCCGGATCGTCAGCGGCGCCTCCTTGCCGACCAGTCCGAAGCTTGGCGCCTGCGAGACGACGAGGCGGCGGTCGCCCTCGTCCTTGTGCCCCGACAGCAGCACGTGGAGCGGCGCGCCGATCCGCCGCGCGAGTTGTGCCGGCGTCCCGGTCGGAACGTCGTGCACCTCGCCGTCGGTGATCATCACGACGCCGGCGAGGCGCTGGCGGGGCACATCCGACATCGCCCGGCTCAGCGCCGTGAACAGCCGCGTGCCGTTGTCGCCCTGGCCCGGCTCGGACTTGCCGGCGCGCACGATGCGGATGTCGAGGTCCGGCTCGCGCTTGAGCCGGCGCAGCAGTGTCTGCAACGCCGCCTCGGTCACCTTCGCCCGGTCGCCGATCTGCTGGCTCGGCGATTCATCGACGACGACGATCGCGACATCGCGCAGCGGCGAGCGCTTTTCGACGACCAGCGACGGATTGGCGAGGATGCCGACGATCAGCGCCAGCGCAGCGATGCGCCAGGCGATCCCGCGGGCGCGCCGCCACGCGCCGAACGCCAGCACCAGCGCCGCCGCGCCGGCCAGCGCGGCGATCGCCGCCCACGGCAGGAGCGGGGCAAAGGCAACGGTATAGGCGCCCACGCTCATTGCCCCAGCCGCTCGAGGATCGCCGGCACGTGCACCTGATCGCTCTTATAGTTACCGGTCAGCACGTACATCACGAGGTTGACGCCAAAGCGCAACGCCATCTCGCGCTGCGCCTCGCCGCCGGGCACTACCGGAAACTCGGGCCGGCCCTGCGCGTCGACCGCCCAGGCGCCGGCATAATCGTTGCTGCCGACGATGACCGAGGCGACCCCGTCATTGACATGGTCTTCCGACGGCTCGACCCAGAGCTGCCCGCCGGCTTCGCGCCCCGGAAAATCGTGCAGCAGGTAAAACGACTTGGTCAGCACATGGTCGGGCGGAATCGGCTCCAGCGGCGGGATCTTGATGCCGTGCACCAGGCGCAGCAGCTCCTGCCGAGAGGCCGCCCCGGTGCCGAACCGGCCGGGGATCTGCTGGTCGGCGTCGCGCGTGTCGAACAGGATCGTGCCGCCGGTTTCGAGATAGCGGTTGATCCGCGCGGCTGCCTCCGCCGACGGCGGCGGCTGATCGGGGGTCACCGGCCAGTACAGCAGCGGAAAGAATACCAGCTCGTCCTTTTCGATATCGACGCCCATCGGCGTCGCGGCTTCGACTGCGGTGCGCCGGTTCAGCGTGTCGCTGAGGCCGACGAGGCCGGCGCGGCTGACCGCATCGACCGAATCGGAGCCGGTCCTGACATAGGCGAGGTGGAATTTCGCGGTCGCCCGGATCGCAAACGCGTCATCGGCGCGGGCCGCCGCCGGCAGGAGCAGCGCCGCCAGCAGCACCCCGGCCGCGACGTGCGCCGGGCGCCGACGCAACAGGCCGCGCAGCGCATAGGCGATTAACAGGTCGATCAGCACCAGGATCGCCGCTGCGGTCAGCAACGGTGCGCGGAAATCGGTCTCCGGGCTGCCGGAAAAGCCCTCGCGCACGGTGTGGTCGGGCAGCGCGCCGATTGGCTGCAGCGCGGCGATCCCGTTCGCCAGGTTCAGCGCCTGGCGCGTGTCGGGGGTGCCGTAAAATCCCGGCGGGTGCTGCGGCGAGGCGCTAGCGGCGGCCAGCTCGGTGCCGGTGATCGGCCGTGCCGCTGGCGGCGGCTGCCCGAGACGGCCGAAGCCGTCGAGCGTTTCGAGCGGCGGCATGGCCTGCGTGCCGGCCTCGGCAACGCCCTGGCTCATCACCATGACGCGCCGCAGCATCTGGACGAACAGGCCGGAGATCGCGAGGTTCGACCACCCGGTATTGGCGGTGGTGTGGACCAGCACGATCCAGCCCTTGCCCCGTTTTTCGGCGGTGACCAGCGGGGTGCCGTCGACAAGCCGTGCCCAGGTCTTGGCGGCGAGGTCGAGATCGGGCTCGGCCAGGACCTGGCGCGACACGGTCACGTCGTCGGGGATCGCGAGGCCGAAAAACGGACTGCCGGGGCTGAACGGGGCGAGGTGAGCCGGCTTTTCCCACGACAGCGCGCCGCCGATCGTGCGTCCGCCGCCGCGCAGCCGCACCGGCAGCAGATGGTCGCGCTGCTCGGCGAGGCGCGGCCCGGCAAAGCGCAGCAAGAGCCCGCCCCGTTTGATCCAGGTGTCGATGGCGGCTTCCTCGGTCGGCGAATCCGGCCCGGCATCGGAATAGATCAGCACCGCGAGCTTGCGCTTCAGCAGGTCGGTCGCAGGGCCGCGGCGGATCTCGGTGAACGGCGACAGCGCCTTTTCGAGGTAATAGGTCTCGCTGAGCAGCGGCTGCGCATTGGGGTTGCTCGGCGCGGCGATGCCGACCGGGCGGCGGCGCCAGTGCTCGTCGGCGAGCAGCACGCCGCCCGCGCTGTTTTCGCCTTCGATCTCGATCCGGGTCACCCGGTTGCGCAGTTCGCCCGGCATCGCGAGCCGCACCAGAACCTTGTCGGCGCCGGGTTCGATCGTTGCCGGCTGGCGGGCGAGCAGCGCCCCGTCCTCGGCGCTGGCGCGCACGGTCAGCCCCCGCGGCTGCGGCGCCGGCAGCGTGCGCACCGCAACCACCAGATCCCGGGCGCCGCTCTCGGCGGCGGCGCCCGCCGGGGTGAGCAGGCGCGGCGCGTCGCCGGGCCCCGCGGCGAGGTAGTGCAGGCCCGCGCCGCTGGCGAGGCGCGCCGCCAGTTTTTCGGCGCCGGCATCGGCGACGCCGTCGCTGAGCCAGATCGCGGCGGTGGCGCCGGTCATCGGAAGCCTGGCGAGCCGCGCCAGTGTCGCAGCACGGTCGTCGGGCCACGGCTTGGGCTGCAGCGCCTCGACCGCGGCGCGCGCATCGGCCGCTCGCAGCGGGGCGAGCGGCGCCGGCGGCTGACCCGAGGCATGCAGCGCGGTCGTCACCAGAACGACCGGCCGGTCTTCGCGCCCGGCCTCGGCCAGTATGTCCAGCGCCGCGTCCTGGCGCTGCTGCCAGTCCCGTGCTGCGGCCCAGCCGTCGTCGATCACCAGGATCAGGGCGCCGGTGCCGGGCAGTTGCGAGCGCGGGTTCATCAGCGGGTGGGCGAGCGCGACGATGATCAGCGCCGCCACGACGGTGCGCAGCAGGATCAGCCACCATGGGGTGCGGGCCGGCGTTTCCTCGCGTGGCCGCAGGCCGATCAGCAGCCGGATCGCCGGAAACGGCACGCGACGCGGCGCCGGCGGGGTGACGCGCAGCAGCCACCACACAATCGGCAGCGCGGCCAGCGCGGTCAGCAGCCACGGCGATGCAAAGGCCAGCGAACCGAGGGCGAGCATGACTATCGCCTCGAACCTGTCGCCGCCGGTGATGACGGCTCAAATCTCATCGCCGGTGGTCCGCAGACAGCGCCTCGTGCATCGCCAGCAGCGCGAGGTGCGGCGGCCGGTCGGTGCGATGGGTGCCGAAATGCCAGCCGAGCGCGCGCACCAGCTCGGCGAGGCCGTCGCGGTGACGCCGAAACCGCTCGGCATAGTCGCCGCGCACGCCCTCGACCCGGCTGATCACGACGTCGTCGTGCTCCTCGACACCCTCGAAGCGGACGCGCCCGGCAAACGGCAAATCCTCTTCGGCCGGGTCGACGATATGCAGCACATAGCCGTTGAGCCCGGCCCCGGCAAACCCGGTGATGGCGGCGTTGACCACGTCGAGCGGCGCCAGGAAATCGCCGATCAGCACGACCTGCCCGGCGCGCGGTAGCGACTCGAACGTGGGCAATCCGCCGGCCGCGACATGGCCGAGCGATGCGATCAGCCGGGTCAGCGCCAGCCGGCCGCTGACCGGGGCGAGGCCGCTGCCGAGCAGCGCCAGCCGCTCGCCGCCGCGCACCAGCAGGCTCGCCAGCGCGACGAGGATCAGCTCGGCGCGGTCGCGCTTGCTCGGCCAGTCGCCGCCGGGAACATAGGGCGCCGAGGTATAGGTCATCGACGCCGAGGCGTCGCGCCACAGCCACACGCTCTGCGCCGCCTCCCACTCGCTCTCGCGCACGTAAAGCCGTTGCGATTTGGCGCTCTCGCGCCAGTCGATGCGGGTCGCCGCGTCGCCCGGCTGGTATTGGCGGAACTGCCAGAACGTCTCGCCCTGGCCGACCCGGCGGCGGCCGTGCACTCCCTGGGCGACGGTGACGGCGACGCGCTCTGCGGCGACCAGCAGCGGCGGCAGCGCCGCGGCAGCCTGCTCGGCCCGGTCGCGCAGGCTCGCCTGGACCGAAATCACCGCAGCGGTGCCATCATCTGCTCGATGACCTGGGCGACGCCGATCCCTTCGGCCCGGCCGGCAAAGCTCACCGCCATGCGGTGGCGCAGCACCGGTGGGGCCAGCGCCAGCACGTCGTCGACCGACGGGGCATAGCGGCCGTCGAGCAGCGCCCGCGCGCGGCACGCCAGCATCAGCGCCTGGCTGGCGCGCGGCCCCGGCCCCCAGGCGACAAAGCGCCGCGCATCCTGCGCGCCGGGTTCGGGGCGGCCGGAACGGACCAGCGCGAGGATCGCATCGACCACGCTGTCGCCGACCGGGATGCGGCGCACCAGCTGCTGCGCCGCCATCAGCTCGTCACCGGTCATCGCCGGGCGGGGCGTGGCCTCGTTGAGCCCGGTGGTCGCGATCAGCATGTGCCGTTCGGCGTCGAGATCGGGGTAATCGACATCGATCTGCAACAGAAACCGGTCGAGCTGCGCCTCGGGCAGCGGGTAGGTGCCTTCCTGTTCGAGCGGGTTCTGCGTCGCCAGCACGTGAAACGGGCGCGGCAGCGGGTGGTATTGCCCGGCGATCGACACCCGGCCCTCCTGCATCGCCTGGAGCAGCGCCGATTGGGTGCGCGGGCTGGCGCGGTTGATCTCGTCGGCCATCAAGAGCTGGCAGAACACCGGACCGGGGATAAAGCGGAACGAACGGCGCCCGCCCTCGCTTTCCTCGAGCACCTCGGAGCCGATGATGTCGGCGGGCATCAGGTCGGGCGTGCACTGGATACGCTTGTCGTCGAGCCCGAGGATCGTGCCGAGGCTTTCGACGAGCCGCGTCTTGGCAAGGCCGGGTACCCCGATCAGCAATGCATGGCCGCCGGCCAGCAACGTGATCAAGGCTTGCTCGATCACCTCGCCCTGGCCGAAAATGACCGCGCCGATCCGCTCGCGCACGAGATGGAGGCGCTCGCCCAGCGCATCGACCTCGGCGACGAAATCCGCCGGGCCGGCGTTTAACGATAATGTCGACGTCACGTTGTTTAACCTTTCAAGCCGCGGCTCTGACGGCGGGGTCGCCAGGAAGACTGATGGAAAACGCCGCGTCGGGCAATTCCCCCGCAAAACGCGCACCAACGCCCGGGGCGCCAGGGCCGAATCGCGAATTCGACATCAGGATCGCGCGCGACGGAACCTGGTTTTATTGCGGCTCTCCGATCCAGCGCCCGGCGCTGGTCAAGCTGTTCGCCTCGGTGCTGCGCCGCGAGGCCGACGGCAGCTACTGGCTGGTCACCCCGGCCGAGCGCGGCCGCATCGTCGTCGATGATGTGCCGTTCCTCGCGGTCGCGCTGGCGGCGGAAGGCGATGGCCACAGTCAGCGGCTGATCTTCACGACAAATCTCGACGAGATTGTGACGGCGAGCCCGGCCCATCGGCTGCGCGTCGAGACCGCTGCCGACGGCGAGCCGGCACCCTATATTATGGTGCGCGACGGGCTCGAGGCGCGGCTCGCCCGGCCGGTCTTCTATGATTTGGTCGAGCTGGCCGCGGAACACGAGATCGCCGGCGAACGCCAATTCGGGGTGTGGAGCGAGGGGGAGTTTTTCGTGCTCGGGGACCCCGGCGAAGAAGAAGGGTAAGGCGTGGTGCGGGAACGGGTGATCGCGCGGCTGGCGGATCGGCGGCCGGGACGGCGTGGCTTTGGCGGCAGCGACGATCCGCGCGAGGCGGCCGCGGTGCGCGAAGCCATTCGCGGCGACCGGGCGGTGACGCCCGACATGACCGCGCCGAGCGCGGCGTTGCGGCCCGCCGCCGTGCTGGTGCCGCTGATCGAGCACGCGCGCGGGCTGTCGGTGCTGCTGACCCAGCGCACCGCGCATCTGTCCGCCCATGCCGGGCAGATTTCGTTTCCCGGCGGGCGCATCGAACCGGATGATGCCGATGCGGTCGCGGCGGCGCTGCGCGAAACCGAGGAGGAGGTCGGGCTGCCGCGCGACCGGGTGACTGTCGCCGGGCGGCTCGACACTTACCTCACCGGCACCGGGTTCGAGATCACCCCGGTGGTCGGGTTTGTCGCGCCGCCCTATCCGCTGGCAATCGACCCCTACGAGGTTGCCGAGGCGTTTGAGGTGCCGCTCGACTATATCCTCGATCCCGGCAATCGCCGCGAGGTCGAGCGGGAATCGGCCGGGCGACGGCGAATCTTCTATGTGTTCCCGTACCAGGACCGCAACATCTGGGGTGCGACGGCGGGGATCCTGGTCAACCTGGCCGAGGTGCTGTCGGATTGAGGAGCGGCGGTGCGCCAGATTCTGGAAATCGTCGTTCCGCTCGCCCTGCCGACCGTGCTGTATCTCCTTTGGGTGCAGCTGGTGCGGCCCGACGGCCCGGGTGCGGCGCCGAACTGGCAGGCGATGCCGTGGCTGTGGCTCGCCGGTGCCGGTGCCGCGCTGCTGGCGCTGTTCCTGTTCGTCGTGACCGTGCATTTCGGCACCGATGTGCGCGGCACTTATGTGGCGCCGCAGTTCAAGAACGGCCAGATCGTGCCCGGGCACGTTGTGCCTGCGCCGAGACATGACTAAGCCGCGAACCTGGCCCCCTACGTGGATCGCGGTTCCGGAGACGCGGGCGCTGATCGCCGCGCTCGATGCCGCCGGGATCGCGGCACGGTTTGTCGGTGGCGCGGTGCGGGATTCGCTGCTCGGGCGGCCGAGCCGGGCGATCGACGACATCGACATGGCGACCCCGGCGCGGCCTGAGGCGGTGCTGGCGGCGCTCGGCGCGGCACGCATCCGGGCGGTGCCGACCGGGCTGGCGCACGGCACGGTCACCGCGGTGTTTCCCGCGGCCAAGCCGCCGCGCCGCTTCGAGATCACGACGCTGCGCCGCGACGTCGAGACCGACGGCCGCCACGCCGTCGTCGCGTTTGATGCCGATTGGGCGGGCGATGCGGCGCGCCGCGATTTTACGATCAACGCGATCTACCTGTTGCCTGACGGTGCGATCTTCGATCCGGTCGGCGGACGCGCCGACCTGGCGGCGCGGCGGGTGCGCTTTGTCGGCGACGCAGACCGGCGGCTGCGCGAGGACGTGTTGCGGCTGCTTCGCTATTACCGCTTCGAGGCGCGGTTCGGCCGCGGCCCGGGCGACGCCGTCGCCCGCGCCGCCTGCCGCGCTGCGGTGCCGAAGCTGGCGACGCTGTCGGCGGAGCGGGTCGCGCACGAGCTGCTCGGGCTGATCGCGGCGCCGCGCCCGGCGCGCGCGCTGCGGCTGATGCGCGACGACGGCGTGCTCGCCGCCGTCTTGCCGGATGCCGACCGGATCGACCGGCTGGTACGGCTGGTCCGGATGAAGGTCACCGATCCGCTGTTGCGCCTCGCGGCGCTGGTGACGGTCGACGCGGCGGCGGCACAGCTTCTCGGCGAGCGGCTGCGCCTCGCGCGTGCCGAGCGCGACCGGCTGGTGGCGCTGGCGCCGCCGGTCGCGCTCGACCCGGCGGCCGACGACACGGCGCAGCGCTGCGCGCTCTATCGGCTCGGCGCGGCGCGCTATCGCGACGCCGCGCTGCTGATCGCCGCCGAAGGCCAAATCGCGCCGCCGCGTCTCGCGCGGCTACTCGATCTGGCGGCACGGTGGGTGCCGCCGGTGTTTCCGATCAACGGCGCGGATGTGGCGGCGCTTGGGGTTTCCCCGGGCCCGGAGGTCGGCAGACTGCTGGCGGCGGTAAGGCGCTGGTGGGAAAAGGGCGACTTTACCGCCGATCGGACTGAGTGTTTAGCTAGACTTAGCG
>Ga0307374_10007900_pt1 | contig 16070 bp, 12 predicted proteins | sample OX3MG_FD_202532 | JGI IMG/M metagenome (GOLD analysis project Ga0307374, IMG submission 202532) | Soil microbial communities from Risofladan, Vaasa, Finland - OX-3 | ecosystem: Environmental > Terrestrial > Soil > Coastal area > Acid sulfate soil | place: Finland: Risofladan, Vaasa | collected... | reverse complement strand
GCGGTGGAGCTCGCCTCGAGCCTGCAGCCGGACCTGGTGATCCTCGACGTCAAGATGCCCATCCTGGACGGCATCACGGCGGCGGAGCGGATCGCCGCCCAGCAGATCGCCCCGGTGGTCATCCTGACCGCCTTCTCCCAGCGGGAGCTGGTGGAGCGGGCGCGCGATGCCGGCGCCATGGCCTACCTGGTCAAGCCGTTCACCAAGGCCGACCTGGTGCCCGCGATCGAGATCGCGGTGAGCCGCTTCCAGGAGATGGCCGCGCTCGGGACCGAGATCGGCACCCTGCGGGAGCGGCTGGAGGTGCGCAAGGTCCTGGACCGGGCCAAGGGCCTGCTGCAGTCGGAGCGCGGGTTCTCCGAACCGGAGGCGTTCCGCTGGATCCAGAAGACGTCCATGGACCGCCGGCTGACCATGCGCGCGGTGGCCGAGGACGTCCTGGCCGGCAACCTGCCCGAGGACCGGGCGGCGGCGGGCGGGCCGGCGAAGGACAACGGCGGGGGCTGACCACCAGGAATGGGCTCGGAAGGGCGCCAGAGCGGGCAGCGCATGAGAAACCCGGGGAACCTTTGGTGCCGTGTCGACCTTCCCCGGGCCGACACGTTCTCTACTCGGCTCCCCGGGCTCTCCGCACCACGGTAGCGAGCGGTGGGCACGCGGCGCAAAGGCATGGTCATTCCCTGGACGGAATGCCGTAAACGTCTGGTCGTCGCTGGTTCGCCTTGTGGCACGGCGAATGCACCGGTGCACAGCCAGTCACCCCGGCCTGTCACCGGTGCACAGCCAGTCACCCCGGCCTGTCACTCCGGGCCGGCGGCCTGCCCGGGCACCCGGTCAGTGAGCAGGCAGGTGAGCCGGGACGTGCACACCCGGCGCCCGCGCTCGTCGCTGATGACGACCTCATAGGTGGTGGTGGTGCGGCCGCCGTGGAGCAGGCTGGCCACGCCGGTCACCCGGCCCGCCGATGCCGCCCGGTGGTGGGTGGCGCTGATCTCGATGCCGACCGTGAACCGGTCCAGGCCGGCGTGCAGGGCCGAGCCCAGCGACCCCAGCGTCTCGGCGAGCACACACGATGCCCCGCCGTGCAGCAGCCCGTAGGGCTGGGTGTTGCCCGCCACCGGCATGCTGCCGACGACGCGCTCCGCACTTGCCTCCTCGATGGTGATCCCCATCCGGCCGACCAGGGTGTCCCTGCTCCCGGCGACGAACGCCTCCGTGATCCGCCGCGTGCTGTCCTGGTCCACCGCCACCTCCGGGCACTCCCGCATCTGTCCGCCGTACCGGAAGCCTAGGGGTGGCAGACGGCTGGCCGGACGCCGGATGCCCGGCGGTCAATCGCACAGGAACTCACAGAAAGTACGGGAGATTCTGTGCGACAGTGCGTGATTTCCGGGCTGGGGTGGAATGAGCATGGCGAGCAATGGAGCTACGAGAAGGGATCGCCATGCGTACCCGTCCGCTGTCAGCACTCAGGAAGGCCATCGCCCGCCCGGCCGCGCCAGCGGCCAGCTTAAAGCCGCGGACCCGCACCGGGGCCGCCCTGGCTGGTGTGCTCGTGATCGGCATGGCAGGCTCACTGGCCATGCACCAGGCACCGCTACCGGCAGCCGCCTCCGGCGGCACCTGCAGCCCGACCATCACCACCACGCCCTTCGGCACGACCATCGAGCCGTACACGGGCAAGCCTGCCCAGGTGTTCCAGTACACCCTCACCAACTGCACCGGGATGCAGGTCAAGATCCTCAACTACGGCGGCATCGTGCAGTCCATCGCCGTCCCCGACCGGCACGGCCACGCGGCTGACGTAGTGCTCGGCTTCCAGACCCTGAACGAATACGTGAGCCAGGACAGCCCGCCACCACCGGCCCCCGGCGGCCCGTACTTCGGCGAGACCATTGGCCGGTATGGCAACCGGATCGCCAAGGGCACATTCACCCTGGACGGCAACACCTACACGCTGCCGATCAACAACAACGGCAACAGCCTGCACGGGGGGTTCGTCGGCTTCGGCAACCATGTGTGGGCGCCCACGGTGGTGCAGGGCAATGGCACCGTCGGCGTTCAGCTGAAGCTGGTCAGCCCGGACGGCGACGACGGCGCCAACGTCGGCTGCAGCTGCACCGGCTATCCCGGCACGCTCACCATGTTCGTCACCTACACCCTGGACAGCTCCAGCCAGCTGCGGATCCACTACACCGCGACGGTGGCGGGCAAGGCCACGGTGCTGAACCCCACCAACCACAGCTACTTCAACCTGGCCGGGGAGAGCTCGGGTGACGTCTACGCCCAGAAGGTGATGATCAACGCCGACAGCTACACCCCGACCGACAAGACCCAGATCCCGACCGGGGTGATCGCGCCCGTGAAGGGCACGCCGTTCGACTTCACCACCCCGCAGACGATCGGCTCGCGGATCAACGAGAGCGACCCGCAGCTGCTCATCGGCCAGGGGTACGACCACAACTGGGTGCTGAACCGCGCTGGCCTCCAGACCGGCCAGCTCGGGCTCGCCGCCCGTGCCTGGGACCCGGCCAGCGGGCGGGAGCTGACGGTCTGGACGACCGAACCCGGCGTCCAGTTCTACTCCGGCAACTTCCTCACCGGATCGATCGTGGGCATCAGCGGCCACACCTACCGGCAGAGCGCTGGATACACCTTCGAGACGCAGCACTACCCGGACTCGCCGAACCACCCGAACTTCCCCTCCACGGTGCTCAGGCCCGGGCAGCAGTTCGACTCGACGACGATCTTCCGGTTCTCCACCTTCTGACCGGCGGCACCAGACCGGGCAGGCACCGCGGGCTGGCACCGCGGGCTGGCACCGCGGGCAGGTACCGCGGGCAGGTACCGCCACCCGCGGTGCCTGCCCGGCTGTCACGGGTTCCCCTCCGGTGTCGGCACTGGCCACTAGACTTCCGCCGTGGCAGCAACCAAGCCGGACCAGGGCCCGCCTCCGGCCGGGCGGCGGGACCGGCTGCTCCTGCTGGACGGCCATTCCCTCGCGTACCGGGCGTTCTTCGCGCTGCCGCCGGAGAACTTCTCCACCACCACCGGGCAGCCGACCAACGCGGTGTACGGCTTCACCGCGATGCTCATCAACGTGCTGCGGGACGAGCAGCCGACCCATGTCGCGGTGGCCTTCGACCGCAGCGAGCCGACGTTCCGGCACGAGCAGTACGTCGAGTACAAGGCCAACCGCCGCGAGACGCCGGCCGACTTCCGCTCCCAGCTCAGCCTGATCTTCGAGGTGCTCGACGCGCTCGGCATCCCACGGCTGTCGGTGCCCGGCTACGAGGCCGACGACATCATCGCCACGCTCACCACCCAGGCCACGGCAGCCGGGATCGACGTCCTGATCGTTTCCGGCGACCGGGACAATCTGCAGCTGGTGAATGACCATGTCACGGTGCTGATGACCAGGCGTGGCATCAGCGAGATGACCCGCTTCACCCCGGAGGAGGTCGTCGGGAAGTACGGCCTCACCCCGGCTCAGTACCCCGACTTCGCCGCCCTGCGCGGCGACCCGAGCGACAACCTGCCGAGCATCCCGGGGGTGGGGGAGAAGACCGCGGCCAAGTGGATCGCCGAGTTCGGCTCACTCAGCGAGCTGGTCGACCGGGTCGGCGAGGTCAAGGGCAAAGCGGGGGACACGCTCCGCGAGCATCTGTCCGACGTCCTGCGCAACCGGCATCTCACCGAACTCGCCCGCGACGTGCCGCTGGAGTCCGGGCCGCTGGACCTGCAGCCGGTTCCGTGGGACCGGGGGCAGATCCACCAGCTGTTCGACACCCTGCAGTTCCGTGTCCTGCGCGACCGTCTCTACACGACGCTGCCGAACGGAATAGGCGGGGCAGCCGCGGCCGTCACCGCCGGCGAGGTGGAGGGTGAGGCCTTCGAGGTGGACGTCGCCGTGCCCGGCCCCGGCGAGGTGGCCGGCTGGCTGGCCGGGCACACCACCGGCGACGGACGGGCCGGCCTGGCGGCCAGCGGCACCTGGGGACGGGGCACCGGCACCCTGACGGGACTGGCGCTGGCCACCCCCGACGGCGCCGGGGCCTACCTGGACCCGGGTGCCCTCACCGAGGATGACGAGCGGGCGCTGGCCGGCTGGCTGGCCGACGCCAGCGCACCCAAGGCGATGCACGACGCCAAGGGCCCGCTGCACGCGCTGGCCGCGCACGGCCTGGACCTGGCCGGGCTCACCACCGACACCGCGCTCGCTGCCTACCTCGCGCTGCCCGGCCAGCGCTCCTTCGACCTGGCCGACCTGGCGCTGCGGTATCTGGGCAAGGAGCTGAAGGGCGGCGAGGAGAGCGGCCCCGGCCAGCTCGCGCTCGACCTGTCGGGTGAGCAGGAGAGCGCGGTGCAGGTGGCGACCGCGCTGGTGCTGCGTGCCCGCGCCACCGCCGAGCTGGGGGCGGCGCTCGACGAGGACCTGGCGCAGCGTGGCGCCACCGTGCTGCTGCACGACGTGGAGCTGCCGCTGGTGGACGTGCTGGCGCGGATGGAGCGGGCCGGGATCGCCGCCGACAGCGACCATTTCGCGGCCATGTCGGCCAGCCTGGGCGGTGAGGTGAAGTCGGCCGAGCAGGCGGCGTTCGCGGTGGTCGGCCGGGAGTTCAACCTGGGCTCGCCCAAGCAGCTGCAGGAGGTGCTGTTCACCGAGCTCGGCCTGCCCAAGACCAAGCGGATCAAGACCGGGTACACGACCGACTCGGAGGCGCTGACCAGCCTGCTCGCGCAGACCGAGCACCCGGTCCTGGCGCACCTGCTGCGGCACCGGGACGTCGCCAAGCTCAAGAGCATCGTGGACACGCTGATCCCGATGGCCGGCGAGGACGGCCGCATCCACACCACCTACAACCAGATGATCGCCGCCACCGGCCGGCTGTCCTCCACCGACCCCAACCTGCAGAACATCCCCATCCGGACCGAGGAGGGACGGCGGATCCGGCAGGGCTTCGTGGTCGGCACCGGTTATGAGTGCCTGCTCACCGCCGACTACAGCCAGATCGAGCTGCGGATCATGGCCCACCTGTCCGGCGACGCCGCGCTGGCGGAGGCGTTCGCGTCCGGGCACGACTTCCACGCCGAGACCGCCTCCCGGGTGTTCGGCCTGCCGCCGGAGCAGGTCACCGGCGAGCTGCGCAGCCGGATCAAGGCGATGAACTACGGCCTCGCCTACGGCCTGTCCGCCTATGGCCTGTCCCAGCAGCTGCGTATCACCCCGGACGAGGCCCGCGGCCTGATGGAGGGGTACTTCCAGCAGTTCGGCGGGATCCGCGATTACCTGGGCGAAGTGGTCGACCAGGCACGCAAGGACGGCTACACCCAGACCATCCTCGGCCGCCGCCGCTACCTGCCCGACCTGACCTCAGACAACCGGCAGCGCCGGGAGATGGCCGAGCGGATGGCCCTGAACGCGCCGATCCAGGGATCGGCGGCCGACATCATCAAGGTGGCCATGCTCGAGGTGGACCGTGCGCTGCGCGCACAGGGACTGCGGTCGCGGATGCTGCTCCAGGTACACGACGAGCTCGTCTTCGAGGTCGCGCCGGGCGAGCTCGACGCCCTGCGGGAGCTGGCGACGCAGACGATGTGCGGGGCGTTCGAGCTCACCGTCCCGCTGTCGGTTTCGATCGGAACCGGCCGCAGCTGGGCGGAAGCAGGGCACTGAGAACCGCTGGCGGTAGGTCACAGGTTGGCGGCTTAGATTGACCGGCCCCGCTAGCTCTCATATTCTGAACGCTGCGCCGTGTTCAGGTGCAGTCCGCCATGGCCAGGCACAGTCGCGGGTGGCCGTTCAGGCAAACCGTGGCTGGTCAGGTCGGCCAGGCAAGTCCAGTAGGCCTGTGGGCCCGTGTGGCGGGCTCGGCTGTGCACGCGCATCCATACATCTACTTCCTGTCCGCCGGAGCCAACCCACACATGACGAGCAGCACTGAGGCCCATCTGACCCCCAAGGTAGCGATCAACGACATCGGGTCCGAGGAGGCCTTCCTCGCCGCGATCGACGAGACCATCAAGTACTTCAACGACGGCGACATTGTCGAGGGCACTGTCGTCAAGGTCGACCGGGACGAGGTCTTGCTCGACATCGGGTACAAGACCGAGGGCGTCATCCCATCCCGCGAGCTGTCGATCAAGCACGACGTCGACCCGCACGATGTGGTGAAGACCGGTGAGCACATCGAGGCCCTGGTCCTGCAGAAGGAGGACAAGGAAGGCCGCCTGATCCTGTCCAAGAAGCGGGCTCAGTACGAGCGCGCCTGGGGCACGATCGAGAAGATCAAGGACGAGGACGGGGTCGTCACCGGCACCGTGATCGAGGTCGTCAAGGGCGGCCTGATCCTCGACATCGGCCTGCGCGGCTTCCTGCCCGCCTCGCTGGTGGAGATGCGCCGGGTCCGTGACCTGCAGCCGTATGTGGGCAGGGAGATCGAGGCGAAGATCATCGAGCTGGACAAGAACCGCAACAACGTGGTCCTGTCCCGCCGGGCGTGGCTGGAGCAGACCCAGTCCGAGGTCCGCCAGAACTTCCTCAACACGCTGCAGAAGGGCCAGATCCGCAAGGGTGTCGTGTCCTCCATCGTCAACTTCGGTGCCTTCGTGGACCTGGGCGGGGTGGACGGCCTGGTGCACGTGTCGGAGCTGTCCTGGAAGCACATCGACCACCCCGGCGAGGTCGTGGACGTCGGCCAGGAGGTCACCGTCGAGGTGCTGGACGTGGACATGGACCGCGAGCGGGTCTCGCTGTCGCTGAAGTCCACCCAGGAGGACCCCTGGCAGCAGTTCGCCCGCACCCACCAGATCGGCCAGGTCGTCCCGGGCCGGGTCACCAAGCTGGTGCCGTTCGGCGCGTTCGTGCGGGTCGAGGAGGGCATCGAGGGCCTGGTTCACATCTCCGAGCTCGCGGACCGGCACGTGGAGATCCCCGAGCAGGTGGTGCAGGTCGGCGACGAGATCTTCGTCAAGATCATCGACATCGACCTGGACCGGCGGCGGATCAGCCTGTCGCTCAAGCAGGCCAATGAGGGCACCATCGGCGAAGCGGTCGGCGACGACTTCGACCCGACCCTGTACGGGATGCCCGCCACCTACGACGACCAGGGCAACTACGTCTACCCGGATGGCTTCGACCCCGAGTCGGGCGAATGGCTGGAAGGGTACGACACGCAGCGTGAGGAGTGGGAGCACCAGTACGCCGAGGCGCGCTCCCGGTTCGAGGCGCACCGCCGCCAGGTCACCGAGGCGCGCAAGGCCGCCGAGGAGGCCGAGGACGGCGAGCCCGCCGCCGAGGGCGACGCCGGCAAGTCCGGCGGCAGCCGCCGCTCCACGTCCAGCAGCCGCGGCAGCGACGAGGGCAGCCCAACGGGCGCGCTCGCCTCGGACGAGGCGCTCGCCGCGCTGCGCGACAAGCTGTCGGGCGGCCAGAGCTAGCTGGCCCGATCCGATCCGGCCCGGTCCCGCGTCCTGCGGGGGCCGGGCCGGATCGGTGCCCGGGCCCGTTTGCGTGCCCTGGCCGGTGTGCGGGCCGGGCACGCTGCGGGCGCCCGGCGGGCTAACCTGGCAGGCGTGCGGGCACTCAGGGTCGGGCTCACAGGCGGGATCGGCGCGGGCAAAAGCGAGGTCTCGCGGCGGCTGGCCGCCTACGGCGCCGCCGTCATCGACGCCGACGCGGTGGCGCGGGAGGTGGTCGCGCCTGGCACACCCGCCCTGGCCGAGGTCGTGCAGGCGTTCGGGCCGGAGGTGCTGCGCAGCGACGGCCGCCTCGACCGGGACCGGCTTGGCGAGCTCGTGTTCGCCGACGAATCGTTGCGCAAGAAACTGAACGCGATCGTCCACCCGCGGGTCGGCGAGCGGATGGCCGAACTGGAGCGGGCGGCGGGAGAGGCGGCGATCATCGTCCACGACATCCCGCTGCTCGCCGAGAACCACCTCGCGGGCGCTTTCGACGTGGTCGTGGTGGTCGATGTGTCCCCGCGCGTCCAGGCGGAGCGGCTGGCGCGCGAGCGCGGCATGTCCCGGGCCGCGGCGCAGGCCCGCATGCGGGCGCAGGCGTCCCGGGAGGACCGGCTCGCGATCGCCACCATGGTGGTGGACAACTCCGGCTCGCTGGCCGAGCTCGACCGGGAGGTCGGCGAGCTGTGGGCCGAACTGCGCCGGCGTGCGCTGGCGGCGGGGGAGTAGGCGGGGGAATACCAGCCAGCGCCGCGCTGTCATACCCCCGTCCTACAGTGGAGGGTGACCCGGGAAGGGGTGGTGGTGTGCGTCCGGTCAGCGATCTGCAGCGGCGGGTGGCGCCGTTCCAGGTGGTCACCGACATGGTGCCGGCCGGGGACCAGCCCCGCGCCATCGACGAGATGGACCGCCGGATCCGGTCCGGGGCCACCGACACCGTCCTGCTCGGCGCCACCGGCACCGGCAAGACCGCCACCGTCGCCTGGCTGGCCGAGCGGCTGCAGCGGCCGGTGCTGGTCATGCTGCCGAACAAGACCCTCGCCGCCCAGTTCGCCAACGAGCTGCGTGAGATGCTGCCGCACAACGCGGTGGAGTACTTCGTCTCCTACTACGACTACTACCAGCCCGAGGCGTACGTCCCGCAGACCGACACCTACATCGAGAAGGACTCCTCGATCAACGACGAGGTGGACCGGCTGCGGCATTCGGCGACCAACTCGCTGCTGACCCGCCGGGACACCATCGTGGTGGCGTCGGTCTCGTGCATCTACGGGCTCGGCACCCCGCAGGAGTACGTGGACCGGATGCTCAAGCTGAAGACCGGCGACACCATCGAGCGCGACGCGATGCTGCGCAAGCTCGTGGGCATGCAGTACACCCGCAACGACATGGCGTTCAGCCGCGGGACCTTCCGGGTGCGCGGCGACACGATCGAGATCATCCCGGTCTACGAGGAGCTCGCGGTGCGGATCGAGATGTTCGGCGACGAGATCGAGCGGCTGATGACGCTGCACCCGCTCACCGGCGAGGTGGTGAGCGAGGACAGCGAGCTGTATGTCTTCCCCGCCTCCCACTACGTGGCCGGGCCGGAGCGGATGGCGCGCGCCATCGGCGGCATCGAGGCCGAGCTGGCCGAGCGGCTCGGCGAGCTGGATCGGCAGGGCAGGCTGCTGGAGGCGCAGCGGCTGCGGATGCGGACGGCCTACGACATCGAGATGATGCGCCAGGTCGGCAGCTGCTCGGGGATCGAGAACTACTCACGGCACATCGACGGCCGGGCGGTCGGCACCCCGCCGAACACCCTGCTCGACTACTTCCCCGAGGACTTCCTGCTGGTGATCGACGAGTCGCACGTAACGGTGCCGCAGATCGGCGCCATGTACGAGGGCGACGTCTCCCGTAAGCGGGTCCTGGTCGAGCACGGGTTCCGGCTGCCCAGTGCGATCGACAACCGGCCGCTCACCTGGGATGAGTTCGGTGAGCGGATCGTGCAGACCGTGTACCTGTCGGCCACCCCCGGGCCATACGAGCTGCAGCGGGCCGGCGGCGAGGTGGTCGAGCAGGTGATCCGGCCGACCGGGCTGATCGACCCGCAGGTGATCATCAAGCAGACCAAGGGCCAGATCGACGACCTGGTGCACGAGATCCGGCAGCGGGCCGAGCGCTCCGAGCGGGTGCTGGTGACCACCCTGACCAAGAAGATGTCCGAGGACCTCACCGACTACCTGCTCGAGCTGGGCATCCGGGCCCGCTACCTGCACAGCGAGGTGGACACCCTGCGCCGGGTGGAGCTGCTGCGTGAGCTGCGCCTGGGTGAGTACGACGTGCTCATCGGCATCAACCTGCTCCGGGAGGGGCTCGACCTGCCCGAGGTCTCGCTGGTCTCGATCCTGGACGCCGACAAGGAAGGCTTCCTGCGGTCCGGCACGTCGCTGATCCAGACCATCGGCCGGGCCGCGCGGAACGTGTCCGGCCAGGTCCACATGTACGCCGACAAGATCACCCCGTCCATGCAGCGGGCCATCGACGAGACCGACCGCAGGCGCGACAAGCAGATCGCCTACAACACCGAGCACGGCATCGACCCGACGCCGCTGCGCAAGCGGATCGCCGACATCCTCGACCAGCTGATCCGCGAGGATGCCGACACCGAGAGGCTGATCGGCGGGGCGGGCCGCCAGCAGAGCCGGGGGAAGGCGCCGGTTCCCGGCCTGTCCTCCCGGGCCCGCGCCGCGGCCGAGGGCACCGGCCATGGCAGCGCGGCCCGCAGCGACCTGGTCGCCCTCATCTCCGAGCTCACCGACCAGATGCACGCCGCCGCGGCGGAGCTGCAGTTTGAGGTGGCGGCCCGGATCCGGGACGAGATCCGCGATCTCAAGCAGGAACTGCGCGGCATGCAGGCCGCCGGGGTCTGACACCTGAATGCGCACGGTCGCGCGCGGTCACCCAGATGAAGGCCACGTTCGCAGAAGAGCGCCTGGCGATGTTCCGCTACATCGTGACGCCGGATACGCGCGTGCTGAAGGCTGTCATCCGGGACCAGATCACGTTCATCCAGATCGCCCAGAAGATCCACCCCGTCACCGCGGCGGGGAGGCGGGCCCTTATCTGACTGTCTATGGTGGTTCCAGCGGTATCTCACGTATAGCCTGATCAGGCCCTTAGTGCAGACCGGCGAGGTTTGCCCTGTGCGGTTCCATGCGCCGATGGCGGAATCCGGCTGGGTTCCGCTGAATCTCCCGCCCGGCAGCCCAGGCCGGGTGGTGCCCCCGAGAGGACGCCATGACCTGGGTGCTGCTCGACTACGGCGGCGTCATGTGCCATCCGCCGTCCGAGACGGACCTCGACCTGCTCGCCGCCGTGGCGCGCTGCTCACGGCAGGAGTTCACCGACGCCTACTGGCCCGGCCGGCTCGATTACGACCTGGGCGACCTGGACGCCGCGGGTTACTGGCAGAAGGTGGCCAGTGCGCTGGGGCGCACCTTCACCGGGGCCGACGTCGGGGAGCTGGTCCGGCTCGACATCTCGTCCTGGCTGCATCTGCAGGCGGACATGGTGACCCTGATCGAGCAGGTGGCGGCCGCCGGCCACCGGCTTGCCCTGCTGTCCAACGCGCCGGCCGAGCTCGCCGCGGCGGTGACGGCGCTGCCGGTGGCCGCGCACTTCGAGCAGATGGCGTTCAGCTGCTTCCTGCGCTCGGCCAAGCCCGACCCGGCCTGCTACCAGGCGGTCCTGGGCATGCTCGGCGCCGCCGCGGGCGAGGTGGTCTTCCTCGATGACCGGCCGGAGAACGTGGCCGCCGCCGCCGGCCTGGGCATCCGCGGCGTCCAGGTCACCAGCCCGGGAGCCGCCCGGGCGGGGCTGGTGGCCCACGGCGTCCTCGCCGCCTGGTCACCGCTGCGAGCTGCACCGTCGCAATCATGTAGCGGATTGTCACCGCAGGAGTAGGGTCCTGCGTGGCTGAGCGAAATCATTCTCACGTAGGGTCGGTTCTGTGCTGGCGAGTCTGATAGCGGTCATGGTCGCGGCCCTGTGCTACGGCGTTGCCGCGGTCATGCAGGCCATGGCCGTACGGGCAGCCAGCCGGCGCAAGGTCGGCGCGACCGGCGGCAGCTCCGCGCTGGGCCGGGTCGACCCCGGCCTGGTGCTGCGCATGCTGCACCAGTGGCCGTTCATCGCCAGCCTCGCCCTGGACCTGGTCGGCTTCGGCGCCCAGCTGGTGGCGCTGCGGCGGCTGCCACTGTTCGCCGTGCAGGCGATGATCGCATCGAACCTGGCGGTCACCGCCGTGGTCGCCGCCTGGCTGATGCACCTGGAGCTGGCCTGGCGGGAGTGGCTGGCGGTGGCTGGCGTGGTCGTCGGCGTGGGGATGCTGGGCTCCTCGGCGGGGGAGCACGTGGTGTCCGGGGTCAGCGGCGAGTTCAAGCTCGCGCTGATCCTCGCCGTGGCCGGCATCGCCCTGGCCGGGGTGGCATCGTCCCGGCTGCCGGCGCCAGCCCGGACCCCGGTGCTGGGCGCCATCGCGGGCCTTGGCTATGGCGTGCTGGCCGTGGCCGCCCGGGTCCTGCCCGGTTTCTCGCCCCAGCACCTCGTCCGGGACCCGGCTGCGTACGCCCTGGCGGCCGCCGGTGTGGTGTCCTTCATGCTCTACGCCACGGCGCTGGAGGACGGCAGCGTCACCGTGGCCACGGCCGCTGTCGTGCTCGCCGAGACCACCCCGCCCGCGGTCGTCGGGATCATGTTCCTGGGGGACCACACCCGGCCGGGCCTGGGCGGGGTGGCGGTGCTGGGGTTCAGCCTCGCCGTGGTCTGCGCGGTGGCGCTGGCCAGGTTCGGCGAGACGCAGGAGCAGGGGCTGACCGCCGCTCAGCACGGGGTGCGGCAGTCAGCGGAGGGCGACCCGAGCCCTTACACAGCGTCGTGACCCGCATCGGGCTGTAACGCCTGGCCACCCCGGTGTGGCGTCAGCGGGGCGGATCCGCAGGCTGATATCCTGATGGCCCGTGGACGGCGGAATTTCCGCTTCGCACCGACCACGGGAGCTTTCCTTTGGCTGCGGCACCGTATTCAGCACGGTCGGCATCGACCAGGCATCTTTTTGTCACCGGGGGCGTCGCCTCCAGTCTCGGCAAGGGTCTCACGGCTTCCAGCCTGGGACGCCTGCTCAAGGCACGCGGCCTGCGCGTGACCATGCAGAAGCTCGATCCCTACCTGAACGTCGACCCGGGCACCATGAACCCCTTCCAGCATGGGGAGGTGTTCGTCACCGACGACGGGACAGAGACCGACCTCGACGTCGGGCACTACGAGCGGTTCCTCGACACCCAGCTGCGCGGGGTGGCGAACGTCACCACCGGCCAGATCTACTCCAGCGTCATCGCCAAGGAGCGGCGCGGCGACTACCTTGGCGACACGGTGCAGGTCATCCCGCACATCACCAACGAGATCAAGACCCGCATCATGGAGATGGGCGGGCCCGACGTCGACGTGGTCATCACCGAGGTGGGCGGCACCGTCGGCGACATCGAGTCGCAGCCGTTCCTGGAGGCCATCCGCCAGATCCGGCACGAGATCGGCCGGGACCGGTGCTTCTTCCTGCACGTGTCGCTGCTGCCCTACATCGGGCCGTCCGGCGAGCTGAAGACCAAGCCCACCCAGCACTCGGTGGCGGCACTGCGCAGTATCGGCATCCAGCCGGACGCGATCGTGTGCCGGGCCGACCGGACGGTCAGCGGCAGCCTCAAGCGCAAGATCAGCCTCATGTGCGACGTGGACGAGGAGGCCGTGGTCGCCGCCGCCGACGCGCCATCGATCTACGACATCCCCAAAGTGCTGCACTCCGAGGGGCTCGACGCGTACGTCGTACGCCGGCTGGGGCTTCCGTTCCGCGATGTGGACTGGAGCGACTGGGACGACCTCCTGCGCCGGGTGCACCGGCCTGCCCGGAGCGTGACCATCGCCCTCGTGGGCAAGTACGTCGACCTGCCCGACGCCTACCTGTCCCCGGCGGAAGCGCTGCGGGCGGGCGGGTTCGCCAACGACGCCCGGGTCAACATCCAGTGGGTGACCAGCGACGACTGCCAGACCCCCGAGGGTGCGGCGCGGCAGCTGGACGGGGTGGACGGGGTGCTCATCCCGGGCGGGTTCGGGGTGCGCGGCATCGAGGGCAAGATCGGCGCGGTCAGCTACGCGCGCACCCACGGCGTCCCGCTGCTCGGGCTGTGCCTGGGCCTGCAATGCCTGGCGATCGAGCTGGCACGCAACGTGGCCGGGCTGGCCGACGCCAACAGTGCTGAGTTCGACCCGGGCACCCCGCACCCGGTCATCGCCACCATGGCCGACCAGGAGGACGTGGTCGCGGGGGAGCGGGATATGGGCGGCACCATGCGGCTGGGCCTGTATCCGGCGGTGCTGGCCGAGGGGTCCCTGGTCAGGGAGCTGTACGGGACGGACGTGGTGCAGGAACGGCACCGGCACCGGTACGAGGTGAACAACGCCTACCGCGACCGCCTGGAGGAGGCCGGCCTGCGCTGCTCGGGCCTGTCGCCCGACGGGCGCCTGGTCGAGTTCGTGGAACTGCCGCGCGAGGTGCATCCCTTCTTCGTCGCGACCCAGGCACATCCGGAGTTCCTGTCCCGCCCCACCCGGCCGCACCCGCTCTTCCACGGGCTGGTCGCGGCCGCGCTGGAGCATTCCCGGGCGGCCCGGACCGCCGGCGCGGCCAGCGTGCGCCGGGCGGCGGCGAGCGCGTGAGCGAGGCGGGGCCGCCGCGTGACGTCGAGCAGCGATGGCCGGTGGTGGGGGAGCCGCGGCACACCCGCGGCGCGTTCGTCACGCTGCGGACCGACCCGGTGCGGATGCCCGACGGGGAGGTAGCCGAGCGGGACGTGATCGAGCACCCCGGGGCGGTCGCGATCGTGGCGCTCGACGAGAGCGAGCGGGTGCTGCTGATCCGCCAGTACCGGCACCCGGCCGGCCAGCTGCTGTGGGAGATCCCGGCCGGCATCCGGGACGTGCCCGGCGAGCATCCCCGCGTGACCGCAGAACGTGAGCTGCTGGAGGAGACCGGCTACCGGGCCCGCGGCTGGCACCTGCTCGCGGACTTCTTCACCTCGCCCGGCATCACCAGCGAACGGCTGCTGGTATACCTCGCCCGTGGCCTGACCTGGGTTCCCGAATCGGGCCGTGAAGGTCACGTTCCCCGCCACGAAGAGGCCCATCTGCTGGTGAGGTGGGTGCCGCTGCGTGCGGTGGTCGGCCTCTTCCTCGCAGGTGACCTGCACAATGGTGTTACCGCAGTGGGTATCTTGTCCGCGTATGCCGCCCGGCAGGGCGGTTTCCCGGCGCCCCGGGAGGCCGCGCTGCCCGGGCGCTGACTGGCGGCCGCGATACCCGCCAGGACCCGGACCTAGCGGCAACGGTGCCGCCGGGACGGGGAGAGCCAGGAGAGACGTGCAGCCATGAAGGTGGGCATCCCCAAAGAGGTCAAGAACCACGAGTACCGGGTCGCGATCACGCCAGCGGGTGTGCACGAGCTTGTCCGCGCGGGCCACCAGGTCTTCGTGGAGGCCGGCGCGGGCATCGGCTCGGCCATCCCCGACGCCGACTTCACCGCCGCCGGGGCATCGATCCTGCCCGGGGCCGGCGAGGTGTGGGAGACCGGGGAGCTCATCTTGAAGGTGAAGGAGCCGGTCGCGCAGGAGCACCCCCGGCTGCGCAAGGGCCAGGTGCTGTTCACCTACCTCCATCTCGCCGCCTCCCGCCCCTGCACCGAGGCCCTGCTGGGCTCGGGCATCACCGCGATCGCCTACGAGACGGTGCAGGCGGCCGACGGGTCGCTGCCGCTGCTGGCACCCATGTCCGAGGTCGCCGGCCGGATGGCGCCCCAGGTCGGTGCCCACCACCTGCAGCGTGACGGCGGTGGCCGGGGGGTGCTGATGGGCGGCGTGTCCGGGGTCTACGCGGCCAAGGTGGTGGTGCTCGGGGCCGGGGTCTCGGGGATGAACGCTGCCGCCATCGCGCTCGGCATGCAGGCCGAGGTGCTGCTGGTGGACAAGAACGTCGCCCGGCTGCGTTCGGCCGACGCGATCTACCAGGGGCACTGCCAGACCGTCGCCTCGAACGCCTACGAGATCCAGCGCGCGGTGATCGACGCCGACCTGGTCATCGGGGCGGTGCTCGTCCCCGGCGCCAAGGCCCCGACGCTGATCTCCAACGAGCTGGTGTCCCGCATGAAGCGGGGCTCGGTGCTGGTGGACATCTCCATCGACCAGGGCGGCTGCTTCGAGGATTCCCGGCCGACCACCCATGCCGATCCCACCTACCCGGTGCACGGCTCGGTGTTCTACTGCGTGGCGAACATGCCTGGGGCGGTCCCGCACACCTCCACCTACGCCCTGACCAACGTCACCATGCCCTACGTGCTGGAGATCGCGAACCTGGGCTGGCGGGAGGCCATGCGGGCGGACGTCACGCTCGCCGGTGGCCTGCACACCCACGAGGGCGCGCTCACCTGCCACCCGGTCGCCGAGGCGCACGGGCTGCCGTGGACCACGGCCGAGCAGGTCATCGGTTGACCGGCGCTCCCCGGTGACCGGCCCCACCGTGGC
>Ga0307374_10007897_pt1 | contig 16073 bp, 17 predicted proteins | sample OX3MG_FD_202532 | JGI IMG/M metagenome (GOLD analysis project Ga0307374, IMG submission 202532) | Soil microbial communities from Risofladan, Vaasa, Finland - OX-3 | ecosystem: Environmental > Terrestrial > Soil > Coastal area > Acid sulfate soil | place: Finland: Risofladan, Vaasa | collected... | reverse complement strand
GCGTGCGGCGTCTGCTGCAATCCGCACGCCGCGGCGAGCACGGCGACCGCGCAGATAAGGATGGAGCGGCACGCGGCTGCGGTCATCATTTTCCCCTCGGCAAGGCGGTAATCCGCATGAATAGTGCCTATTCATCCGCCGGAATTGAGCGCGGTAAATAAGCCTTCAGAGATTATGACGCAACCAGGCCCGGCAGGGTTGTAGGCGCGCTCGTTTTCGCCGGAGCCAGGCACAGATTTCAGGACGAATATCTGCTCAGGGACCGCCATTGATGGCGGCAATTGTCATTGTCGGCTGTGCCGTCGATGCACAAGTCTGCGTGGCAAAGGAAACGTATGCGGCGGCCCGCTGATTAGGCGGGAAGACCGTCAGCCAGTGCGCCGTGACCGGGCTGCACGTCGCGGCGGGGGAGACGCCGGGGTACCCCTCGAGCACGCGGGCCGTGCCCGAGGGGTTAGTGAAGTCGATGTTGTAGAAGATCGTGCCCGCCGCTCCGTCGGGTGCACCCTTGCTGATCCGCAGGCCGGCGGTGGTGCACGGCACCGGCGCGGCCTGCGCCCGCGAGCACTGGCCCGGCGGGCGCTGAGCCGGGCTGTTCTGATCGCGAATATCCTTCTGCCCAGGGCGTGGGCTGCATATGCGCAGCCCGTGCTCAAATGATCACAATGCGAATCGGAGTCGCCCGTGACCGGTATTCCGCAGTTCACGACCAGGCCGGAGCTGGCCGGCACGTTCGGCATGGTGGCCTCGACGCACTGGCTCGCCTCCGCGGCGGGCATGGCGGTCCTCGAGGCGGGCGGGAACGCGTTCGACGCCGCCGTGGCGACCGGGCTGGTCCTTCAGGTGGTCGAGCCGCATCTTAACGGTCCGGGCGGTGAGGTCCCGGTCATCGGCTACAGCGCTCGCGGCGGCAGCGCATTCGTGATCGACGGCCAGGGACCAGCGCCGGCCGCTGCGACGCTGGCCGCCTACGAGGCGCTCGGCATCGACCTGATCCCCGGTAACGGGCTGCTCGCCGCGACCGTGCCGGCGGCGTTCGGTGCCTGGATGCTGCTGCTCGAGCGGTACGGCACGCTCAGGCTGCGCGATGTCTTGTCCTATGCGATCGGCTACGCCTCTGACGGGTACCCGATGCTCAGCGGAGCCAGCGCCGCGATCGATGCGATGGCGCCCACCTTCACGCGGTACTGGCCGACGTCGGCTGAGATCTACCTCGGTGACGGCACACCGGCGCCGGGGAGCCGTTTCGCCAATAAGGCACTGGCGGCGACGTACAGCCGGGTTCTCGCCACAGCAGAGGCGGCGAGCGGCGACCGGGACGCGCAGATCGAGGCGGCCAGGCAATGCTGGTACGAGGGCTTCGTCGCCGAGGCGATCGAGGCGTTCGTGGCCGGCGCCGAGGTCATGGATGTCACCGGACGGGCGAACCGCGGCCTGCTCGGGGCCGCCGACCTGGCGGCGTGGCGGGCCAGCGTGGAAGAGCCGGTTACCTTCGGCTTTCGCGGGTTCACCGTCTGCAAGACCGGCCCGTGGGGCCAGGGGCCGGTGTTCTGCCAGCAGCTCGCGATGCTCGACGGCTTCGACCTGGCCGGGATGGGGCCAGGCAGCGCCGAGCTGATCCATGCCGTGACCGAGGTCGCCAAGCTGGCCTTCGCGGACCGGGAGGCCTGGTACGGCGACCCGCGTCACAGCGACGTGCCGCTGGCCGACCTGCTCTCGCCCGAGTACGCGGCGCTGCGCCGGCGGCTGGTCGGCGAGCGCGCGTCGGCCGACCTGGTGCCGGGCGCTCCCGGCGGCAGGCAGCCCGCCCTGCCTGGCTACGCGCTCGAAGCGGAGCGACTGGCCGCCGCCGCAAGCGGAACGGGCGAGCCGACGCTGGGTGCCGCGACCCTCGGCGCGGTATCGCTCGGGCCAGGGGACACCTGTCACCTGGACATTGCCGACCGGTTCGGGAACCTCGTGTCCGCCACCCCAAGCGGCGGCTGGCTGCAGAGCTCGCCGGTCGTGCCCGGGCTCGGCTTCTGCCTGGGCACCCGGGCCCAGATGTTCACGCTCAGCCCGGGCTTTGCCAGCACGCTGGCGCCTGGCCGGCGGCCGCGGACGACCCTGTCGCCCGGCCTCGTCCTGCGCGACGGCGAGCCGTACATGGCGTTCGGCACGCCGGGCGGTGACCAGCAGGATCAGTGGACGATGGGGTTCTTCCTGAACCACGTGGTGTTCGGGATGAACCTCCAGGAGGCGATCGACGCCCCGGCCTTCCACACCGATCATTGCCCCTCGTCGTTCTACCCGAGGGAGTCCCTGCCCGGGTCGCTGAGCATCGAGGCCAGGGCCGGCGACGCCGTCATCACCGGGCTGCGCGACCGCGGCCACGAGGTGACAGTGTCTCCGCCGTGGTCGCTCGGCAGGATCAGCGCCGTCGCCAGGGACCGCGGCTTCCTGCGCGCGGCCGCGAACCCGCGCGGCATGCAGGGGTACGCGGCAGGCAGGTAAGGGCAGATAGTCTGACGTGGGAGACAGCGGCGAGATGAAGTCCCAGCCCGACCTCTGGCCGGGGCCCGTCGGGTGCCCGGCCAGAGGGCACTGGTGGTCGATTCAGCCGCCGCCTCCGGCCGGCCGGATCTCGGCGCGCCGGGCGTACGCGGAGGTGCTGCTCGTCTTCGCGGCCTTCTTCGCGGCCAGCATCGTCGCGGGTGGTGAGACGCTGGCTGGCCGTTACCCGCCGCCCACGGGAAGCTGGGCGATCTTCACCCCGGCCACCATCAGCGAGCTCGGCACGTCCGTGCTCGCGATCCTCGTCGTCATCCTGCTCTCGGCCAGGCGCGGGATCACGCCGCGATCGGTGGGACTGAGCTGGCCGCGAAAGAGCGACGGCACCGCGGGGGTCGCGCAGTCCCTGCGGATCGGCATCTGGGCGGTCCTTGCCCTGCTGGCCGGGGGAGCGGTGACCACCGCGCTGGCCATGGGCAACAAGCTCGCTCAGCCCGCCCACCAGGACGCCAGCTATCTCATCTACGCCGTCGGAGCGGCAGTGACCGCGGGCGTGGTGGAGGAGATGGTCGTTCTCGCCTTCGTCGTCACGACGCTCAGGCAGGCAGCACGGCCGCTGCCGGAGATCGTGCTGGTGGCGGTGCTGTTGCGGTGCTCGTACCACGACTACTACGGGCTCGGGGTGCTCGGGATCGCCGTCTGGGCGACCGTGTTCATCTGGCTGTTCCTGCGGACGGGCAGCATCCTGCCGCTCATCGTGGTGCACATCGCCTGGGACGCGAACATCTTCCTCGGGCAGCGCTGGCATGCCATTCCGCTCGCCAGCGCCAACGTGTACCTGCTGCTGTTCGTCATAGCCGCGATCACCTGGCTGGCCGACTTCAGGGCCAGGAGCCCGGGCCGGCAGGACCCACTGGGCGGAATGCCAGTCGCCGAGCCACCGCTCGCGGGGCCGCCGGTCGTGGACGAGCCCCCGGTGCGGTTAGACCGGCAATCCTGACCATCGTCCACGTTCTGAAGAGCAAGATAAGGACGCACTGCAGTGATCACGCAGGCAGAATTCCCCGGCTGGCCAGGCGGCGCTGACGTGGCCGTCGCGCTGACGTTCGACGTGGACGGCGAGGCGCCCTGGCTCGGCGAGGGTCCCGAGTACAGCCGGCGCCTGACCATGCTGTCGCAGGGGCGGTTCGGTCCCGAGCGCGGCCTGGGCCGCGTCCTTGACCTGCTGGCGGCGCGCGACATCATGGCCACCTTCTACGTGCCAGGGCACACGGCAGATCACTTTCCGGACGCGATGACCGCCATCATGGCGGGCGGTCACGAGGTCGCCCATCACGGGTACCTGCATCTGGGCAGCGAGGGCCTGGACGCCGCCGGCCAGCGGGCCGAGCTCGAGCGCGGTCTGATCGCCCTCGGCAAGCACGGGATCCGCCCGATCGGCTACCGGTCACCTGGCTGGGAGCTGATGCCGGAGACGCTGGCGATGCTGACCGACCTCGGGTTCACCTACGACGCGAGCCTGATGGCCGATGACCGGCCGTACTGGGAGGTCAGCGGAGCCGCGCCGCTGCTGGAGCTTCCTGGTCACTGGAGCCTGTGCGACTGGCCCTATTTCGGCTACACGCCCTATCACGGCGGGCTGCTGGCCGACCCGGCCGCAGTCGAGCGGATCTGGCTGGACGAGTTCGAGTCGGCTCGCGCGGAACACCGGGTCGTGACGTACACGATGCATCCGGAGGCGATCGGCCGCGGCTACCTGATCCGGATGCTCGATCGCGTGATCACCGGGATGCTGGATCGCGGGCAGCCGTGGCTCGCGACGCACGCCGAGATCGCGGCGCTGGCGGTCCCGCCCGGCACACAGCCGCAGGCGCCTACCCGAGCCGCGGGATAACCTCGGCGGCCAGCCGCTCGGCCTGCTCGGCCTGGTCGAACAGCGCCGTGAAGAGGATCAGCTCCGCGCCCGCCTCGGCGACCGCCCGCACGTCCCGCACGCAGTCGGCTGGCGTGCCCGCGACAGCAGCGGCCTCGATGCTGGCCGACCGGTGCCCGTAGAGCCGCTCGAGGGCCGCGTTGATCCGCTCGCGCGCCCGTCCCGCGTTCTCGTCCACCGCGATGTACACCCGCTTGGCGATCGGGAAGTCCTGCGCTGGCCGGCCGGACTCGGCGAGCGCCCGCCGCACGATCGTGACCTGCTCGGCGAAGGCCGCCGTCGGGGCCGATCCCGCGCCGAAGAAGCCATCCCCGAGGCGGACGGCACGGCGCACCGCCGTCGGCCCGGCCGCGCCGATCCAGAGCGGCGGATGCGGCTTCTGGAACGGCTTAGGCTCCATGGCCGCTTCTTTCAGCTGCCAGAACTCACCGTCGAAGGTGACGCGTGGCTCGGTCCACAGCGCCTTCATCAGAGCGATCCCCTCGGTGAACCGCGCGACGTACCGCTGCGGATCCACGCCGAAGGCGGCGAACGGCCGTCCCTTGCCGCCGGTGCCCACGCCGATCTCGATCCGGCCGCGGCTGAGCTGGTCCAGCGTGCTGAGGCTCCTGGCCAGGTGCACCGGGCTGTACAGCGTGGACACGAAGACGACGCAGCCCAGCCGCAGCCGCTCGGTGCACGCGGCGGCATAGGTCATCGCCTCGATCGGCGCGAGCTGCGGGGACGGCCCGAGCACCTGCTCCTGGGTCCACGCGCTGTGGAAGCCAAGCTCCTCGACCCGGGCGAAGTACGCGCGGAACGCCGCCGGATCGAACTCGCCGTCTGCGTAGAACTGCGGAATCGCGATCGCGAACCTCATGCCCCGCATCGTATCCGCCCGGCGCCGGTTGTCACTTCGCGCCGGGCGCGGCCGGTATGTCCCGGGGCGAGCCGCGGATCGTGCCAGGATGATCAGCCATGGCGACGGTCGTTGCTTTCCATGCCCATATTCGGGCTCGTGCTCGGACGGGAATGGTTCGCCGAGCCAGGCGCGGCCGTGACCCGGGTCAGGGCCGACATCCTTGAGGCCGCCAGGCCCGGCTAGCTCCCGGCGTCAGCCTTCGTCTCAGCCGGAACCAGCAGGCAGCCACGCGTCGACGCCGATCGTGCGCGCCCACACGGTGGTCAGGGTGGCCAGCAGCGCCTCCTTGTCGAGTTCGCGGCCCAGGGTCAGCCAGACGTAGCAGGTGTGGTCCACCATTGCGCCGAGCACCTCGGCGGTGACCAGCACGTCGAGCCCGGGATCGGCAATTCCTTCTTCCTGCAGTCGCCTGATGCCGCGCACCGAGCGGTCCACGAACACGGCGCGCAGCGCGACCCTCAGGTCCCGCATCTCGGGCGTGAAGGTGCCGACCTGCTCGGTCAGCGCGATGATCCTGGCGTTCGGGATGTAGGCATCGACGAAGCGCTCCATGCCCCCGCGCACCCGGTCATACGGGTTCTCGGCGTGGGTATAGGTGTGCAGCGAGGCGAGCATCCTGTCGATGACGCCGTGCGCCACCGCCTGGAACACCGCCTCCTTGGAGTCAAAGTAGGTATAGAACGTCCCCTGGGCCACATTCGCCTCGGCGACGATGTCGGCGACCCTGGTGTCGAGGAATCCGCGCCGCTCGAAGACGGCCCGCGCCGCGGCGAGCAGGTGGGCCTTGCGCGCCTGCCCCTTGCCAGTCAGGGGACCGTTGACCCTGCGCTGCCGCTGCGACGCCGTGGCCACCGCGATAGGACTGCTCGGTGGCCTGCTCGGAGCCTGGTGAGTTGACATTGACATCATCATCATCTGAGCCTTCTGTAGCGTCAAGCCGCATGCATCGCGAAGGCGACACCAGCTGTCTAGACCGGCAGCGCCAGCGCCGCGGCCAGAACGGCGGCCGCCGCCGCGATCACGGTCAGCCAGCCGGAACCAGAACTTACCGCCGGGAGCATCGCGGCGCCGGCCGACACGACGGCGAGGCCGAGCCCGGCCGCGATCAGCGGGAGCTGGGGGCGCAGCACGGCCGGCCCGTCCGCGCTCTCGGCCAGGTGCAGCGCGAGCAGGAAAGCGAGCACGACCACCCCGAGCACGACCGTATGCCACGGCCGCGCCGGGTGCAGCGCCTCGAGCCCGAGCACGGCAACGGTCAGGCCCTGCGGCCAGGGGACTGCCCGGACCCCGTCCCAGGCCCGTCGGATGAAGCCGGGCAGGGGCGCCTGATAGACACCGGTATCGCGCCGCGCGGTTCCTGGCCGGGATGCCAGCAGTGCCGCGGCGAGCTGCGCGACGCTGAAGACAGCGCACGCCGCCGCGACGATCAGGGCCGGCCTGGCCCCGGCCCTCGCACCGCTCATCGGCACGGCTGCCCAGGCGACCGTGGCGGCCGCTAGCGCGGCGACGGCGAGCACGGGCCTGGCCGGGACGGTCACAGGCCTGACCGGCCCCGTGATGTCCGGCGCGGTCATGTCCGGCTCACCATGACCCGCCTGGTGTACGGGGCGAGCGGCTCGTCCAGGCTCGACCGCCCGTCCCAGTAGACGACGGGAATGCCGAGCTCGCGCAGCGAGAACCTGATCGCGTCCTGCTCCATCCGCCACATCCGCCGCGCCAGCCGCGCCATGGCCCGGTCCCGGCTCCCGGCCAGCCCCGAGCCGATGTCAGGCTCGGTGGCCAGGACGTCGACCACGAGCGTCGCGAAACCGCGCTCGCGCAGCTCCCGCAGTGCCTCGACCAGCCGCAGGCTGAGCAACGGGCTCACCACGAGGATCAGCGCGCCAGGCGGCAGGGCAGCGTTCGGCAGCCTGCTGACCGAGGTGAGCGGCTCCCCGTCGCCGGAGTCGAACGTGATCATGTTCATGATCCGGTCGGCCTGCCGGCGCCCGGGAGCCGGGCTGATCCAGCGCACCTGCCGTCCGAAGCTGATCAGCCCGACCCGGTCTCTGGCCGCCAGGTAGGCCGCGGCGGTGCCCGCCGCCGCCCGCACGGCGAGGTCCGCCGTACTCTCGCCGGCCGTCCCGACGTCCGTGCTCACGTCCAGCAGGATCACCGTGACCTGGGCGCGTTCGGCCGCGAACGTGTTCAGCTGCAGGGTGCCCCGGCGGGTGGTAGCAGGCCAGTTGATCCGCCGCTGCCGGTCGCCAGGCACGAACTCGCGCACTCCGGCGAACTCGGTTCCCTCTCCGGTCGCCCTGGCAGCGTGCTCGCCGAGCCGCGCGGGCAGCTTGCTGAGCACCACCAGCGACTCAAGCCTGGCGGGCAGCGGCAGGCAGGTCACCGCCGGCAGGCTGACGGTCAGCCGGCCCTCGGACAGCCGCCAGCGGTCATGCAGGATCACCTCCAGGGTGCCGACCGGCCGCAGGCCCCAGTGCCGCACCCGGAACGGCAGCCGGTACCAGCCGTCGGCCCCGAGCGCCGGCGGCCCGGCGGTGATCCAGGCTGCCGGGAGCAGCCTGAGCCGCACGGTTCCCTCGCCATGGCCGGTGATCCGCGCCAGCACCGAGGCCTGCTCGCTCTCGGTGACCTGGTCGGCTCCGGCGGCCAGCGTCACGCCGACCGAAGGTGGCCGGCCGGGCTGCCTCGGGACGAGCAGCAGCAGCGCGGGCGCCGCCAGCCCGGCGAACTCGGCCCGCCTGGTGATCACCGCCAGGAACAGCGCGGCCAGCGCGAGGGTGACCAGCCGCCGCGCGAGGCTGGACAGCCGCCACGTCACAGCGACCGTGCGCTGCGGGCCGGCCGTCAGCACGAGCGCTCCGTTAGAGCAAAAGAAGGAATAATCATCGGGCAACAGGAGCAGCGGGGTCGGTGCGCGGCACGGGAACGCTGGCCAGGATCCGGCTGATCACGTCCTCCGGACTGACCTTGCGCACCCACAGCTCGGGCCGCAGCGTGATCCGGTGCCCGAGCGCGGGAACGCCGACTGCCTTGATGTCGTCGGGAATCACGTAGTCGCGACCGCGGAGGACTGCCTGGCCGCGGGCCAGCTGGACCAGGAAGAGGCCGCCGCGCGGGCTGGCGCCGACCTGGATCTGCGAGTTGGACCTCGTCGCGCCGATCAGGGCGACGACGTACTCGAGCAGGTCGGGCGAGACCTCGACCTGCTCGAGCGAGCGGCGCATGGCGATCAGTTCGGCCGGGCTGGTCAGCGCCGTCAGCTCGACCTCGTCGGCCGCACGGTCCAGGCGGCGCTTGAGCATCGTGACCTCGTCGGCGCTCCGCAGGTAACCGAACCGCAGCCGCATCCCGAACCGGTCGAGCTGTGCCTCGGGCAGGTCGTAGGTACCCTCGTACTCGATCGGGTTCGCGGTGGCCAGCACGATGAACGGCCTGGGCAGCGGCCGGGTCTGGCCGTCCATGCTCACCTGACCCTCGCCCATGGCCTCGAGCAGGGCCGCCTGGGTCTTCGGGGGTGTCCGGTTGATCTCGTCGGCGAGCAGCAGCTGGGTGAAGACCGGCCCGGGCCGGAACACCATCTCGCCGCTGCGCTGGTCGTAGAGCGGCGCGCCGACCACGTCGGACGGCAGCAGATCGGGGGTGAACTGAATCCTGGTGAAGTCGAGCCCCAGCACCCGGGCGAACGACCGGGCGGTCAGCGTCTTGCCGAGACCGGGCAGGTCCTCGAGCAGGATGTGGCTCCCGGCCAGGATGCCGGTCAGCACGAGCTCGAGGCCGGTTCGCTGACCGATGACCGCCCGCTCTAGTTCGGCGAGCACCGCGGCGCAGCGCTCGGCCGTCTGAGCTGGGGTGAGATCGGTCATAGCTTCTCCAGTCGGTCGATCAGGGCGGCGAGCACGTTCGGGGGGATCCCGGGCTGGGAGCCGGCGTCCGGCGGGGTCGGCCGCGCCGGGTCGATCCAGTGCCAGAGGTCGTGCCTGGTTCCCCGCAGCAGGTTCCTGGCGGCCTGCGGATCGTCGGCCAGGCTGATCCCGTGCCGCTCGGAGAGCCTGGCCGCGAGCAGGTTCGTGAGCCTGGGGCGGAGTCGGTACTCCCAGGCGCTCAGCGACTTGGTGGCGTCGAGCATGTCGGATCGCGTCCGCCAGACGCCGATGAACGACTGGGTGGGGCCGAGTTCGGACGGCGTCTCCGGCGCGGGCGGTTCCTGCTGCGGCTCGATCAGCGCCCGGAGCACGACGAGGCTCGCCGCGATGCAGATCAGCAGCACAAAGCCGGCGGCGGCTGGGCCGTCGAGCGCCCACCCGGCCGCGGCCAGCATGACGGCGAGCAAGCCGGCGACGGTGAGTTCGCGCCTGGCTCCGTTCCAGCCGGGCTGCGGGTTCTGGCCGGGCTGCGGGTCGTGGCCGGGCTGCGGGTCGTGGTCGGCCGGAGGCCGCGGGTCGTGGTCGGCCGGAGGCCGCGGGTCGTTCCTCATTCGAGGGCCTCGCTGATCCCGGCGGGCTCGGCTGGTCCGGCTGTCCCGGCTGTCCCGGCGGGTGCGGCTGTCCCGGCGGGGTCGGACAGGGTAGCGGCGAGGTCGGCGAGCGCCTGCTCGGCCTCATCCCGCCGCGCCGCAGGCATCGGGTGCGTGGAGAACCGCGCCTCGTAGAACAGCGCCGTGAGCTGAGCTGCCGGAGCGCCGTGCACCAGGCCGCCATCGACAGCCCTGGCCAGGAGTTCGTCCGGTGTCTCGGCGGCCCCTCTGGCAGCGCCTGCCTCGGCCAGGGACTCTTCCATGGCCAGGTAGCAGCCGATGATCGCGGCCCGCGCGTCATCGAGTTCGCGCAATGCCAGCCGGCCCGAGTCGACCGCCCGGGCCAGCTCGGCCGGCGTGCCGGTCTCCTCGTCGAGCGGGACGTCGCGCCCGGACAGCCGGGCCAGGCGCCGGCGTCGGCGCCAGATCAGGATTGCCGCGACGATGATCGCCGCGATCAGCAGGCCGACAAGTACGTACTCAATGGCAGCGAGATCGAGGGTGCTGTGCGCGGTTCTCGCCAGGCGCAACTTGCCCGGGTGCAACCTCGCGGGCGGGGTCGGCGGAGTCGGTCTGCGACGGTGGATCTTACCGATGCTGGCGACCAGCAGGGCAAGCGGAACCGCGATCAGGCCGGTCACGAGCGTGCCGTGCAGCAGCGGAAGGAGCCTGGCCCCGACACCCGCTGGCGTGCGGCGGCCCCAGCGCAGCGCGATGAGAAGTCCCGCGAGTGCCGCTTCGACGGCGGCGCCAATCCCGATGACGACGGGCCGTTTCGGGAGATGCAGCCCGACGGCCACGCCGGCGGCGCGGATCCCCGCAATTGTCAGCAGGAGAAGCAGCGCGGCCAGCGCGGCACGGGTAGGGAGTCGGTCCGGCATGTCGCGCAAATCATACGAGCACCCAGCCCGACGGGCGTGGCAGCCGTTAAGGCGAAGGATTTTCCTTCGCCGGCGATGAAAATCCTTCGCCTTAAGTACTGCCGAGCCGCCAGGCGGCGTCGATCATGAAGCGCCTGGCAACGGCTGGTCTGGTACCGCAGGCGGATGCCGAATCAGCCTGGCGTTTGATGACAGCGCGCCCGGGATCGCGGGAAGGTGGTACCGCTCGGGGCGCTCGTCCCTTCCTGCGCGCCATGTTCGCTGCCCGATCTGGGAGAAAGTGAGGCCACGTCGTTGTGACCGCAGATCAAGTCCGGCCGGGCTGGCGCCCGGCGGGGGAGGCGGGCCGAGCTGGTCCGTCCGGCTCGTCCGGCTCGTCCGGGCCGTCCGGCTCGTCCGGGCCGCCTGTCGCTTCGCCGTCCTCCGGTCCGCCGGGGCGGCCCGGCCCGTCCGATCCCTCCGCGCCGGTCATCGCGACGACCGCACTGGCCAGGCGTTTCGGCGCCTCGATCATCGCGCTCGACGACCTGACGATGGCGGTCGGACCGGGTATCACCGGCCTCATCGGCGCGAACGGGGCAGGCAAGTCGACGCTGATCAAGATCCTGCTCGGGCTGCTGCCGCCGACCAGCGGGACGGCGACCGTCCTGGGGCTCGACACGGTGCAGCACGGGGAGCAGATCCGCGCGCTGACCGGGTACATGCCCGAGCACGACTGCCTGCCGCCCGACGTGACGGCCACCGAGTTCGTCACGCACATGGGGCGGATGTCCGGCGTGCCGCCGACCGCCGCGAAGGAGCGGGCAGCGGAGTCGCTCCGCCATGTCGGGCTGTACGAGGAGCGGTACCGCCAGATCGGCACCTACTCCACGGGCATGAAGCAGCGGGTCAAGCTCGCGCAGGCGCTAGTCGGCGACCCGCGGCTGCTGCTGCTCGACGAGCCGACCAACGGCCTCGACCCGGCCGGCCGGACCGCGATGCTCGACCTGATCTCCCGGATCGGCGACGAGTTCGGCATCTCGGTCGTGGTCGCCTCGCACCTGCTCGGCGAGATCGAGCAGATCTGTGACCACCTGGTCGCCATCGACGCCGGCCGCCTGCTGCGGTCGGCCACGATGAGCTCGTTCACGCAGGTGAGCCAGGTACTCGCGATCGAGGTCGACGAGGGCGCCGACCTGCTCGCGGCTGAGCTTTCCAGCCGCGGCCTGAGTCCGGTCCGCAACGAGCGCGAGCTGCTCGTGCTCATTACCGGTGACGAGACCTTCGATGCGGTGCGGGACGCGGTCGCCGGGCTCGGGCTGCCGCTGTCCCGGATGGAGCAGCGGCGGCACCGGGTGGAAGAGCTGTTCCGCGCGGACGCCGGACTGACGGGAGCGGTCGATGGCCACTGACGGGGCAGTGCCGGGCGCCGGCACCGGCGTCATTCACGACATCGGTTACCAGACCTACGACGGACCCAGGTTCGGCCGCGGCAAGATCGCGCTGGCGCTGTGCTGGCATAGCCTGCGGTCCGCGTTCGGCATCGGCCGCGGGGCGAAGGCCAAGATCGTGCCCGTCCTCACCTTCGCGATCATGTGCTCTCCGGCGGTGGTCAACGCCGTGATCATGGCGCTCGGCAAGTCGCACACGCGGGTCGTCAACTACGACACCTACGTGGGCACGCTCCGGGTCCTCGTGCTGCTGCTGTTCATGGCGGCGCAGGCGCCGGAGCTGGTCGCCCGCGATCTGCGCAGCCGGGTGCTGCCGCTGTACTTCGCTCGCCCGATCCGGCGCTACGACTACCCGGCCGCCAAGTACGGCGCGTTCGCGCTCGCCTGCCTGGCGATGGTCGACATTCCCGTGCTGCTGCTGTACGTCGGCACGATCTTCCAGGTGCACGGCGGCGCGGCCATCTGGGCGCAGACCCGGGCCGTGGTGCCCGGCCTCCTGGTCGGGCTGATGTGGGCGGCCGTGCTGGCCGCGGTCGGGCTCGCGCTGGCCTGCGTGAGCGGGCGGCGGGCGTTCTCAGCCGGGTCGGTGGCCATCTTCTTGTTCATGACCTGGACGCTGACGACCGTGCTCAATCACATCGCGGAGAGATCGGGCTCGCCCGGCCATGGCGGGCCCCTGGGCGGCGCACCGCAGGTGACCGGCGCCACCCACCTGTTCGGCCTGATCAGCCCGTTCACCGTGGTGGACGGGGTCCGGCAGTGGCTGGGCGGGACCAGCCCGGGCATCATCGCCAACCCGGGCAGTTACGGTGTCGCCTACGGCGTGATGCTGCTGGTGTTCCTGGGCGTCAGCCTGGCCGCCCTGGTCGCCAGGTACAACAGTGTGAGCGTCGCATGAGCGCCATCGAGCTGAGCAACGTCTCCCGCTGGTACGGCAACGTCGTCGCGGTGAACGACGTCTCCATGACCATCGGCCCCGGCATCACGGGACTGCTCGGTCCCAACGGTGCCGGAAAGACCACGCTACTGAACTTGATGGCTGGCTTCCTCGCCCCGTCGCGCGGGGAGCTGACCGTCGGCGGGCGGCCCAGCTGGCGCAATCCCGAGGTGTTCACCGTGCTCGGGCTGGTGCCGGAGCGCGACTCGGTGTACGCGTTCCTGACCGGTTTCGACTTCGTGCGCTCCAGCGCGAAGCTGCACCGGCTGCCCGATCCCGAGGCGGCCGCGCGGCGGGCGATCGGGATCATGGACATGGCCGACGCGCAGGACCGCCGGATCGCCACGTACTCCAAGGGCATGCGGCAGCGGATCAAGGTCGCGGCGGCGCTCGTGCATGATCCGCGGGTGCTCCTGCTCGACGAGCCATTCAACGGAATGGACCCGCGGCAGCGACTGCAGATGATGGATCTGCTCGAGGAGATGGCTGAGCAGGGCCGGACCATCCTGTTCAGCTCGCACATTCTCGAAGAGGTCGAGCGGATGTCCGGCACCATCCAGGTCATCGTCGGGGGCCGGCTCGCGGCGTCCGGCGACTTCCGCGCCATCCGGCGGCTGATGACCAGCAGGCCGCACGTGTTCCTGGTCAGGACCTCGGCGGACCGGGCGCTGGGCGCGGCGCTGATCGGCCGCCCGGCGGTGACCGGCGTCGAGCTGACCCCGCGCGGGCTGCAGGTCAGGACGTCGGACTTCGGCGCCTTCTCCAGGGAAGTCGCCGGGCTCTGCCGGGACGGCGACATCCGGCTGCGCGAGGTGCTGCCGTCCGACGAGTCGCTGGAGAGCGTGTTCTCCTACCTGGTGACGTCATGACGACGCGGGTGCGGCCTGGCAGCGGGACGAGACGACACGCGCGAGAGAAGAGATCGGTGAGCCCCATGACCAGCCTGCTGAACCCGGTGGTGCTGCGGATCACGCTGCGCGCCACGCTGGGCCGCAAGCGCGCGCTTGTCTTCACGCTGATCCCGCTCGTGCTGCTGCTGATCACAGTCGCGCTGAAGGTGGTGGCCAAGAGCCCGGTGTGGCCCGCCGAGTTCCTCGGCGTCTTCGGCTTCTCGGTCGTGCTGCCGCTGACCGCGCTGATCATCGGGACCAGCGTGCTCGGCGCCGAGATCGACGACGGGAGCATCATCCACCTGCTGGCCACGCCGGTCAGCAGGCTGTCGGTCGTCATCTCCAAGTTCGTCGCCGCCGCGGCGCTGACGATCGCGTTCGGCGCGATCCCCGAGTACCTCGCCGCCGGCATCGCCAAGGGATTCGGCGACCGGCTGAGCGTCGGGCTGCTGGTGGGCGCGCTGGTCGCGGCGGTGGCCTACAACGCCTTGTTCGTCATGCTCTCGGTCCTGACCACCAGGGCGATCGCGGTCGGGCTGATCTACCTGCTGGTCTGGGAAGGGCTGCTCGGCAATCTCATCGGCGGGGTCAGGGTGCTGTCGATCGGCCAGTATTCGGTCAGCGTCGCTAACTCCATCGCCAGGACGTCGGCGCTGAACGCGCATCTGACCTCGTCGACGGCGATTATCATGGCGATCGTGGTCACCGTGGTCACCCTGGGCATCGCCGCGCGGCGGCTGTCCAGGTTCGCGCTGAAGGGCGAGGCAGTCTAGGCGGCCCTGTTCAGCGCGGGGTGTCAGGACCGGGCACGAAGCTCGGCCCGTGGCCCGGGATGATCACCGATGCGAGGTCGAGAATCCGCTGACGGCTCCGCGCCAGCACCGACTGGTCCGGGCTGAACGGGTCGTCGGCGGGACCCTCGGCGGCCCACCACGCGTGCGTGCAGACGCAGACGCCATCCGGCGTCGAGGCGACCGTGCTGATGTCCTGGTCGCTGTGGCCGGGGGTCGCGATCAGCCGGATCGACGGGCTGAGCTCGGTGCCCTCGGCGTCACGGGAGATCCACAGGTCGCCGTCGTAGACGGCCCAGAAGTCGTGGATCCTCGCGGCCGGGAACAGGGCCGCGTTGACCGTGTGGTCGGGATGATGGTGGCTGAACACCACGTCGGTGACGGCCTGCGGCGCCAGGCCGCGGGCGGCGAGAGCGGCCAGCAGAGCGTCCCGGGAGGCGACCATGCCCGGGTCGACCACGACGGCGACCTCGCCGTCGGTGATCAGCGTGACCGTGCTGCCGACGTGCTCGCCGTCGTCGTCCTCGCGGGCGTAGCCGTCCTGCAGGATGTGGACCCGCGCGGTCCCGGCCGCGGGAATCGGCGTGGAGCCCGCGGCCGGGCTGTCAGTGTCTGGCATGAGGCGAGACATTACCTGGTCGGCCCGCGCAGCGCCGCGGCCCGGGACCCGTTCTTCTCGGTGATCACGGCAGATCTGAGCAGACGACAGAGCTTCCTGATGGCAGTTGATGGCTCGCCAGCTACGCGCACCCGCAAGCAGGTCATGGGAACGCTGACCGAGGTGAGTCTGCGCGGGCGGGGTGTCGTGGAACGAGCGATCGCGAGGCTCCCGGCGCAGATCATGTCGGTGGCGATCGCGCCCGACGGCGACCGGATTTTGTATCTGCTCGGTCACACGCCGCCCGCGCTCTGGGTGGCGACGATCAGGAATGGCCGGCTGGTCGGACGGCATCGCCTCCTCACCGACAGCCCGAAGTTCGAATTCGACCAGGCAGCCTGGTAGGCGGGCCGGTAACACGGGCCGGTAACACGGGACGGTAACAGCGTCGGCGACCGGCCGTCGCTGCCGGTGCGCCGCTCGCCGCCGGAGCCGCTGAGCAGGTCGGCGGCGGTGTCGATGCCGTCGACCAGGGGGTCGAGCAGGGCCGCCATGATCGCGCCGCGGCGGTCGGCCAGGGCCTGGCCCTGAGCGGTGCCGACGGACAGGCGACGGTGGGCGCGCCGCAGGTCGGGGAAGTGCCGAGGTGGCTCCCCGGTCCGGATCGAGTGCACCAGCTCGGACATGGCCTTGTCGATCTCGCCGGCGA
>Ga0307374_10007896_pt1 | contig 16073 bp, 14 predicted proteins | sample OX3MG_FD_202532 | JGI IMG/M metagenome (GOLD analysis project Ga0307374, IMG submission 202532) | Soil microbial communities from Risofladan, Vaasa, Finland - OX-3 | ecosystem: Environmental > Terrestrial > Soil > Coastal area > Acid sulfate soil | place: Finland: Risofladan, Vaasa | collected... | reverse complement strand
GTCCGCCTTCCAGGGACTTGACGGCCGACAGCGACACATTGGAGCGTTCGGCCAACTCCGCTTGCGTCAGACTCTGTTCCAGGCGAAGTCGCCGGGCATCCACCCCTAGGCGCTCCTCCCACTCGGCTGTGGTGGTTAAAGGCTTAGATTCCATCTTTTACACCTCACAGTCACTTTAACAGATTCTTTTCCAACTATTTATGCGACTCTTTGGACCCGACCTCACTTCAAAGTCTATATTCCACCCTTACACGCCATGACGTCGTGCAAAGTCCGCTTTTCGGGGCTCCCCTATGCTGAGCCCCGAAGGGTCGAGAGGATTCGCCGTGTCCGAAGAGAGCGCCTACGACCGGTGGCGCGCTGAGTTCGAGGCGCAGAAGCTGCGCGACACCCCCTTCACCACCCTCTCGGGAATCCCCCTGGAGCCGGTGTACGGACCCCGCGCCGGAGAGTTCCCGGGCGTCTACCCCTACACCCGAGGTGCCTACGCGTCCATGTACCGCTCACGGCTCTGGACAATGCGCATGTTCGCTGGTTTCGGCACGGCCGTCGACACCAACGCCCGATTCAAGGACATCATCCGCTCGGGTGGTGGTGGTCTGTCGACCGCCTTCGACATGCCGACGCTGCTGGGTCTGGACTCCGACGACCCGATGGCGTTGGGCGAGGTCGGCCGCTGCGGCGTGGCGATCGACAGCCTGGCCGACATGCGCGACCTCTTCGCCGGAATTGACCTCAAGTCCATCACCACGTCGATGACGATCAACTCGCCGGCCGCCGTGATGCTGGCTCTCTTCGTGGCCCAGGCCGAGGAGGCCGGTGTGCCGCGCCACCTCCTGGGCGGCACGTTGCAGAACGACATCTTGAAGGAGTACCAGGCCCAGAAGGAGTTCGTCTTCCCGCCGCGCCAGTCGATGCGGCTGGTGCGCGACACCATGGCCTTCACCGCCGCCGAGATGCCCCGCTGGCACTCGATCAGCGTGTCGGGGTACCACATCCGCGAGGCCGGCTCGACGGCAGCCGAGGAGCTCGCCTTCACCCTGGCCAACGGGTTCGCGTACGTCGAGCTCGCACGTGAAGGCGGACTCAGCGTCGACACGGTGGGCCCGCGACTGTCCTTCTTCTTCAACGCCCACATCGACTTCTTCGAAGAGATCGCCAAGTACCGCGCGGCGCGACGGATCTGGGCGCGCTGGATGAGGGAGCACTACGGCGCGACCGACGAGCGCACCTGGCAGTTGCGCTTCCACACCCAGACCGCCGGGGTGTCCCTCACCGCTCAGCAACCCGAGAACAACCTCAGCCGCACCGCGATCGAGGCGTTGGCCGGCGTCTTGGGCGGCACGCAGTCGCTGCACACCAACGCCATGGACGAGGCGCTGGCGCTGCCCAGCGAACGCGCAGCGCGCATGGCGCTGCGCACCCAGCAGATCATCGCGTATGAAACCAACGTGGCCCACGTAGCCGATCCCCTCGGCGGCTCGTGGTACGTCGAAGAACTCACCGACGAGATGGAGCGCCGCGCCGAGGCCCTGTTCGTCGAGATCGCCGAGATGGGGAGCGGCTCGATGCTCGAAGGCTGCATCCGCGGCATCGAGGAGAACTGGTTCCAGCGTCACATCGCCGACTCGGCCTACGAGCTCGAACGTTCCTTCAACGCCGGCGAACGCATCGTCGTGGGCGTGAACGACTTCACCGAGGGCAACGACGAGGAGGACCTTGCGATCCTGCAGATCACCAACGAAGACGAGAAGCGCCAGCTCGAACGGCTTGAGCGAGTGCGCGAAGAGCGTGACGACGAAGCCACCCGCGTGGCACTCGCCACCCTCGCCGTGCGAGCCGCCGACCCGTCGGTCAACCTGATGGGTGACCTCATCAACTGCGCCAAGGCGTACGCGACGGTGGGTGAGATGATGTCGACCATGGGTGATGTCTTCGGCCACTACGTCGAGGTTCCCTCGCTGTGACCGTGCGCGTCCTGGTCGCCAAGGTGGGTCTCGACGGTCACGATCGCGGCATCAAGGTCGTCGCACGCCTGCTGCGCGACGCGGGCATGGAAGTTGTCTACACCGGGCTGTTCCAGACCCCCGACACGGTGGCCACGGCGGCCATCGACGAGGACGTCGACGTCGTGGGTCTGTCCATGCTCTCCGGGGCGCACATGACGCTGGCGCCACTCGTAGTCGAGGCCCTGCGTCAGCGCGGCTCCGACATCCCCGTGGTGGTCGGTGGCATCGTCCCCACAGGAGACCTCGACGACTTGCGCACCGCCGGCGTCGCTGCGGTCTTCACCCCGGGCGCGACCAAGGACGACATGGTGTCCACGATCACTTCCCTGGTGGCGTCGCGAGCCTGAGCTCACAGCGGCGGACCTGACACCCCTGCTGTAAAATTCGTGACATGGCCGAGATCCTTTTGTTCCACCACGCGCAGGGCCAAACCGCCGGATTCTTGTCCTTCGCCGACGAACTTCGATCCGCAGGTCACATGGTTCACACGCCCGACCTCTACGAGGGCGCCACCTTCGCGGACGTGCCCTCGGGCGTGGCGCACGCCAAATCGATCGGATTCGACACGATCCTCGAACGAGGACGAACGTCCGCCGATGGACTGCCAGCCGGACTGGTCTACGCGGGATTCTCGCTCGGAGTGATGCCCGCCCAGCTCCTGACCCAAACGCGGCCCGGAGCTCGGGGCGCGTTGTTCTTCCACGGTTGTCTCCCGCCCGAGGAGTTCGACGCTCCCTGGCCCGACGGGATTCCTACGCAGATCCATGCGATGACGGACGACCCGTGGATGGAAGAAGACTGGGCGGCCGCGCGAGCGTTGGCTGGCACCCACACGGGGGTCGAACTCTTTGCCTACCCAGGTACTGGTCACCTGTTCGCTGACGAGGGTGGCGCCGACTATGACGAAGCGGCCGCGGCCGTCCTCCGACAGCGGGTTCATGACTTCCTCGACGGTATTGCCTGAGTTCCTTCACGGAGATTTTGATTTGCGAGTGGACTCCCCAAGAGTCAACGAGTGACTCTCAATGAACTCTGGGTCATGAGAGCTAGCGAACTCTCCCTGGCGCGCACGAGTTCATAACGTCATTAAGGATGCGCCTCGATACGCTCTGAGAGTGCCAATGGGAGTGTCTCGAAATAGACCCCGGCTCGTGAGTATCTTCCACTTCGGTAGAGCGGCCGTTCTCGCGCTCGCGCTGGTGGCGCCTCTCGTGACCGCGATCAACTCAGGAGCGACGTCCGGCGCGTCGACGCCGTCGACAGTGCCAAAGTGCTCGTATCGACAACTTGAACTCGCCGTCGCCTGGGGACCTGGGGCTGCAGCCGGCAACCTGGGGATTCCCTTCATCATCGCCAACACGAGTCGAACCTCGTGCAGCCTTGAGGGGTATCCAAAGTTCAGCTTCCTACCCAACAGATATCAGTCGCAGACATTGCGAGTTGTGCATGGCGGCGGCATGATCTTTCCTCGCGTCAAGACGCGCCTTGTCGTGATCAAACCAGGAGCCGACGGCTCCTTCGGTGTCAACTACGGCGACGCCGCCAACCAGAACGATCCCAGCGGTGCGGTCTGCGAGGCTCGGTACGTCTACGTCACGCTCCCGGTACGAATCAACTCCTTTCCCCAGAATTATGAGGCATCCGTTGATTTCAATTTTTGCTTTACGGGTTTCCAAGTGTCGGAGACCGCCATACAGTCGGGACCGCTACCAAAGGAGGGTTAATGACCCCACGACAGAAAAGCAGCCCTACCACTTCGTTGGTCTTCGCCCAAGACGTGTCGTCCGCGCCCTTCCGCCTCCCGTGAAGAAGGTCCCATAAAAAGTCGCTACGCAGTCCCCGCGCTCGCTCTAGCCACGGTCCTCTTCGTTTTCGGCTTCGTCACTTCGAATTCGGGAGCGATCAACCTCCCCAAGTGGTCGTCCCCAGTCGTCGTGAACCCATCCGGACCACACAGCAATCAAGTGACGTATGCCGTGTCGTGCCCGTCCGCCACGCTCTGCGTGGTCGCCGACGGCAACGGAAACATGACGCTGCGGCGTAATGGAAAGTGGTTTCCGGCACACCCCGTCCACGCGGGCGGTTCCTTCGACTCCGTTTCTTGTGCCTCCGTGACGCACTGCATTGCCATTGGAGGAGCTGGAAACGCCGTCACCTTCAACGGCACGACGTGGTCTCCCCCGCGTCGGATAGGTCCCGATGTCAGCTATCACGTGTCGTGTCCGACAACCGATTTCTGTGCCGCCGTGGCGGGCAGTGACAAACCGGGTGGATCGAGCACGATTGCACTCCTGCACGGCACCAAGTGGTCGTCCAGCCAGACGACCACGAGTGGCGCGGTCTCGGACCGGCTGCTCGGCGTGTCCTGCACTTCGAAGATGTTCTGCGTGGCGGTCAACTTTGACGGCAAGGCTCTGACCTTCAATGGCACTCGGTGGTCGTCGAGTGACCCCAGCGCTCCTAAGGGGTTGATCTCCGTTTCCTGTGTCACGTCATCGTTTTGCCTGGCCGTAGCCGACTCCGGTCAGTACACGTCGTACAACGGAACGACGTGGTCAACTCCCCAGTCGATCCCGCTCTTCAACCTCGCCTTCGCCTATTCCGTGTCGTGCGCGTCGCCTTCCTATTGCGTGGTGCTGGGCATCAGCGGCTATTCGGTGACGTGGGTATCGGGACATTGGTCATCGCCGGTGCGCGTCTTTCCCGGGATCGCGTCAGCGGGAGTGTCGGTCTCGTGTTCACGCACCCGCACGTGCGTAGCCGTCAACGACAGAGGTCTGGGTTCCTACAACTAGGCCGTTGCGGAACGCCCCAGACGATCAAACAGTTTTGCTGCGCTCTCAGCGAAAGTCGCGCTGCAGATCGACCAAAGCATCGCTGCCCGGGCAGAGCCGCGAGAACGGAACCTTGTTAAGTCCCGTGGTCGGGGTGTGATTGAGTTCGTGCAAGTCGGGCGCGGACTCATTCACGTAGAGCAGTCCGGTGGCAATCTCACCGCGCTGGGCGCGGTCGCGAACGTACTCCTCAACGCCCAGGCGGTCGCCGGAGTCGTATCCCTCGGGCACCGCGCGGAATCGCACCACGCTGCCATCGTGCATCACGACCTCGCGCGCTTCGTCCGCCGACACCTTGGCTGTGATCTCGAGGCGCACCGGCACGTAGTCGGTCTCGATCTCCTTCACCTCGTGCTCGCGGGTGAAGCGGTAGCTCTTGGTCGAGCCCTCGTGGTCGTTGAAGGTCACGCACGGACTGATCACGTCGATCAGCGCCAGGCCGTTGTGGGCCACCGCGGCCTTGAGGATCGGAATGAGCTGTTCCTTATCGCCGGAAAAGGCCCGGGCCAGGAACGTCGCGCCCACTGACAGGCCCAGGAGGATCGGGTCGATCGGGGCCAGCGCGTTCGGCTCGCCACGCTTGGGCTTGGAGCCAATGTCGGCCGAGGGCGAGAACTGGCCCTTGGTGAGTCCGTAGACGCCGTTGTTCTCGATCACGTACACCATGTTGATGTTGCGACGGATCGCGTGGGCCAGGTGACCCAAGCCGATCGAGAGCGAGTCCCCGTCGCCCGAGATGCCGATGTAGGTGAGCTCGCGGTTGGCGGCGTTGGCCCCGGTCGCGATGGTCGCCATCCGCCCGTGGGCCGAGTTGAAGCCGTGGGCCCCGCGCACGAAGTAGGTCGGGGTCTTGGACGAACAGCCGATGCCCGAGAGCTTGGCGATGTGGTGCGGTGGCGTCGACAGTTCCCAGAACGCGTGAGAGATGGCGGCCGTCACCGAGTCGTGTCCGCACCCGGCGCACAGCGTCGACATGGCGCCCTCGTAGTCGCGAATGGTGAGGCCGAGGTCGTTCTTCGGCAACGGGGCCAGCGGAATGAGGGGCTTGGCGATCGAGGTCATGAGGTCACTTCCACGCTAGCGAGGACGCCGTCGACGACCTGCTGCGCACTCAGCGGAAAGCCCCCGTAAACGAGAATCGGGTGCATCCGTTCGGTGGCCACGCCCGTCTCGACGGCGATCAGGCTGCGCAACTGAGCGTCGCGATTCTGTTCGACCACGAAGCAGTGCTCGTGGGCGTCAACGAATGCGCGCATCTCTTCGGAGAACGGAAAGCCACGTACCCGCAGGTAGTCGGTCGCCAGACCCGCCTCGGCGAGCAGGTCGAGGGCCTCGCGCACCGCGAGGTCGCAACTACCTAGCGTGATCACGCCGACAGTGGCACCATCGCGACGTTGCACCGTCGGGGCCGGGACGTAGTTGGCGGCGGCCCCGTGCTTCTTCTTCAGGCGGTCCACGACCTCCTGGTACTCCTCGGGGCTCTCGGTGTAGCGCCCGTGCAGGTCGTGACCCGAACCGCGCACGAAGTAGGCGCCGCGCTCGGCCGAGCCGGGCAGGGTGCGCGGCGTCACGTACAGCGCGTCGGGGTCGGCGTAGCGGAAGAACTCCTTCACGCTGGCCAGGTCCTCGTCGTGCAATACCCGACCCCGATCGGGCACGAAGTCATCGTCCCAGGTGAGCGCGGGCACGACCCAGTCGTTCATCCCGATGTCCAGGTCGCTCAGAACGAAGACCGGAGTCTGGAACCGCTCGGCCAGGTCGAACGCGACCAGCGCGAACTCGAAGCACTCCGCCGGGTCCTTGGGGAAGAGCAGGATGTGACGCGTGTCACCATGACTCGCGTACGCGCACGCCAAGATGTCGGCCTGCTGGGTGCGCGTAGGCATGCCCGTCGACGGTCCGGTGCGCTGGACGTCGATGATGACCGCGGGGATCTCGGTGTAGTACCCCAAACCGAGTAGTTCGCCCATCAGTGAGATGCCCGGGCCCGAAGTGGAGGTGAAGGCCCGAGCCCCACTCCACGAGGCGCCGAGCACCATGCCGATCGCGGCGATCTCGTCCTCGGCCTGAAGGATGAGGTAGTTGTTCTGATACGTCGCCGGGGCGTCGTCAGTTGCCGGGGTCAGTTCTTCACGCCGGTACTGGGCGCACAGTCGGGTGAAGTTGTCCATCACCGCGGTGGCCGGGGTGATCGGGTACCACGCGGCGACCGTCGCGCCGGCGTAGAGGCATCCCAGGGCGATCGCCGTGTTGCCGTCGATCAGGATCTGGTCCTTGGTGGCATCGAGTCGCTCGACCCGGAAGGCCAGCGGGCAACTGAAGTTCTCTATCGCGTAGTCGTAGCCCAGGCGCAGGGCGCGCTGGTTTGACTCGCGCAGCTTCTCGTTTCGCGCGAAGGTCTCGGCCAGCAGGCCACTCACGAGGTCGACCTCGATGCCCAGCAGCGCCACCACCACCCCGGCGTAGGCCACGTTCTTCATCAGGATGCGCTCGCGCGGCGCCTGGAAGTTCTCGATGATCATGCGCGCGAGCGGCACACCGAGGAAGTTCACGTCTTCGCGCAGTAGCGCCTCGTCGAGCGGCCACGACGAGTCGTAGAGAACGTAGCCGTCCGCGCGCACCTCAGCAATGTCCTCGGCGTAGGTCACCGAGTTCATGGCCACCATGAGGTCGTAGTCGAGCGCGCGCGAGGTATACCCGTCGGCGTTGACGCGGATCTCGTACCACGTCGGCAGTCCCTGGATGTTCGACGGGAAGAGGTTCTTGCCCGACACCGGGATGCCCATGCGAAAGATCGCCTGCATGAGCAGTCCGTTGGCGCTGGCCGATCCCGTTCCGTTGACGTTGGCCAACTTCACCGCGAAATCGTTGACCCGAACGTCGGTGATGATGTCAGTCACGTCGCCTCCTCACCCGCCCGCGGGTCCGGTGCGCACCGGGATCCGCAGCACTCCGCTGTCGGTGGCGTAGGGGATTTTGAGTTCGAACTCCTCCATGTCCCACGCCGCCGTGGGACAGCGCTCGGCACACAGCCCGCAGTGCACGCACACGTTCTCGTCCTTGATCATCACCCGACCGGTCTGGGGTAACGGGGCCGAGATGAAGAGCGCCTGGTCGTGGTTCTCCGCTGGCGCCATCAACCGGGTGCGCAGACTCGCCTCGCTCCCGTTGGTGGTGATCGTGAGGCACTGGACGGGACAGACGTCGATGCACGCGTCGCACTCGATGCACAGCGGCGCCTGAAAGGCGGTCTGGATGTCGCAGTTGAGACAGCGCTGGACCTCGCGCACCGTCTGCTCGACGCTGAAGCCCAGCTCGACTTCGGTGCTGATCGAGGCGAAGCGACGCGTGAGCTCGACGTGGGTCATCTGTTGGCGCGTCGAGGGGTTGTAGTCGTTGTGGTAGCTCCACTCGGTCATGCCCATCTTCGCGCTCACCAGGTTCATGCCGTCGGCGGGTCGCTCGTCCAACGGCGCGCCGTGACAGTGCTGATGGATCGAGATCGCTGCTTGGTGACCGTGCGCGACCGCCCAGATGATGTTCTTGGGTCCCCACGCCGCGTCGCCACCGAAGAAGACGCCCGGACGAGTCGACTGGAACGTCACCGGGTCCACGACCGGCATCTCCCATTCGCCGAACTCCAGTCCCAGGTCGCGCTCGATCCACGGGAAGGCGTTCTCCTGGCCAATCGCCAAGATCACGTCGTCGCACTCGAGCACCACGGTGTCGAGCACGGCGGCGTGGCGCGCACCCTCATCCCACTCCACGACGTCGAACTCCATGCCCGTGAGGCGACCGTCCTCGACGATGAACCGCTTCGGGGAGTGGTTGACCACGATGTCCACGCCCTCCTCTTCGGAGTCGTCCAACTCCCAGGGCGACGCCTTGAAGTACTCGCGCGGGCGCCGAGCCATGACCTTGATCACTTGGCCGCCCAGGCGGCGCGAGGTACGACAGCAGTCCATCGCGGTGTTGCCAACTCCAATGATGAGGACGCGCTTGCCGATCTCTTGCACGTGGCCAAACGCCACGGACTCCAGCCAGTCAATCCCGATGTGGATGTTGGCGTCGCCCTCGGCGCGACCCGGCAGGTCGAGCTCCTTGCCCCGCGGCGCTCCGACGCCGACGAACACCGCGTCATAGCGCTCGTCGAGCAGCTCGGCCAAGCTGTCGACCGGCGTGTCGTAGCGCACGTCGACGCCCATGTTGATGATCATCTGCGTCTCGTCGGAGAGCACCGAGTCAGGCAGTCGGAACGCGGGGATGTTCGAGCGCATCAGTCCGCCGGCACGGGTGAACTTCTCGTAGATCACGATCTCGTAGCCCAGCGGCATCAGGTCGTTGGCCACGGTGAGCGACGCCGGCCCGGCGCCGATGCAGGCCACGCGCTTGCCGTTCTTCTCGGTGGGAATCGCGGGCAGGCGCCCGGAGATGTCGCCCTTTAGGTCCGAGGCCACGCGCTTCAAGCGACAGATCGCCACCGGTTCGCCGTCGACGCGCTCGCGCCGGCAGGCCGGCTCGCACGGCCGGTCACAGGTCCGTCCCAGGATTCCGGGAAAGACGTTCGATTCGCGGTTGAGCATGTACGCGTCGTCGAAGCGACCCTGGGCGATCAGGCGGATGTAGCCGGGAACGTCGGTGTGCGCCGGACACGCCCACTGGCAGTCCACGACGCGGTGGTAGTAGTTCGGGTCCTGTACGTCTGTCGGGTCCACGAAACTCCTCACCGGCCACTCTGGGGCGCGAAAACAGCCACACGCCGCGCACCCAACTTACTTCGGACCACGTGCGTATCCGTTACAGGTCGGGCTCACGACTCGCAGTTAGGACCTAGGTCCTAGCGCGACCTGCCGCGCGACCTACTCCGTCGCAACGATCGGAACCTGCGGCGCGGCGATGAGGCCTCGCTCGGGGTCGCGAACACCCGGAGCTACCAGGACCAGCACGCAAAGGACGCCCGACAGCGCACCGCCAACCAGCAAGGTCTCGCGCACGCCGACCGCCGTGGCGACGACCCCACCGAGAAGAATACCGAGTGGTCCTAGCGAGAAGGCAAGCAGGAAGATGAGTGACGAAACCCGACCCATGAACTCACGTGGGACGAGTCGCTGAACCATCGAAAAGAACAGCACGTCGCCGTAGATAAGGAGCCCCGCCTGCAACGCATTGAGCACCGCGACGACCCACGCGTTAGGAGCGGCAGCGAGGGAAGCCATGGCGACTCCTCCGACCGCGTAAGCGACCCACAGCACGGTCACGAACAGCCGTGGGGTGCCAAGTCGAGCAACGACGATTGACGCTCCAACGCCCGCTGCACCGCCGGCCGCGAAGACCAGACCGAGAGTGAAGGGACTGGCGTGCAGGGTATGGCGAACCAATAGTGGCAGCAGAACGCCGAAGGGCGCCATGCCCACAAAGTTGGCGATCGCCGCTCCCAGCAGCGAATAGAAGAGCCACCTCTGACTGCGAACGTACGCGATGCCCTGTAGGGCCTCAGCCAGGGCCGTTTCGTGGCTCTCGCGACGCGGAGTGCGAATCTTCATGAACGCCAGGCAGGTCGCGGACACGGCGAAACTGATGGCGTCGGCGCCGAAGGACCACGCGAAGCCGATAGCCGAAACAATCAGACCGCCCGCGGCCGGACCGATGAGCCCCTGGGTCAGTTGCCCACTCATCTGGCCCAATGCGTTTCCTTGAGGGAGAAGCGTCTCGTCTAGCAGTTCAGGCATGATCGCTGTCGCGGCTGGGAAGAAGAACGCGTCGGCCGTTCCGAAGATGATCGACATCGAAATCAATTCCCACATCTGAAGTTCGTGTCGGGCGAGCAGGAGGGCCACCACCCCCACCGCCAAACCGCGCACCGAGTCGGAGGCCAGCATCGCGAAGCGCCGAGGAACGCGGTCAACGACAACGCCACCGATCAGGGCAAAGACCACAGTGGGCACGGCCCGCGCGGTGAGAACGTACGCGAGGTCAATGGGTCGGTGTCCGATGCGTAGCGCCACCAGGGCCAAGGCGATCGTGAAGACCCCGTCGCCGAAGGACGACACGGTCTGTCCCGTCCACAGGAGCGCGAAGTCCCTGACCTTCAGGGCGTCAAAGGTTCCGGATGGTTTCGACAGAGACACAGAGATGCATTCTGGCACCCGGTGCCAGCACGCCTACGGCGGCGTGACGTCAAATGTTCATTTACGTAAGTCAGCCACGGTACATCCGACGGCTCCTCTCACAGAATCCCGTCGATCTGACCCATCGCGGCGGTGATGCCTTCCTCGAAGCCCATTGTCAGAACCCGGTCCATGTCACCTCGTGAGGCGAACGATGTCTCGATTGTCATGCGGGTCCCGCCCGCGTCTCGCTCGGTCAGGGCGACGCGCATGATCATCAGTGGCGCATCCACCACCAGCTTTCCCGACTCGTCGGCGAATCCGTTCTCGATCTCCAAACGGCGAGGCTTGTCCACCTCGACCACTCGCCAAATCCCGCGTGGCTGGTCGCCATCCGGTCCGGTCATGAAGTACGTCACTCGCCCGCCAACAGTGAGATCGTGATCGACGAACGTCGCCGGATAGGTCGGCGGACCCCACCACCGCTCGAGTTGGCGAGGGTCCTCCCAGAGCTGCCACACCCGCTCGGTCGATGCGTCAAACTCCGCGGTGACCGTCACCGTGAGCGCGTCGAGGTCCTTGAGTACGTTGGTCACGGTCATGTCAGTGCTCCTTCGTTGAGGTCTTCGGTGAGAATCTCCTCCATGCGCCCGATGCGACTACGCCACACCTGCTCGAGTTGCTCGAGCTGTTCGTAGGCACCGCGAATGGTTTGGACGTTGCCACGAACCAGTTGCTCACGACCGTGACGGCGCTTGGTGATCAGCTCGGCCCTTTCCAAGACCGAGACGTGCTTTTGCACCGCGGCGAAGCTCATTGGGTAGTGGTGTGCCAGGGTGCTTACCGAGTGCTCCCCGTCCAGGGAGCGCCGAACAATGTCGCGTCGCGTCGAGTCGGCGAGTGCTTGAAACACCTGGTCAATCGAATTTTCCACTAATTCTACAACCATATAGTTGTATGTTAGTGGCCCTGGAGCCTTCGCGCAAGTGAACGCAGCGAATTCTTAGAGGACCAGGGGAATCGACTCTCCCGGGTCGATCGCCACCACCACCGCACCGTTGGACTTGCCAATCTGAGCTCTCAACTCGTCTGGAGTCCCCGTGAGCATCGGGAATGTCCCGTAGTGGTACGGCACGACGCGCCGCACACCGAGCAGTCCCACGGCGTAGGCAGCCTCACGCGGGCCCATGTTGTAGTGACCATCGATCGGCAGGACGGCGGTGTCGGGACGGTACAGGTCTCGGATAATCGCCATGTCACCGAAGACATTGGTGTCGCCCGAGACATAGAGAGGACCCCCCTCACCCTCGGGCAGGTGGACGATGTAACCCACCGGGCTGCCGCCGTAGATCTCGGGGACGTCGTCGCCCGCCGACACGCCGCAGGAGTGCTCCGCACCAACCATCGTGACCGAGACGTCACCGATGGCCACCGTGCCCCCCTTGTTCATCCCGATGACATTGGCCACGCCCATGAGACTGAAGTACACCGACATCTCGTGCACGCACACGATGCTCGCCCCCGTGGCTTCTGCCAGCAAGGTCGCCGAGCCCATGTGGTCGAAGTGTCCGTGAGTGACGCAGATGAAGTGCACCTCACCGACCTCTTCGAGGGCCACCGGACTCTTGGGGTTTCCCTCGAACCAGGGATCGAACACGATCCTCGTACCCGACATCGTCGTGAGCAGCACCGTCGCGTGGCCCAGCCAAGTCAGTGTTCCCCGGGCACCCACCAGGTCGGTCTGCTCCACCTCGTCGTTTCTGATCGCCACGTTCACGGACCCACCTTTCGTCGCGCCACGTCGAGCGCGGTGAGCGCCACTCGCCAGAGCTCTGCGGGAAATTTACCGCCAACCCCGTCTCAGCGCACGCCCGATCAGTTGGTCGACCGAGTCGACACGTAACTCACCTTGAAGAACGCCGCCAGATTCGGGGCACCGGCGGCGTGGCCGATGCGCGTCAGATTAAAATTGTCCTGCACCGTGGCGAGTACGGAGTAGTGGGTGAGGTGTTCACCCACGCGCGTCCCCGGCTTGGTCAGGGCGGAGAGAACGATTGTGGCGACCTGTCCGCCGCCTCCGGCCGAGCCGTATCCCTCGTCCCAGGTGATGATGAGCAGTCCCCCACTCTTGTAGGCGGCACTGGACGTCACCTCGTTGACGAAACCGGTGAGCCACGACGCCGCCACGGGGGTTGAGCAGTCATGACCGTCGTGACAGAGGTCGGGCGTCACCCACAGGAAGCTGGGCACCTTCGCCGATGGCCGCGCGAGGGCCGGTGCGAAGTCCGCGTACGAGCGCAGGTGCGAACAGATCGACGGGGAGGACCGGACGTTGTCGTAGTAGCGGAAGGGATTGTGTTTGCTGGCATAGTCGTTTCCGCCATAGGTCGCCAAGAAACACGGTCCCGGAACCCCCTCGAGGTAGGCGTCGTAGGTGATGTGGGCCGCGGATAGCTGAGAGAAGAGATTGGGCGCGCGAACGTAACACGTGACGCAGTCGCTGGTGATGCCGAAGGTCGAGCCCCCCGACAGCGCCAAGTAGTTCGGCAGGCTGGGGTGGGCCACTGCGTAGTAGTTCGTCGCTACGCCCCCACGCGCCGCGATTCGCGCGATAACCGGGTTCGACATCACGCTCTGGTACGAGCGGTTCTCCATGACCACGACGAACACGTGCGAAAACACCTGTGCGGGGTTGAGTCCGAACTCGCCCTGCTGCGCGTCAGCTGTCGGGGTCACCAAGGTCAGCGCTCCGACGAGTGCTGCGAGCATTGCTGTCACTGCGAAGCGACTTCGCCGCGAACGGATCCATCGGCTCGACAACGCGGGGCTCAGCGTACGGTCCACGCTCACCATCCTGGCGCGAGCAGCCGCGAACACGTCGTCGGCCACCGAAGAGCTTTGACTCTGCGCTCTGGGGGCCCTGAGTAGCGTGACGACATGGTGGACCGGTCGCGCCGACCACGCGAAGTCGGCGCCTGCACTCAGTCATCGCTCGCCGACGCGTCATGAGCGTCACTCGAAGCGCACTCCGCGAGTCGCTCCGGTTCGAGGCTCGCCTGGTGACTCCAGTCGTCGGACTGGTGACCGCGCTTCCCGTCGTCGCGATCTTCGCGATCGGTCTCGCATTCTTCTCGCCACGCGAGGCGATTTCGCTCGCCATCGGAGCCAACCTCATCGCCCTCGTGTCTCTGGTTGGGGCGCCGCGACTCTCGCTGCCCCTGGCACTCGTTGACGCGGTAGCCATGGCCCTCGCGGTGGTCTTCGGTGTTGCCACGACGTCAACGTCGTGGTTGCACATCGTGCTCCTGGTACCCCTGTGCTTCGCGGCGGGCTTGACCACGGTGTTTGGCATCACGCAGGGGGTCATCGGCACCCAGGCCATCATCGCCTACGTCGTCCTAGGACGGTTTGCCGGCTCCTTTGGCACCGCGATGCACCTAGGGTTTTCGGTCCTGATCGGCGCCCTCGTCGAAGTAGGTGCTCTGGTTGTCTTGCGACTGCCGCCCAGCTTGCGCTTCCAACGGTTCCAGCTCGCCACCGCGTGCGACGCGGTGGCAGAACTCGCACGGTCCCCCCAGAGTCGCTCGGCGACCGACGTCCTGACCAGCGTCGACGCGGCCGAACGTGCGCTCGCGGCCCCGTCGCTCTTCGGTCGCGCCGACTCGCTGACACTCATGTCTGTGCTCAATCAGCTACGTCGATTGCGTCTCGAACTCACCACGACGGCGGGCCTGCGAGTTCGCCTGGCCCCGAAGGCCTCTGGCCAGCTCGCCCTTCTGCTGGACCGGGCTGCGTCGCAGATCGCAGACTCCCTCGACGCGCTGGCCAACGACCTACGTCGCCGCACGACCTCGGGGTGGCGAACGCCATCGGGCGCCTACCAGGCAACGATCGACACTCTTGCGTCGGCGCTACCCGACGGCGACGACGACGCCACGACCCTCGCCCGGGAAATCTGTCAGCACCTGTCAGCGATTGACGGTCAACTGCGCACGATAGGCAATCTCGTAGAGGAGCTGGGCGAAAGCGATGGTCGACACGCCTGGCGGTTGCGCCTCCCGACGCTCGCTCGACTCTCAGCCGAGGAGCACACTGACCCGACCGTGTTGCGCGCGAGCCTGCATCTTGACTCACCGGCATTGCGACACGCGGTGCGGCTCGCGATCGCCGTACCTCTCTCGACGCTGCTAGCCGCTTGGTGGGCGCTGCCGCGCGGATACTGGGTGCCGTTCTCAGTCGCGGTCATCTTGAAGCCCGACTACTCGACGATGGTTCGCCGCGGGGTGGACCGCGTCGTGGGCTCTGCCCTCGGCGCCTCAGTGGCGGCAGTGCTCGTGACGGCACTGCACCCGAGCGGCGTCGCCGCCGTCCTCCTCGTTGCTGTTCTGTCGTGGGCCGCCTACAGCACGTGGTCGGCGAGCTTTTCGGTGGCCATCAGCCTCATCACCGCGCTCGTCCTGGTCCTGCTCAGCCTGGCCCAGTCCAATCCGATCTCCACCGCGCTTGATCGACTGATCGACGTGGGCGTCGGCGGCGCAATCTCCGTGCTGGCCTACGTCGTGTGGCCGACGTCACCGCGCGCCGGTGTGACCGACGCGTTCGCCCGGCTCTTCTTCGCGCTGGACACCTATTTGGACGCCGTTACGCCGGCGGTACTGGGAGTGGCCCCGAATCCGGCGGCGGCGATTGACGCATCGCGCTCCGCGCGCACCAGCTGGGCAGCCGCCGAGGCCGCCGTCGGACGAAGCGTCGAGGAGCCGTCGTCCACTCGCGTCAATCCCGCTCAGGGACGCAGTTTGCTGGCCGTCTCCATGAGGATCCTTCGCGCGACCCACGCCCTTCGCATCGGCGCCGAACGCGGAGCCACGACCGCGCCGTCGTCGGAGCTGTCCGCTCTCGTCGAGGCGTGCCACGAAACCCTAGACACCCTCGCCCGCCACTTCGCCGATACGGCCGCGCGGCGCTGGCAGGACCTGCGCCCCTTCTACCGATCAGCCGAGCAACGTCTGGCCACTGACGGGGCGAACCCCAGCATCGCGGTCCACTTCGACGAGCTGGTCAACGCGCTGAACACGGCTGCACACCTCGTCTCGACGCCCGCGACCGTCGCGGACTGACGACCG